>Ga0208905_1000020_pt1 | contig 94248 bp, 92 predicted proteins | sample AntAceMetag02UKS_FD_184776 | JGI IMG/M metagenome (GOLD analysis project Ga0208905, IMG submission 184776) | Saline lake microbial communities from Ace Lake, Antarctica - Antarctic Ace Lake Metagenome 02UKS (SPAdes) (version 2) | ecosystem: Environmental > Aquatic > Non-marine Saline and... | reverse complement strand
GGAAAAAACAAGGAGGCCATTTTTCTTAAAATAATCTGTAAAATATTTTCAACAATGAATTTGCTTTAATCGTACTAATCAGTTTGAGTTATAACAATTTCCCGGTGCTACTTGCCGATTCCGGGTTAAAGTGTTAGACGAAATAAATTATTAAGATTTATTACGAGATCTGAAATGAAAGTCAAAAAGGTTTTATCTCTGTTTACCGGCTGTGGCGGGATGGACATTGGTTTTGAGGGTGGTTTCGACGTTCTCACCGCGTCCCTGAATGAGAAATTACACCCGGACTGGTCAGAACGAACAATAAAAAAAATATTTACTCGCCTTAAGCCCACCAATTTCGAAATCCTTTTCTGCAATGATAATTGGCCGGCCGCCAGAAATGCGTGGCTTAACGATTTCTTCTCCAAGAAGAAGGTGGAACCGGAAGTATTTAACCTCGACAGCATTGTCGACCTTGTAAAGCGAGCTCGAAACGGAAACCGAGAAATACTTCCTAATAAGGTTGATGTGGTCACTGGGGGATTCCCATGTCAAGATTTCAGCGTGGCGGGTAAACGATTAGGCTTCAAATCTCACAGGAGCCACCGAGGCGACTTACTCCAAATTACGGATAAACCAAGTGAAGAAAATCGTGGCAAGTTATACGTCTGGATGAGAGACGTGATTGATTTAGTTCGGCCCAAGGTCTTCATCGCCGAAAACGTGAAAGGTCTTGTTAGCCTGACCAACGTAAAAACGATAATTGAGAATGATTTCAGGAAGATTGGTAAAGACGGGTATCTAGTCCTCCCGGCGAGAGTTCTTCGCGCCACCGACTACGGCGTTCCTCAAACAAGAAGCAGAGTGATTTTCTATGGTTTCCTTAGAAGCGAACTTAGGTCTGAAGCGGTCGAAGCCCTCGAAAAGCAAAGAATCCCGCTCGCATACGATCCTTACCCTATCCCAACTCATGGCCCAGCCATGACTTTGTCCTTACGGCTAGATAATTTAAAGCCTTACGTCACCGTTAGACAGGCTCTCTCTGGTTTGCCTGAACCAGAAGAAGCGAAAAACGATCTTTCGCAAGCGAGCTATTCAGGAGCCAAGTGGATGGGTAAACATTGCCAAGGGCAAACGGAAGTAAACCTTGATACTTCGGGACCAACTATCCGCTCGGAACATCATGGCAACATCGAATTTAGACGATTATCAAAAGAACACGGCGGCAACCATAAAGAAGAATTGAACGCCGGCTTAAAAGAACGCAGACTCACGCTTAGAGAGTGCGCCCGCATTCAGACTTTTCCGGATAATTACGCTTTCGTTATCAACTCTCAAAGAAAGATATCTGGCATTAAGTTGAGCGTCACTGACGGCTATAAACTAGTTGGAAACGCCGTCCCTCCACTTCTCGCTTATCACATAGCGAGGAGACTGCAAGAAATGTGGCCCAAGCTCTTTAAGAAGGGGGTTTGAAATGATCTTCACTCATGCCTCAAACGGTGATTCAAAACAGTTCGAAACCTTACTCGATGAAACCGTTTGTTTACTAGATAAACAAGCCGGGAGAAGACCCAAGTATTTCCTATCTCGTACGAGCGCGCGATTTGAAAACGATGTGTTTGACTCGATGAACGAAACAGCTAAAGGCGGGGCTTTTGAGGATTCTATAGAGTTAATATCCGGATATAAATTTCCCGACATCGTAGCCGGGGAATATTACGGAGTGGAGGTTAAATCGACCCGCCAGGATCATTGGAAGACAACAGGGAATAGCGTTCTAGAGTCAACCCGGATTGAATCCGTTGAAAGGATATATATCCTTTTTGGAAAGCTTTCCGTCCCCGTCGGGTTCCGTTTCAGAAAATATGAAGACTGCCTCTACGATATCGCCATCACCCATTCTCCAAGATATCTCATAGACATGGACTTGGGCGAAGCAAAAACGATCTTCAATAAAGTAAAAATGCCCTACGATAAAATCAGAAAATCAAAGAATCCTATAATTCCATTAATCTCCTATTATCGAAGCGTCGCGAAACCTGGAGAAGAACCATGGTGGATGGATACGGGAGCGGGCGAGATCGCCGGAAAACTTACCGTAAGCCTCTGGCGAAATTTAGACGCTGAGACAAGAGATGTTTATAGGGTAAAAGGTATGGCTAATTTCCCGGAGATATTCAGTAATAGCCCGACCAAATATTATAGATTAGCTACCTGGCTGGCCGGAAGACACGGAATTGTGGACCCTTCTTTAAGAGATCGGTTTACTGCCGGGGGCCAAGATGAAATAAAAATCGGAAGCGTATCTTACAAGCGAGTTCCCAGAATATTCCTTAACTTAAAGCGCCTTGCTCCACAAATCTTCGACTACCTAGAAAACGTCGATCCCAAAGAAATAGCCCATCACTGGGGACTCAAAAAAATACCAAAAGGCAAAATCCTCGACAAGTGGGTAGACCTCCTCTTAAAAAACGCGAGCGGCACACTAAAGGGCGCTCAAAAAGTCGTTATTCATTTATTGGGAGATTCTCGCGAAAGTTCCAAACATCCTCTTCGCTTAAGAGAAGCTTTAAAGGAATACAAAATAAATATTAAATAAAAATAATGAAGATCAGGAACTACCAAGGAAGAAATTTTAAAAAGCTCCGCTCGGACGATAAACTCTCAAAAGATGGGCGAGCGAAGTTGATGTCAACGATTCGTTCTAAAAACACGAAGTTCGAAACCGACTTTCTTAGCGCCCTGACCCAAGCTACGAAGCAGAAATTTCATACTCATCTAAGAGGCTTAAGAGGCACGCCCGATATCGTTTTTATTAGGCGTAAAGTATGCGTTTTCTTGGACAGTGATTTCTGGCACGGCTGGCAATATCCCAGATGGAAGCATCTCTTAAAAAATGACTTCTGGAGGGAAAAGATAGAAAAGAATAGAGCGAGGGACCGAAGAAATACGGCGTTTTTGAGAAAACAAGGCTGGAAGGTATTAAGATTCTGGGAACATCAAATTAAAACGAATAATAAGTCGGCATTGGTCAAAATTTTAGAAGCATTGGAAAAGTAAAAGTTCCAGTTTTATTGAACTTCTTTGAATGTCCTTAAAAAGCCCGCGTTTTCAATAGTGCGGGCTTTCGTTTGTACCCAAGAAAAGGACGATGGGGAAAAAAGGCTGATGTGGAACGCGGAGCTCTGGCATTTGCGAGAGGCGATAGAAATAGGCTTAGTTTGCGATTAAAAGCCGATCTGGGGGGCACCAAATACAGGATCAAGCTTGGCTACCGTATCAGGTGAATATCGAAAGCGGGGAAAAGTTTTATAGCCACAAGGCCCTCACCAGCTATGCTGGGAGTTGGCCTTGCAAATATTTCATATTATGGAAACCCTGTTATTTAGCTTCTTCGTCGTCGACTTTGTAACTTGCTTCACCCTCCTCTATGTCTCTTCTTGCTTTTTTAAACGCCCATTTAAGTACCTGTGGACTTTCGCGATTTAATCTATCTTTTTCCTCAGATAAATACATCAATTTCTCTGTTAATATTTCCTCAGTTTTATCCCCATGACACTCAATAGTCCAAAATATTCGTGCCCTCGTTAATAGGGAATCATAATGATTTCCTGCAGTTAAATGGTTACTCGCTTTCTCTTTTGGATTCAAAAATGTTGCGATTGCTGTAAATAGTACAATAATAATTGATAATACACCGGCAATTATATTTTTAGTATCAAACTGCCCTAAAGCTGCGGTTCCAGCAATAGTAGCTAAAACAAGTGTTGGGATTCCGACCCATAAATGAAATTTAGACCAATAATTTGCTGAAGTAAAATGCCCTTTCGATGTATAAAGCCCATTTTCTTCAATTCTCTTAGCTTCCTTAATAATAGCTTCTAAAGATTTTGAAGCGACTTTCTCTTCTGTTGTGGTCTGAATCTTCATATTTTTCCTTTATCCATACGAAGGAAAATAATCATCGAATATTTTTTTCCAAGTATCTATTGCGTCTTCAGTATAGCTCTTTCTATTCAATTCTTCAGCTTCTATCGCTCTTTCATAAGCAGTCTCAAATCTGCTTACAGCATCATTGATTCTTTCCTGAGTGTTTAAATAACTCCCAACATCTTCATTATAGCCAGTAGGGTCGGGGTTTTTTTGTTTCACATAGTTTCTCCCCTTATCAAAGAAATATCGAACTCCAGAAGGAAAGTTAGAAATAGTTATATTGTTTAATATTTGCAAGACCATCACTTCGAGATGAAATGAGGTAAAAAAGGAACTTATGATTTTATTCCATGCTTTAATCATTTTAACCAGAGGGACTAAATCACCATCATGTGCTTTATTGGCTTCTGACATAATTTCTACGTGCTTTTTAGGGTCAGTGGAAATCCAAGTCTGACTAATAGAGTTTGGCATTAAATAACCCCCACCTTTTCTAGTAAAAGCTGGCACAACATCTACTTTAAAATCAGTAAATTGGATTGTAACGGCTTGCCCATTCCTACTGATATCTGGAGTTTTTGGATAAGTGTTTTTTAAAACTCGTTTAACCAAATCAAGTAGACCAGCCTGGCCACCATTTTGGCCATTGAAGTGATGAAAATATTTAGGGGCTAATATTGTAAAAATATCTATATCTGATTCTTTAAGCGGGGCAATCATTGTATGCCTCGAATAAGAACCTGTTAAAAATGAGTCAAGAACTTCAAGTTCATCTTCTACAGCAGCTCGTACATTCTGTTGCCGTATAGATACAGTAGATTGTTGTAGCCCCGTAATTTCGAGGTTTGTTTTCAATTCCTCAAAAGCCTGATTAATGGTAGTCGCCATAACCTTTGCCTTCTAATAGTTCTTCATTATTGAACCAGTTAAATTTGTGAGTTTTTAATAGTATATAAGAATATAAGTAGCCTGTAAATGATTAAATTTAAATTAGGGGAAAACTGGGGCCCAATCCTTCCTCATAACACTGCCATGTATTTCTTTCTGCCCCCCTTATCCCGCCCGGGAAATGGGGTAAGTGACTAAATTTAGACAAAAAAATTTTGTCTTTCCGGCTTAGTACTTTTGCCGGAGAAGAGCTGCTAATCTATTCTCATTTACCTGGGACGCCAGTCTTATTTATAATGGGACGCGACAAGTGCAACTCCCTGCTTATCAAAAAGATATAGTTCGGCAATTAAAGCTGCGTTTGGGTGAGAAGCGCCGTTTTATCCAGATAATTACTGGTCCCCGTCAAACCGGCAAAACCACGGCGATCCTTCAGGTTCTGAAAGAACTATCGTCTCCTTATGTTTACGCCGCCTCTGATTCTCCCGCCATTCATGATTTTGAATGGATTGAAACTCAGTGAAATGCGGCTCGTCTTGGACGCAGGGTCAAGCCCGGACTATTGACTGGGAGTACTATACCGGTCGCTGAGAAGAACAATATTTTGAGTGAAAAACCGGCCAACCGACTCCAGCGATAATCTCTGACCCGTTATCCTCCCAGGTGATTACCATTCCAGATAGAGTCTCTCATTAATATAATCAATGGTGAGGTTAAAAAATTTCAAAAAGTCTATTGCCCCTAATAATACCGGCGGATTAGCTTCTGTACAATCAACTTCGATTTCTCCGGACGACCAAACAGTATTCTGGTAATTCGGCGAAAGGAGTTCCAGTATGAAGGTATGTTTATAAACGGTCACGTTTGTCTGTTCAATGCCGATATTAACATTTGATTTGACACCATCCCCTTTCAAATCATGCCCTGTAGCCTCCGCAACATCAGCGGGAAAGAGACAAGCATCAGCGCCAGTATCGACAAGACCTGTAATACGAACGCTTTGACCGGTTTCCGGGTTAGATATTTTGAGTGGCACCAATGTGTGGAAAGCGGATGCTTCCGAGGAACTGTCCGGGAAATGATACTTAACAAGAGGGTAAGAATACTTAGGCATAATCCTTCATCAGGATCAGTAAATATAGCGTTGCCCCTGACGGGGGACATGAAAAATCATAGGAGACTCTTCGCCGGCTTTTCTTGCTTTTTCGAGTACTGTTTTCATCTTCGTGCCATGAGAAATTACGGATTTCCCATCAGAAGGCTTTACAGCAAGAACACAGGTTCTTTTTGAGGGGACTTCTATAGTAAGAGACTTTGACATTTCATTTCCTCCGATTTGTTATCATGAAAGAATAACATACGCCCTTTATAATATACTATTACCATAATATTACAAGAGATTTAACTTTGTTCCCTGGGATGACATATTTTATTCTTCCCCGTCTTCGTCCGCAAACGCCCCGAGGTTTTCGTCTGCCTAAAGGAAAGAATGAAAGAGTGGAAAGCGGAAAACTAAAGTATCTTGCATTATACATAATGCAAGATTTATCTTGCCATAGTGTAGAGTGTATAGTATATTGGTTATGTCTTAAACTTACGGTTTGAAATGTTGAGAAAGCGTAGTATTACCTTTTATGAAATCATCACTAAACGACCATCCTGTCGATCTTAATCTATATGTGGTGAATTGTGGATCTTAAATATTTTTATACAAGAGTGTAAATTATGACAATCAAGAATGGAAATTTTGACAGGTTTATCGGGGATCGAATTAAATTAGCCCGTGAAGAAGCCGGCTTAACACAGTTTGAGTTATCAAAAAAAATCGGATTCAAGGACCGGCAGACATTAGGGGCTATTGAAGTTGGAGAACGCAGGATAAAGGTAGATGAGCTTGCCGCCTTGATTTCTATTTTCAGTAAGCCTTTAGATTTTTTCACCGATCCTTTTATTCTCCCGCCTCAAGAAGGACAATTTTCCTGGAGAGCCACGGCGGCACTACCAAAGCTAAATGCATTTGAAGCAAAAATGCGGAATATACTGGCTGCTTACAGGCATCTCGGCAGGCTTATTGGTCGTCCCCACATACAGGTGGATCAAGGTATCAGGGTAAAAAAAACCGATTCGTATGAAAAAGTTACTTCTTTAGCGGAAGGGCTGGCGGAAACATGGAATTTGGGGGAGATTCCCGCTGTAACACTCCGCGGATTTTTAGAAAGGGGTCTTGGCATGCTGGTACTTCGAGTAAAGGCGGGTCATGACATCTCCGGAGCTGCTTGTCGTTTGCCTCAATTCAGTTCTCTCCTGATCAATCGCGATGAGCCCTCTTACCGTCGCAACTATGACGGAGCCCACGAACTTTTTCATCTTCTCACATGGGAAACTTTGCCTCCAAGGCACAAGGAATCACCGTCAATCAGCGCATCATCTCGACCCCGGGAAGAAAAACTTGCCGATGCTTTCGCCGCCGGTATTCTCATGCCTCAACGTAGCCTCGCTCCGCTTTGGAAAAAGCGTGGTTCAGCGTCGGTGACCGAATGGATTAACAAGATTGCTCCTAAATTCCATGTCTCCGGAAAAGCTCTTTATTATCGGCTTCTCAACCTCCAATGGATTTCGAAAAGGGATATTACTTCCCTTAAACACCTGCTCAGTTCGGAAAAGAAAGGGTATAGGGACAAAGATCTACTCCCTTTTTCGAGGATATTTACAGAGAAGCTCCACGAAGCTATTGATAGAGGTTTTATTTCTGTTCGGAAAACCGCGAAACTACTCGACTATACAATTGAAGAATTAGCGGGACTATTCAAAATATATGATTTGCCTGTTCCGTTTGATCTCTGAGGAGTGTTAACGGAATGGCAGTACGGAGAATATTTTTTGATTCTAATGCGATTATTGAAGCCCACCGAACGCGATGCTGGAATGTTATTGTAGGACATCATCGGATTGAGACAGTAGGAATTCGTGCGAAGAACAGAAATGGCCCATCGAACAGACAACCAACGATTCAGAAATGACTCAATTGCCTCACATGAAACGGGCACTAAAGGGGCAGTAGGGCAATCTTCGAAGATAATCGAAGGCGCAGTGAAAAATCGCCCCTGAACTGGTCAAAACTGTTCGAAAAAGTGTAACCATCGACTGGACCGTCCGGGAGAATGTCCGCGCCAAAATCCGGATTATGGTAAAAAGAATTCTCCGGAAATACGAATACCCCCCCGGATAAACAGGAGAAAGCAACCAAAACCGTCTTAGAACAAGCTGAGGTTCTTTGCAAGGATTGGGTGATTGAAAAAATCTATGCTGAAAGAATTCGAACAGATCGTCGGGCAACAGATGTCTTTATCCTTCATCAGGTTTCTGGAGGAAATTGGCCCGGATGCCAGGACGCAGCGGATCAGTATCGTAATCGCAGCCGTGTTGAAATATGCTCTCGATCTACTCCCGGCTCATTGCGAGGAGGGGTCACTCGGAGAAGCCCTTCTTGTAATATCGGAGGAGCCTTACCTGGTTAACGAACAATCGGAGGAAGTCGCGAGACTGGAGGAATTAATCGACACCTTATGTGAAAAAGCAGGCATGCAGAACTCCCGTGCGACCTCCAAAGGAATGCCATACACAATTGCTGAGGGAGCAATCGCAGAATTTACGAACTGGTATGCCATGCCGTGGGAAGATTATGTCTGAAATATATTTAGTGCCTGACCGGTGAAAGTAGCCGGGTATTCCGGACCAAGAGTAGTCACCCCTCTGAGCGGAGCCTGGCAAGTCCTATTCTTCCTCCATGTCGGGGTACTGGGGAGGTGAATCCCCCCGGGCAGCGATGACCTGCGGATACGTCTGGCCCGTCTCCATCGGCCGCGTTTCTTCGAGCGTGATCTCGTGCCAACAGTCGTCTCCGTAATCAAACAAGTACTCGAATCTGTCCTTAAGGTTCAGGCGTAAGCTGCTAATTCGGGTAGCTGCCGCATTGTTCCCGGTTTGAGAATGGGGATGCGTGTATTCCGGAACACCGCGAAGGCGGCTCCTGCTCTTGGAGCTTGGGTTCGCCGTGAAGTAAAAGGAGTAGAGATGCTCGTCGAACCGATCAAAGGCGTCGAAGATGGCATCGTGCAGGTCTGCCAGTGTATGGTCGCCGGGGATGGCGATCCGCCTCCAGATCCGTTTGGCGTACTTCAGCGCCACCTTGAAAACGAAGACTTGATTGTCCACAGATGTCTCTCCTCTCTTGTCGAATGAAAAGCTGATCTGCCCCAACACCGGCGGAACCGCGTGTCGGGGTCAGCTTGAGCGGGTTAGAGGCCGGGGTTTAATGGTGTGCTACATAGAAATCGAGGAGACGTCGGATCATCTTCTGATATTGCGTTTGGTGTTTTCTTGCCTCTCTTTTGAAAAAATCCACACTGGACTTGCTTAAAGCAATGGTGATTTTTACGTTGTCTTCCTTGAAGGTCAATTCCTCCGGAGAAGGTAGAAAATCATCAATTATCTGAAGATTATCCAGGGGTTCATTACTGTATTTTATTTTCTTTCTCATATATTTTCCTCCCTTTACTCCAGTAGCCTGCGCCATAAATACGGATCACGTTGCTGCGATATGTGAAGCGGACTGTCACGATTCCATCTTCGAGTCTGCCAAAACAGTAATATCGTTTCTCCTTTTGACTGTGGCTTATATCTTCAGCAATAATACGGTTTGGATCGGCGAAAGCATACTGAGCGATTTCAAAAGATATACTATGATTAGCTTGGTTCTGATTATTCTTTGTTTCATCCCATTCAAATAGTGTTTTTCTCACGGTCATAATATACCATAAAGCCATGAAGTGTGGCAATATATAAATACATATAATTGTATGGCAAAAACAAGGCCTCTAACGGTGAGCTTGCTGCTCAGCTCACCGATAAGCGGGACCGCAAGCGGTCCCGCTTATCGCCAAGTTCAGCCGCCCCGATGACTACTGAAAGATGTTGAGGGCGGTTGTTTATTTTGACCAACCCAGCCGACTCCGCAGCCGCAAAGCGGTAAGGGGTCGGCTTGAGCGGGTGGTTCGGCTCAGTAATCTTCCCAGGGCATGTTATACCAAGCGACGTACTCCGCAATAGCGCTTTCCGCTGTACTGTATCGTTCCCCCCTTGAAGATACGCGCAAATTGCTCATCCCTGCTTCATGACAGAGCTCCTCTATCAAATCAAAGACCATCTTACTCTCTTCGGACCCTTCTTCGACTAAATAGGGCTCTTCTTCAAGACTCAACAAAGCTTGGGCAAGTGTCCCTTCTTCACAGTGAGCTGGAAGTTTGCTGAGCGCAAATCGCAATATGGCCGCAATTACTACGCTGATCCGGTGAGTACGCGCATCGGGGCCAATCTCCTTCAGCATATTAAGAAATGTTGAGTAGGCTTGAGTCCCGATAATCTTTTTAAATTCTTTAATCATCTTATTTTTTTAAGCTTATCGAAAAACTAAACTACCGGAAGGGGCCGATGGAAAAAGCATACTACCCGGAAAAAACGCAGGCTAAAAATAAAACGTCCGATAGCTGCATCAGCCTTTCCGGTCAGCTTGAGCGCCTGGTTCGCCCAATACCTGCTCCAATCGTTCTTGCCAACGTTTTGGATTACGTTTCATGTGCATAATGCCGCCTACCAGTATACAGTCTTGGCGGACTTGATAGACAACACCGTATGGGAAACGGTTAATTATGCAACGTCTCGTACGGTTGGAGAATGGGGGCCATGCCTCAGGGAAGGAGAGGATGCGGTCGAACGTATTCTGGACTTCTACTGCAAACTCATATCCAAGGCCAGGAAACTGATCGTTATAGTAGTCTACCGCTTCGGAAAACTCCTGTTCTGCACAGGAGAGAACCTTGATCCTCATCTTTGATTGACCCTTTCTAATACAGCTTCCGCTGAATCGGCGGATATATTTCCATTCTCGTAGGCATCGATGCGCGACTCTATTTCGCCTGACCAGGCTTCATCGATACGGCGATCAGTTGAGCGATCAAAGCTGTGGAAAAGTTTGTCTATCAGCTCCGCTTTCTGAATAGGCGTTAGACGTAACGCCTCTTCCAATATTTGCATTGTTGCTGGCGTCATATTGAATCTCCTAATAATAATCTGATAATTGGTTAACCAATAACAGCATAATAACATTACTCTGAACTGTCAATGCTAACATCTTGGGCGAACGGCGAGCCCAGCCGCCCCGATGGCCACCAAAGAAATGTTGAGGGTGGAATAAACTATGGCCAACCCAGCCGACCCCCAGCCGCAAAGCGGTAAGGGGTCGGTTTGAGCGTGTGGTCACGCTTTTTTTGACATAAAAATGTGCCACGTGGCACATTTGAGCTTAATTTTTAGAAACTGAGATGATAAATTCACCATATTTGTCAAGTTATTATATTCTTTAACAGAGGATTTTTGTCCGTCACTCCTCATCTTCTTCCCAAGGCATTTCCGGGAGCTTGTGGAGGGCCCGGACAAATCTTTCACGATTGAACGGTTCTTGTTTCTTGAGTATGTCGAATATTTCTGCTGAGACGACGCATCCGATGAGTCGTTTGGCTTCTTCCTTTAAACAACCATCCTTGAGCAGGCGTTCGTATGTTTGGCGTGTTTCGGGAGGGTCATTGCCCCGAATCTGATTATCGATCACTTCGTATATGGCAGCTTTTAAATAAGGACTTCCTCCCTGTGTTTTCATTTCATTTCCTCAAGCATAAAGTAGAGCTAAGCTGTCGGAAGGGGCCGACGGAAAAAGCTTACTACCCGGAAAAACCCCGGCAAAAACAAGGTGTCCGATATCAGCACCAGCCCTTCCGATCAGCTTGAGCGGTTATCATTTCTGTTCTCTTAATATCTTCTATGGGTTTTGTATATTCAAGCGTATCCGGTGGATTACTCGTTGACCACATATCACACATTTGAAGAGAATTTGGATTATGTTTATATTGTTTTCGATAACGCATAAAAATTTCATATAATTTTTTGTATATTTCTGAATTTTTCATGGTATCCCCAAGTTAAATGATAACAGTTTAATAGCCTATCACTATTCAAGAAGCACTTCGGGTTGATCAAGGAGTTCCTGGAATAGGATGAAGTATCTCCCGGCGTGAAGGCCGTCCATCAGGCCGTGGTGGGCTTGAACCGAATGGGGCAACAGAAGGCGCCCACCCGCGGAGTAGTACTTTCCCCAGGCGATCCGGGGGATCGAATCGACCGGATGAAGGTTGATCGGGTGGGTGAGGCTGGTGAACGATATCCAGGGGATGCAGGTGTAGTACAGCACATCATCCCGGGATGAGTCCTCGGCTATAGTGGGATTGGCCTTGGCTTCCGCGATGGCCGCCGCCGCCGCGGCCAGAAACTCCCGCGGCTCCGGCCGGTACTCGATCGTGCAGTAACCGAATATGTCGTCTTTGCCCAGTACCGTGATCGCCGGATCGATCCTTTCGTGTATAACTACCCGGTCACCCCGGATCCGGTAATGGAATTCTTCGATGGCGTTGGCGGCTCGGGCGGAGAGGTAGAGAACGGCAGAGAAGAAAGGCAGGTCGTGTTTCTTCAGAAAGGAATGGAGCCGGGTTATATCTACGTCGGCGCAGAGATTGAAGTGGGGATAATCCATCGAGCTGAAGAAATGGAAGTGCTCCCTTCTCGGCCATTTATCAATATCAAGGTATTTTATCTCTCTCTCCCCCGCGCCGGCGACCGTCTGCTTTTTGGGTATCTCATGATCACAGATTACGGATTGGTTGGGGTTACAACCGTTATCAACAATTGAATTATGGCTGACATTAAAAACTAAAATTTTCCGGAGGAAAATTTTAAGAGCCACTTCCAAACGGGCAAGACATTGATACGTTCGTGTGGAGATTTTTCGTCCAGCCAGGTAACTATCAAACCTTGTTTTTCATTTAACTCGTCCATCGCGGCTAACAGTGATCGAGTTTCCCTCTCTCGGGTTGACCGATGGCCCAGATCCCAGCATACCTGTATCAGTCGACCTTCCTCGATGGCCCCGGGCGGTAGGATAAAGTCAATCTCGCCACCTTCTCCGGTAATGTAGTATTCCGGTTTCAGCCCTTTCCGGCGCAGATGCATGTAAACAATGTTCTCCAGCAACGCCCCCCGATCCTCGGTTATGTGGAAGGACATCGCTTCCAATAGCCCCGGGTCGATAACGTATACCTTCCTCGGATGCACGCGCCGAACTTTTTCTGAACGAGAATGTATCGGAGCCTGGTATACCAGAAACGCGTCTGTCAGGTAATCCAGGTAGTCATACAGGTTGTTCTTAGTGCAGGCGATGCCTTCACTCTTCAGGGAATTGTAGAACTTGTTTACGCTGAAGCAAGTTGCCGGAGCGCTCATGATGTGCCGGATAATGGCTCTTAGCGATGTGGTAGTACGTATTGAGTATCGTTCGATGATGTCACGCAGGATGACAACATCCACGTAATTTTGAAGAACTTGCCTCCTCAAATCAGTGTCAATCCCCTGGATTTCCGGAAAACCGCCGATGTCAAGATATCGAGCGATCAGGTTTTGCAGAACGGCCCTGGTCTGGGAACCGAACCTCTTCGCCGATGGATTTGCCCCGTTAAGACGGACGAACTCTCTGAAACTGAAAGGGAATATCTCGGTGGCAATTGACCGTCCTCTCAGTCGAGTGGCAATTTCCGAGCTCAGTAATTTTGAAGACGAACCGGTAACAAAAACAGCCAGGTTTTCGGAATCCAGTACCCGGCGAACGAATGCGTCCCAGCCCGCGATACGCTGAACCTCATCGAGAAATAGGTAACATTGCCTATCTTTAAAAGCGGGGAACTTGCGATAGTATGTCTCTAAAATTGTCTGAAAATCAGCCGTGGAGAAAGGGAGGAGACGCTCGTCCTCGAAGTTCAGATAGAGAAGCTGCTCCTTTTTGACCCCTTGAGCCATCATCTCCTGCATCTGTTGATAACAGAACCAGGTTTTACCCGACCGGCGCATTCCAGTGATCACATTGGCTTTACCCTTTAGCCTGGGCAGAGAGATATCACGGGGAACGAGCTGGGGTAACTCTCGTTCATGGAAATCATCGATTAAGAGATCAATTACGTTCTTCATGCTCACTAATTTATCTCTTTTAAAGAGATAATGCAAGCCATATTTATCTTTTTTTTAGAGATAAACTGAAAGCAGAATAAAAAGTAGGGGTGCGATGCATCGTGTTCCTACTTTTAGACTGTCAGACTCTATGATACTCCCCGAAACCGGGTTCGGTCCACCGGACCAGTGTGGGGACGATCTCAATGTGGACAAAGTTGGGGTCATACTCATCCGAGAAGTGTCGGCCGACTTTTGGATTGAGATCGAGGAGGAGCTTCTTCTTCTCCGGCCCTCCCGAGATATCCGCCATTCCCTCGATCCTTACCTGGACTTTCTTTCTGCCCACGAAACAGACCTCAACCCGGTTGTTCTCCATGAGCTCTTTGATCTTCCCGCTCCGGCGGTAAGTGGAGCTCCAGAGGCGGAGGTCGTCCATCACCACAAAAGCCATGGGCCGGACCCGGGGTTGGCCGTCAACACAGGTGGCCAGATCCCCATATCCAGCTTCGCGGATGATTTTCCGCACTTTATCTATGGTCATTAACTTGTTTTTCTCCAGCATACTCAATATAATAATTATGCCAAGACTGACATAAACCGCAAAGACGCCTGTCTGCTTTTGAAACGCACCGGCCGGCCGAGACCTTAAAAAAGGATTATTTATGTTTCTCCTCAACCAGAGCTTGATCCACGCCCCCAGCGCCGGCAAGGTCGAGAACTATCCATTCCTCGATAACCTGAAAATAGCTGATGTTCACCTGGTTCTGATTCCCTGGAACATCTTCCTGGCCCTGGTGCCCGCGATACTGGGGGCCTATATCCTGAAAAGATGGAGCTCCCGGCCGCTTCGCGATCTTTCCCGGGGGAATTCAATTCGCCTGGGAGCTTTGCTTCTCCTCTGGCTCCTCTTCTTCCCCAACTCGATCTACCTGATTACCGAAGCCCGGAAGATCCTGGTCTACGCGCCGCAGGGTCTTCCTTACAACGCCAGTGTGGAATATATCTGGAAGGTCTTTATGATCTTTACCTACTCCCTCTTCGGCTGGATTGGCTTCGCTATCTCCCTGGGCCAGATCCGGCGTTTCATCGCCCGGGTTGCCGGAAAGACGTGGTCCGTGGCGATTACCGTCGGTCTGGTCCCCCTCGGAACACTGGGGACATTCCTGGGGCTTTTCAACCGCTGGAATATCTGGGAGGCCGCCACTCACCCGGCCTTTATCGTCCGGGACGCGATCGACCACCTGACCGATCCGCCCCGGTTGAAGAACATAGTGGTGATCTGCGCCTTCCTCTATCTCCTCTATCTCATCGGCGAGTTATGGTTTCGCCTTCTTCCGGTGCTGCTCTCGGAGAAAGGAAAGAGAAGGGAAAGGGCGGACGCGGCCTGATCCCCGTTCTTACCCGTCCCCTTCGTCATCTTCAAACGGGAACCGGTATTGAGAGAGGCCCAGTTCATCCCTCATAATTATCATTTCGTTCTGGAGGGGTTCCGGGGTGGGAATCCCTTTCTCCTCTCTCTCCAGGCTTGTCAGGTATTCTTTCTCTCCGGCGGTGAAGATCCGCTCGGCGCCGGGGGCTTTCTCCGAACTTCTCAGGCGCCGGAGAATATCGCCGGCGGTCTTCTTGAAGGACTCCACCCCGACAAAGAACGCCGGGTTGATTACGATAAAGAAGTGGCCCAGTTTATAAGGAACCTTTTCTCCATCCTTGTACCCCGAGAGGTCTTTCATGAACGCTCCCTGCTGAAAGGCGGCCGAGAAGATCTCGACGGCGGTGGCATAGCCGTAGCCCTTGTGGCCCCCCCCTTCCTCGCCCACGCCCCCCAGGGGAAGGAGGGCGTCGGTCCCCGCCACCAGAGCCTGCAGTATCTGATGCGTATCGGTCCGGGCAACGCCGTCATGATCGATGACCCAGCCGGACGGGATCTCGGTGTCCATCCGGTCATAGACCTCGATCTTTCCCCGCTGGGTCACCGAGGTCGCGCAGTCGATCAGGAACGGGAACGGCTCGTCGGTCGGAGCCCCGATGGTCAGAGGGTTGGTCCCCAGCATATTCTCTACCCCGAAGGTGGGAGCGATGGAGGGCCGGGCGTTGGTCCCGGTGATCCCGACCATATCATGATCCGTCGCCATCAGCGCGTAGTAACCGGCGATCCCGTAATGACTTGAATTCCGGACGGCCGCCATCCCCAGCCCCAGCTGCCCGGCTTTGGCGATCGCCATCTCCATCGCCTTCTTCCCGATCACGTGGCCCATTCCGTTGTTGCCGTCGATGACCACTGTAGTCGGGGTTTCTTTAACGATCTCAATATTAGTGACGGGGGAGACGATGCCTTCCTTGATCCGGTCGTAGTAGATTAGTTTCAGTCGTCCGATCCCGTGAGAGTCGATCCCCCTCCTGTCGGCGGTGATCAGGACATCGGCGCAGGTCGCGGCGTCTTCCTCGGGAACCCCCAGACCGATAAAAACATCGGTCATAAATTTTTCCAGAAGATCAGGTTGAATACGGTAGTTCATAGCCGGCCCTTTTTTGGGGCAGAATTGACGGGCTTTTATTTTCGCATCACTTTCCGAGCAAGTTTGACAACTGCCTCAGGAGTGATTCCAAACTTTTCATAGAGAACCGGGGCCGGGGCGCTGGCGCCGAACCGGTCCAGTCCGACTGTCCGGCCGGAGAGTCCCACATAATGCTCCCAGCCGGTGGTTACTCCGGCTTCCACGGCCACCCGGGCCTTCACTTCCGGGGGGAGGACGCTCTCCCGGTACTCCCGGGGCTGCCGGTCGAACAGTTCCCAGGAAGGCAGCGAGACCACTCTTACCCGGATGCCTTCCGCGGCCAGCTCTTTCCCCGCCGCCCGGGCGATCTCGAGCTCGGAACCGGTCCCGATCAGAATGACGTCGGGGGGCTCGTCAGATGATTTCCAGAGGATATATCCGCCCCGTCGGAGCCCGGCGGCCGGCGCGCCGCGATCCCGGTCAATGACCGGGACGCTCTGCCGGGTGAAGATCAGGGCGACCGGTTCCTCCCGGGCTTCCACGGCTACCCGCCATGCCTCCACCGTCTCGGCGGCGTCGGCCGGACGGATGACGGTCAGGTTCGGGATCGTCCGCAGCGCCATCAGCTGTTCCACCGGCTGGTGGGTGGGGCCGTCTTCTCCCAGCCCGATACTGTCGTGGGTGAAGACAAAGATGACGTGCTGCTCGGAGAGGGCGGCCATCCGGATCGCCGGCCGCATGTAGTCGGAAAAGACTAAAAAAGTTGCGGTGTAAGGCAGGACGCCGCCATGGAGCGCCATCCCCACGGCGATCGATCCCATCGCGTGCTCCCGGACTCCGAAATGAATGTTGTTTCCTTCGTAGCTCCATCTCTCCCCGATCGCGCCCTGGGAATCCCGTTCCGCGGTGAGCGGCGACTGGAAGTCGCCAAATCCCTTGAGCGTGGTCTTGCAGGAAGGATTAAGATCGGCCGATCCCCCCATCAACTCCGGGAGATGCCGGGCGAGCGCCTGCATCACCTCTTCCGAGGCGGAACGGGTGGCGATCAGGGACGATCCGCGAGGAAAGACGGGGAGGTCCGAATCCCAACCCCGGGGGAGTTTGCCCGAGAAGACCCGGTTGAACTCATCGGCCGGCTCCGGATAATCGGCGGCGTACCGGTCAAAAGATGCTCTCCATTCCGCTTCCCAATCTTCTCCGCGTTTGAGGGCCCGGCGAAAATATGTGAGAACGTCACCCGGAACCAGGAATTTCGGCTCCGCCGGCCAGTCAAGAAGTTTTTTGGCTTCGGCAATCTCCTCTTCTCCCAGCGGCGAGCCGTGTGCCCCGAATGTTCCTTTCTTGTGAGGCGCTCCGTAACCGATGATGGTGCGCACCATGATAAGAGACGGGCGGTTCGACTCTTCCCGGGCGTCCTGGATGGCCCCGTTGATCGCAGTCAGATCGTTGCCGTCATCGACCCGCAGCACCTGCCAGCCGTAGGCCTGGTAGCGTTTCGCGACATCCTCGGTGAAGGTGAGCGACGTGGAACCAGCCAGGGAGATGAGGTTGCTGTCATAGAGGATGATCAGCTTTCCGAGACCCAGATGCCCGGCCAGGGAGCAGGCCTCGGCGGAGACCCCCTCCATCAAGCACCCGTCTCCGGCGATGACATAGGTATGGTGATCGACAATGTCATGGCCGGGCCGGTTGTATCGGGCGGCTAGATGAGCTTCGGCCAGAGCCATCCCCACCCCGTTGCTTAAACCCTGGCCCAGCGGCCCGGTCGTCGCTTCCACTCCGGCGGTGAGATTGCATTCCGGGTGACCGGGGGTCTTGCTCCCCCACTGCCGGAACGCTTTCAGTTCATCCAGGGAGAGATCATAGCCGGTGAGGTGGAGCAGGCTGTAAAGGAGCATCGATCCATGGCCGGCTGAGAGCACGAAGCGGTCTCGGTCAACCCAGCCCGGATCGGCGGGATTGTGACGCAGGTAACGGCTCCAGAGGAGATAAGCCATCGGGGCCGCTCCCAGGCATATCCCCGGATGGCCGGATTTGGCCTTCTGGATGGCGTCGGCGGAGAGAAAACGGATGGTATTGATGCACTTCTGATCTATGCGGTCCTGATCGTTCGTCTTCGTCATTGTGGACTTGCTCCTTGTCGACTTTGCGCGGGATAGGTACTCCTGTGTTATAGTAGATAGAGCTTACTTGAAACCATTTTCGAGTAGGGTATAGTTATGGTTATCGACCGGTTGATTCTGTTATCTTGCCATAAAGCCACCGGTTCTTTAAACCTAAATTTCTAAAATAATTGGTTATGATCTATCTGGTTCTCGCTCACATTGTGGTCTTTCTTCACCTAATCTTTGTTCTCTCTGTCCCGCTGGGCGGTCTCCTGGTGCTCTGGAGGAGATGGTGGGCGTGGATTCATCTTCCGATCTTTATCTGGGGGGTGCTGATCTCTTTCGGCGGCTGGATCTGCCCGCTCACCCCCCTCGAGAACTGGCTGAGGGCGAGAGGTGGAATGGAGGGTTATCAGGGGGGCTTTATCGAGAACTATCTTCTCCCGGTTATCTATCCAGTTAACCTGACCAGGAAACATCAGATCGCCCTGGGGATTGTGGTGCTTCTCATCAACCTGGTCGTTTACAGCATAATAATATACCGGATAATGAAAAGACGGTGAGTGGGGAATGGGGAATAGGGAATGGGAAATGGGGCCTCTAATCCCTATTCCCTAATCCCCAAATCAATAACGTTTACGAAGGTGGGAGGCGGGAATTTTAAGAGCGTTCCGATATTTGGCGACAGTTCTCCGGGCCAGCTTGATTCCCCGTTGGCCCAGCTTGTCCATGATCTCTTGATCGCTCAAGGGATGATGGGGGTCCTCTTCCTGGAACAACTGTTCGATGATGCTCTTTAAATGACGTGACGAGATGTTGTCGCCGGACCGGGTGAACAATGCGCTGGTAAAGAAGTACCGGAGCGCGAAGTTGCCCCCGGGGGTCTGGATATATTTATTCGCCACCGCGCGGCTGACCGTCGACTCATGAATACCAACGCTCCGGGCCACCTCGGTCATCTTCAGAGGGCGGAGATAAGCGATGCCTTTGTCCAGGAACTCCTTCTGCCACTTCACGATCTCTTCCGTTATCTTGTAGAGTGTCTCCTGGCGGAGCCTGATGTTCTTAATCAGCCAGAGTCCGCCCCGAAGTTTCTCCATGATATACTCCTTGGTTTTCTTCGGTGTCTCCGGATCCGCCAGCATCTTCCGGTAATGGCTGCTGATCCGGAGGTGGGGGGTATACTCGCGGTTAAAGATAATCCGGTATTCATCGTCTTCCTTTTTTAGGTATATGTCAGGCGTGATATAGCGGGTCTCATAGGAGCTGAACATCCTCCCCGGTTTCGGGTCCAGGCCGGCGATGTACTCAACGTATTTCTGTACCAGTTCCGGTGTGATCCTTAAAGCGCGGGCGATCCTGGGATACTTGTTCGCTCCCAGATCCGCCATAAATCGGTCGACGATCTTCCGGGCCACGGGGTTGAACTGCTCCTGGTCATCGATCTGAATCAGGAGACATTCACGCAGGTTGCGCGCGCCGACCCCCGGCGGATGGAAGGTCTGGATTAGAGCCAGAGCCGCGGCCGCCTCCTCCGAAGTTATTCCGGACTCCAGGGCGATCTCTTCCAGGGATTCGGTGAGATATCCATTCTCATCAATATTCCCGATAATGGCTTCCCCGATCATCTTCTCCCGGTCGGAGACGAGCGAGGTGTTGAGCTGCTTGAGGAGATGTTCAAAGAGGGTCTCGCTCCGGGTGATGGAATTTTCCATGAAGTTCCGTTTATCCTCTTCCGGGGAGTAGTATCGGGCGCGGGAGAAGCTTTGATCCTGAAAGAAATATTCTTTCCATTCATCGTCCATCGCGGCCAGCCGGTCGATCTCTTCCTGGAACTCCGGTTCGCTGGACTCTTGACCTTCGCCGGTCTCAACTTCTTCCATGTCAACAACTTCCCGCTGTTCCTGTAACTCCTCCAGGAGAGGGTTCTGGACCATCTCGGTCCGGATAATGGTGCTCAGTTCCTGAAGAGGGACCTGGAGGAGGTAGATGGCTTGCTGCATCTGCGGCGAGAGGACCAGGCGTTGCTCTAATCGGGCCAGTTGTTTGAGCATCAGTGTCATTGTATTGTTTTAATAATTTTGTCTCCACTAATAATATAACCGCCCCGATGTACAAAAGTCAAGCCCGGCTATAAAGAGAAGAGGGGCGTAAGAAGTAAAAAGATTATTTCGCTTTAGACCTTCCAGTAAGTTTTGTTGCTTTTCCCCCGGTTCTGACATATTATCTGAGATTATCCGTCTATCAGGAGGAGAGTGCGTATGACATTGAAAGTCTGTGTCCTGGCCAGCGGGAGCCGGGGAAACTGCATCTACATCGCGACAGCGACCTCCCGTATACTTATTGACGCCGGCATCAGCGGCCGGGAAACCATTCGCCGCCTGAACCTGCTGGGAGTATCCGTGGAGGAGATAGACGCTATTCTGGTCGGCCACGAACATATTGACCACACCCGTGGCCTGCCGGCGCTGACCGGCAGACACGGTCTTCCGGTCTATCTCAACCGGGCCACGGCGGACGCCGCGGCCGGGCAGCTTTCCAAAGCCCGGTCGATTAAAATCTTTACCAATGGCCAGTCCTGGGAGATCGGCGATCTCACCATCCTTCCATTCTCGGTCTTTCACGATGCGCAGGACCCGGTTGGCTTCGTCGTCCGAAAGGGGAGCTATATAATCACGGTGGTTACCGACCTGGGAATGCCGACCCGGCTGGTGAAAGAACGGCTGAAAGGAGCACGGCTGGTGATTTTGGAGGCGAACCATGACCCGGACCTTCTAATGAACGGGAAGCGCCCCTGGTCCCTGAAACAGAGAATCAAGAGCAGCCAGGGGCATCTCTCCAATGCCGCCGCCGCGGCGCTCCTAGCCGAAGAAACCGGTAACTTTCTAACCGATGTCTTCCTGGCCCATATTAGCCGGGACTGCAACCGTCCGGAGTACGCCCGGCAAGTGGTGATGAAACGCCTCCGGAAAGCGGGTAAGGGGGGGGTCCGGGTCCGGCTGACCTACCAGGACCGGATCAGCGAGGTGGTGGAGGTGAATGATGAACCTTTCTCTGATTCTAAGATCCGGGATGTTGTACCCCTCGCCAGGCAACTCGGGCTTAACTTTTGACAATAACAAAATGTAGTAGTATAGTTTTTCTTTGTACTTTAAAAAGCCGAACGTTCAACTTTCAACCCTCCTCCGCCAAGGCTTCGGCGGGCAGGCGCTCAACATCCAACGTTCAGTGCGACGCAGCCCCGAAGGGGTAGCTTGCCCTGAGTTTATTGAAGGGACTAAGGGCGTTAGTCCATTAAAAATTAAGAACAAATCATGGCCGGGGTTCGAATTGTCGACATTACAAAGGTCTATGCGGGCGGGGTAGTAGCTGTTCATAAAGCCAACCTGGAGGTCGCCGATCGGGAGTTTGTGGTTCTGGTCGGGCCTTCCGGGTGCGGCAAATCCACCTTCCTCCGGATGATCGCCGGCCTGGAGACGATAACCGAGGGTCGGATATATATCGGCGACCGCCTGGTGAACGATCTCCTCCCCAAAGACCGGAATATCGCTATGGTATTCCAGAACTACGCTCTCTATCCTCACATGACCGTCCGGGAGAACCTGGCCTTCGGCCTTAAAATCAGAAAGGAGCCGACCGCTGAAATCGAGCGCCGGGTCCGGGAGGCGGCCGAGATCCTGGATATTCTCCAGCTTCTTGACCGGAAACCGGGACAACTTTCCGGCGGCCAGCGTCAGAGGGTGGCCGTCGGGCGCGCCATTGTGCGCGACCCGGATGTCTTCCTATTCGATGAGCCTCTCTCAAATCTCGACGCCAAGCTTCGGGTTCAGATGCGGGCCGAGCTCAGTAAACTTCACCGCAAGCTTGACGCGACGATGATCTATGTCACCCATGACCAGACCGAGGCGATGACTATGGGTAACCGGATCGTGGTCCTGAAAGACGGCCTGATCCACCAGGTGGCTCCCCCGATCGAAATATACCGCCATCCGATCGATAAGTTTGTGGCCGGTTTCATCGGGAGCCCCCCGATGAACTTCATCACGGGGCGGATCTCGGGGGAGGGAGGCTCTCTCTACTTCGATCAGAGTGACTTCCGGGTCCGCGTAGCGGCCAAACAGAGCGAGCCGCTCGCCCGCTATAAGGGAAGAGAGATTATCATGGGGATCCGACCGGAAGATATCTACCTGCAAAAATATGTTGGCGATGATTATCCTGAGAGTCAACTTGACGCGCTGGTTGAGGTGGTCGAGCCGGTGGGGGCGGAGATGTATGTCTATTTCTCCGCCGGGAAGTTAAAATTTGTGGGCCGGGTCACCGTTCGGGAGTTTATTAAAGTCGGTGAAACCATCCGTCTGGTCTTCGACATGAGCAGCGCCCATTTCTTTGATCCGGCAAGTGAGAAGGCGGTTGTATGATTGTGGCCAAGGGCCCGTATATAGAAGCTCAAGGGGCTGTTGCCCAAATCGATGTGACCGTTGAATTTAATTGCTTAGTTTCAGCGTTATCTGTAAGATAGTCTTTTGTGGAACTGTATTCTGTGACTCTTTACGGTAACCCGATTTATTTTTGTGCTCCGCCTCGAAGCTGTAATCAGGGTTGCCTCGACGATAATGATTTTAGATTAAGCAACAGTCCACCGATCGATTCAATCGGGGGGCCAGTATAAAGTAGCCCCGCCAGGGGTGGGGCTAATTTATAAGGAGAAGACCATGGCAGAAGAAAAGTCTTTTGAAGATCGAGAGAAAATGTCAGGTGAGGGAGCCTATGACGCGGAAAAGCCCTTCGGCTCAAATTCGGGACTGGAAGCGCCGCTGAAGCCGATCGACCAGGCGGACCTCTCCGAGGAGAGCGGATTGAGGGAGTTTCCCGAAGAGACGCTCTGCCCGAGCTGCGGCCGGTTTGTCGGCGCGTACGAAAAATGTCCTTACTGCGGCGCCGAACTGAAGAAACGGATGTCGTTGATCCTCTGGAAACGAATCGCGGTCTTCGGAACACTACTGGGGCTGGGCATCATGTGGTTCGCGGCCACCCGGATGAATCCAACCGAGATCCAGATCGGAGAAATCGGAGAGACTTACAATAACGCCCAGGTAACCATCCAGGGGGTGGTGATCAGCCGCAGACTGGATGAGGATAAGGGGAGCATCAGCCTGGTTATCGCCGATAAGAGCGGGTCGATCCAGGCCCGGAGTTTCAGCGCTCTGCCGAAGTTCAAAGAACTCGGGAATATCCCCGAGGTCGGGGATCTGATCTCAACGGTCGGCACCATCGGGGTCGATGCCGTCTACGGCACCTCTCTGAGTTTGGGCCTGCCCCACCGGCTGAAGATCCTGGAGTCACCCGAGCCCGAAGAAGTCAAACTCTCCAAGATCAAACGGAGCTCTGTCAACAGCAAGGTGATCGTCACCGGGATGGTGAAGTACCCCACCCGTTTTGGCAAGGCGACCATCACCGACGGGGTGACCGACGTGATTGTCCTGCTCGATCCGAGAAACCTGGGTGAAGAGATCCCCGAGTTCGCGACCGGCGACGGGATCGAGGTGACCGGTGTGGTGATCAGCGGGATGGAGGGATACACGATCATCCCGGGGAACGTGGAAGATGTCAAAGCGGTCGAGAAGGTCGTCGTGGGCATCCCCAAGAAGAAGATCAAGGAGATCACCATGGCCGACCTCGGCGAACTGGTAGAGGTCGAGGGAAATGTGGTTAGTTTTAAAGCCTTCAAGAAGGGCGGCGGCGCGGTCACCATCTCGGACGGCACCGGCCGGGTCGAGATCAGCCCGCTCTTTGCCAGTCTCTTTGACCAGATTCCCGACAGCCATAAATTGAAGGTTCCCGGAACCAGGGTCAAGGCCAAGGGGACGGTCGGCCAGTTCCGGAACAACCTCCAGGTTAAGCCCGGCGCGGCCGCGAACGTCACCGTTATCATACCGAAGAAGAATAAATAAGAGGAGCTGATCATGGAAAGCTGGATCGAAGTACTATTATACGGGCTGGCGGGGACACTCTTGGGAGGTTTCCTCTTTGTTGTTCCCTCGATTCACTTCCTGAACTTCTCCGGGGTGATCATAGCGCTCTGGGGTCATTATCACGGGCTCTTCCCGATTGAAGAACCGCTGACCCTCTTCGCCTTCTTCATGGGGATGGTGGTCTCCTTCGGGATCATGAATACTATCCCCTCGATGTTTTTAGGGGCGCCGGATGAATCAGCCGTCTTCGTGGTGCTCCCCGGGGCCAAGTACATGCTCCAGGGCAAGGGCTACGAGGCGGCGATGCTGACCGGGATCGGGGGACTCCTGGGAATCTTCTTCCTCGCCCTCTTTACCCCATTCTTCTTCTTTGCCCTCCCTAAGCTCCATATAATTCTGGGGCCTCATATGCACTGGATTCTGGGGTTGATCATTGTCTACATGCTGATGAGCGAGTGGCCGAAGGGGACCGGAAAGGGCGAGACCTGGTGGATAAAGTTAAAGGGCGCCTGGGCCAACCTCTTCGCGGGGATAGCGACCTTCGGCCTCTCCGCCTTCATGGGCTTCCTCATCTTCAACCGGACCATGGTCCCGGTCTCAATGGGATTCCAGGGATTACTCCCGGTCTTTGTAGGACTCTTCGCCGTCTCCAGTCTGATCTCCGCCATCCTCTCCAAGCAGAAGATTCCCCACCAGCATATCAGTAACGACATCGATCTGGATTATAAGACAATGTGGAAGGGGTGGATGCCGGGCTGTATCGGAGGAACTCTGGCCGCTTATCTCCCCGGGGTTACCGGTGGGATCGGGGGGTTGATCGCGGGCCATGCCTGCGCCCAGCGGGACGACCGGATCTTTGTGATGAGTCAGGGCGTCTCCAAGGTGGTCTATTACACCGGCCAGTTCCTCCTCTTCTTCATCCCGGTCACCATGTTCCTCAAAGGTTCCGGGCTGAAGCGGGGAGGGATGGCCATCAACCTCAGTCCGTTCTATAAGCCGACGCTGTTGCAGGAGTACTTCTTTATCTTTGGTATAGTAGTCATGGCCGCCTGTATCTCATTTCTGCTCTTATCCTTTAATTCCAAGTGGATTATAAAACTGATCGCCAAAGTCCCCTACCAGAAGCTCTCCTACGCCTCCCTGGCAATCGTGGTGATCATGGTCTTCTTCATGCCCGCCATGATAGATGGGGCGATCAACGGGGAGACCATGCTGAGCGGTCTTCAGGTAATCCTGATCATGTGCGTAAGCACCTGCCTGGGGTTGATTCCGATCTTCTATCACTGCCGACGTTCTAACTGCATGGCAGTAATCATTGTCCCGATCTGCATCAGCATGGCCGGCTACGGTCCCCCGCTCGTAAATTTCCTGGGACTCGGTTAATCCACCGGCGGCAGATTTGAGTATTTTTAAAGTTTAAATAATCTTCAAAATAGCGAACAAAAACAACTATTTTTTCCGGAGGAAAAAATACTATGAAAGGACTGACACATTTCATGTCCGGCGCGGCGGTCGCCTCCTTCTTCCTCCCCGCCGTCAAGATGGCCGGGGCGGAACAGATCGGAGGCGCGTCTTCCTTTATTCTTTGCCTGGGAGGCCTCTTCGGAATCATGCCCGATACCATGGACTTCAAGATGGGGCAGTTCTTCACCAAGTCGGAGTATGAGATTGATCCCGACCCGATGGATCCCGACCCCCAGGAGATGGCGGAAGGCCTGGGAAAAGCCATCGACCAAGCCTACGATACCAATCAGACGGTCCAGGCCCAGATGTATCCAATGCGGCTGGGCGCCGACCTCTGGCGGCAGTACGTGATCAACTTTGACGGTAAGACCAACGAGGTGGTGATCGTGATCAACGAGATCGTAACTACCTCCCAGGTCCCGATCCTTGGATCGGAGCCGCCCCCGAAGAAACGGGTCGGACGGTACAAGATCAAGGGGGACTTCAACATCACCCACGGCCGCCCCTCGGTGGTGGATATCATGAGCGGACCGATGTACGGCTTCTTCAAGAACGAGGATGGGAAGATGGAGATTGAGTTTCTCCCCTGGCACCGGACCTGGAGTCATAGCTATGTCCTGGGCCTATTCATGTCGGTCCCGGTCTGGCTGATCGCGTCGCTTATTGCCGGCTGGCAGATCGGCTGGCTCTATGGCCTGATCGCTTTCCTTGGCTTCTCCGTCCACCTGACCGAGGACCTGACCGGCCACATGGGGGGGAGCCTCCTCTGGCCCTTCGTGAAACCCCGCTGCAACGGATTGAGCCTCTTCCGGGCCAGTAACCCCCACGCCAACTTCAGCATTGATTATTCGGCGGTCGTAATCATCCTCTTCAACCTCAACCGCTTCGCGCCCACGCCGATGTTCACCCTCTCCCCATTCAAGTACTTTCTCTATTGCCTGATTCTGCCCCTGGCCGGATACTTCGCGATCGTTAAGATCTTCGGCGAGAAAGGGAAGAAGAAGAAAGCCGGAGTGATCGCGATGGAGAAGGCCCTGGCTCGGGAAGAACTGGAGTACGAGGCCGAGGAGCACATGGCTGGAGATATGTAATTCTAAATTTACGAGCTCCGATAAACCCCGATAAATCGGGGCGGAGGCTGGGCCGGTTAATTTAGAAGTGGCTCCATGGAGATATCCTCTATTGTTATTGCGACCCTCCTGGGGACAGTCCTGGGAGGGTTTTTATTCTGGATTCCGGGGATCAGGTTCTTGTCCATCTTTGGAATCCTGCTCAGTCAGATATCTATCCCCCCTTTGACATGGACTAATCCTGAAGTAGTATTTGTCTTTTTCATGGCCCTGACGGTGAGCGCGTCCTTCGCCGAGATTATCCCCGCCTTCTTCTTCGGAGCTCCCAGCGCATCAACGATTTTTCTAGTTGTTCCCGGGCGTAGATACCTCAAGCAAGGCTGCTCATACCAGGGGAGTATGACGGTGGGTCTGGGCAGCTTGATCGGCGTCTTCCTCCTGGTTGCCGCCACCCCTTTCTTCATTTACCTCTATACCCCCCTCTTCAAGTTAATCAGAATGTATTACCGCTGGGTACCGGGTATTCTGGTGCTTTATATGGTAGGAGGAGAGTTCATCTTTCATCTCCGGCAAGTTCTTCGCTTCCACCGGAAAGATGAATACCGGGCTCTCTTTATTGCTCCGGTAATATTTCTTCTTATCGGTCTCTTCGGAGTAATATCACTTCAATACCGGCAATTTGCCATCGTTGACCACCAGGGGACATTCTCTTCCGCTTTTGCCGGACTCTTCCTCCTCCCTCCTCTCATCCGGCGTCTGATAAGACCGGTGGGGGGTAAGCTGGAAGAAGATAATATACCAGTCTTTGGTGGTAGGAGAGCCGGCATCCTGGGAGGTATAGCCGGCGGGATCGGCGGTTTTCTAACCCTGCTACTGCCTGCTGTCTCATCCGGGCTCGGGGCTCTCATAGCCGGTCACTTCATACCCCGGAGGAAAGAGAAAGCTTTCTTGATCTCCCAGGGGATGGTTAAGACTATCTATTCGGCAGGAGCTTTTCTCCTCTTCTTTATTCCCACCATTGCTTTTAAGCGGGGAAGCACTGCATCTATTCTAAAATCTCGCTACCATGCGGACCGAAATTTACAGTCTTTTCTTTTAATAGTCGCAGTAGTGCTCATCAGCGGGTGTCTTTCTTATTATATCCTTGGGTTAACCTCCCGTCTGGCCCGGCGGATCGTCAGGAAGGTCACCTCCAAGATTTTATCTAGCGTGATTATCGGCCTCGTTACAGCGATTATCTTCTTCCGCTATGGCCCGGAGTATATGCTGATCTTATTTACAGCCGCCTGTCTGGGCAGTCTTCCGCTGGTCTTCGGCTGTCGCCGCAGCAATACCTTCTCCGTCATCCTTGTCCCGATTCTATTATTTATGATGGGATGGTATCAGACGGTAATTAATTTCCTGGGCTTTTTTTAAATTTCCCTCGGGGGAAATTTAAAAAAACTTTCTTGTCACTCCGTCTTCCATATTCTGACCTCCGACTTTCGATCGATGATTGACAATTGGGCAAGGGATTTTTTAAGATAGCGGAGTATCATCGAAATTGGGAGAAGAAAGAAAAAATGCCGGAGGGAGACAGAAGCCGCGTCTCCCCGGAGGTCTTCGGGCTTCCGGTGGAGGAGATCAAGGCCGGGTTATATTCGGATAAGTACTTCGTCCGTTCCGGGGAGATCCTGAAGAGAGAAGGCCATCATCCCCGGGTGTTGATGCAGGTCTTCGCCCGTAAACGGGGGATCATCTGCGGGATGGATGAGGCAATCGCAGTCTTGAAACTCTGCGCGGAGAAGCCGGAGGAGCTCGTCATCCACGCTCACTTCGACGGCGATCCTTTTGAGCCGATGGAGACGGTGATGACGATTGAGGGGGATTACTCCACCTTTGCCTACCTGGAGACGGTCTACCTGGGGATAATCGCCCGGGGTTCGGCGGTGGCCACCGCGGTCCGGGAAGTGGTGGAGGCGGCGGAGGACAAACCCATCCTCTTCTTCCCGGCCCGGTTTGACGGGTACGGTGCCCAGCCCCGGGACGGGTATGCCGCTCATATCGGCGGAGCCTTCGGGGTCTCCACCGACGCTCAGGCCGGGTGGTGGGGCGGCAGCGGCCTGGGAACCGTTCCCCACGGACTGATTGCCGCGTATGGGGGAGATACGGTCAAGGCCACCCTCGCCTTCGACCGGCAGATGCCGGAAGAGATTAAACGGATTGCCCTGGTTGATTTCGAGAACGACTCCGTCCGTACCTCATTGGAAGTGGCCCGGGCCCTGGGAGAACGCCTCTTCGCGGTCCGGCTTGATACCGCCTCCGATCTCCGGGACGTTTCGGTGGTTTCCGATTCAGAAGATTCTTACGGGGTCTGTCCGGAGCTGGTATGGAATGTCCGCCGGGCTCTCGATGAGAACGGTTTTAATCATGTCAAGATCGTTATCAGCGGGGGTTTCACAGCGGAGAAGATCCGGCGGTTCAGTAAATTACAGGTCCCCTTCGATATAGTTGGAGTCGGCTCAGCGCTTCTCCAGACCCAGATTGATTTTACAGCTGACGTAGTAATGGTCGATGGCAAACCCTGCGCCAAAGTCGGTCGAGAAGTTAGATTTCACAAGGATCAGAATTGACAAACTCGGGCCGAATTGAACGCGATGAGCGATAATGAGTCTAAAAAATTGGCTGATAAAAAGGATGATTTTGAGCTGGTCCGCGCGACCCGAAAAGGCGACAGGGAAGCATTCGGAGAACTGGTGCGGAAGTACCAGGGGAAGATCTACTCGCTTGCCTACGGTATGGTCGGCAATCCAGCCGCCGCCGACGATCTGGCCCAGGAGATCTTCCTGAAGACCTACCGGAATATCAAGAAGTTCCGGTTTAAGTCGAGTTTCTACACCTGGCTCTATCGGATTGCCCTCAACACGGTTATTACGCGCCGGAAGAAACTTCGGGAAGATAAGCATCTGGAACTTAAGCCTCAGATCCTGGATATCCAGGGGAGCCCGTATCTCCCGGCCCGGCTCCAGGGGGAGAAGGGGGACCGGGCGATGACCCGAAAGGAGCTGAGACGTGATATCCGCCAGGCGTTGGAGACACTCTCCGATAAGCACAAGGCGGTTGTGGTCATGCACGATATTGAAGGTATTCCTCATAATGATATCGCCGGGATTATCTCCTGTTCGGAAGGTACCGTCAGGTCGCGACTTCATTACGCGCGCCGCCGACTCCGCGAGCAACTGGCCAACTGGCTGGAGTAGAGATATAAATGATGTGACGCTATGCTCTGCAAGCAATTTAAAAAAAATGTCTGGGATTTTTTAGACGGTCGGCTGGCCGGTCGACCGGCTGATTTATACTCCGCCCATCTTAAAGACTGCCCCCGGTGCCGGGATACTCTGGCTCGGGCCCGGAGGCTGCTTGAGCTTTTGAAGGACGAATCGGTTCCGTTGCCTCCAGCCGCTTATCGGGATTCATTCTGGCCGCGACTGAGAGAGAGAATATCCGCCGAAGGCCGGCCCGCCCGCCCCCGATTCGTGCTTCGGTTCAACCCTCTTTCTTATGCCGCCATAGGGGCCGCGGCCGCGGCTCTCGTTCTCTGGATCTCGCTCCGGGAGTCTCCATCACCTTTTTTCCGGCCAATGGAGGGGAGAAGGGCCGGTCGTCCAGCGAATTTTGCCATGGCTATTGCCGGCCCGACCGCCGGGAAGGACGCACCGGAGGTTGATTACATCTCCGGGCGGTCCGGAAGCGTTGGAGGAAGAGAAAGAGCCGGTACTGATTATATCCTTCCCGGTGCCACCGGGAGTTGTGGCGGCCGGTTTGAAGTGTAGGCCTTCATTAACTCTCCCGTCTCTGACGGGGGAGTTTTGCTTCTGTCGACCTTCCTTCGGCTTTGCTCAGGATCTTCGAAAAGGTTGATAGCTACGGCATTTTTGTACTATATTTTTGTAGTTGCCCCGTTGGACCGGGCTAATTTATGAGGAGGTTGAATGAATAAGACACTGATAGTGACTTCCGCGGCACTCTTGCTCCTGGGCCCGATTTTCATACGACCCGGAATAACCCAAGAGAGATCGTTAATCTCCCAACTGGAAAAGGAGACAGTAGAGATCGTGCGTCGTTGCGGGCCGGCGGTGGTATCGGTGACCACGGAGCCGGTCTATCCCCACTGGTGGGATAACCTGAAAGGAGAAGAACTGCCGGCCTGGATTGAAGAGTTTTTAAAGAGTGATCTCGGGAGTCGCAAACGACGCTCCACCGGGGCCGGTTTTCTTATCAGTTCCGATGGGAAGATTTTAACCACGGAGAGTGTGATAGGCCGGGCCCGCCAGATTACGGTTGCTCTGGAAGACGGCCGGGTTCTCCCGGCCCGGGTGTTGGGAAAGTCCCCGGACTTCAATATCGCGTTACTGAAAGTTGATGGGAAGGACTTACCCTGTCTCTCCCTGGGTAACTCGTCCGCGGCGCAGGGCGGCTCCTGGGTGATCGCCCTGGGCCGGCCGTTTGGTCTGGCTACCAGCGCCTCCTGGGGGATTGTCAGTGGGTTGGGACGCGCGGGCTTGGGGATCGCTCCCTACGAGAAACTTATGCAGATCACCGCGCCGATTAACCCGGGCGACAGCGGCGGGCCGATCCTGAACTCCCGGGGGGAGGTGATCGGGATTATTGCGGCCAGTTTTTCCGGGTACCGCGAGTTTGAATTTGACTGGGACTTTATTCGCCGCTTTCACCGCGCTTTTCCTGATTCCCCGGGAATATCTCCGGGGTCATTCTTCCAGAACAGCCAGGCCTATGGGGTGGGCTTTGCCATCCCGATTGATCTGGCCAGGGAAGTTATCGCCCACCTTTCGAAAAACAAAGGTTTCAGCCGGGGTTGGATCGGTGTTTACCCGAAGGCTCTAACTGGAAAAAAGGGGGTGGCGGTTACTGAACTCTCCCCGGATGGTCCGGGCGCCCGGGCCGGCCTACGGGGAGGAGATATCATTAGCAGCGTGAACGGCCAACCGGTCGATTCGCCGCGGAGCCTTCAGAAGATGATTCTCTTCTTGCCGGCCGGGGAGACGATTGACATGAAGATAATGAGGGAAGGGGAGATCATGACGTTCCCGGTTGTGGTTGGAGAGAAGTCCGAAGGTGGTAAGGGAGAACGTCCGTGAAGAGAAGAGGATTTTCCATGTTAGGGTTGGCCGGCTTGCTTTTCTTCGTCATCATCGGTCCGGCCGCAGCCCGCACTATTCCCCGGATTACGGCCACGCTCGATAAAGACCGGGTAGCAGTCGGAGACACCATTCTCCTCACGATATCCGCCGCCTGGGCCGGTGAGGCCTCCGAGTTTGTATTTCTCCCTCCCCAGCCTCCGGAGTTCCGGGGTCTGGAAATGACCGGCTCCGCCCAGAAAAGCGTGGTCTATCGAACCGATGGGAAGCTGCACCAGGTTTGGGAATACCTCTTTACCCTTAAAGGGGAAGATAAGGGCACCGCCCGGGTAGGGGTGGTACGGATTCTCTACCACCGTCACGGAGAGGAAGAGGTACACTCGTTAACTACCGAACCACTGGAGGTAACGATCTTCTCGGGAGGAGTGGCCTTCTTCTCATCGATCGGTAGTGCTCTTCTCACGATCGGAGTGGTAATGGTGGCAGTTATCATCATCGTTGTCTATGTGAGGTGGACCATCCGACGCTATAAAAATAAATCGAACGAAGTCATCGCGGATTACGTTAAAAATCTGGAAGCGGAGAGTCTCAAGGAATTAGACCACCTCCGGAAGCTTAAAGTCCAGGGGAATATCGACGGATATCTGGAGGGGATCTGGAAGATACTGGCCGACTACCTGGAGAAGAAATATACCATAACCATCTCGCCCGAAAGCTTTCGTGAGGTGCTGGAGGGAGAGAGGGCATCGGCCCTCTCGGAAGAAGCGGCAGCGGAACTGGCCCGGATTCTGAAGGTGTTGGAAGAAAGCCGGTTTGGAAGCTACCGGGCGGAGAACCGGGGACCGGATGATATCTTAAAACGAGTCTATTCATTCATTGAATCACAACAATCGCAAACCAAAGGAGAACGGAATTATGAGCATTGACATTCAGGAGATCAACGAGAGAGTTAAGGTTGCCGGCGAGTTTGTTGAGAAGATTCGGGCGGAGATCGGCAAGGTCATCGTAGGACAGACTTACCTGGTCGACCGGCTCTTGCTGGGTTTACTGGCCAACGGGCATATTCTAATTGAAGGTGTTCCCGGTCTGGCCAAGAGCATGTCGGTCCGGGTCCTGGCCCGGGCCATCAATACCTCTTATCAGAGGATCCAATTCACGCCCGATCTTCTGCCGGCAGACCTCCTCGGCACCCTGGTCTACAACCCGAAGACCGGCGAGTTCACCACCAAGAAAGGCCCGATCTTTTCTAATATCATTCTGGCCGATGAGATCAATCGGGCCCCGGCCAAGGTCCAGTCGGCGCTGCTGGAAGCGATGCAGGAACGCCAGGTCACTATCGGCCGGGAGACCTTTCCCCTCTCCGAGCCGTTCATGGTCATGGCTACCCAGAACCCGATCGAGCAGGAAGGGACCTATCCACTCCCGGAGGCTCAGGTGGACCGCTTCATGCTGAAGCTGGTTCTGGATTACCCTGATAAGAAGGAAGAGAAGGCGATCATGGACCGGATGGCGGTAACCAACTATGAACTCCAGGTTCAGCCGGTTGTCGAACCGGAGGAGATTATCAAGGCCCGCTCGGTCGTGGACATGATCTATATCGACGAAAAAGTCAAAGATTACATCCTCGATCTGGTCTTCGCCTCCCGGGAGCCGGAACAGTACGGGCTTAAGATAGGGGATTTTATCCAGTACGGGGCTTCCCCCCGGGCTACCATCTATCTAACAGTTGCTTCCAAGGCCTACGCTTTTATCAAAGGTAGAGGGTATGTAACTCCCCAGGATGTCAAGACGATCGGTCAGGATGTCCTCCGGCACCGGGTGATCGTCAGCTACGAGGCGGAAGCGGAAGATCTCACCTCCGAGGACCTGATCCGGAAGATCTTTGATCAGGTGGAAGTGCCTTGATGGTGACTGGGGACTGGTGACTGGTGACTGGGGATTGGTGACTGGGGACTGGGGACTGGTGACTGGGGACTGGGGATTGGTGACTGGGGACTGGGGATTGGTGACTGGGGACTGGATAGCAAAGTTATACTAGTTTTTGACTAGTCGGATACAAAAGCAAAGGAAAACCTAAGTGGTTGGTATGAGGTCACATGAGGATTTAGAGGTTTGGAAGAGATCAATTGATTTAACTGTTCGAATTTATCGAATTACCGCCGGATTTCCTGATTCAGAAAAATTTGGTTTATCTTCTCAACTGCGGAGAGCAACAGTCTCTGTCAGCAGCAATATCGCAGAAGGAGCAGCGCAAGGAACTACAAAATCTTTTATAAATTTTCTGTATATTTCTCGAGGATCTATATCTGAAGTAGGCACCCAAGTTGAGATAGCAAGGAGATTACGGCTCATTGATACCGAAGTACATAAAGAATTGAAGGGAGAGATTATTATTATTGGAAAGATGCTTACTAATTTAATCAAACGTTTGAAACAAAGTTGATATCTAAGATTTTGCGAATAAGTTGATTTATACTTTTTGTTGAGAAACCAGTCCCCAGTCACCAATCACCAGTCCCCAGTCACTATACATACCATGCTTCCCAAAGAAATAATCAAGAAGATCCAGCGGATCCGGATCCGGACCAACCGGATAGTCAGCGATGTCTTCTCTGGAGAGTACCAGAGCGTCTTTAAAGGGCGGGGGATGGAGTTTGACGAGGTGCGGGAGTACCAGCCCGGCGACGAGGTTCGGGATATCGACTGGAACGTGACCGCCCGCTATGGGCGCCCGTTTATAAAGAAGTATGTGGAAGAGCGGGAACTCACCGTTATGCTTCTGGTGGACGCCAGCGCGAGCAGCCGGTTCGGAACCCGACAAGAGTTCAAAAGTGAACTGGCGGCGGAGCTCTGCGCGGTCCTGGCCTTCTCCGCGATCCGGAACAAGGACAAGGTGGGGTTGATTATCTTCACCGACCGGATCGAGAAGTTTGTCCCCCCGGCCAAGGGAAGCCGCCATGTCCTGCGGGTGATCAGGGAGCTTCTCTACTTCAAACCGGAGGGCGAGGGAACCGATATCGAGCTGGCCCTCGGCTACCTGAACCGGGTCACCCACCGCCGGACCGTCACCTTCCTGGTCTCGGATTTCAAGACCGCCGGCTACGACAAAGCCCTGAAGATCGCCAATAAACGCCATGATATTATCTCAGTCATGATCAGCGATCCCCGGGAGATGGAACTGCCCCCGGTCGGGCTGATCCGTCTCCGGGACGCGGAGAGCGGGGAAGAGATCCTGGTTGACAGCCGGGATGAGAGGACCCGTCACCTTTACCGGGAAAGAGGCCGGGAAGTAGAAGATGAGATTCTCAGGATCTTCCGATCAACCGACGTGGATTGCATTCGGGTCAGCACCGATCGCCCATACGTACAGGCCCTGATGCGGTTCTTCCACCGCCGGGAGCGGAGGATGCATTGAAGAAATTTATTATATTGATTGTGTTTTTATTCTTCGGGTTTGGTCTGCCCATTGGCCGGGCGGAGGAAGTTCCCCGTCTGGAGAGTTTTCTGGACCGGGATGTCGTAACGGTCGGGGATCTGATCCGCTACACGCTGAAAGTGGTGGCGGAGAAGCCCGTGGAAGTTATCTTCCCTCTTTATGATGATGGGATGATCGGCGATTTTGAGATCGGGGAGGCCGGCGGGGGGGAGAGGAAGGGGGAGAATGAGAAGATTTGGGAGAGGCGGTACCTCCTCCAGGGGTTCGAGACAGGCGACTTCACGCTCCCCGGAGCAGAAGTTACATTACGGTTCCCCGATGGGGAGGAGGAGAAGCTGCAGAGTCCCCCCCTGGGAATTACCGTCAAGAGCCTGCTCGAACCTTCGAAGGCCGAAGCGGATATCAGAGCCATCAAGCCTCCGGTCGCCCTGCCGGTCTCTTACCGGTGGGTGTTGTACGCTACAGCCGCCCTTCTTATCATTATCGCCCTGACTTTTTTTTTGATAAAGAAGGTTTTTATCAGGAAGGAGAAAATTATCCCGCCGCCGCCTCCCCGTCCCGCCCATGAGATCGCCTATGAACAGTTGAACCGGATCAAGGATGATAACCTCCCCGCCCGGGGATTGATCAAGGAATATTATACCCGGATCTCTGACACGGCTCGTCATTACCTGGAGAACCGCTTTGGATTGCGGGCGCCGGAGCGGACTACCGAGGAGTTTCTGAATGATATGGCTTCGACTGATTACCTCTCAATTAGGCAGCAGGACCTGGTAGGTGACTTCCTGGCCGAGTGCGACCAGGTTAAGTTCGCCCGTTACGGCCCCACCGAGAAGCAGATAGAGGATGTTTATGAAGCTGCCATCCGGCTCGTGGATGAGACTAAAATTTTTTCGGAGAAAAATATTAATGGGGTTTAGCTTTCACAATCCGGCTTTATTGTTTCTCTTGTTCCTGGTTCCGATTTATCTATTCTTTTACTGGCGGCAGCAGAAAGGAGTGGCGATCCGATTCAGCTCGATCCGAACTCTGAAAGAGATCGGTCCCTCACCGACGGTGGTCTTCCGCCATAGCGTGGCCGTATTTCGGAGCCTGGCCATCATCTTTCTGGTCCTGGCCCTGGGCCGCCCCCAGAAAGGCGTGCGGGAGACCCGGATCACCACGGAGGGGATAGATATTGTACTGACCGTGGATGTCTCAACCAGCATGCTGGCCGAGGATTTCACCTGGGGGGGGAAACGCTATAACCGCCTGGAAGTGGCCAAGCGAGTGATCGCGGATTTTATCCGCGAGAGGAGCGGGGACCGGATCGGAATGGTGGTCTTCGCCGGCCAGGCCTATAGCCAGTGCCCCCTGACGGTTGATTACGGCGTTTTGCTGGAGCTCCTCGACAAGGTGCGAATCGGGATGATCGAGGATAGGACCGCCATCGGGACCGCTATCGCCACCAGCCTGAACCGGCTCCGGGAGTCGGAAGCTAAGAGCAAGATCATAATCCTTCTGACCGACGGTGAGAACAATGCCGGGAAGATCGATCCTCAGACCGCGGCTAAGATGGCCGAGACATTGGAGATCAAGATCTACACGATCGGGATCGGGAGCAAGGGTCCGGTCCCCTATCCGGTCCGTGATCCCTGGACCGGGCAGTTTGTCTATAAGCAAGTCGTGATTCCGCTCAACGACGCGAGTCTCCAGGAGATCGCTCGGACTACGAAAGGCGAATATTTTCTGGCTTCGAACACGAAGATGCTGGAGAGAATCTTCGCTACTATCGATGAACTGGAGAAGACCACCGGAGAGACGGTCATCTATACGGAATATAACGAATTATTCCCTTATCTCATCGCTCTGGGGGTGCTCTCTCTTCTGGTCGACATCACGCTCAGAAAGACCCGTTTCCGGAGGCTTCCATGAGGTTCGGCGCTCTTAACCTGATCTGGCTCTTCCTGCTCCTCCCGATCTTGGCTATTCTCTTCCGTTGTGCATGGCTTCGCAAACGGCAGGCCGAGAATCTGTTCGCCGATCGTCCCCTCTGGGAACGGTTGAGGATCGGGGTGAGTGACTTCAAGGTCAGCGCCCGGCCGGTCTTGATCCTGGCGGTTACGGCGCTTCTGCTCTTCTCCCTTCTCCAGCCCCGGTGGGGCTACCACTGGGAGGACGTTACCAGGCTCGGAATCGACCTGATTGTCGCGGTGGATACTTCCAGGAGTATGCTGGCTGATGACGTCAAACCGAACCGCCTGGCCCTGGCCCGACGTGAAATTGAGGACCTGGCCCACCTTTTGAAAGGGGACCGGATCGGCTTGATCGCCTTCTCCGGGAGCGCATTTACGCTTTGTCCCCTCACCCTCGATTACGGCGCTTTCCGGATGTTTGTTAACGATCTTTCCGTAACCACCATCCCCCGGGGAGGGACCGATATTTCCGCGGCCATCTTGAAGGCGATAGAGGCCTTTGGCGAGGGCCCGGGCAAGCACAAGGCACTCCTGATTATATCCGACGGCGAGAACCTGGCGGGCGATTACCAGGCGGCCGCCGAGGAGGCGAAGAAGAAAGGGGTAAAGATCTTCACGATCGGGATCGGGAGTCCCGAGGGGATACCGATAAAGCTGACCACCCCGGAAGGGACGTCATATCTCAAGGACCGGGAAGGGAATATCGTGGTCAGCAAGCTGGACGAAGCGGTACTTCAGAAGATCGCGGTGGAGACCGGGGGGGCCTATCACCGGGCGACCACCTCCGGCCTGGAGCTCGAGTTGATATATCGGGACCGGATTGCCAGGATGGACAAGAAAGAACTGGAAAGCACCCGGAAGAAGGTATATGAGCACCGTTTCCAGTGGCCCCTGGCCGTTGCCCTCCTTCTCCTGGTGCTGGAATCGATTATGGGGGAGAGAAAGTGGAAGGGGTTGAGATGGTGGTTTTTATTGAGGGAAAAAGAATGAACGTCCAACGTCCAACGATTTTGAACATCGAACGTCGAACATCCAACATCCAACATCGAACCCTATATCTTCTGATTGCCGCTCTTGTGCTGGTTAATCTCGGCCTGGGGAATCCGGGGGGTTCCCTGGTTAAAGAGGGAAATCGGCTTTTCAAGGAGGGAAAGTATGACCAGGCCCTGACCAAGTATAACGAGGCCCAGTTAGAGCTTCCCGATTCGTCCGATATTTATTACAATATAGGTGATGTTCAGTACAAGAAGAGTGACTATGAAAAAGCGGCTTCGCTCTTCCAGAAAGCGATAGAATCCAAAAATCGTACGCTTAACGCCCGGTCCGGATACAACCTTGGCAATACTCTCTTCCGGGAGGGAAACTTTGATGGTGCCGCCTCTGCCTATAAGGCATCTCTTAAACTGAACCCGGAGGATTCGGACGCGAAGTATAACTACGAACTTGCCCGCTGGAAACAGAAAGAACAGGAACAACAACAGCAGCAGGAACAGAAGCAGGAACAGAAGCAGAAGGATCAGAAGGAGAAAGAGAAAGAGGAACAGGAGCAGGAAGATAAAGATCAGAAGGACCAACAGCAGGAACGGAAGGAAGAAGAGGAGCAGCAGCCTCAACAGCAAGATCAGGAACAGAATCAAGAGCAGCAGCAGCAGCAGCCCCAGGAGATGAACCAGGAAGACGTGGAGAGACTCCTTGACGCCATGCTCTCCGAAGAAGAGGATCAACGGGGGGAGATGATGGAACAGAGGGAGGGGGAGACGCCGGAGGTTATCAAGGACTGGTAATACAATTTTTTCTTCAAAAAATTGTAGTTTTAAAGATGAACCACAGATTACTATATTTTTTAATCGTATTCTTTATCTTAACTTCCGCGGTTAGTCGGGCTGATGAGGTCTCTTTTTCGGCGGCGGTTAACCGGAATAAGATCTCCCTTTCGGACCAACTTATCTATACACTGACTATCGAAGGAGCGCGTGATGGCCAACCGGTCCTCCCCGATATCCCGGATTTCAAGTTCCTTGGTAGATCGGTCAGCACCCAGTTCTCTTTAATCAACAATCAGACCCGGGTCAGTAAGAGTATTGACTATACCCTGATGCCTATCTCGGCGGGAACATTCACCATCCCTTCCGCGCGTCTGGCGCACGGGGGTAAGAGCTATACCACCCGTCCGATCAAGGTCATAGTCGTAAAGAGCTCCTTGCCGCCCTCGGCGATTGCCGTCTCCCGGCCGCAGGATCAAACCACAGATAGTTCCGGCCGGAGAAAGGAGGCGAGCCCTCCGCCGGAATCAGGCAGTCCACTCTTCGTCAGGACAGAGGTTGATAAGAAAGAAGCCTATGTTAATGAACAGATAACATTGACCTTCAAGCTCTTTTTTCGGGGACTGCGGATCGCTAACCTTAAATATTCACCGCCGCCCACGATCGGGTTCGTGGAAGAGAACCTTGACGATCAGAAGAGTTACAGCAAGGTTGTGGGAGGGGTGCGGTATGATGTGGTGGAGCTGTCGAAAGCGATCTTCCCCATAAGTTCGGGAGAAGTGACGATCGGCCCGGCGGAACTCAGAGGCGATATTATCGTACCCCGTCGCTCCCGAAGTGGGAGTCTATTTGATGACTTCTTCAGAGATCCCTTTGGTGAGCGGCAGCCGTTCGCTCTTCGTTCAAAGCCGATCCAATTGATAATTAAACCCCTCTCGCGGGAAGGCAGGCCCGGTGATTTTAAGGGGGCGGTAGGTGAATTCGGATTTGAGCTCTCCGCCAAACCGACCATTGTCAAGGTTGGCGAGCCGATCACAGTCACGATGAAGGTCACCGGGGCGGGCAATCTGGATACGGTCACCATCCCGGAGATCCCCTGCGGGGAGGAATTCAAGACATATGTGCCCGAGGTGGAGACGAGAAGAAAAGTTATTGGCGCGCGGGTAGGCGGAGAGAAGATCTTCAAGCAGGTTATTATCCCGCTCTCGGTCGATCCGAAGGAGATACCCCCTGTATCATTCAGCTACTTCAATCCCGCGTCCGGCGCGTATCGGACGATAACGGCTAAGACGATCCCGATCACGGTTGAGGCCGCGCCGGATCAGGGGCCGCTCTCTCTGGTGGAAAGTATGGCCTCCGGTGCCGGGAGGGAGCGGATCCGAATTCTAAAGAAGGACATTCTATATATTAAGGATAATCCCGGGCACCTGACACCTGCCGGCCGATTCTATTATCAGAGGCCCCTGTACTGGACGTTTCCGGTGATCTTCCTGGCGCTTCTCATTTCAGTCTGGGGTGTCCAGTCACGCAGAGAGAAACTCCGGTCCGACGTCGCCTACGCCCGGCAGGTGGGCGCCTCCCGGTCCGCGCGCAAGCGGTTCAAAACAGCCCGGGCTCATCTCAGGGCCGGCGACGCGGAGAAATATTACGGTGAAATTCACCGGGCGTTTAACCGCTATCTGGGGGATAAGTTCGGCCTTCCGTCCGGAGCGGTCTCAAGCATGGTGGTGAGCGAAAAGTTATCGGCGGCGGACGTGGGATCGGAGATGATAAATGAGATTGAGTCCTGTTTCGCGGCTTTTGACCTGGCTCGCTTTGCCGGGTCCTCGGCGGATAAAAAGGAGATGGAATCTTTTCTCCGCCGGGTGGAGAAACTGATCGGCGATCTGGAGAAGGTTAAAATAAAATACGATGAATAAGAACGTCCTGACAGCTGTCGCTATATTCTTGAGTTTCATTCCCGCGGCACGGGGGGATAGCTCGGAAGAGGAAGTCCCCTCGCTCTTCCGCCAGGCCAATGCCCTTTATGCACAGGGGAGATACACGGAAGCGGCTGACGAGTACCGCCGGATTCTCCGGGAAGGCTGGGAGAGCGGCCCGCTTTATTACAACCTGGCCAATGCCTACTTCAAAACCGGCAACCTGGGCCGGGCGATACTGAACTACCGGAAGGCCTGGAATCTCTCGCCTCAAGATCCCGAGATCAACAAAAACCTGGAGTACGCCCGGGAAGCCCTCCGGGATGATATCGCCGCCCTTCCTCTTTCTTTATGGACCCGGGTCAAGCGGGCGGTGATCCTTCAGTTTCCTATCGGGGTCTGGATCGGGATCAGTTCGGCCTTTTATTTCCTGACCGTGCTCTGGCTGATCGCGGTACTGATGATTAAACCCTTGAAGAAGATATCGCCCCCGGTCTGGAAGACGCTCGGGTTCCTCCTGGCGCTCAGTGTCATTGTGAGCGTGGTCGCTTATAATTACTACCATACCCCCCGGGCGATCATCCTCGACCCCACGGCTACCATCCGTTATGGACCAAAAGAGACTGACGCGGCCGCTTTCGAGCTTCACGAGGGGACGGAAGTAAGAGTTGTCCGGAAGAAGGATGGCTGGCTTCAGATCTCGCTTCCGGACGGCAAGTCCGGCTGGCTCCCCGCCGAATCCCTGGGAATCATCTGAGGGGTCAGTATAATAAGGTTGGAACTGGTCTAAAGAGATTACTTCTTAAGCGACCGGGCCTTTTTGAAGAAGGCGTCGGCTTTTTCCATCTCCCCCCGGCCTTTGTAGAGCCGGGCCAGGAGGGTGTAGAACCGGGGATCTTCCGGCCAGATGGAAAGACCCCGCTGCAGGAACTCCTCCGCCCGGATGTACTCGGCGTGAGCCGCCGCTTCTTTCTCACGCGCTTTTTCTTCTCTTTTTACCGAGCGGAGCGACCTTGCTTCCCGCGAGTAGAGATCTCCCAGGTTGATGTAGCAGGCTCCCAGGTTGTAGTAGGCGAGAAGATTTTTCGGGTCCAGCTCCAGCGCTTTTTCAAAGTTCTTGATCGCCGCCCGGAGCCGGTGGTTGTTGAGATGGATCACCCCCCGGTTGACATAACCGGCCGGGTAATCAGGGAATAAAGCCAGGGAAGCCGCAATGTATTTTTCGGCGATCCGATAATCCTTGAGATGGTCGATATAGATGACGGCCAGGTTGTTATAGGCGGAGGTGAAGGTGGGATCGATCTCGATCAGGGTTCTGAACTCGCTTGCCGCCCGCTCATAACGTCCCCGGTCGAGATAGGCCTTCCCCAGATTGCCGTGGACCCGGGCGCGGCCCGGCGCCTTCAGAACATTATCCTCCCAGAGTGTGACCGGATTCCTCCAGACTTGGTTTCGGTGGTAGGTGAGCCAGCTGAAGAAAAATATGATCGCGGCGACGAGGAGAAAGCGGGCTCTCCGGAGCCGGGAGAGGGTGCGGTAGAAGGAAGCGAAGACCAGGACCGCCCCGAAGAGCGGGAGGTAGAGCCGGTGCTCGACGACAACATCGATGATCGGAATTATACTCGATTCCGGCAGAAGGATGATGATGAACCACCAGATGCCGAAGCCGGCCACAATAAGATTTTTTCTCTTACAGCAGTACAGAGCGATAATGACAAGAGAGATAATCGTTGCCAGATAAACAACAACTCCCGGTTCAAAGAGAGAATAAATCTTAGGATAGTCGTAATCGACCTGCTGGTTAACAGGGAGGACCAGAAGGCGGAGGTAGGTGATGAAGACCCGGGACTGGGTGAGGAGGTAGAGGCGGGGCGACTCCCCGTGCCCGGGGGCGGTCTCATTCATGAGCCCCGCTTCCCTCAGCCATTCAACCTGCCCCGAGTCGTTGAAATGGGGGTTGTCGCTGTTTAACCGGATAACGGCCGGGATGACCAGAAGAGCGATCAGAAACGGCAGGAGCCGGATAATCCGCCCCGGCCTCAGCGTTGGAATATCACGTAAGAGCAGATACTCGACCAGAACCAGCGTCAGGGGGATGGTGATCGTGAACTCCTTAGTAAACATGGCGCAGACCGCGAACAGCAGAGAAAGGAGGTAGAAGATGAAGTAAAAATGATTATCATTCGTTGGATTCTTTGCGTCATGCTCAACGTTATTCTTTTTTTTCTGAAAGCATTTTAGATAAAAAAGAATCGAGAGCAGGTAGAAACCGGCGGCGAGTGAGGTAGTCCGCTGGATGACATAGGTCACGGCCTGGGTTTGGAGGGGATGGGAGAGAAAGATCAGAGCGCCGATCAGGGCCGCACCTCGGTCGCCTTTCCCCAGCAATCGGCGAAGGAGGAAGTAAACCACCAGGGCGTTAAAGAGGTGAAGGACGATATTACTCAGGTGATAGGCAAAGGGTTTGAGGGCGGAAAAATGGAAGTTTGCCGCCAGACTCAAGTAGGTAAAAAAACGGGTCGGCCAGTAGTTGAAGATGGCTTCAGGGTCGAGACGGCGGAGAACGACGTTGTCGCGGATGGAAGGTCCGTCATCAAGATGAAATGAGGCCGAGAAAGCGTACCGATAAATGATCGCCCCGATCAGGACGAGCAGAAGGAGATGGACGGCTGTGCGAACTGCTGATTTCATGTTAAAATTTTTTCACCGCCACGACTATCAGGGTTCACAAAACTTTAGGATATAATGAGACGGCCTGAACCACAAAGCTTTATTTTCGGATTGATACTTGACGTCGTACTGGCAATATACTATCTTATATCACACGATGCGGGGTGGAGCAGTCAGGTAGCTCGTCGGGCTCATAACCCGAAGGTCAGAGGTTCAAATCCTCTCCCCGCTACTAAAAAAGGCCAGGGTCACGACCCGGGCCTTTTTTTATAGCTGAAGGACCCACTTAAGCATAAAGTGAATCATACCAATGCTTGACGTTTTACATTTTTCAATGATATAATATAAAGTAGAGACTGAAGATCTCTACTTTATAGCTCTTGTTTTTTCGCAGAAAAAACAGATGGCGCAGTTAATTTCAATCCGACAGTTAAATCCGGACCGGGTCCCGGTCACCATCAAGGCGCGGGTTATCTCGCTCCGTCCGTCCCCCCGCGAACTGGTTGCCCGGGAAGGAAGGCTGGAAGATGAGACAGGGATTATTCAGTTCACGCTCTGGACCTCCTCCGGCATTAAAGATCTGGAGAAAGGCCAGCAGTATATCTTTCATCGGGCGGGATTGGGTAAGCTGGAGGGGGAGCTCAGGATTCAACTGGAGGAGAGCAGCTGGGCGTATCCGGTAAATGAAGAGACCGATACCTACCGGATCATGATCAAGATTGCCCAGCAGGAGCAGGCGGAGAGGAGAAGGCTGATGAAGGGGGCCAAGATAACCAGGGCCGACTGGAGCCGTCCGAAAAGAACTAAATTCAGCATCGCCATCGCCGCGGGGTTCGTTATCTGGGGTCTGGTTATGGTCCTGGTCTTTACGGACTTGATCACCGAGGAAAAGATACGGCACTTCTTCCAGGGCCGGAGGGCTTCTCGCCGGGCGGAGACCGCCCGGAAGGCCGCCACCGTCTCCCGGGAGGGTGAGGTGAAGGAAGTCCTGGAAGGCGGGATAATTACGGTGAAGGTGGGGGAGGAGCTGTGGACGATCCACTACCTGGGCTTGGATGTTCCCCGGTTACCGTCCCGGAAGGGAGGCCCGATCGATCCACTGGCGTTGCAGGCCCTGAACTTCAACAAGTTTTTGGCCCGGAATAAGACAGTCCGCCTGGAGTTTGAAGAGTGGCTACCCCCGGAAGACGGCGAGGCCCGGGCCTATGTCTTTGACGGGGAGAAGATGCTGAATATCGCCTTGCTCGAGCGGGGGCTGGCTCGCCTCCGGAAAGAAGCCGGCGAGCTGTCCTACTCTGAACGTCTCTCCCGGGCCGAGGAGTCGGCCCGGTCTGCCCGGAAGGGGATCTGGCGAAAGAGCGCTTTGGCGAAATAGGTTGAGGGACTTGCCGCTTCTGAATCTTGGTAAGCTTTAAGTGAACTCATATCTGCGGTTCAAATAATGGGCCGGGGTGGCAGAGAGAGAAGTTCATCAAGAATCCGGAGGGCGCTCTCTGCGTTGGATGCCGGGCGCATCCCCCGAATATCCCAGGTCTGGATGCCGATCACCGGTTTGCCGAAATTGAGAGCGTACGCGATCTCGGTCAGCGTCCCGTGACTGCCGTCAATGGCAATGACGGCTTCTCCCGCCAGCGCTACGATCGCATTCCGGGCCAGGCCGATCCCGGTGGGGATGGGGATATCCACGTGAGCATTGGCCGCCTCCGCCCTGCTTCCCGGGAGGATGCCCACGGTACAGCCCCCGGCGGTCTTGGCGCCACGGCAGACCGCCTCCATAACCCCACCCAGTCCACCGCAGACCACCGTCAGCCCGCGCCGGGCCAGACCGCGGCCGAGTTCCTCGGCCTCCCGCAGCATCTCACGCGAGGCTCGGTTGCCGCCGATTACGCTGATCAGCATCTTTAATCGTTGTCGGACTCGATGGTTGAGGTGATAACTTCCAGCCGCTCGGTCTTGATCTTCTCTTCCCGGGAACCATCGGTGGTGGGGATGTTTATGATCGAAGTCCCATCCGGGTTGGTCTCCTTGACCACGCCCACCCGGATTTTGCTGCCGGTCTTCCACCGGACCAGGTCACCTACTTTAATCTCACTCATCTCTTCTTTCTCCTTTTTTCTCTCCCTCTGCGGGGTGAGTTTTTTTGATGATTTAAATGACTGCCCGATATTGAATGAATAGATTATATCGCCCTCGCTCTGAATCCGACGTCCGAACTCCAGGCGAACCTCGTCGTTAGGCCGAACAAACGCCGCTATCATCTGTCCGGCCGGTTGGTAAACTATCGCCTCCTCTTCGCCCTCTGAATTCAGGATAATGGTTGGGGAGAGATTATTCTTCCGGATCTCCCCCAGGGTTTCGTTTGTCGGCTCGATCCCCCGCTCTCCATCAGGGGAGTTGAGAAGGATGACGTTAAAGGGGTTCGAGGAAGAATGATATCCCATGCTCTTCTCCCTCTTCAAAAACTGAAAGTTTCCGTCATTCTTCTCTCCCCGGTCACGGTTGAATACCGCGACCATGATCACATCAGCCTGCCGGTTTCTGACCGCCCCGAAGGTATAATAGCCGGGAGCGATCAGGTGATCGTTTTGGGCCAGGTATTTTTGTGCTTCATCTCCTCTCAGCAGTGCGGTGGAGCGAGCACAGGCGCAAGTAATGATCGCCGGGATGATTATAAGACAGAACTTACTGAATATGATTCTAATCATATTTAATTTTTTCCCGGTATTTTCTTCGACTGACCACACTGAATGACGGAGAACCGCTTACTTAAGCCAGCTCATCATCGACCGTAGCTTTTCTCCCACCTGTTCGATCAGGTGATTCTTCTGGCTCCGGGCCAGAGCGTTGAAGACCGGGCGACCGGCCCGGTTCTCTAAAATCCACTCCCGGGCGAACTCACCGGACTGGATCTCGGCCAGCATCTTCTTCATCTCCTTTCGGGTCTCTTCATTGATGATCCGTTTTCCGCGGGTGAGGTCGCCATACTCCGCGGTATTACTGATCGAGTACCGCATGCCCGCAATCCCATTCTTGTTCATCAGGTCGGTGATCAGTTTGAGTTCATGAAGACACTCGAAATAAGCGATCTCCGGCTGATAACCGGCCTCAACCAGGGTCTCAAACCCGGCCCGGACCAGTTCGGTCAGACCTCCACAGAGTACCGCCTGCTCGCCGAAGAGATCGGTCTCGGTCTCTTCGGCGAAGGTGGTCTCGATGACACCGGCGCGGGTTCCGCCGATTCCCCGAGCGTGGGCCAGAGCCAGGTCTTTAGTTCGGCCGCTGATGTCTTGATAGATCGCGATCAAGCACGGAACTCCGCTTCCTTCAACAAATGTCTCCCTTACCAAGTGGCCCGGTCCCTTGGGGGCGACCATGTAAACATCTACTTCCGGGGGGGGGACGATCTGCCCGAAGTGGATGTTAAAGCCGTGTGAGAAGGCCAGGGCTTTCCCTTTTTTCATCTCCGGGGCGATGCAGGAACGGTAGATAGCGGCCTGGACCTCATCCGGGACCAGCATATGGATGATATCGGCTTCTTTAGCCGCATCTTCGGCCAGCCGGGGTTCAAACCCGTTCTTTACGGCCAGATCGTAATTCTCAGTCCCCGGCAGTTCGGAGACGATAACGTCAACGCCGCTGTCCCGCAGATTCTGGGCCTGGGCGTGCCCCTGACTCCCGTAACCGATGACCGCGATCTTCTTTCCTTTGAAGATCTCCAGGTCTGCGTCCTTATCATAATACATCTTAACCATTTTGCTGCCTCCTTCTTAACATTTTTGCTTTTCCGATTGTATTGGCGCGGAAAGCAAAATCTTTTCATTGTGCGCCAAAGGCGGAACTCCTCAGGCTGAAAATTCTGGAGCAGGAAGTTATCAAAGGTATAACGATCAGGCAAGGAAGAAGTGTTAAACCCGTTACAATTAAAATTCAATCCCCTTTCGAGCCTGTATTCCTTCCTGATAGGGATGTTTAACCTCTCTGATCTCGCTGACATAATCGGCCAAAGAACTGATCTCGGGAGGACAGCCTCTTCCGGTCAGGACCAGCTCGATCTCTGTTGGGCAGATCGCGATCAGATCCCGGACCCGGTCGATACTGAGCAGATTCATGTCGAGCGCGACATTGATCTCGTCCAGGATAATCAGATCGGCGGCTTTTTCGTGGATTGCCTCCTCCGCCCAGGAAAGACCTTCTTCGGCCCTCTTTCGATCGCTTGCTTTAGCGGTCTCCCGGGTTATGAACTCGTGGGAACCGAATTGCCGCAATTGGCAGTTCTCAAAACGGGCTAAAGCGACCAATTCCCCGGAAGGGCTCTGTTTTAGAAACTGGATCAGGCGAACTCGCTTTCCCCATCCCAGGACCCGGAGAGCGAGACCGATGGCTGCTGTGGTCTTTCCTTTTCCGTTACCGGTGTAAATATGAATCATATAAATTAGCTCCGCCCCTGGCGGGGCAAATTTGGGTAATAGGGATTAGGTAATAGGGATTGGTTTACCTAATTCCTATAAAATGTTGCCTATTCAATAGTTTTATTTAAATTCCGATACAGGAACTTAGCTCCCTCCTGTCGCAAATTTATATTCTGTATTTTTCCACGCCTTCCCGGTAAAGATCACGACCCCGGCAGTCGATTGCCACGATCACCGGGAAGTCTTCCACTTCCAGTCGGAGGACCGCTTCCGGACCCAGATCTTCATAAGCGCCTATCTCCGCTTTTTTTATCTGTCGGGAAAGAAGAACCGCGGTCCCACCGGTTGCGGCAAAGTAAACGGCACTGTACTTCTCTATTGCCTTAATAATAGACTTTCCCCGGGGGCCTTTCCCGATCATTCCTTTCAAGCCGGCCTGGAGCAGCGGAACTGTATAAGGGTCCATCCGATATGAAGTGGTCGGTCCGGCCGGCCCGATCACCTCCCCCGGCCGGGCCGGAGCGGGCCCGGTATAGTAAATAATCTGACCCCGGAGATCGATTGGCAGTTCTCTCCTGGCTTGAAGAAGATTCATGAAGCGCTTGTGGGCCGCATCTCGGGCGGCGTAGATTGTACCCTGGAGCAAGACTGAGTCCCCGATTCGCAGTGAGGCAATGTCGGATTCAGAGAGCGGCGTTGAGATGATAATGGGAGCGGACATTATTATCTGATCTATTCTTTTTCTTCGTGTTAAAGATCAAGATCAAAGATTTAGATATCCTGAATATAGTCGTAGGGGCCGGCCGGGTCAAGATTGAAAACAAGGGTGCACTTCCGGATCTTCATGTTAAACTGGTAAATTCGGGATTTAATCACTTTAGAATATTTTAGCTCACTCTCGATAACGCCCATGCCTATAATAGTATATATAGTTCTTGCACTCTACACCCTGGCTAATATCTACCTTTATTTACGGTTTCGGCTCGTGTTTCCGAAGGGCCGCGGCTATCGGGGCGCGCTCGCGGTTGTCTTCTTAATCCTCTATTTCAGTTACCTGGGGGCAGAACTCAGCAAACCCATTCTCACCCCCGGACTGGTAGCGGCACTCCACTGGACCGGCTCGTGGTGGATCGGCTTTTTATTCTATACGACGATTATCCTGCTCCTGATCGATCTGGTCCGGCTGGCGGCCCGTCTTCTTCATCTCTTTCCTGCCGGTCGCCACCATCTACCCCGATCAATCCGTCGGTATGGGCCGGTGATAGTGGCGGTAGGGGTAATCATCCTGCTATGGGCCGGCTACTTGAATGCCCGGGATCTCCAGGTGACGACGCTGCGTCTGCGGTTAAGACAATCCTGCGGAAACATGAAAAGATTGAACCTGGTATTCCTCTCCGATCTTCACCTGGGGGTGACGGTGAACAGTGCGTTTTTAAAGCGAGCCATCTTTCAAGTAAACAGTCTGAAACCCGATCTGGTACTGCTGGTCGGTGATATCGTGGATATGGATATCCGGGAGATAGATGAGATGGGGTGCGGGAGGTTACTTTCCCGGATCCGGGCTCCCCTCGGAGTCTATGCGGTCACCGGCAATCATGAGTATATTACCGGGGAGGAGGAGTCGGTGTCTTATCTTTCGGGAGTCGGCATTACTTTTCTTCGGGACCGGGTAATCAAGATAAACAATAGTTTCTATTTGGCCGGGAGGGAGGACCTCAGTAGCATTCGAAGAGGCGGGGAAAAGAGAAGTCTCCGTTCTGTTTTGCGCGGGTTGGATCCCGGCTGTCCCATAATTCTAATGGACCATCGGCCGGCCCGGATCGATGAAGCGGTGGAGGAAGGGGTCGATCTCCTCCTCTGCGGCCACACGCATCACGGCCAGCTCTTCCCACTCAATCTGCTCACAGGCATCTTTTACCCGGTGAGTTGGGGATATGTACGCCAGGGAGAGACCCAGGTCTATGTCTCCAGCGGCGCGGGGACCTGGGGCCCCCCCGTCCGGATCGGCAATATTCCGGAGATCGTGGAGATAAAAATCGAATTTGGAGGAACTTAACTTCGGGAGTTTTACACCGTGGCAACTTAGCGGTAATGGCCCGGGATCCATCTTCCCTTGGGGCTGTAATGACCGGGGGCCCACTTCCCCTTTCCGTGGGGGGCCCAGCGTCCGGTGTGCCATTTCCCGTCCCTCCAGTTTCCTTTAACCCAGATCTTGCCCACTGGAGTGGATCCGACCGGATTCCAGTACCCCGGAACCCACAAGGCCCCGTCCAGCCGCCCGGCGACCCAGACGAAACCGGGTTTTCTGGCCGGGCGCCAATGTCCCGGAATGACCGTAGCGTTGGCCAGTGTGTGTTCCGGCACCCAGACCCGGTCCGCCGCATCGGCACTGCCAGGCCCGTAGAAGAGAGCCGCCGCGGCGCAGACCGTCACCGCGGCGATCATGCAGATAAATGTCGTTTTCATTTTCGTCTTCCTTCCCTATAATTTAAGTCCGCCCGTTTTACGGGCAGTTAACTGACTGCTTCGGAATTTTCCCGAAATAATCGGAATCCCGATTTCATTATCTTCTAAAATAATTAAGATATCGGGACAATAAACCGCGGATTAAATGCCAGTCCGGCAGAGCCGCCTGGTCTGACGGAGATTATTTTTTCTTTAAATCAGCATAATCCGCTAAATCCGCGGTTAAATAAGTTGCCCGAAGTGAGGGCTAAGTTCTTGTGAACAAGTTAAAGTAATCAGTAATGGCCGAATAAAGATTGGGATATTATGTTATTATACCTGAAACGTTATAAGGAGAAAAAGGTTTAACAATGAAAGATAGACGACAAGTAAGATTGGCCCGGATCCTGGTGGATTATTCAGCGGAAGTGAAGAAAGGTGATATCGTGCTGGTGGAATATTCCGACGGTACGCCGCTGGAGTTCATCCGTGAGATACAGACTGCCTGTCTGGAGCGCGGAGCGAAATATGTGAAGTTAAACTATGCGAACTCCGACCTTGCTTTTAACTTTTATCGTCGGGCTCACCCTCAGCAACTGCACTATTTCCCCGTCCATGAGCTTCAATTCATGAAGTCGGTGAACGCCTATATCGGGGTCGGGTCCCCCTGGAACAACAAGACCCTGAGCGCGATCCCCGGGGAGATCCTGAGTGCCCGTCAGCGGCTGCTTAAACCGATTCAAGCCCGGCGGGTTGACCACACCCGGTGGGTGATCACCCGGTATCCCACTCATAGCCAGGCTCAGGACGCCGGGATGAGCTTTGAGGATTTCGAAGATTTTTACTTCCGGGCCTGCAATATCGACTGGAGGAAGGAATCGAGCCGACAGCAGAAGTTAAAGCTGCTGCTGGGCAGAACCAAAACCGTCCGGCTGGTCGCTCCCGATACCGATATAACCCTCTCCATCGTCGGGATGCCTGCTATCAAGTGTGACGGCAAAAGGAACATGCCCGACGGAGAGGTCTTCACCGCTCCGCTCCTCCATTCCGCGGAGGGGCATATACGTTATAATGTTCCTTCCCTCTACCAGGGGAAGTTTTTCTCCGGCGTCTACTTTGAGTTCAAGAAGGGTAAGATTGTTGCGGCTCGCGCTGACCAGGGGGAGGAGCACCTGGAGACCCTGTTAAATACGGACCGGGGAGCCCGATTTATCGGGGAGTTCGCCTTCGGCTTGAACAAGAAGATCCGCCGCCCGATCCTCTCCACCCTCTTCGATGAGAAGATCGCCGGCTCCATTCACCTCACCCCGGGGAAGGCATACCGGGAGTGTGATAACGGGAACAGCTCCGCCATCCACTGGGATCTGGTCCGGATCATGAAGGACGGAGAGATCTATCTGGACGGCAAGCTCGTCCAGAAGGGGGGGAAGTTTGTCCTCCCCGAACTCAAGCCGCTGAACTAACTCACCACGGCGCCCGGTGCGATCGCCCGGTCCATCACCAGGACGGAGAGTGTCTCTCCATACTGGGCAGCCAGGATCATACCCCGGCTCTCCACCCCGCGGATGGTGGCGGGCTCCAGGTTCTCCACCACCACCAGCTGCTTCCCTTCCAGTTCTTCCGGCCGGTAATATTTTTTGATTCCGGCAACCAGTGTCCGCTCTTCTCTTCCGAGATCAACCGTGAGGAGATAAAGGCGGTCCGCTTCAGGGTGAACCTCAACGCGTCTGACCGTTGCCACAACCAGATTAAGTTTTTTAAAGTCATCGATGGTAACCATGATCTTCTCCTGTTATAATATTATTACCTGTTCATTCCCGATCCGAATTTCGGGCGACGGATCGGGAGGATCCCCTTAAAAAAATACCGCCTCGGAGTATAGTTATTAAACCATGAAGACGGAAGCGGGGACAACCGATAATACCTTTCTGGAGACGGCGCTGAGTGCGGTTCGCTCCGCCGGGAGAATTGTTCGTGAAAATATTGACACCGTCTTCCGGGTGGACCATAAGGGGGCGACCGATCTGGTCACGGAGGTTGATCTGGCCGCGGAGAAGGAGATTATCGCGCAGCTTTCCCGGGCCTTTCCAGAGCACCGGATTGCGGCGGAAGAGAGCGGCAGGAAAAAAGGGGAGTCGGATTATGTCTGGTGGATTGATCCGATCGACGGCACCACCAACTTTGTCCATGGATATCCCTGTTATTCAATCTCAGTGGCCCTGGAGTGTCAATCTGAGATCATCCTGGGGATCGTCTACGATCCAACCCGGGATGAATTATTCCAGGCTGTCCGGGGAGAAGGGGCACAACTGAATGGATGCCCCATCACGGTCTCATCGGTGGAGACACTCTCCGAATCACTCCTGGCAACCGGTTTTCCTTATGACCGGGCTTTACGGGGCCGGGCCCTCTCGCTCGCGGCCCGGCTTCTTCCCCGGGTTCAAGGGATCCGGCGGGATGGTTCTGCGGCCCGGGACCTGGCCTATGTCGCGGCGGGGCGCCTGGATGGCTTTTGGGAGTTCGGATTGAAGCCATGGGATACCGCCGCCGGTCGGTTGCTGGTGGAAGAAGCGGGCGGAAGCGTGAGCGACTTTAAGGGAGAAGCGTTCGATATCCACCAGGGAGCGGTCGTGGCCACCAACCGCAGGATTCATGCTGAATTGGTTGCGCTATTGAACTAATTACGGCATTATACGTATTAATTACATGAATTTAAAGTATGCTATGCAGGAGAAACGTGTTCCATGAAAAAGAAAGTTCTCGCCTGGAAGGTTCTATTTGCCTTGATGGTTTTCTCTCCCCTGGCCCTCTTTCCCGCCCCGAGCCGGGCGGCATTGCTGACATCACGGACCTGCTGTCCCGACCGGGACAGCAAGGCGATAAGACTCCACGCCATCGACAACCTGATGACAAAGGGGATTACCCGGAGACACGCCGAAGAGATCCTAAATTTCCTATTTCCACCGGAAGTTGAGCGGGTGGCTTTATCAGCACCCGGTTGCTTCTACGCCGGGGGGAGAGAAGGGATCACCGAGTCGTTGGAGTCGAACGAGACGGTGGCGATCGTGATTACGTTGATTATGCTGGCCGTGATAATCGGGGCCGTGGAAGTGAGCCGGCATTGACAAGACTGTTATTACCCATTTCAGGTATTACCTGAAATGGGTAATAAGCAGCACCACACTATACGGATTACTGATCATCAATAACATCTGGCGAACTGCCACCCGGGCCGGCTTTTAGTTCAGCTTTGCGGGCCAGGAGGTGCTTCACATAGACGGAAGTGTCGCCGCCCATCTTCAGCCGGGAGCGGGCCAGCTTCTTCTCGACTTCCTGGAGGGACATCAGGCGAATCTTCTTGTTCGGCGTGGCTTCCGGCTCCTCTTCCACCTCTTCTCCACCTTCCTCGGACGGAGCAACTTCCTCTTCTCCTGCTGCCACGGCAGTTGTTTCTGCCGCTGGGGCTGCTTCTTCCTTCGCCGGAGCTGCTTCTTCCTTCGCCGGGGCCGCTTCTTCCTTCGCTGGGGCTGTTTCTTCCCCCGCCGGGGCCGTTTCTTCTTCCGCCGGGGCCGCTTCTTCCTTCGCCGGGGCCGCTTCTTCTTCCGCCCGGGTTGCTTCTTCCTTCGCCGGGGCTTCTTCTTCCTTCGGGGCTGCTTCTTCAACTACTGGAGCTTCTTTATCAGTCGGCGTAGTTTGAGTTTGATCAGTGGTCTCTTCCATCTCTTTCTTTTCTTTGGTCATTGCTGTTTCTCCTCTATGTAATCCTGTTTTTATGTTTGAAGGTTATCCCGGTTTTTTCAGAGGCTCTGATATAATCAGAATAAAGAAGGTTTTTAAAGTGAATTATTTCCACTGTGTTTGCGTGGTAACTTGAGGATGGTATCTCTGCGGAAGTGACGGTCGTCCTTTTCGGGATAATCAAGGCTGTAATGAAGCCCCCGGCTTTCTTTTCGCTTTGAGGCGGAGTAAATAATCAACTCGGCGACGGTGGCGATATTCCTCAGTTCAATCAAGTCGGCCGTGATAATGAAGTCCCAGTAGTACTGGTTAATTTCCTTCTTCAGGTTGCGGATCCGTCGCTTCGCCCGGGCCAGACGTTTGTCGGAGCGGACGATTCCCACGTAGTTCCACATCAGCCGCCGGATCTCGTCCCAGTTATGGGCCACCATGACCGCCTCGTGGGCGTCGACCGCGTGGCCGATCTTCCAGGAGGGAAGTTGGGGAATGGACAAGGGGGGGGGGCTCTCGGAACAGACCAGTTCCGCCGCCCGGTCGGCGAAGACCAGTGCTTCCAGTAGAGAGTTGCTCGCCAGGCGGTTCGCTCCGTGAAGTCCGGTGTGGGCGACCTCGCCGATCGCCAGGAGGCCCGGTATGGTGGTGCGGCCCCGGTCGTCGGTCTGTACTCCCCCGCAGGAGTAATGGGCGGCCGGGACGACCGGGATCGGAATCCTGGTCATATCAAAACCGAACTGCCGGCACTCCCGGTAGATGTGGGGGAAACGTTTCTTGATAAACGCGGCGGGCTGGTGGGTGATATCCAGCAGGACGTAATCATCTCCGCTCTTTTTCATCTCGGTGTCGATCGCCCGGGCGGTGATATCCCGGGGGGCCAGGCTCTTCATCCGGTGGTAACGGTGCATGAAAGGGCGCCCGGCGGCGGTCTTGAGAATGCCGCCCTCTCCCCGGACAGCTTCCGAGATCAAGAATGATTTTGCTTCCGGGTGAAAAAGGCAGGTGGGATGGAACTGCATGAACTCCATATTGGCGATTCTCGCCCCCGCGCGGTAAGCCATGGCAACCCCATCGCCGGCGGTGGTATCCGGGTTGCTGGTATAGAGATAAACCTTGGCGGCCCCGCCGGTGGCGAGGATGGTGGTATGAGCCAGGAATGTCTTTACCCGCCCGCTCTTGCTGTCCAGGACATATGCGCCCCAGCATCTTATCTTCCGGTCGGAAGGATTGATAGTGGTAATGAGGTTGACCGCGATATGATTCTCGTAAACCTTGATCCGGCGGTCGCTTCGGACGGCGTTGACCAGACATTTTTCTATCTCCGCGCCGGTCTGATCGGCGGCGTGGAGTACCCTCCGCCGGGAGTGCCCTCCCTCGCGGCCCAAATCGTACTCCTTTCGGTTCTGCCGGCTCTTAGTAAAGCTGACCCCCAGATCGATCAGTTCCCGGATCCGGTCCGGGGCGCTGTTGACCACCATCTCGACCACCTCCGGACGGCAAAGGCCGTCTCCGGTCCGCAGGGTATCCCGGATATGGTCCTGGAACGAATCTTCCCGGTCGGTAACCGCGGCGATACCGCCCTGAGCGTAACGGCTGCTGGATTCGGCGATATCCTGTTTGGTTACCAGCGCGATCGACCCGGCGCCGATCGCCTTCAGAGAGAAACTCAACCCGGCCAGTCCGCTCCCGATGACTAAAAAATCGGTTGTTATCCGGTCGGCTTTCATCAATAGAGTCTCACAACACCGCGGTCTTGTGACGGGTCACCGGGCAGTCGAGGTTGATCGCGACCGGGAGACTGGCAATATGGCAGGGAGAGGTAAGGATATGGCAGTCGAGACAGGTGGCTCTCCCACCCAGGCCCCCGGGACCGATCCCGGTTTGATTGAGCCGGTCGATGATAGCCACTTCCATTTCGGCGTAGAACGGATCGGGGTTGCGGGAGCCGATGGGGAGGAGGAGCGATTTCTTGGCCCGGAGGGGCGCTTCCTCGAAATTTCCGCCCAGTCCGACGCCGACAATAACCGGGGGACATGAGTTGGCTCCGGCTCCTTCCACCCATTCGACCACGAATTCCGTTATCTCCTCCGGTTCGGTGCCCGGGATCATCATCCTGATCGTGGACATGTTCTCACTTCCGGCTCCTTTGGCGGCGACGGTTATCTTCAACCGGTCTCCGGGAACGATCTCGGTATGGACCAGGGGCGGGGTATTATCTCCGGTATTCTCCCGCCGCAATGGATCGGCCACGATTGAGGCGCGGAGGAAGCCCTCTCGGCATCCTTGCCGGATACCTTCATCAATAGCCTTTTGCAGGTCCCCCCCCGTGATATGGAGGTCCTGACCCAACTCCAGGAAGACGATGGCGACACCGGTATCCTGGCAGACCGGGACAGATTCAGCCCGGGCGGTTTTCGCGTTTTCTAAGAGTCGGCCGAGAATATCACGCCCGGTAACCGATTCTTCGTTGGATAGAGCCTCCTCAAGGGAGATGAGAAGATCGTCGTTCAGGACGTAACTGGCTTCCAGATAGAGCTCTTTGACGGTCCGGGTTATCTCGCCTGTTTTTATCTCTCGCATAAAATATTCCCATAGGAACCTGTTTTATTTATAAATCGGGCTCTTGAATAAATCCCTCACGCACCAGCATCTCGGCTTCGGCGCGCGCCCGCTTGATTATTGTTTCGGCGGTTCGATAGAGGTCTTCCCGGGTGAACTTCTTCAGAGCTACTCCCTCCTCGATCGCCCGCATACCGACCGCGGTCGCGATTCTGGGGTAGACCTCCCACTCCTCCATGGTGGGGATGAGGTGTTCCTCGCTCAGGCCCAGTTCTCTCGCGCAACGAGCCAGTTCGAGTGAAGCGGCGATGCACATCCCATCGGAGATCCCGGATGCCCTCACGTCGAGCGCTCCCCGGAATATTCCCGGAAAACCCAGGGAGTTGTTTATCTGGTTGGGAAAGTCGCTTCTTCCGGTCGCCACGATCCGCGCTCCCGCCTCTTTGGCCTCCCAGGGCCATATTTCCGGGACAGGGTTGGCGCAGGCGAAACAGATTGCGTTATGATTCATCCGGGAGATCCATTCTTTTCTTATTGTGTTCGGCCCGGGCCGGGAGAGGGCGATCATAACGTCAGCCCCCTCCATCGCTTCCGGAATCCCGCCGCTTACTCCCGCCCGGTTTGTTGTTTCGCACATCTCCCATTTGAGCCGGTGGGTTTTTCTCAGTTCGGCCCGTCCTTTGTGGAGCGTGCCTTTGCTGTCGCAGATGATGATATTGTCAGGGTTAGCCCCAAAGGCGATTATCAGCCGGGCGACCGAGAGGTTAGCCGCCCCGGCCCCGACCAGGGCTATCTTCACGAGTCCGATCTTCTTGCCCACGATCTCGAGGGCGTTGATCAGCCCGGCCAGGGTGACGGCCGCGGTTCCCTGCTGGTCATCGTGCCAGACCGGGATGCGGCACTCCCGCCGGAGGCGATCAAGGATGGTGAAACACTTGGGCTGGGCGATATCTTCCAGGTTGATTCCACCGAAAGATGGCTGGAGGATCTCGACGGTTCTGATCAGTTCTTCCGGATCATCCGTATCCAGGCAGATTGGGAAGGCATCGACGCCCCCCAGGTATTTAAAGAGAAGAGCCTTGCCTTCCATGGTGGGCAAAGCTGCCTCCGGGCCAATATTTCCCAGCCCGAGAACCCGTGATCCGTCGGAGACCACGGCGACCGTGTTCCATTTGTTGGTGTAGTCGTAGACCAGGGCGGGGTTTTGATGGATCTCGGAAGAGACGGCGGCGACCCCCGGAGTGTACCAGATCGCGAAATCATCCGGAGAACTGACCCGGCATTTGGGAACGATCTCGATCTTCCCCCGGTAGAAAGGATGGAGTCTCAGAGCGTCCCGGCCGGGCTGATCAGCCTTCTCTAAAAGTTCTTCTTTGGTAGGCATTAAAATTTTTCTCCGAAAAATTTTAACGTAATCAGTCACCAGTCACTATTCACCAGTCACTATTCACCAGTCCCCAGTCCCCAGTCACCAGTCACCATCTCCGCCACTTCTCTTCCAGCTCGGAATCGATCAGGGTCTCCAATAGATAATCGGTGATCTCCCGGGTGGTGGCGCCTCCCGGTCTTCCGGTGACCGTCAGTCTCTTCTCGTACTGGCCGCAGATATCCAGGGCCATCTCGAGCTTCTTGGCCCGGTCGGGATATCCTATCTGGGCCAGGAGCATCGCGGCCGCCCGGATCATGCTGAAGGGGTCCGCGAACCGTTCCCGCCCCTCTTTCACCATCCGGGGGGCGCTGCCGTGGATGGCTTCGAACATCGCGGAGCGTCGTCCGATATTGGCGCTCCCGGCGGTGCCGACCCCCCCCTGGATCTGGGCGGCTTCATCGGTGAGGATATCTCCATAAAGATTAGGGAGAACGAAGACCTGGAACCCGGCCCTCCGGTTGGGGTCGAGGAGTTTCGCGGTCATAATATCGATGTACCAGTCATCGGCCTCGATCTCCGGGTACTCGGCGGCGATTCGGAAGAAGGTGTCGAGGAAGAGGCCGTCCGTGGTCTTGATCACGTTAGCCTTGGAGACGGCGGTGATCCGTTGCCGGCGGTTTTTCCGGGCGTATTCAAAAGCCAGCCTGATGATCCGCTCGGATCCGGGACCGGTTATTACCTTAAAATCAAGAGCCAGGTCATCCGTTACTAGGAAGCCGTCGCTGCCCAGCATGTAGGCGCCTTCGGTATTCTCCCGGAAGAAGGTCCAGTCGATCCCGAGTTCAGGGACCCGGACCGGACGGACGTTGGCGAAGAGATCGAGTTCTTTGCGTAGGGCGACATTGGCACTTTCAATGTTGGGCTCGGGGTCGCCCTTACGGGGGGTGGTAGTAGGTCCTTTTAAAAGGACCGGGCATCTCTTTATCTCCTCCCGGACCTGATCCGGAATGGCCTGATGGACCGCGGCTCGGTTCTCGATGGTCAACCCTTCAATGAAACGGAACCGGACCGCGCCCTTCTCGAGTTCCGGTTTCAGAATCGTCTCCAGTACTCTCTGTGCCTCCCGGGTGATGACCGGGCCGATCCCATCCCCCCCGATAATCCCGATCCGGAGCGGTCGAAGACCACGGTAATCGATCCATTCGGGTGCTTCTTTCAGCCTCTCCACTCGACCGAGTTGCGCCTCCAGGATGCGCTCGAACCGCTTCCGGGCTTCTTTAACCGCTGCCCGGTCAATCTTCATGCGGATGCTGCTCCTCTTCCAGTTTGGCGGCGTCTTCAAAGCGGAAATCCGCCCCCAGGACGCCGGCAATCTCCTCCTGATCATCACGGATCGGGGCGGAGACGGTTATGCAGAGTACCCCGTCGAAGCGGGAGATATAGAAGTCGGTCACGTAGGGAGAACCGTCCTTCATTGGATTGACGAACCAGTTCCGATCGGAGAAGTCCTGATGGAGGTCAAATTCTTTATCATACTTGGCCCGGTCGTAGGGATGAACCACATTCCGGGTTATTTTTATCCCCTTAATATCGGTAATGTAGAGGTATTTGATAAAAGGATCTTTCACGATGTATTCTTCCAGAACCGGCTCCATGCGTCCGGGAACCATGGAGCGGATCTCCGGGTTTTTGACCATTGCCTTCACCAGATCAATTGCGATCGCGGCCACCCGATCCTTGATCCGATCGAACTCGGACTTGAAGAGATGGGGAAGATGCTTCGTAACCTGTACCATCATCTCGGCCGAGGATATAGCTGTCGATCGTCCATCCCGGTATTGCTCGTTCACCCAGTGCCGGAGGTTGACCACACCGGGATGGTTCTTGTTGAGCTTCGCGGTCTCCAGGTCGGTCTGAGTCTGGATCCAGTAGATGATCCCCGCGATACCGGATTTATCGGTAACCGCGATCGAGGGGGGCCGGTTGAGAAGGGCCCCGGTATCGAAGATATTATAGATCTCCTCGTTTTTGATCGCCCCGTCGGCATGGATCCCGGCCCGGGTAATATTGAAATCGCGCCCCACCAGCGGCATATTGTAGGGGACCTTGAAGAGGATCTCCTTTTTAAAGTAATCCGCCAGTTTGGTAATTACCGAGAGATCCATCCCGTTGGCGCTCCCGGTGAGTTCGGCGTAGGTGATGCAGGCTATCTCGATCGGGGTATTGCCGGTCCGTTCCCCCAAACCGAGGACGGTGGCATTCAGGGCCGAACAGCCGAAGAGCCAGGCCGCGACCGCGTTGGGTGTGGCCAGGTAAAAATCATTATGCCCATGCCACTCCAGCCACTCTTTGGGGACACCGGCTTCCCGGGTCATCACCCGGACCAGCTTGGGGACGCTGCGGGGCAGGGCGGCCTGGGCCCAGGGGACTCCGTAGCCCATCGTGTCGCAGAGCCGGATCTTGATCGGGGTCTTCGCTTCTCGGGCCAGCTCCATTAGCTCCTGGGCGAAGGGGACGATAAAGCCGTAGATATCGGCCCGGGTGACGTCCTCCAGGTGACAGCGGGGTATAATTCCACTGGAGAGGGCGCCCTTCACCAGAGCCAGATATTTTTCAGCCGCTTTCTCCCGGGTTGACTTGAGTTTGAGGAAGATGTGATAATCGGAAGCGGATGTCAGGATCCCGGTCTCTTTCAGTCCCATCTCCTTTACCAGTTGAAAATCCTTCTTTACCGCCCGGATCCACCCGGTTACTTCAGGATACCGGTAACCCCGTTCCAGGCATTTTCGGACCGCTTCTCTGTCTTTATCGGAATAGAGAAAAAACTCACACTGACGGATTACTCCGTTGGGTCCCCCCAGCTTGTGGAGGAGATCATAGATATCCACAATCTCGTCGACGCTATAAGGAGGACGAGCTTGCTGGCCGTCCCGGAAGGTGGTGCAGGTGATCGTCAACTCATCCGGGGGATCGACCGGAATGGCGACCCCATCGAAGGCGATCCGGGGGACCTCGCTATAGGAGAAGAGGTCCCGGAAGAGATTTGGCTTCTCGATCTTTGTGATCTTCAGCTTCTTTCCGGTCGGTTCTCTCCAGATGTTATCGGAGGGATAAGTTAATGAAAATTTGTTCATCTTTTGTAGGTTATAGTGAAATGACAGGAAAAGAAAAGAAAAAAATGAGGATGGGGAATGGGGAATAGGGAATGGGGAATAGGGAATGGGGAATAGGAATGGAGAATGGGGAATAGATAACGAGGTTTCCCCCCATTCCCTACTCCCTATTCCCCATTCCCCAATTTCGCTCGTTCCGGGGAGGGATAAAGCTCGAGACTCTTCTTGAGATGGTCGGCGGCCGCCTCTTCCTCTCCTCGTTCGTGGTAGATCAGGCTTAGATGGTAATGGGCCTCCCCCCGCAGATAGTTCTCTGCTAGGGGGGTCTCCTCCAGCGCGGATTTGAGGGTGGAGATGGCTTCCTCTTCCCGCCCTTTCCGGTAGAGGGCCCATCCGAGACTGTCCAGGTAGAGGTAGCGGTTCTCACGATCAGCCTTGATAGCCCGTTCCAGAAGCCCGATCGCGGCCGGGAGGTTCTTCCGGCGGATGATATAAACCCAGGCCAGGTTGTTGAGCGCCTGAGGCTGCTCCGGCTCCCGCTCCAGAGCCTGGAGGTAGAGTTCTTCCGCCTGGCCCAACTGATTGAGCTTGATATAGACGTTACCGGCGTTGATATAGGCCCGGGTCAGAGTGGGGTCCTTCCGCCGGGCGAGCCGGTACTGTTTCAGAGCTCCGTCCAGATCCCCCTCTTTCTCCAGCAGGACGCCGCGGTCGTTATGATAAGCGCCCTCCCGTTTCATAGTCCGAGAGTCCATTGGGGCCGTTTGACTCGGCATGAAATGGTCGAGATCGACACCCTGAACGAACACCCGGTAGTTGGAGCATCCGGCCAGAGAGAGAAGAAAGACCAGGAGAGGGAATACGGTTCTACGGCAATTCATGGTTTAAAATTTTGTTTCTGCTCCACCACCAGCATCCAGTTTCCAGTCGGCTCCCACACCCGGATGAGTTCCGGATACGCGATGGTTCCCGCCCGGGTCCTCCCGGAGTGAATATGAAAGATATTTTTTTCGTCGTCATAGCCGTGGACAACCATGAAGTGATTCCGGCCGGGGCTCCCGCTCGCGCCTACGAGGACAATGACCGGGACATTCCGAGCGATATATTCTTTCACCAGCCGGATTGATCCTTCAAATGCCCGGGCATCAAAGCCATGTCTCCGGGCTGAGACCAGCATGTCAAGATTGAGGGAGCCGGAGAGATTCTCCCGGAAGATCTCCCCGGCCAATTCTTCCGGGGGAATCCGGACATTATAATATTCGAAGACCATTGCCAGGGTTGCCGGCCCGCAATGTTCTCTCTTTTGCCGGAGATAGGGAACATTCGCGATTTGATGGCGGCGGGGAAGAGAGGGCGGAGACAAGACAGTTGATGCCGGAGGGGAGAGAAGCAAAAGATTAAGGAGAGCAAACACCCCGGATAGCTTCATAATGGGTGGACCGGGTCGGCCAGCCGGCCGGAGAAGTCAGCCCGGATCTGTTATTTGTTGGCTTGGGAGAAGAGATAGACGCCGGTGATGGCGGCCAGTACGATGACAATAACCAGTCCCACCCCGAGGGCTCTTGCGCCCTGGTCTTCTTCGCCGCCGGCCATGATCTTCTCCACGGCGACCGCCAAATGATGGATTTCATCTTCCGAGAGAAGCGCCAACTTCTCTTCCGCTTCTTCGCGGCTCCAGCCCATCTTTTCTATGGAGATAGTGATAATCTCCTTCTCCAGTTCTATCCGGGAAGGTTCCGCTGTATCCGTTCCCCGGGCCCGGGAGAGAAGCAGACCCGCCGAGCCCGGAGACGAGAGGCAGAGCATCCCGGCTACGAAAAGGGCGACCGTCATCCATGGCCATCTGAGCATTGTATTTAAGAGCATGATATAATTCCCGGTTATCTTTACCCGTTCTCTGAGATTGCATCAACTGGGCAGACCTCGGCGCAAGCTCCGCAGCTGGTACACTTTTCCGGGTCGATTACGTAAGGATTCCCTTCCGAGATCGCCTCGACCGGGCATTCCGGAAGACAGGTCCCGCAGGCGACACACTCGTCACTGATAAAATAAGCCATAGTCTGTCTCCTTAAAGTTATTATTGAGGAAGTTGCGATACCGTAAGTTAATGACGAAGTCAAGGATTATTTTTCTCATTATTGGCTGGAAGAACCGGAATCGTCTTTCTCAGTCGGGTGAGCCCGAATTGAAAACACCCCCGGGGGCAGGCGTCACGGCATTTTAAGCAGCGGATGCATGCCCCCTTCAGGTACCCGCCTTTTTGGGGAATGAGATCCACCGGACAGGATTTGGCGCAGAGCCCGCAGTCAACGCAGCGGTCCGGGTCGTGGGTGAGACCGAGCAGCGCTATCCGGTTGAAGAAGCCATAGATCAACCCCAGGGGGCAGGCCGTCCGGCAGAAGAAGCGGAAGGTGGTGACGGAGCCGGCAAGGAAAAATATCAGGATCCCGATCTTGATGAAGTACATGCTGCCGATTAAGGACCGGACCTGGGAACTGAAGATCCCGAAGGGGACTCCGCCTTCCAGCGCGCCGGCCGGGCAGATGTAACGGCAGTAAGCCTGCTCCCCGGTCAGGGCCGGGATAAGGATGACCAGTCCGATCAGGGCAACCCAGGGGAGGTGACGGAGCGGCGGGAAGAGCTTGAACTTGGGGCTCTTCAACTTATAAAGCAGGTCCTGGATGAGTCCGAAAGGGCAGATCCATCCGCAGATCAGCCGCCCGCCGAAGGTCCCGAAGAACAACAGGAAACCGCCGATATAGACCGAGAAATGATAAGCGCCGTATGTGATGAAATACTGGAGGGAACCGATCGGGCAAGCACCCACCGCGTAAGGGCAGGCGTAGCAGTTAAGGCCGGGAGAACAGACCTGTTTCAGAGATCCCTGGTAGATCCGACTGGGCAGGGGTTGGCCGAGGAGAAAAGAGAAGTTGACCGCCACCGCGGCTACAATCTGGACGATCTTTCTGATAACCTGCATCAGCTGATCCCCAGGCAGTCGAGGCAGAGAAAGCGGGCGTTTCTCTGGGTCTCCGCGTTCTCCTTGAGGGTAATTCCCCAGATAATCATCGCGATCGCCAGCAGAAGCAGCAGGATTGCCGGGTGGAATTGCTTTTTAAAGAGGAGGTAGTAAATTCGCGGTGTCCTATCGTTGCGCATAATGACATCTCCAGGTTTCCGCTTCGTAATTTGAATAAAACTATTGAATAGGCAACATCGTATAGAAATTAGGTGAACCACTCCCCATTCCCTAATCCCTATTCCCCAAATTAGCCCCGCCAGGGTCGGGCTAATTTAACTTAAGCAGGGCTTTAATATCTGCCTCGAAGATATTCTTCGGTCGATAGCCGATGTACTTCCGGTAGATGTTGCCTTTCCGGTCGATAATGAAGGTGGTGGGGATTCCGAAGATGCCTCCGTAAGTTCTGTCTACCCGTCCATCGAAGAGCAGGATAGGGTAATTTATGTTATATTTTTTTACAAATGGTCGCAATACCTGCCCGGGATTCCGGTCCAGGCTGAGCCCCAGAATCATTAACCCCCGTCCGGAGTATTTTCTGTAGAGGTCAACGAAATCCGGTATCTCCACCAGGCAGGGCGGACACCGGGTGGCCCAGAAATCAAGGATGATAACCTTCCCGCGGTAGTCGGAGAGTCTGACCCGGCCGCCGCCGAATTTTTGCAGATCAAAGTCGGGAGCGGCCTGTAACCCCGCAACTTTCTTTTTAGTCACGGCCTTCTCTTTTGTCTCACAGCCATTCAGCCAGATAGCTGCGAAGAGAGATAGAATGATGATCGTGGCAAGGTTACGCGTCTTCTTCATGAATTATAATCACCTAGAAATTAATATCTTCCGGGCGGTAGTTCAACTCATCCTTGAGGCGCAGCTCGTCGTCATAATGGAGGATCGGGCGGCGGATAGCCAGGACATCGTCGGTCCGGCGGATTCTGGTCCGATGGGGGGCATCCCGCAGCAATTCCGGATTGCTCCGGGCCTCTTCCGAGATCTTGATCATCACCGCGATAAAATCATCGAGGACCTCTTTCCCCTCTGACTCGCAGGGCTCGACCATCATCGTTTCTTCAGCGTACGGCTTAAAATGAGGGAAGTAGATGGTGGGAGGATAGTAGCCATAGTCCATCAGCCGCTTGGCGATATCCATGGTCTTTACCCCCAGCTTTTTGTAGTCGCGACCGGTCAGGACGCATTCATGGGCGCAGAACCGGTCATAGGAGGGGCGATAATAATCCTTCAACTTTACCAGAACGTAGTTGGCGTTGATGACACTCGCCTCCGATACCTCGCGCAATCCCTTCCCCCCCAGGGAGAGAATCCAGGCATAAGCTTTAATCAGGACGGAAAAGTTGCTCCAGAAGGCCCTCATCATCCCGATGCTCTTCTCTCCCGGATCACGGAGCCGGTAGTTCTCCCCGTTGAAGACGACTACCGGGGAAGGAAGATAAGGCGAGAGAAACTTCTTCACCCCGACCGGACCGGCGCCGGGGCCTCCTCCGCCGTGGGGCGTCGCGAATGTCTTATGGAGGTTGAGATGAACTATGTCAAAGCCGGTATCCCCCGGCCGGAGTATCCCCAGGGTGGCGTTGAGATTTGCTCCGTCATAATAGAGGAGGCCGCCTTTACCATGCACGATCTTAGCTATCTCGTCGATCCGGCCATCGAACAGCCCCACTGTATTGGGATTGGTAAGCATCATCCCGGCGGTGTCTTCGTCCATCAACCGTTCCAGTTCCCCGATATCGACGGTTCCCGATTTATTTGATTTCAGCTCAACCACCTTGAACCCGGCCATCGCGGAAGAGGCGGGGTTGGTCCCGTGAGCGGAGTCCGGTACCAGCATCTTGCTCCTCTGTTCTCCCCGGTCCTCAAAATACTTCCGGATAATCAAGATCCCCGCCAGCTCCCCATGAGCTCCGGCGGCGGGGGCCAGGGTGTAGGCATCCATCCCGGTGATCCGGCAGAGTAGTACACTTAAGTCGTGCATCAACTTCAGACACCCCTGAACGGTATCCGCGGGAGCAAAGGGATGGGCGTTGGCAAAATTACCCAGCCCGGCCAGGTGCTCGTTCACCTTGGGGTTATACTTCATGGTGCAGGAGCCCAGCGGATAGAGGCCGTCCTCGATCCCGTAGTTGAACTTGGAAAGCTGGGTGAAATGACGGACCACATCGACCTCCGAGGCCTCGATGAGGTCCTTTTTTCGGCCTCGCGCGTAAGGAGGGATGCAGTCCTCCACCCGAATCTCCTCGATCCGGTCCGCGGGCAGGGAGTACCCCACTCTTCCTTTTATACTCTTCTCAAATATTAACTTCATCTTCTCTCCCTAACTACTACAGCTAAATATAACCGCGGATTATGTGGATAAGAGTTGGGTGACGCGATTGAGTTTTTCCCGGCTGAAGATCTCGGTCACGCAAAAAAGCGCGGTGTTCTCCAATGATTCGTCTCCAATAAATGCGCCCAGGGCCAGGGGGGGGAGGAAGCCGGCTTCAAGTAAGCTCGCCCTGATCCCGGGGAGCGGTTTTTTGCTTCTAAGCAGGAATTCATTAAAGAAAGGATAGTCGAAGACCCGTTCAAACCCGCCTGAGGCGACCAGCCGTTCCTCCAGGTAATGAGCGGCCCGGGTATTGAGGAGGGCGGTCTGATAGAATCCTTCGGTCCCCAGGAGGGAGAGGTAGATATCGGAGGCGATGATATTAAGACCGTGGTTGGAGCAGATGCAGGAGGTCGCCTTCTCTCTCCGGATATCCTGCTCCCGGGCCCGGGATGTCATCACGAAAACACGCTTGCCGTCCCGGTCCACCGTCTCTCCCGCAATCCGGCCGGGGAGCTGCCGGAGATACTTCTTCCGGGCTCCGAGGTATCCGTTATAAGGGCCCCCGAAGCTGAGTTCCATTCCCAACGACTGAGCCTCCCCGGCCACGATATCGACGTCCATTTCACCGGGCGTCTTCAACAACCCCAGGGAGATACTCTCCGCCACCACCTGGATAAACAACGCGGAGCGGGCATGAGCGAGCCCGGCTAATTCCGCGATCTTCTCGATCCCGCCGAAAAAATTCGGGCTCTGAACGATCACCGCCGCCGTATCATCAGTTAGTACTTTTTCCAATCTCGGTCCGGCGACCAGCCCATCCTGATAGGGCAGTTCGATTATCTCCGTCCCATGGGGAGCGGTATAGGTCTCGACAACCGATCGGTAATGAGGATGGAGGGTAGAGGAGATGATGATCCTGTTCTTCCTGGTCAGGCGGAGAGACATCAAGGCTGCCTCCGCGGTGGCCGAGGCGCCGTCATACACCGAGGGGATGACGACCTCCATCCCGGTTAACCGGGCGAGGTAGGTCTGCAGCTCAAACATCGCCTGGAGGGTGCCCTGGCTGAGTTCCGGTTGATAGGGGGTGTAGGAAGTGTAGAACTCTTCCCTCCCCAGCAGGGCCTGGATTGCCCGGGGGAGATGGTGTTTATAGGCGCCGGCTCCAATCAGCGGTTTCAGGGAAGTGAAGTCGGCGTTTCGTTTGGCCAAGTCAGCGAACTCCTCCTCCAGCTCCGCCTCCGAGAGGGGTCCCGGGATATCCAACTCCCCTCTGAATCTCATCTCCTCGGGTATAGTCCCGATCAACTCTTCAAAAGATGAGACCCCGATCTCCTTCAGCATCTCCCGCTTCTGCTGATCGGTATTGGCGATATAGCGCATGTAAATCAATCTCCGACCGCTCAATTTAGGTTATACTTCTTCTTCCTTCAGGTACTTCTCGTACGCGGCATAGTCCATCAATTCGTCGAGAGGGGCCGAATCAGAGATCTCAAGCTCGACCAGCCAGCCCTCGCCGTAGGGAGACTCGTTGATCTTCTGAGGATTATCCTCCAGATCGGAATTGACCGCGGTGATCTTTCCGGGTGCCGGAGCGTAGACGTCGGAGGTCGCCTTCACTGATTCCAGAGTCACCAGGCTTGCCCCTTTCTCCACTTCTGTTCCCGGCTCAGGAAGCTCCACATAGACAATATCGGTCAATTCCTTCTGCGCGTAATCGGAGATGCCGATACGGGCCGGCGATTTGCCGCTTTCAATCCATTCATGGTCCTTGGTAAAAAGTAAGTCTTCCGGATTCATCAGGAGCCTCCTTATTTTATTACCGCGCGGAATCGCGCCGTTCGAATCGATTCACCAGCTTTTTGAGGCATGGGCCCTCCGCCGGTGGGCTTGAGGATCGATGAACATCTGCTCTATCCCCTTTTCCTTCATCTCCAGAAAATGTTTCCAGCGCTTGGGTCCGATCACCTTCTCGATGGTGCCCGGATCCAGCACCTGCGGCGGGAGACAGAACTCGAGTTTGATTGTGCAGGTCTCCAGCCGCTCTTCCCCTTCATCGGTGAGGGTCAGCTTAACGATAAAGACACCATTAATTGTGGGGCTCTCCAACTGATAGCCGCCTTCTATCCCTTTTGCGATCATAGTTCTTTCTCCCGGCTGTTATTGGTATTTCTTCAGAAGTCCGGTCTTATCATTGAAATCCTTGATTAATTCATCCCATTCTTCGTAGGCATGGAACTGCTTAGACCAGTAATCGTCGTCATACCACTGGGCGTTCAGTTCTTCCAGTTCCTTTCCCTGCTGCTCGATCCAGGTAAAATACTTGAGATTATGCATCCGTTTCTTATCCCAGTAAGTGAGTTCCTTCATCCAGTCGATGGTCTGGGCCATCAATGATCTTTCAAAATCCAGGATCGCTTTCATTTCAGTGTAGTCACCGTACTCTTCCTGTTCTTCCACCAGACGCGATCCATACATATCCATCGAGTCGGTAGCCACGGTCATGATAATGGAATCGTCATTCATCTCGTAGTACTTCGCCATCTTGATGCAGCCCAGAAGATTGGCAACCGATGATATCCCCAGCAGATTGAGCCGGTTCACCACCTCCGGGTCGATCCCTTTCTTCTTTAGATACGCCAGGCCGGCCGGCTCGTTAAAGAGACGGATCAGATCCATGCAGTCCTGATCATCGATATCGATCACCATATCCATGGTCTTGATGTTATGGATCCAGGGGACATGCTTATCTCCGATTCCTTCGATCCGGTGACCGCCGTATCCATTGTAAAGCAAGGTCGGGCACTGGAGAGCTTCCGCGGCCCCCACCTTGATCTCAGGAAATTTCTCTTTCAGGTACTCCGCGCTGCCCAGTGTACCGGCGGACCCCTGGGTGAGACAGAGGGCGCGCAATTTTTCTTTCCCTCTCCTCTTCGCGTGGTAGACCTCTTCCATCGCCCGGCCGGTGCAGACATAGTGCCAGATGGCGTTGCCGATCTGATCGAACTGGTTCAGAACCACGATCTCATCCGGCCGCTTCATCTTCAGTTCCTTGGTCTTATCGTAGACCTCCTTCACATTGCTCTCGCAGCCCGGGGTGGCAAAGATCTCGCATCCAACCTTCTTCAGCCAGTCAAACCGCTCCCGGGACATCCCCTCCGGAAGGACCGCGATTGAAGGACAGGCCAGGAGATACGCGTCATAGGCGCCCCCCCGGCAGTAATTCCCGGTTGAGGGCCAGAGAGCCTTCTGGCAGGTAGGATCGAACTCGCCCCGGACCAGTTTTTCGACCAGCGGGCCGAAGGTGGCCCCTACCTTGTGGGCTCCGGTGGGAAAGTACTTCCCGACCAACATTAATATTCGGGCCCGTACCCCGGTCAGTTCCCGGGGGATCTCCAGATAATTGACCTTCCCGAAACCACCGCCGACCTGCACCGGTTCATTTTTCCAGGTGATCCGGAACATATTGCGGGGACTCAGGTCCCAGAGGCCGATACTTTTTAGTTCGTCTTTGATCCCGGCGGGGATCTTCCCGGGATCGGCCATCTGTTCATAAGTGGGGATGATGATATCCCTTTCCCGGCATCTTTTAATAGTGTTCTCGAGAACTTTTTCCTTATCTTTCAATGCTGCTCAGCCTCCTTATTGTCTTATCGTGAAACTAAAATTTATAGGTCCCGTCCCGGAAAGATAGCGGGGACCATGGATCTTTTATTGAAATTACAACTTTAAAGATCAGCTCCGGGGAAGCAGGATACCGATTTAAATTGTCGTGCGCTCAAGACGCGCCCCAACTTCCTATGCCATATTTATCAAAAGCCGCTTATGGAGTCAATCCGGTTTTGCCTCGAAAGCCCGGCCGCTTCACGGTAGACCTCCAGAGTTTTCCACGCGGTCTCCTCCCAGTTGAATTTTTCGGCGTGAATTCTACCGCGCGCGATCAATCGACGACGGAGATCATCATTCGAAAGGCAATCCAGGAGAGTTCGGGTGATATCTTCCACGGAATAAGGGTTGAAGAGGCAGGCCGCCTCTCCCGCCACCTCCGCCAGGGACGGAAGTTCTGAGCAGGCGACGGGAAGCCCGCACCGCATACTCTCCAGTATCGGTAGCCCGAATCCTTCCAGCAGAGAAGGAAAGACCAGCAGCCTTGCTTCGTTATAGATGCACTCTTTCTCCCGTTCGGGTATCCAACCGGTAAAGACAACTCTTCCCCGCAGATTCAATCGTTCCAGCATATTCACCAGTTTCTGGTAGTAACGGTTGTGCTTTACTCCGACGATCACCAGTTGATAGCGTTTCTCTTCTTTCAGGAGTTGGTAATAAGCTTCCAGGAGCCGCATTAGATTTTTGTGCGGATGGGCCGCGGCGACGGTCAGGATAAACGGTGGGACAATCCCCGCCTTATGTAATATCCGGTTTCTTTCTTCGCGGGGGATTTGAGGGGGCTTGTCCTCCCCGCCCCCCATATAGATCGCTTTAATCTTCCAGAAGGGGATATCGAGCGCCCAGAGGATCTCGTCCCGGGAATACCGGGAGAGAGCGATGATGGCCCGGGCGCGCCGGGCCGAATGCCTCACCAGAAACCGCATCCACGTTCGGGCCGCGAAAGGGAAGGTCTCCGGGAATTCAAGATAGATCAGGTCGAGGATAGTTATTACCGAAGGGCAGGGAGAGAAGAGAGGGGCGACGAAACCGGGAGAATGGAGAACATTCAGGTTGTGTTGCCGGGCCCGGTATGGAAGGACGAGTTGTTCCCAGGCGATCCGGTGGGGACGGATCAGGGCCCGGACCGGGCAGTGGTGCTCCCGGAAGTTATCGCCCAGATCGAAGGAGCCGCTGTTCTCCCGGTTGGTGAAGACGATATACTCATTCTCCCGGTCGATTCGGGAGAGAGCCGAGATCAGCCGCCGGAGATAGATCTCGCTCCCCCCGACCCGTCCAGGGATAAGATATAAAGCGTTGATACCGATCTTCATTATTTTTTATCTTATAGAAATTTGTATTTTTTGACAGGATTTACAGGATAAAATGAAAAAAATTCGTAACTGCTCAGGTTGTCAGGTTCACGGTTCACGGTTTGTTGCCTTGCGCACTTCATGTGCCAATTGCCAAACCTCAATATCTTCAGACCGTTCAATCTTTATCACTCTCTAACCGTGAACCTTTGAACCGTGAACCCCTGAACCCCTGAACCGGAGTAGTTACTACTCTTTTAAAGCGAGTTCCCGGGCGGAGAGAGCAAATCGTTTGAACCAGCTGTAGAACTCACGGTTGCTCACTTTCTTCCGGCGTTTGATCATCAAACGTTTCCGCCACATTCGGGGAATGCCGGCCAGAGCGGCCAGGTGGGCCTTGATCAATATCTTCAGCAGTGAGAACGCCGAGTACTTCCGGGCATACTCGCCCGCCGCCCCCTTCCCGGCCAGGACTCCGTAGACCTGAAGCAGAAGTCGAAAAGCCGCGTAGGCCGGCGCCAGCATTAAGGCCCCGGGAGGAAAGTATTTAATCGTCAGCCAGATCCGGTTCCGTTCTACCAGGAACGCTTTAAAAGGCGAATAGGCCCCGGTAGTCGCCGAGTATTTATGATAAACGACGGCCGAGGGGACATAGATGACCTTCCAGCCCGCCAGCCTAATCCTCAGCGAGAGCTCGGCGTCATCGCCATAGATGAAGAATTCTTCGTCAAAGAACCCCACTTCATCCAACGCTTCCTTCCGGATCAGGAATGCGCAGCCACTGGGGGAGAGAACCTCTTCTTCTCTGTCATATTGTCCCCGATCAACCTCCAGACGACCCCGGCCCCGGAAAGTACCATCCCGATAAAATATATGTCCGACATTATCAATTATCTCCGGCCGGTAATAGGAAAGAATCTTACATGCGGCCAGGCCATAACCGGGCCGGTCTCTCAAGGCCTCGACCATCGCCTCCAGCCAGCTCGGGTCGACTCGGGTATCGTCATTAAGCAGGGCGATATACTCTCCCCGGGCGTCTCTCAGCCCGGCGTTATTGCCCCCGGTATAACCGATATTCTCGGGAAGTTCGATAATCCGGGCGAAATCTCCGAAGCGCTCCCGAACGAATTCCGCTGAGCCGTCCTCCGACCCGTTGATCACCAGGATCACTTCCCGGCGGGGATAGGTCTGCGCCTTGAGAGCGTTCAAACACTCTTCCAGATGTTCCCGGCCATTGCAGGTCAGGACGATGACAGAAACTAGTTCCATGATGGCTGTATCGGTGATCGGGTTAAAACGCTCCCTCCCCCCGGATAACCACCCATATCGTCCTCAGGATGATCTTGATGTCCAGCCAGAAGGACCAGTTCTCGATATAGAAGAGGTCAAGCTTCATCCACTCTCGGAAAGAGAGGTTGCTCCGCCCCCTGACCTGCCAGAGGCAGGTCAGCCCCGGCCGGATCTCCAGCCGCTTGAGCTGCCAGTTGGCATACTGCTCCACCTCGTTGGGAGTGGGAGGCCGGGGCCCGACCAGACTCATGTCTCCTTTCAGAACGTTCCAGAGCTGGGGAAGTTCGTCCAGACTGTAGCGCCGGAGGAATCTCCCCACCCGGCTTATGCGGGGATCGTTCTTGACCTTGAATATCGGACCGTCGGTCTCATCCAGATGCCGGAGCATTTCCAGCATCTTGTCGGCGTCCTTGACCATCGTTCGGTACTTATAGAAGTTGAAGATTTTCCCCTTCTTCCCGTTGCGCTTCGATATATAAAAGATCGGACCCGGAGAGTCCATCTTGATGGACAGTGCTATCCCGAGCATGAGGGGGGTGAGTACGATCAGGGATAGAGCCGAGACCACGATATCGAATGCCCTCTTCAGGAGCAGGTCGGCGCCGTGGAGCCCCTTGTTGTAGTATTCCAACAACGGGATCATTCCCAGGTGACCGGCCCGGATCCCCTCCATCCCCAGGCTCAAAAGGTCCGGGACCACCCGGATACTCTTCTCCAGCTTCCGGGCGGAGAGAATCAGGCGGGCGACCAAACGCCGTTCGGAGGGGATAGAGATCAGTATATCGTCCACGAACTCTCTCCGGACCACCTCTTCAAAATCGCCGCACGGGCCCAGGATCTGATGACCATCCACCTCCCCGGTCAGCTGATCGTCCAGAAAACCAACCACCTCCAACCCCAGGTACCGGTTTCGCGCTATCTCCCGGGCCAGGGCCCGACCGACCTTACCCGCCCCGATGATCAGAACGTGCTGGTTGTTAAACCCCCGGGCGACCCGTCGCCGGACCAGATACCGCTTCAAAGTCCTCCAACCAGCCAGTATAATAAATAAGGAAACAGCCTGAATAATAAAAACTTCCCGGGAGAATATTTTCACTTGAAAGAAAAATACCGCACCGGCCGCCGGGAGAATGGCGAGAATTAGTGCTTTAGCAATTAAAACCGCCTCATCAAGATAAGCTATTGTACGGTCAGTGGTATAAAGGCCGTATATTTTGAAGACAAGAAGAATAAGTACCCCCCAGAAAAGAAAAACCAGAGAGTGGTACCCCAGTTCAGGCAGAAAAATCGCTTCCTTGCTTCCCGTCTGGAAGAGGCGGCAGAAAACGCCGTGGTTATACTTGAGGAGATAAGGAATATAGAGACAACCGATGATTAGAATGACATCGATCAACATATATAATATCTGAACTCTAGATTTCAAGGCTTCCTTCCCCGGGCCAAAGCATTCTTTTACTTACAAAATGACGGCAGTTCTTCCTTAGCTTTCAAAAACACAAATGAATCAATATATAAACTTCCTCCATGCGGATAAACATATTTAAACTTGACTGATTTAGGTCTGATCAAACCAGGAAACTGAAAACAAGAAAAATAACGGCAAGCATTATAACTGTCCCCCTGATATTGTATAACCCGTTTATCAAATATCGAGGCCGCATGATGGTGCCGCTGCTCTTCCGGAACAACCTCCAGATGTTGATCGGAAGTGTCTAAACCCGCCTTCAGGGAGAAGACGTACCTATCACCGGATACAGAATCTACCTGAATTTCGGCTACTGATTCTCCCTGGAAAAAGGAAAGCCCATAACGAGTATAGGAAACAATTCCCAAACCCGAGGCTATAATGGAATCCTCCACATCTATTGTTAACTCGGCGTTCCCGGCCAGGACAAACTGTTTATTTATGGCTAAAATATTTTCTCCGAAAATAGTGGTTAACCGATCACTTTGAGTAAATCCTTCTCTTACCCGAGACTTGATTTGGATTGATTGAATATTTAACCAACAATCCTTGGAACCGATGATTCTCAAAAGCCGATTGTCAGATCTCGAAAAAGCTACCTGGAGATTGTACTTGGTGGGATGCATATCCCAGGGCAGATCGCGGCAAATTTTCAATTTAACCACTTCGCCCAGGCCTACCTGATCCGGCAAGTTTATTTCTTCCATGATGCTATGGCCGGAGGAAGAAATCAATCTTATCATTGCTTTAATCTGGTTGTCTTGAGTAGTGGACCTGGTTGAATATAGCGTAACCCTGAATTGACTATCTTCCGTCCAATTGTTTCTGACAAGATCATACCCTCGCAATGATATTTCATTGCTGAAATTGACCGAAGTTTTATACCGCGGGATCAAAGCTCCGGCCTTAACCCGGGCCTGATTTGCTCTGGATATAGCACCTTTTTGAAGGTATATTCTTTCCAGAGCTTGCCAGCCTCCCAGATGAACCGGTGATTCTTCCACCAGTTTCTCGTAATATGCCTGGGCCCGCACCAGTTCCCCCAATTTTTCACAGGCCCGGGCTAAATAAAACCGGGTATCTAATCGCGGAGAGTTGTTTTGCAGTGCCTTTTGCAACCGGGATTCAGCCTCATTATACTTCCCCAGTTGATAGAGGGCTCTCCCCCACCAATAATAGGCCTGGTCCGGGTTTTTTCCTTCCCTCGCTAAATCCTCCGCGATTACAGCTACTTTTGACCATTCGTTCCAGTTCTGAAAATATTGAAGCAACTCCTGGCCCAATCTCTGATCACAGCCCGATTTCAGATATGCATTGAATAAAACACGGCTTACTTGACTTCTGAAACCCAATTTTTCGAGCTCTTTCCCAACTCGAAACAAGTCCCCGGGATCCAGATTAAACCATACCCGGTAATAATTGGGTCGATGCCAGGCAGCCAGAGCTAATTCATGCTGAGAGGCTTCCAGTTGATCATTTTGCTCTAAATAAACTGATTTGGTGTAATGCCAACCAAATCCGAAATAATCATAGATAAACTCAAAAGGATGGGGTAAACCGGTCCTTAGTAACGGTGGTTGGTATGTCAAATAACTGATAAGAAGAATTGCTCCTAGGGCGACAATCAACAGGAAAAAAATATATCTTCTCCTACCCAGCTTTTTTTCCCGTGATTTCATATCGCCCTTCAGAACATATATTGCAAATAGAAATACTTCTCCTGTTTTTTCTGATTTGTTTCCTGAACATTTGATACTTATTATTTTTCCATATAGAACCCAAGTTCTCTTCAAACACATTGCCCATAATATAACGGGAATAAAGGTCGTAGCAGCAGGGAATGACACTCCCATCTGAATTGATTACTGTCCGCTGATATACCCATTTGCAATAGTTCTTGATTTTTCCTTTGAGAGTATAGGTTCCATCCGGCTTCAACCGGTAACGACTCAAGGATAAATCAGTTGGCAAAAATTTTTCCGCCTGTTTCTGAAATTCAGGATCATTGGCATCGATACCCGCTGTTTTTTCGGAGTATATATCTATCCCTAATTGGTGGGATAAATTTTTTATATGACTTCGCTGATGCTCATTCTGTTTCATTATTATAAACTGCAACTCAAGAACCGGGGTTTTTGTCTTTAATTTCCGCTTAGCTGCAACTATCAATTGTATGCCCTTGATAATCTTCTCAAAATTGCTATTCTTCCTGTAAATGCTTAATGTCTCTTGATCAGCCCCATCCAGACAAATAATCAAGTGATGAAGTCCACTCTTAACAACCCTGATTGCGAAATCTGAAGAATCAAAGAACTCACCGTTGGTGCTGGTTACTACATATATCCCAGAAGAAGTGGCGTATTTTATCATTCTCAGACACTCGGGGTTGATAAAAGGTTCCCCATAATTCCAGAGTACAATATTTTCAATGTATTTACGGGATTGATCAACTATATGTTTAAACTCCTGAAATTTCAATAAACGGGGAGGACGGTTAAGTTTGCCCGCTCCGGTTGGACAGGTGGGACATTGCAAATTGCAAATATTGGCGGGCTCTATCATTAAAGATATGGGAAACGGAGGAAGAAGATGCTTGAATCCCGCTATTCTCAATAACTGATATAATACCACCATAATCTTACCTTGCTTGATCTGGCTCAAGGCTCTTTTAAATAATAATAATTTGATCCTTTTAGACATTTTTAAATAGCCTTTCGTAGGCATCAGTTACCTTATCCCAGGTATAATATTTCGCGATTCTTTCCTTGGCTTTTTCTCCATATTCTTTAACTATAGAAGGGTTATCAATAAGATATTGCAACTTTGTTTTCAGGTCATTTTTATCTTTTAACCGGAACAGCATGCAAGCAGAACCGGCAGTCTCCCGGTTCTGCGGATTATCGCTGACCAACACGCATTTCCCATAGCCCATTGCCTCCAATAATGCTGGATGAGTTCCTCCTACCTCACTGGCGCGAACACTGAAATAGCAGTCGTCAAGAAGCTGGCGGTAATCTTCCCCATAGATAGCCCCTAAGAACAAAATCCGATTATCCTGGATCTCTTTCAATTTATCTATATACTTTTTCCCATACGGCGCATCCCCAAGAAAAACTAGTTTAAGATCGGTTTTCAAATTGATAAATGCTTTCTGAACCAGGTGCGCGTTATTTTCCGGTTCCAGGCGTCCAACAAAAAGTATATATCGATTTTTTTCCAGCTTGTATTTGTTTACTTTACCATCCCGGACCACTTCTCCCAGATCGCCTCCGTAAGCGATGTATGTTGATGCTTTGTTGTACCGGTCTCGGTAATACTTCTGAATGAATAAAGAATCGGAAACAATAGCATCAGGTAAAAAAGTGACCAACCATTCCGATATCATATATACCAATTTGCCCAGTCGATTCCATTTTTTTCGCTGCCTCTCCAGACCATCCACGTTTATAATCACTTTCTGTCCTCGTAATCTGGGAATAAAACTGCACAAAGCATTTACTCCATTACAAATTAAAACAATCTGATAATCATGAAACAGACAATGAAATATTGAAATAAATGTATGAACGACCGTATCCAGATATTTATGCTTGATCGTAGGAAGAACTATTAACCGAACTCCCTTATATTCCTTGAGACGGCTGGAGATATAATGAGAACGGCAATAAACAGTGACCTGATGCCCCCGATCTACCAGCCGAACAGCCAGCTGTTCGGCGAAAGTTTCAAATCCCCCATAATTAGACGGGATTCCTCTAGTTCCCAGAATTGCTATTTTCATCTTTTTTTAATGCACCGAAAATAAGATCTATCATTAACTCCGCCTTGTTTTTCCAAGAGCAGTTCTCCGGCAGTTGTTCTCTTAATCTGTCAGGCGATAATCTTTTGGTTTCAATCAGTTGCAGATATTTTTTGATTCCAGCTAAAAATTTTTCGGAATCGGAAGCTATCTGTATAACATCTTGGAATTTTTTTGCCCCGGTAATATTACTGGTAACCACCGGCTTTCCGGCAGCCAGATACTCATACATTTTTAAAGAATCCCCTTTAATAACATATTTATCTTCATAATGAGGTATAATTCCAATATCGAAATTAGCCAGATAGAAAGGCAATAAACTATATGGTTTATCGCCCAAATAATAAAAATTGGGTAATTTAAATAGTGGAACTATCCATTTTTGATTAATTGCCTGCCCAATAAAAACGAAACTAACGTGCTTTAATTTGCGGCAAAGAAAGGAAATTAATTCGATATTAAGCCGTTTGCTCATTTTTCCCACATAACCAACAACCGGTTTTTTAATAGCTTTCATATCTTCCGGCAATGGGGAAGAATCAAGCTGGAAAAAGTCTTTATCTACACCGTTGTTAATTAGGACCGGCTTATCTTTATTCCGGGTTAAGAAATCTTTCATCGGTTCCGAATTTACAAAGATTAAATCAGCCCGTTCTTTGATTGTTGTATAACCTTTTTTTATAAACTCTCGCCGATCTCTGATTTCCGGGTGAAGAAGCCAATTATCAATGGCGTCGAAAACAATTAATTTTTCCCCTAATTGTCCGATCACCGGTGTTGCCATCGGGGTCCATAGGAACAGGATTGGAGATACCATATCCAGTTCTTTCATAGCTCTTTTTGCTATAGAAAGAATTGACTTGCGGGTAAAGATAAAATGCCACCAATCCCTTCCCATAAAAACAGGTGATAATATACGGGGTGAAAATATATCCAGAACATAGGTTTTTGTAGCGACTTTCCCCAATCTAGAAAAGAAACCAATTTTCCTGGAACTAAGAACGTTCTTCACTTTCCAAGATTTTTTTTTCAATACCATTTCCGGCAAACTAGTGGGACGGTTAATTACTAATATTTTACCTGTCCGGGCACTCTTCTCAAATGCCTTCATCAGGTGACCATCCCGAGTTCGAAAGCTTTCTTCCTCACCTTTCTTCCAATCATGCATGGGAAAAATAATAAGATCGATCTTCACAATAAAACTATCCTTTATCCTTATATTCCTGTGCCGGCCCTATCTTGAGATGTGGAATAAATCCTAATGAAAGCACCCATAAAAAACCAGATAATAAAGCTGATGGGGAAAGCCTCTATAGCAGATCCAACCATTCCGTTAATTAGAATTACTCCCACCATGGATATGGAGAGGGCTGATAAATTTTGGATACGGATTTCCCGAAAGTGCAAGGCGCGATAGGCTATTCCCAGCCAGCCGAAAAAAAACACACAATAAAAAAATAATCCCGGAATACCTGTTTCCATTAAAATTTTTAGGGCTAAATTATGACTGGTATAATGCAATGGAAAATCATAGATATACTGTAATGTATCGCCCGCGCTCCCCATACCATAACCTCTAATTGGTTGCTTTTGAACAGCCTGTATAATACCTTGCCATCCCTCAATCCGATTTAAGAACCTCCGATCTTCTTTTAGGGCAACCAATGAAGTTATTGATCGGGATAGAGGCTTGAGATTACTAGCGGAAATTACAATAACTATTGCAACTAACAGGATAAACATCGCACTGTACTTAAATAATTTCTTTTTACTGTAACCCTTTCCGTAAGCAAGGTACAAAAACATAAAAACAACAACTGAGCCAACTAAAGCCACCAGATTTGTTCTACTCATAGCTAGTAGGGAACCCATTACCGGAAGAGGAATTAGAAAGATATAGTATCTTTTCTGAGTTTCCAAAAACAAATAAATGAAGCATAAGACTATAAGAATACAGAGCATTGCATAGTGAAACGGCCCGGAAAAAAGACCTATTGGGCGGTTCCAGCCATAGATTGTATAGGTCCAAATATTGCTCCAGTTCAGATCAACCATTCGCTGATCAAACAGAGACATATGGAAAGCCTGCTTTATGCCGTAAAGAATGATGGGGAGCGAAAACCAGGTAAAAATTTTAATCGCTTTTTGGAATTGTTCTGTAGTACGAATATAATGAAGGCCGATAAATACCCCTATCATATAAAATGATGTTTTTCTGAATCCTTCCAGGCCGGCGGTAAAGACCGGAACATTAGGATTAAATAATTGGAGTAAACTTATCCCAAGGAAAATCAATAGAGATGATTCTATTATCAAAGAATAAATGGGTAATTTGCGTTTGATACAAGCTTCGATATAAATCTTCAAAAAGAGAAGCAAGATAAACAAATCTATACCCATCAATACATATCTGTTCCCGGTAAGGTACTTGAGTAGATTTCCGTAAAGAATAATTATAAAAAGGGGGAGAACCGGTGGATATCGGAATGGGCGAGAAAAAATAATGGTCATTAATAGTATTCCGGCAATCAGACCTATATTTACAATCGGCAAAAGAAAGCATGAAATTACTCCCACCGCAACCAGAACAGAAAAACATATTAAGGTATTCCGGTTTAAAAAAAGATTCTTTTGTTGTCTGGAATTTAGCATTGCCGACATAGAAAAATAAACTGATAGCAATAGTATAATGGCAAAAAATGATCGATCAAGTTAAGCCCTATGGCCTTAGCCGTTTGTACGGGAGAAAGAGATAAAAACTTTCTTTCTTTTCCTTTATTAAACCAATTTTCCGAGTGAATCGCAGTAATCACCAGGCCTTCTTTTCTCAGGAGTTGTTTCCATTCCTCAAGAGAAAGCAGATGTTCATTGATTTCCTGTTGTTCAGTCCCGGAGAATCTTCTTAACTTAAAATATAAGAAGTTTCGATTGGGAACCATAATAAAGAAAAGAGCATCCTGTGCGGCCACGCGCTTTATATCCTGGAGACTTTTTTCCATATTGAGAAAATGTTCCAGCGTGCCGAGACAAAAAATATAATCGAAGTAATTATCCTTAAAAGGAAGATTCTCCCCCTGGCTAACTAAAAATACTGTTTCTGGGGAAACCACCTGAGCGATCTTGATTGCTTCTAATGATATATCAATCCCAAAAGTTATAAGCTTTCTCTGAATCGAAGCTTTAGCCATATGCCCGGTGCCACAGCCGATATCCAAGAGTTTCTGGCCGGGCTTTACCGGTAAATAATTAAGAAAATGCGGATAAGTGTGGTAAGGACGAAAAAGATCTTCTCCTGAGGTACGGTACTTATGATTATACCAATCTTTAATTTGTTTCACTGTTGTCATAATAAGAAGATTGCATTAACAACAAATTTAAGCTGTAATAATCTCATCCTCTACAAGCATTTTCATATATTAAATCGAGAATACTAATATGCAAGCAGAAAAAAATCAGTCGGATAGTACTCAACTGCCAATTGAAACCCTGAGTAAAGTTGCTAAAAACGCAGGGAGCGGCGCCGGCGGGAAGCTTTTATTTTATTTATTCAACTACCTGGCAATCCTTCTCATCACCAGAGCAATAGGGGCTTCTAATTATGGATTGGTGGTCCTGGCTTATAGTATGGTTGTTGTGGTGGCAATGGCGGGTTCTCTTGGTTTAAATGAAGGAATTGTCCGTTATGGATCTTTTTACTATGGAAAAAGAGAACTAAAAAAAGTTAAAGGGACTTTGATTAGTAGTCTCAGAGTAACTACATTAAGTAGCTTAATTCTAACAGTTTCCCTATTTTTTACCGCAAAATTCTGGGCAGTAAAACTATTTTCGAAACCCGAACTCACTCCACTTCTAAAAATTTTTGCCTTAGCAATTATCCCCCTTGTTCTGGAAAGAGTTTTAACAGCCGGGTTGCAGGCCATCCAGCTGATCAAGTTCAGAATATTTATTGAATACATTATTCGCCCACTACTACTTTTTGTTTCTATCCTGATCCTGGTAGTAATATTTCCTTTGGGAATCAACGGAGTAATCTCTTCTTATTTAATATCTATTTATCTAGGCTTCTTTTTAGCCATATATTATGCAATTAAATTCCTTCATTCTCTTTCAGAGCAGTCTTATTCTCCCATACGGGAATATAGAAAGTTAATGTCCTTCTCCCTTCCCCTTATGGGGGTTGGTTTTTTAACACTTGTAATCGAGCGGATAGATATTTTCATGCTGGGTTATTTCAAATCAACCGGAGTAGTAGGCATTTACGGAGCAGCAGCTCGAGCAGCCTTTCTCGTCCTTTTACCATTCAACTCTTTTGCCATTATATTCCTTCCCCTTGTAGCTGCCTACCACGGACAGCAAAGAGATAAAAAAATTATTCTGCTTTTTAAAACAGTCACAAAAGAAATTACCACTTTCAGTCTGCCTCTCTGGCTATTTTTTTGTCTTTTCTCACAAGAAATAATGATGTTTTTTGGGCGCGGATTTTCAACTGGTAGTTTATGCTTGTTAATTCTTTCATCAGGATGGATGTTCCAAAATTTTACCGGACCGGCAAACGGATTAATAATGATGACCGGCCATTCCCGAATCAATCTGATTAACTATATTATAATAATTGTCTTCAATTTTGTATTAAACTTATTCCTGATACCTAAATACGGCATTACCGGAGCTGCTTTAGCTACCGCCTGTTCAATGTTCCTAATAGGCCTGGTCAGAACAATTGAAGTATACTTAATTTTCAAGACCCATGCTTACCGGAGAGATAGCTATAAACCTTTTCTGGCAATTATAATTGTCGGCATCATAATCTTTTTTCTCAAAGCGGGACTCGTAATGCTAAAAACCTCCATCTGGTTACAACTAATCTGCTGTTCTTTCGGATTGCTGACGGTTTACTTCAGCCTCTTGTTTCTCTTAAAATTGTCTTATGATGATTTAATTATTATAGGCTTAATCAAGAAAAAAATTTCATCTCTCATTCCCGGTCATCGTTAGCCTTTAATAATTTGTCTTCCCAAAAAATTTGACAAATTATAAGCATTGTACTATTATTACCCGTTGATTATGATTAATTAAAATAATGTCGCATCAAGGTGAGTAAAATTATGAATGATAACGTGCCCGATCTAAAAACATATCTTAGAATCATAGTACGCTACAAAAGATTTATCATCTGGGGTTCAATAATCTGCGCCCTGGCAGCGGGAATAGTTAGTTTTATAATGCCTCAGACTTACCAATCATCATTGCTTCTGGAGATTGGGAAAATTTATCTTCCGCCCAGGGATATGACCAAACAGGAAACGGAATTTATAGAAGAACCGAAATCGGCCGCACATGTTATCGAGAGTGAAGCAGTACTAAACAAAGTTTCGGCTGAGTTAAATTTGGATATTCCTTTAAGAAAACTCCGGAAAAAAATCGAAGTGGAAACTTTTAACGATGTTATGTCCACCTCCCAAAAAGAGGGGTCTCCCCTTGTGAAAATTATCTGTGAAGCCTCGGAGCCCCAGGAAACAGTCGATGTTTTAACTCTTCTGGCATCTACTATCGTTGATCAGCATAAGATGCGTTATCAATCCAATCAGCAGTCTTTAAAAAATCTGGTTATGATTTATAATGAAAAAATAGCTTCAATGCAAAAAGTTGTTTCAACACAACAGAAATATCGTCAACAAATTCAATTAAATATAGATAAGACCGATAAAACCGCGGATAAATTCAGCATCGATTTAAGCGAATTGGATTCATCCAAGATTTCTCCAATTGAGTTTCTTTTCTTACAGTCATCTTCCTCCGCTCAGAGGAAGAGCGTTAATGATTTGAGGGAAATTATTGCTGAATTAGATACCTTAATTGGAGAAAACCAGGAAAAAATCGGAGATTACAAGGATGAAATAGTGAATCTTGAAAGCCTGAATAAGCTATCTACTCCAACGAGGATCCGAAGTCCGGCAATACTGCCGGACCATGCAACCAGCCCGAATAAGTTACTAAACATAATAATCGCCGGGCTCCTGGGATTAATCCTTACTATTTTGATCTCCTTTTTCCACGTGTACTGGACAGGCGAGTAGCGTGGTAATAAAATCGCTCTGTTTTTGCCGGCCATATCTCCATTAGTGCCTTTTGCCGACCACCCTCTCCAAGTTTTTTTACCAGCTCATCGTCGTCGAGCAGAGATAAAATAGCCTCAGTTAATGCGTGGGGATTATCGGGTTCGACCATCAAACCGGTAACCCCATCTTCAACCGCGTCACTGACACCCCCTCCCTTGGCTGCAATAACAGGCTTGGAAAAGAAACCCGCTTCCAGATAGACTATCCCAAATCCTTCGATATCACCTATCTTGCTTTCACTTGGCATTACCATCAAACGGCAACGTTGATAACAAGCGTTCAGTAGATATTGACTGACCTGGCCGGTGAAAGTAACATGGGATTCTATCCTCAGATCATGTACTATTTTTTCAAGATTCTGTCGATAAGGACCATCTCCTACTATTAAATAATGCAATTCAGGATATCTATTAAGCAGTTTGGGCATAACCTTAATGACCTTTTGATGACCTTTCCTTGCCACCAGACGGCCAGCGGAAAGTAACACCTGCTTCCCGTGCAGACTAAATCTTCTGTCTAGAATGTCTTTTTCAAGTCTATCTGAAACCAGTAAAGATTGATCTACACCGGGATATATAATCTCAATCCGTTCGCGCGCAACGCCTTTCTTTAATAATACATTACCGGTAAAATGTGAAATGGCTATCACCAGATTTGCCCGGCGGAGAACCGGATATAAAACCAGCTCCTTCCAGAGGCTGGCTCTTCCTCGAGACATAATATCTTTACCATAAGTAATTACTACAAAAGGAACTTTTAGGAAACAAGAGAGACAATGGGCGGCCGGGGAAGAATCAGCGCTACCAGATACTACAACAAAGTCACCACCTTTTCGAATTATTTTCCAGGCAATAAAAAATAATATGATGTTGAGAGGTATAAGCATAATTCTGAATAATGTTTTGGAAAGCAATAAATAACTTATATCCAAGGCTCCCCGAGTGACCTTTAATAAATTTTTACGATCAAAATCTTCCCAACCGGAGACACGGAATGTAACAACCTCAACTTGATCTGCGATCGGTGAGATCAGGCCGTGGATATATCTTTCTATTCCTCCTTCAGTAGGAGGGAAATGAAGGGTTAAAATTAATAATTTTTTTTCTTTCATGATAATATTATATAGCTTCTTCTTGCCTACTTGTATCACAAAATATTAAAAAATTTGTATTGATTTTTAAAATAAACAATTCTACATTGCAAATAGAGCTAATTTTATACTTCTTTCAAGATCTATTCTAAACAGGCCTAATCCCTTAAATAAACCCTTATGCGACAAATTTTGGAGATAATTTCTTATCAGTCAATGATCCGGTCAAAAAAAATAATATTGATATTGCTATTTATTTTCGCCGTGGGATGTTTTCTCCGGCTCTATCAACTCGGGAAAAATAGCCTCTGGCTCGATGAACTGATGCAGGTTCAACGGGCATCCCTGCCTATAAATGAATGCGTCCGGGCCGTCTTAAATGACGCCGACCAGATGCCCCTCTCTTATCTGACCCTGCACTTTACGCTGCAATTCGGAAAATCCGACTTCCTGGTGCGCCTCCCTGAAGCAATATTCGGCTCTCTCTCCATCCTGCTGATCTTTCAGCTGGGAAGAATGCTGTTCGGGACCCGGGCCGGCCTGATGGCTGCTTTTTTACTTGCCTGTTCCCCCTTTCATATCAATTACAGCCAGGAAAGCCGTTTCTACGCGAGCATGATCTTTTTCATCCTCCTCTTTAATATTGCTTTCTTCCATGCCATGAGAAAAGAGAAGTTGAAAGCTGTTTCATTCCTGTTCCTGGTAGTAGCCGGGATACTCTCTTTATACACTCATATTTTCACCCTCTTGAATATTGCCTTAATGCTTGGCGTAGTCCTGATTGGAATTATAATTAAGAAGAGTAGAACGGACGGAAATAATCTATCTTCCTGGCTCATTATCCTGGCTTTGCTCTCCGTGTGCGCGACCTATATACCTTACTATCTTTTTACCGGCAGCCTGGTCGAACCCATGGAATCTTCGGAAACAATCGCTTCGGGATGGCGGGAAGCCTGGATTTCGTGGGTAATGTTTACCAACGGCTACCCCGGCAAAGCAATCGGTGAAAAGGCATTTTATATTGTGATGCTGGGATCATTTCTATTCGGCCTGTGGAAGACACAGATCCGTTCCCGATGGCTGGGATTTTATCTTCTGTTAATCACCATTCTGATTCCTGTAATTATAGTAACTGGTGAAATGAAATTTGGAAAATTTTTTGCGCCGCGGCACATATCTATTGCTTTTCCTTTTGTGATTATTTTAATTGCGAGGGGGGTCTGCGGATTATCCCGGTGGCTGCAGAGGAGTTACCGGCCAACTGCCGCCACTCTCTTCTGGATCTTGTTTCTCGGTTATTCCACGTTCACCTACGCGCGGAGCTACTGGGGGTATGAACGATTCCGCTGGAAAGATGATTACCGGAGCGCCGGGCTGTTTATTGCCCGTAACATTGGTAGCGATGACTACGTTATCGCTCCCGGGTTTTTCCCCTACATCAAACATTACCTCCGTGGAGTTAGTGAAGACAATCTCATTCCCACTTTCTGGAACCTTTATGAGGAGGAAGAGGAGATGCTCCACAGCGGCCGGAGGATCTGGATCTTTAAAAGTAAATATTTAAAGGTCCCGAAAGTCAGAAAAATCGTGGAGGAATGTGAGCGTTTGCCCGGGGCGAAACTGAAATTCTATTTTCCCGACAACCATTACGTTATAGTAATTGATCCCCAAAAATCCGAGGAAGAATTGATTGGTGATTTCTATGAAGCGAGCTTTCCTTCACCTTCTCCGATGGTAAGTCTGGCCAATATATTGATAAAAAATGGTGAATATAAAAGAGCCCGACGGCTTCTAGAAAAGAAGACTGTTTACAATTCAAGAATAGACCGGGCCTACCGATATTACACAATCGGAAAGATATTGATGAAGCAACATGAACGAAAACATGACCGCTGTAAGGTTAATGAAGCGAGTGAGTATTACCGAAAGGCATATGAAACTTGGCCGAGTTTCTGGAATCTGGAAAATCTGGTGGGAGCTTATTATAATACAGGTAATGACACTGCGTTTAAAAAGTACGCCCTGAAAGCAATTAAAAGATTCCGGGGAGGACCTTACCCGCTCTGGCGCATACACCGGAGACTGGCCCGATATTTCTTAAAAAGCGGGAATTACAATCAAGCCGAATATTACGCCCGGGAATGTATCAGAGGTTGCCAGGATCCGGAACTCGTTGATGAGATGGATAAGATATTGACTTATGATCGCCACCGGGAAGAGATCTGAGGTAGTCATATATCCGGTGGGCTATCAACTCATGTCCGACCGGGGTTGGATGTCCATCTCCGAGAATATAAAGATTGTCCCTGCCGGAAAAGTTGGGGAGTATTTCGATTACATCAATTCCGTTCCGCCGCCCATGATTTATCAGTGCCTCCAATTCATAATTATACCCCTTATCCAATTCGGGCTTTTTCGGGATAACCGCTATGACGAATTCAGCACCATATTGCCGGCAGAGATCACGCATGGCCAAAATTATTTTTTCCGATATTAATATGCTCTCCTCTCCATAAGGTCCACAAATGACTCGGCCGGCTTTGGTCGATCCCAATCTCTTCATGATGAAATCCATAAAATAACTTTTATAATGATCGAAGAAGATATTTCTCCAACGCCGATACTCTTCACCAACTTCTATTTTTTCCGGAACCGGCACATTAGTAAGTTTGAGCCGGTTGAAGTAGATCTTAAAACGCGGACGCCCGTATCCGCTGGCCCATTGATAAAGGCCTACCCGCCGGATAACATCATTGATTAAACCCAGAATAACAATATTCGGCCGGATGCGAGGGATTTCTTCCTTGAGCCAGAGGTACATCTGATCGAGACCATATCCACAGGCCCCCATATTTATCACTCTCCATTCCTTATTTCTGAGTTTCTCTTCCAGTTCTCTTCAGCGGCCATCCGGTGACCGAATGTAAAAGAATCCCCTAAAGCAATTATTGTTTTTTTATGGGGGAGAGTACTGGAAATCCGATTTTCCCGTCCGGATCCAACTCGAAATCCGTGGGAATTAATAATAACTGATTTATTTCCCCACTTATCCGGTAAAATTTTTCCCGGGATATGCTTCCAGCCTAAAGTAGAATTGTACTCGTTCCAGATGTCTTCGGGGATCGGGATAGTCTGAAAAATTTCGCTGGTAAAAACGGCATAAATCCGAGAAGCAATTTCACCTGTAACCAGAAACAAAATTACACTGATCGTCAAAATGGATAGGTTGATAAGAGATCGTTGAAATTTATTCGGCATCGGTTATATCCCAATCCGGTTTCCACAGGTTTAAAATTTTATTCTACTTGTCCTTCTGATAATCACCAGTTATATTTAGCCTGATTCACTGTTTCGGAATTATTAAAGTAATCTCCAGTATTGCCTTAATATAACCATAATGGTCGTTTTCAAAACATAAAAGTAGCGGCCCCGATTTCTTCGGGGTAGACTACGCCGCTATTTTTATATCCGCTTAAATAAAGCAAAAGCTATCCCATGTTTATCAAAAGACAAATCAAAAATAAATTTGTTTTTAATATTGTCGGTAAGTTAGCGACCTTATTTCTTTCTGTATTTATTTTCTCATTAATCTTAGATTGGACGTTAGGCCTTTTCGGTTTTCCATCAAAGGGAAAAGTTTGTTACAGTCATCCTCCTAATCGTTGCGAAATAAGAAAGAATATTGAATTTCAGTACCGATTCGAGAGTAATAGCCGCGGTCTGCGGTACCGGGAGATTCCCGAGGAAAAACCAGATGGAAGCTATCGGATTTGGGTGGCGGGAGATTCCTTCGTCGAAGGATTGGGGGTAGACGCGGAGGATCGGTTTACAGAGTATCTGGAACGATCGTTTAGCCACTCTGAACAGCCGGCTTATTTCATCAACGGAGGTCTGGTAGGAACCGGTCCGCTGGAGTACGGAAGGCTTTTTCTGAAAATTGGTCTGGATTACAATCCGGATGGATTACTTATCTGCCTTTACGCTAACGACTTAATAAATACACAAGCAAATGTCATTCCCGGAGACTTATATTATCAGGAGAAGCAACAACATGGAATTGAAAAATTATTCAGGAATCTCTGGCCGAGAATGTTTCTGCTGGTTAAAAAATTTCAGAGCCAACACCACCAAAAGAAAACAGCATCTCCTTCGGATTTCTTCAGCATAGTCTCCCAGAAAGCTCTCCGAGACGGAATCCCCCAAGAGAGAATTGCCGAGTGGAAAGAAGGACTTTCTCCGGAATTGGTGGAAGCCACTAACAAAAAATTATTCTATGGTAATGTATTTAGTAGAGGTTTACTTTATCCCCATTGCTGGATTTCAACCCTGGATATTAAAGGAGCTAAAGCAGAAGCAAGTTGGAAAGCAATGTCTGGATTACTGGAAGAGATTATAAAACAGGCCCGATCTCACTCTATTAAAGTTGGACTAATCTTTATTCCATCACGATTTCAATATAATCCTGAAAGTCATAAAGAGTCTAATCCCTGGATCCAAGGGGGAGCCGAAGTTCGGGCCGCGTGGCTCAATGAAGAGACCGAGATTCAAAGGCGGCTGGCGCTCCTGGCGAAGCAACTTGATCTCCCTTTCCTTGACATGACCACGGATCTTCGCCGGGCTATGGAGAGAGGAGCGAAGTTGAACTGGGAATTTGACGATCACTGGACATCAAAAGGACATAAGGTGGCGGGAGAGATTATTCGAGAGTGGATAGACAGAGAACAAGTTTTTTCCTTTCTACCCAAATCAATAACGGAAAAAGTGGAATAATATACGAATTTAATTCAAACTAAAGTTGAATAGTAAATAGTAGAATTGTTTGTGAGAAAATTTGTTATTCTATATATTGCTCTTTGCCTAGTAATTATTATCGGATTTGCGGAGTTGATCTGCAGGTTTATCCAACCCCCGGGGTCTTTCACAACATTATCATACGATCCCGATGTCGGATGGCGTTATAGAGCGAATATTAACCTTAAGATAGGTGACAGTCGATTTATCACCAATTCTTGCGGTTTTCGGGGCCGGAATTATTCTAAAAATAAACCTGATGATACAGAGAGGATTGTTTTTTTAGGCGATTCTTACGCCGCTGGTATCGGCTTTGAACCCTATCCCGCTTTACTGGAAAAAAACTTAAATTCTTTAATAAATAGTGGTTGGAAATATGAAGTAATAAATGCCAGCGTAAGCGCATGGGCAACCGATCAGCAATATATTTATTTAAGGGAAGAAGGAATATCTTATCATCCGGATATCGTGATTCTTAATACGGTTCCCAATGATATTAAAGAGAATTACACCCGGGGTATGGTTGGATTGGAGGGCGGAAAATTGATTGAGCGGGGTATCCCCTCCATCTCCCTGCCAAAAAACTTATTCTGGTATCTTTCCGGTCACTCCTATATCTTCCAGATGTTTCAGAATATCTGTGGAACAAGGTACGGATATTTTGATGGACTGAACCTTCATCCCTGGTGGAAAGGAGGATTAACCTATACTGATCTTTTTAAACCGAAACTTACCGAGAACGGTCGTGAGGCATTCCAACTCTATGAGATTTTACTGAAAAAAATCCGTGACCTCTGCTCGGAGAACGGAGCCCAATTATTATTGTTGATAACCCCGGCCAAAGTGGAGCTATCAAACGGCTCAGAGGAAATCAAGAATCCTGATGGAACAATCGTATTTAGCGGAGGATGGGATAATATACCACCGGGTCAGGTATCAAATATAATCGCTTCCCTGGCGGAGGAATTAGGAATAAAATATATCAATATGTACAATTTAATGACAGCCACGCCCTCACAGCAAAAATATTTCTTATCCCAGGATTTTCACTTCAATCGGAAAGGGCATGAATTTATCGCAAGACAAATCAGTGCTTATCTAAATAAAAATCGGGATTACCAAGAGTAACGTGTTGAATGATAATCAAGATTGATTCGGAGAAGATCGCCCGGATGATCCGGGGTGGTTTGTTTCCGATCGCCTGCGCCTATTCCCGAAAGATGCGGGCCGACCGGGGCCTGCTTCGCCGGAGAGGCTACTTTGTGCGGAGACGGGCGGAGCTGCTCGCCTATTTTTCTTTATTGACATCAGGAGGCCTTATAAATGTTAGGTGCTCTTTAACCTATTATCGATTTCTTTCTTGAATGAAGAACTCACAAATAGTAGGTCTGCCTGAATGAGTTGGTTGTGACTATTCACGGGGTTGAAGAAGTCGAAGAAATCGTAACCAAAGGAATCAAGAAACGATAGATACTCGTGCAGCTTGTGTTGTCCCTCGTAAGTCGGGCACATTATCAATTCGGTGTAGATGAGAGATATCCTTTGGTTTGCCAGCATATCTTTTGCACCCACAAGAACAGAGAATTCCGCCCCTTGCACATCCATCTTTAGAATATCGATATGGGAAATGCCCACCTCAAGGCAAAATATGTCAACTGTTGTTATGCTTACTTCAGGGAACACACTGGTACATGGTTTACCCCCTGGGTACCCTGCTGCCGCCCTGGAGGGAGGCAGCAGGGGTCACAACGAGACCCAGAAAACTTCTATGCTTTAGTACCAGAACCTTTATTTGTCTTAAAAAGCTGATCAAAGAACTTGGACGCTTATCTAAACCCCCAATAGTTAAAAGTGCACATTCTAATCGAAAGAAAAAATATATTCAGCCCAGATGTAAATACCAGGGAAAACAGGCAATCCTCAGCCAGTCTTTGACAGGAGCATAGACAGCTGAGTCGATAATAATCTCAGATTGGTTCAAAAGCGGACCTATATCAAGATTTAATACCCCACCGGTTACATCATTTCTCCGCCAGACAGTATACTCTTCGATCCGTTTGACAGGCTCATAATTCATTCGCAGGTTTTTCAAAGTGATGCCATAGACAGGGCTGGATTTTTTTTGAATAATGATTTCCGGCGTAAAATAACTCCAGATGGAGGAGGCTTTACCTTTTTTTATCAACTCTGAAATACCGCTATATGCTTATCCACTTGATGCAGGTTGAGACATTTTGGCATGTTTATGCCGATGATAAGACTGTCATTTCCGACCAGCTTACGTGGGTTCCGGCAAAGGGTTGTGAATGATGTTGCCTACTGGGAATATCTTTTTTCACTATGGGATTTTACTCAACCTGCATCAAGTGGATAAGCATATACCGCTATTAGCCAGACCAAAGGTGTCGACTATCTGTCGGTGGCTATAATAACCCAGGACACCTATCTCGTTATGCATTACTTTGGCATCTTTCGGAGTGTTATCCCTTATCCAGGTTGTCAACTGGTAAAGGTCGGCTCGGGATGTCCGAGTTAGTGATTGAATCCCCTGAAATCCTTGAGCTTTATATACGGTAAGACCAAGCAGGAGAAGAACAGCTGTCCATTTCAGCCCTGATAATATTTTAGGGTATCTTCCAAGCAACAGGTAGATTGGACGGATAATACCTTCACTGGCAAATACAGCAAAAACCATTATAACCGGTACGTAATACCATATATAAGAAGGAACCCCGGTTATCCCGTATGCAATGAGATAAATAACAATAAATGCGGCGGCTATAATAAACGGTTTGCGCCTGGATAAGAAAATTGATAAAAGCCCCAGAGCTGTACTGATCCAGAGAGCTTTTTGGTGGGCGAAATAGATGTTCCATAAATCGTTCCAGAAAGTATTTCTCCATCCCATATTTCCATGTATGTACTTCACGGCAACTGTCCGGGGTATAAGTGTATGGAAATAGATCAGGGAAAAGATCGACCATGGCAGGAGCGGGATACAGAGGCCGCCGTAAAGCCGGAAATTAAATCTTCTTCTTGAGATGATATCCCAAACAACCAGGACAAAAACGAGAAAAACACCCTCCGGCCTGGTTAAAACGCTAAGACCTCCGATAATACCCGCCCAGACTGAATGCCCTCGCCAGTAAAGCCAGATGAAGAACAAGACAAGGAACATAAAAAATGTGGATTCCATTCCCAGCGAAGAGTCTATTATGATACTCCGAGATATCAAAAAACCGAAAAGGCATCCCACCAGCGAAAGATCATAGTGGCGATAAACAAAATAAATGATGACTATGCAACCCCACAAAGAGATTCCGCTGATAAATGCGGCGTTTACTAATAAATTTCCGGAAACGAAATGGCTCAGAGCCAATATTAATGCATAAAGTGGTGTGGTTGTTCCCAGATAAGGGTCCCCGGGATTGTAAACAAATCCATTCCCTTTAACCAGATTATCAGAATAGCGGAAGGTGATAAATATATCGTCCCGTTCTAAAGGATGAAGCCCGAAAATGATAATCAATAAAAAGCAGCCTAATATAATCCAGGATTCAAAAAATATATTTGGTTTTTTAAATAATGTCATTTTTATGATAAGCGGTTGGTATATATTTACGGATAATCCAGGTTAGTAAGTCCCCGATTTGATTAGAGAAATCGATTTTACCCAGGCATTATTATCCAATCGTTTTTCCCGATTGCAATAGTCATTAATAAATTCAATAACAATCGATTCCTGTCGATCGATTGCAATAGAAAATTGAAAAATCTTAAGAGCGTCCCATTTTCTTGAGGTAGACTTGAAATAAAAAGCATGGGGCATTACACTGAGGTAGATTTAATCAGCAAATTAAAGCCTCAGGAGGTAA
>Ga0208905_1000014_pt1 | contig 122304 bp, 118 predicted proteins | sample AntAceMetag02UKS_FD_184776 | JGI IMG/M metagenome (GOLD analysis project Ga0208905, IMG submission 184776) | Saline lake microbial communities from Ace Lake, Antarctica - Antarctic Ace Lake Metagenome 02UKS (SPAdes) (version 2) | ecosystem: Environmental > Aquatic > Non-marine Saline and... | reverse complement strand
CGCCAACGCGATCTTCTCTTTTGCTTCCTTGCTTACGTGCTTTACTTCTAAAAATATCTCATTTGCATTGGCTCGATCTTTTGGTATATTTACTTCCAGTTGGAGCTCAATAAATACTTGCATGGGGCTTACCTCCTGAGGCTTTAATTTGCTGATTAAATCTACCTCAGTGTAATGCCCCATGCTTTTTATTTCAAGTCTACCTCAAGAAAATGGGACGCTCTTAAAATTTTACTCTTCCGATAAAATCAGGGGAGCAAAGATTTTAATAGTGAATCAAAGAAAAGACCGGGGTATCTTTTAATTTGTCCCGACCGTTCAGAAAATCAAGCTCGATCAAGACCGCGACCCCAACGATCTCCCCTCCATTCTGTTTTACCAGTTCCACTGTCGCCGCTAGGGTACCCCCGGTAGCCAGCAGATCGTCAACGATTAAAACCCGGGTGCCGGGCTGAATGGCGTCTTCATGGATCTCGACCGTGGCAGTGCCATACTCGAGGGCATAACTGGCTTTCCTGGTCTTGTGGGGAAGTTTTCCCTCCTTCCGGACCGGAACCAGGCCGGCACCCAATTTATATGCCAGGACGGCTCCAAAAATAAAGCCGCGAGCCTCCACGCAGACCACCTGATCGATTTCTTGTTCAGTGAACTCCTCCACCAGCAAGTCGATCGCCTCTTTAAAGAGCAGCGGGTTGCTGATCAGAGTGGTGATATCTTTGAAGATAATCCCTTCTTCGGGAAAGTCGGGGATATCACGGATTGCTTTCTTTAAATCTTCTCTGCTCATATAAATTCTCCTTACACCTCATTTCGATCCGGGTCTTGCTCCCTGATGAACTGGCGCAGTTGCTGGATCGTCTTGTTGACAATCTGACGCACCCGTTCTCGGCTGATCCCGAACTTCTTTCCTATATACGCAAGAGTCCGAGTTTCTTCTCCCCCCAGCCCAAACCGCATCTCCAGAATGGCTATCTCCCGGGAGGAAAGTTTCTCGATCATATGGAGCAGCTCCCGGTGGAGATCGGCAATATCCACCATCTCATCCGGAGACAGGGCTTCAGTATCCTGGATCATATCGGCCAGCTTGCTCACCCCGTCCCGGTCGATCGCGGCATCAAGAGAACTGGGGGAGCGGGCCACTTCGTTCAAGTAGTTTATCTCTTTCATGGATATGCCGAATTTCTCAGAGATCTCATCATTGGTGGGAGGACGTCTCAATTGCTGGCTCAATAAAGCCACTTTCTTCTTAAAGGTATTGACTTTCTCCTGCATATAGACAGGGATGCGGATTATCTTCCCCTTATTGGACAGGGCCCTCATAATTGATTGCTTGATCCACCAGGCGGCGTAGGTGCTTAATTTGACCCCTCGGGATACGTCATACCGCTCCACTCCCTTGATCAATCCCAGGTTCCCCTCCTCGATCAAATCCAGCAAAGGGAGTCCCAGATGCTCGTATTTCCTCGCGATCTTCACTACCAGCCGCAGATTAGCCCGGATCAAGTGCCTGCGGGCCTTCGGATCGCCTCCGGCAAATTTTTCTGCCAGTCGGATCTCCTCTTCGCGGCTCAGGAGGGGAGTTGCACCTATCTCTCGAAGATAGATCTTGATCGCCCGGGCTTGCCGTTCGGTGGTCAATCGGGGCTTTCCGTTGGCTGATGTTTTGGACATAGTAACTATATTTTCTATAATTAAACCTGTTTGAGATTTCGAGTTTCGGTCATTAGAATTTGTTTGTTATCCTTCTTCAATCGCCGCCTGGGCTGCGGCCAGTCGAGCAATCGGGACCCGGAAGGGGGAGCAACTAACATAGTTCATGCCCACCCGGTAGCAGAACTTCACCGAACCGGGTTCTCCGCCGTGCTCCCCGCAGATTCCAACTTTGAGATCCGGTCTGGTTGACCGGCCCCGCTCGATAGCTATCTCGACCAGAGCGCCGACCCCCTCCTGGTCGAGAGCCTCGAATGGATCTCCGGGGAGGATCTTCTTCTCCAGATAATCGGGGAGGAAGACGCCGGCATCGTCCCGGCTATAGCCAAACGTCATCTGAGTCAGGTCGTTGGTACCGAAGCTGAAGAACTGGGCTTTTTGGGCGATCTTATCGGCGACCAGGCAGGCCCGTGGTATCTCGATCATCGTCCCGACCAGATAAGTTATCTTTGCCCCTCTTTTTTCTATAATCTCATCAGCGGTGGCGCGAATGATCTCCTCCAGATAGTCGAACTCCGCGCTGGTGCCGATCAAGGGAACCATAATCTCCGGCCGGACCATGATTCCCTTCTTCGCGACTACGCAGGCGGCCTCGATTATCGCCCGGGTCTGCATCACGCAAAGTTCGGGATAGGAGATCGAGAGCCGGCAGCCTCGATGACCCAGCATCGGGTTCATCTCATGTAAAGCCGTAATCCGCTCGGCGACTTTTTTGGGACTGATCCCGAGAACTTTCGCCAGTTCCCGCTGCTCTTTAGCCTGGTGAGGCACAAATTCATGGAGAGGCGGATCGAGCAAGCGGATAGTAACCGGGAGTCCGTCCATCGCCTTGAAGATCCCTTCAAAATCCTTGCGCTGATAGGGCAATAGTTTCCCGATCGCTTTCCGGCGCGCCTTCTCATCCTCCGCGAGGATGAACTCGCGTACCGCCATGATGCGGTCACTCTCGAAGAACATATGCTCGGTCCGGCAGAGACCGATCCCCTCCGCGCCGAAGGCCCGGGCGGCCACGGCGTCCGGGGGTGTATCAGCGTTGGTGCGGACCCCCATCTTCCGGAACTCATCGGCCCAGTTGCTCACCCGCCGGTACATCTTGTAGATAGGATGCTTCCGGGCCCAGCCGACGCCATCCACGACCGCGGCGACTATGGGGGAGGAGGTGGTGGGGATATCAACGTCTCTTCTGTTGTCACAGTAAATGGCGCCCGTCGTACCGTTGAGACTGATGTACTGCCCTTCCCGGACCAGAACTTTGCCGATCATGAACTGCTTCTTCCGGTCGTCGATATTGACCGTTCCGGCGCCGGCCACGCAGCATTTTCCCCATCCGCGAGCAACCACCGCCGCGTGACTGGTCATCCCGCCGGTGCTGGTGAGGATCCCCTGGGCAGCCCACATCCCCCCAACGTCTTCCGGGCTGGTCTCCTGGCGAACCAGGATGAGGCAAGCAGTCGGATCCCGATTGAAGATCTTCTCCGCTGCCTCCGCCGTAAATACCACCCGTCCGGTGGCCGCCCCTGGTCCGGCCGGAAGGCCATAAGCTTTATCAAGGCCCTTCTTAATCACGGCCGCCTCCGCTTTCGGGTCGAAGATCGGGAAGAGAAGCTGGGCCATATGGTCACCTTCGATTCGGCTGATCGCTTGCCGGGGGGTGATCAGTCCGGTTCTTACCATGTCACAGGCCATCTTGATCGCGGCCAGCCCGGTCCGTTTCCCGGTCCGGGTCTGCAGCATGAATAACTTTCCTTCTTGAACAGTAAACTCGATATCCTGCATATCCCGGTAATGGTTCTCGAGTTTCTTCATGATAGCCATCAGTTCCCGGTAGATACGCTTCCAGACCGGGTTCTTCTCCTTCGGCATCTCGACAATCGCCGATGGGGTGCGGATACCGGCAACCACATCTTCTCCCTGAGCGTTGATCAGGTACTCACCCATCGGTTTTCGGTCCCCGTTGGCCGGATTACGGGTAAATCCAACTCCGGTACCGGAGGAATCTCCCATATTACCAAAGACCATCGTCTGGACATTGACCGCGGTCCCCTTCAATCCGGTGATCTTATTGATCTGCCGGTACTTGACGGCCCGGTCGGAATCCCATGATCCGAAGACGGCGTTGATGGAGAGCTTAAGCTGTTTCATCGGGTCCTGCGGGAAGGGCTTCTTAACATGTTTCAGGTAGACTTTTTTGTATCGCTCGACCAGTTCTTTGAGCTGGGAAGCGGTGAGATCGGTGTCATCTTTGGCTTTATATTTCTTTTTGATCCGGGAGAGCTCCACTTCGAAGTCTTCGTGGGCAAGGCCCGTGGACGGCCCCATCACGACATTCCCGAACATGTCGATAAACCGGCGATAACTGTCCCAGCCGGCCCGTGCGTTGCCGGTCTTCTCGATGAAACCCAGGACCGACCGGTCATTCATGCCAAGATTGAGCACGGTATCCATCATCCCCGGCATCGAGACCGCGGAGCCGGATCGGATCGAGACCAGGAGGGGGTCCTGAGCCGCGCCCAGTTTCTTACCCATCAACTTTTCCAGGCGGGCCTGATTTTTCCGTACCTGAGCCAGCATCCCGGCCGGATACTTATGCCCGCGAGAAGAATAATATTCACAGGCATCGGTACTGATGGTGAAGCCGGGTGGAACCGGGAGACCGACATTCGCCATCTCGGCCAGGTTGGCGCCTTTTCCCCCGAGGAGCGCTTTCATTGCCGCCTTGCCTTCCGCTTTACCAGCACCGAAAAAATAGATATACTTTTTCATTGAAGTCTCCTTTTATAAATTAGCCCCTGGCGGGGCTAATTTGGGGAATAGGGATTAGGAAATAGGGATTGGTTCACCCAATTCCTATAAAATGTTGTCTATTCAATAGTTTATTGAAATTCCGATATCTGTCTTCTGTCTCCTACACCATATGTTCCCCTCGCTTGAACTGAAGGAGTGCCAGGTTGGCTACTCGTTCGCTATAGAGACGGTTGATCAGACTCAGGAGGACCATCCGATTCTTTCGCAGGCTCTTCTCCTCAACATTTACCATCACATCTTCGAAGAAGGCGCTTAACAGACCGGAGAAGGCCCGGGCATACATTTTGGTTGCCTCGCGATATTTTTTCTCCTCGATCACCTTGCGGATGGAGGTGGAAGTTTCCAAGGCAGAAAAGAGCCGCTTCTCCGCCGGTTCCTTCAGAAGATCCTGCCGAACTTTCTCTCTTCCCGTCAGCTTCTCCGGATGAACGATATTAAAGGTCCGCTCTACGATCGTGGTCGCCGCCATCAACTCCGTCGTCCCCGCCAGATCCTGAAGCATCCTTACCCGCTTCATAACGTCCGGGAGATCGAACCACCCGGCGGCCAGGACCGCCTGAACAACATCGGGCGGGACGTTGCGAGTCTCCAGAAACGCCTCCAGCCGGTTTCTGAAGAAGTCAAGGACCTGCCGGGCTGCGTCCTTATGACTTGATCTTTCCTGTTTGAGCCCGGTTACAGCTTTCTCCACCAACACGTTAAAACGAAGCGAAAGCTGTTTCTCCGCCACCAGACGGATGACCCCCTGCGCCTGGCGCCTCAAACCATAGGGATCCTGAGAACCGGAGGGTGTAATGCCGGCACCCAGGAAGGCCACCACCGTATCGAGCTTATCGGCGAGAGAAAGAACCTGACCGACCGCCGTCTTCGGAAGTACATCTTCCGCTGAGCGCGGGAGATAATGCTCAAATATAGCCCGCGCTACGTCTTCCGCCTCACCCTGCTTTCGGGCGTACTCCATCCCCATCGTGCCCTGAAGTTCGGTGAACTCCGTCACCATAGCGGTGGTGAGATCACTCTTGCAGAGAAGGACCGCCCGCTTCACATTTTTAACCTGTTCCTCCGACAATCCCAACCGCCCGGCAATAAAAGTTGCCAGCTTCTCCAGCCGCCGGACTTTATCAAGATAAGTCCCCAGCCGGGCGTGAAAGATAACCCCTTCCAGGTCGGGAACCCTTTCTTCAAGACTTCGGAGAAGGTCTTCCTCCCAGAAAAACTCGGCATCGGCCAGGCGCGACCTGAGAACCCGTTCGTTATTCTCTCTGATGGACTTAGTCTTCTTAAAGGGGCCATTGGCCACAACGAGAAACTTTGGAAGCAGCCGGCCCCGTCCATCACGGACCGGGAAGTACCGCTGATGCGTTTTCATCACTGTAATCAATACCGGTGACGGAATATTTAAAAATGACTCATCGAAACTCCCGGAAATTACCCGGGGATATTCCACTAAATTGCCGACCTCATCCACCAGTTCAACATCAAGGTCGGTCTCCCGAATCCCCGGGCGGTATTTTTCCTGCTGTTTAAGAAGACCGGCGACGAGTTTTTTTCGCCTCTCGGTCGGATCCACTATCACGTATTCTCTCCTTAAAATACGCTGATAGTCACTGATATCCGCCGAAGACAGTTTCACCGGTTTATCACCAAAAAAGCGGTGGCCACGAGCATACCGGTCTGCTCTAACCCCGGCCACTTGCAGATCAGTTACATGCTCCCCCCACATAAAAACCAACCACCGGATGGGACGAGCAAATCTGAAGGCGCTGTCCGGGATCCATCGCATTGTCTTTGGGAATTTGATAGAATTGAGAAGTATAATAAGCTCGTCACGCAAGCCCCGCTGACTGTTGAGACGGACCTCCAATTTTAGATACTTCTTCCCGTTTTTTATCCCGGCCTGCAGATCATCAACCGTCTTATCCCGACTGCGAGCAAATCCAATCGCACTTTTATTCCAGTTACCGTTCTCATCTTTAGCCCGCTGTAGAGGAGGACCAAAAACAGTCTCCGTCTTAAATTGAGGAAGATCTTTTATGAATAAAACTAATCGGCGAGGGGTCCCCCAAACAGTAATTGAGGAGGCCAGGGCCCATCTCTCTCCCCATGTCCTGAGTTGATCGAGAGCGGGTTGAATATAGGTAGTCGGAAGTTCTTCCGTTCCAATCTCCAGAAGCATATTACGCCGTTCCATCGCCATCTCGCTCTTCCTCTCCCTTTAAGTACAGTTCCGCACAGGCTTTGGCAAGTTTTCTCACCCGGCCGATATAATTGGCCCGTTCACTGACACTGATCGCACCCCGGGCGTCGAGAAGATTGAAGACGTGAGAGCATTTGAGGACACAATCATAGGCGGGATAGACCAGACCCTTCCGCAACAGGTCTCCCGATTCCCGTTCGAACCGGGTGAAGAGTTCGCGGTATCCGTCCACCGGAACTTCTTCAAAGCTATAGCGGGAGAAGTCGTACTCCAGTCTCTTGCGTATCTCCCCGTAGCTGACCCCATCAGCCCATTCGAGGTCAAAGACACTCTCCACCTTCTGCAAAAACATGGCGATCCGTTCCAGCCCGTAGGTCAGCTCGACCGGGACCGGCTCCAGGTCAAAACCACCCATCTGCTGGAAGTAGGTAAACTGGGTGATCTCCAGGCCGTCACACCACACCTCCCAGCCCAGTCCGGAAGCCCCCAGGGTGGGTGACTCCCAATCATCCTCGACAAAACGTATGTCGTGTGTCCGGGGATCTATCCCCAGCGCCAGCAGGCTCTTAATATATATATCCTGGATCTCCGGAGGAGCGGGTTTGATGATAACCTGATATTGATGGTGCTGATAAAGGCGGTTAGGGTTTTCTCCGTATCGTCCATCTGATGGACGTCGAGACGGCTGCACGTATCCGACCCGCCAGGGATCCGGACCCAGCACTCTAAAGAAAGTCGGAGGCGCGAAGGTTCCGGCACCAACCTCCAGGTCATAGGGTTGAGCCAGGAGACAGCCCTGGTCTTTCCAGTATCCCTGCAAAGTTATTATCAGTGTCTGAAAATCCATGCTAAAATTTTAATCCGGAATAACTTGATCCAGGAAACGCCTCGACTTTATCTTTTTATCTACGGAACTGTCAATGAGATATCGTAAAAGGCGTCCTAAAACCGCGGATTGTCGGGAGGATAACTTCAATTTCACCACCTGTTCCAGGCTGCTTCTTGAGATATAGCTGATCGCCGCCAGCAAACCGGGTTCAATCGAAAGCATATCATCGCCGGATCCGCCGCAATCCGGGCAGAACCAGTTCGATTTCCTGAGAGAAAACCGGGCGCCGAACTTCAGTGATCTCCGGCACTTTGAACAGCGATCGAGAGGAGGCAGTACCCCGAGAAGATGGAGGTAGCGGATCTCGAACCAGAGGCGCCCCTGAAAGAACGCGTGGATCTTGGAGGCGTTCCGTAACGTGTGGAACAAGAGCTCGAATAAGTCACGGCTGTGTTCCCCTCCGTACGCGGCTGAAGACGCGAGTTCCGCCAGGTAGTGAAAGAAGGCTGACTTCTCCAGTGTGTTCAGGGCTTCCGGGAAGGGAATGAGGAGATCAAACTGAGCCAGGAGATGGAGATCACTCGAACGACTGGGGTAGAAGACCAGCGTTCCATAGTTCAGCAATTCCAGTTTTCCCCGCAACGGACTGGTCGAGCGACGGGCTCCTTTGGCCAGGGTTTTCAGGAGCCCCTGCTCGGGGGTGAGAAAATTCACCAGTTTACTGGTCTCCGTGTAATCACGGCTCTGCAGGATAATTCCCCTGATCTTCTGCGGCGGCAAATGTATCTCCTCCTGATTTCATCTACGCTATGATCTTATATAAAAAGAAAGTCAATGCCATCCCCCAGATCGCTCCCGAGATGACTTCATAGAAACTGTGAATCCGGCTGGCTATCCGGGACTGGGCCACCATTAAAGCGAGAAGAAAGATCAGCACTATGACGATTAAGGGGGTCCCGGGGATCAGCGCCGACAGAATGAAGATGGAGAAGGCCAGGGCCGCGTGGACGCTGGGGAGTCCACCCCGAAAAGGAGTTCCCCGGTGCAAGAACACCTTGATAACGACCGTCAGGATAGCTACTACTGCCAGGGAGACGAACGCGATATGCCAGTGAGAACTCCGGATGGTTTCCAGGGAGATCGAGAGCGGCCCGGTAAGATACCCTTTTTTAAAGAAGACCAGATAAGCCACAGCAATCGCGTAAATAGAAGCTATAAATACCGCTCCCGCGCTCACGTCCTTGGCCGCCCGGGCCATGGGGTGATACGTATCTTTGATCAGATTGATCGTCAGCTCGATCGCGGTATTGATCATCTCCACCAACAGCACCAGCACGATGGCAGAAAGCAGAAATAACAGGTCGTCCGCGGCCATTTTCAGTATTATGCTGAAGATCAGTACCAGGGCCGCGGCCACAAAGTGAACTCGCATGTTTCTCTGCGTCTTCAGGACATGGACTATGCCCTCAACGGCGGCATTAAAACTGTCTATGATCTTATGAGGGACCATTGTCTCTTCCTCTTCCACTTCTTAAGGAGCGTTTCTTCTTGTTTTTTCATCGCCCGGCGGGAGGCAGGCGGATAATCCCGGTAGCCGAGCAGGTGAAGGATCCCATGAATCAAACAGAGAGAGAATTCATCCTCCACGTTCTGGCCATAGGCCGGCGCCTGCCGGGCAACCTGTTCGGTCGATATCACAACATCCCCCAGGAACCAGGGTTGCAGTTCCCCGTCTTCACCTTCATTCTGGGGATATGAGAGGACATCGGTGGGATAGTCCCGCCCCAGGAATTGCCGGTTAAGGCCGCGGATCCGGTCGTTGTTAAGAAAAAGAAAACTGACCTCCCCTCCCCGACATCCTTCCTTCTCGAGAACCCACGCGGTCAGCGCTTCAATCCCTTTCAGATTCAACTTAAACCGACGTTGCCGGTTTTTTATTCTGATGTTGTACGACATTTCAATTTCGAAGTGCGCGGCGGCCTTTCGGTCAGACAACCTTCGAAGTTCGATGTTGGACGTTCGGCGTTGGATGTTCAGCTTTTAATATGCTACGAGAAGGTGGTGATTGATTCACTGAAAGCTTACTTTCTGATTATTCCCTCCCTTCCCACCCCCTTCCGGATACTTGACCCGGGTGTGATACCGGGCGGAGAGAAGGCGGATAAGGCTCTCTTCGATCTTCTTCAGATTCGCCAGGGTCAGATTGCACTCATCCAGTTGGCCGTCCGAAAAACGTTCGCGGATGATATTTTTAATCATAGTTTCAAGCCGCGCGGGGGTCGGTCTCTCCAGAGAGTTCGAGGCCGCTTCCACGGCGTCGGCCAGCATTACAATCGCCGCCTCCCGGTTTTTCGGCTTCGGGCCCGGATAACGATAATCTTCTTCCACGATATTGAACTTCAACTGTCGGGAACGTTCCGCCCGGTCGTAGAAGTAGGAGATCAGGCTGGTACCGTGATGCTGCTCAATGATAGAGACAATTCTTCGGTCCAGTTTATACTGGCGGGCCAGTTCGACTCCTTCCTTGACATGAGCGACCAAAATTAAACTGCTCATGCTGGGGATCAGTCCGTCATGTCGGCTGATCCCGGACGTTTCATTCTCCGTAAAGTATTCCGGTTTAACGATCTTCCCAACATCGTGAAAGTACGCGCCGATCCGGGCCAGAAGTGAGTTGGCACCCACTTCCTCGGCGGCTCCTTCCGCCAATGTCGCTACCATCAGGCAATGATGATAGGTCCCGGGCGCTCTGATCATAAGACGGCGCAGAAGTGGATGGTTCAGATCGGACAACTCCAGAAGGCCGATATCGGAAGAGACCCGGAAGAGGGATTCAAACAAACCCAGCGCGATCAAGGCCACAAAGGCGGAGATAACACCGGCCACGGCGACGCCGGCACCTTGGCTGAGGAATACCATCGGTTCCAGGCCCTGAGCGATCCCGAGAGCAACGATAATTAGAAATCCGGTCGCCGCCGCGATACCACCGGCTCGAAGAAGATCAATCCTCCGACGCGCGCCGCTTAAGCCGAAGACCCCGGCAATCCCCCCAATTACCCCTACCAGGAGGTAGCCCGAACTCCCCCCCAGAATGAGGGCGGTTTGAAAAGATAGAACCACAGTAAGGAATATCGCGATCCGCACCCCGAACAGGAGACAGAGCAGGAGCGAGCCGATAGTCACCGGAGAGATATATCTGGTAAATTCCATTGTCCCGGGAGGAAGATACCAGAATACCTGGCGGAGGCCGCGGGCCAGAATCAGGATCAAAACCACCACTGTTGAGACGAGAAGCAGTTTCGAGTTGGATCGGCTGACCTCCCGGTAATAGCGTTTCAGAAAATAGAGAGTAATCAAGAAGAAGAGAAAGACCAGAAGGCCTATCCCGAGCGTATAATAGAAGAGCGAGATCGGCGGCTGAAGTCGATAAAGCTGTTCCTGATAAGAACGGAACTTATGGATATGAACCGGCCGGACCTCTTCCCCCCGGGGGATGATCTTCTCCCCTTTCCTGACCTGGCTCATGATGACAGACACGTTCCGACGCGCGGCTTGCCGCAGATCTTCCGTCTTTTCCGGATCAAACTCCAGATCAGGTTCGATGAAGACATCCAGCAACTCCTCCAGTCCGCTTCTAAAGCGACCTGCTTGTGGAAATAGATCTTCCACCGCCACCGCCGCGGACGCCCGGGCCGCCGGTGCGGTGGGGATCTGAGAAAGGGGGATCAGCCGTTCTTTCCCCGCCGGCCGATCGACCAGCATAATCTTCTCCTGGCGAGTGTTGAGAAGCGTCCTTTTAATAGCCGGAGAGAGGATCCCATTACGATAGGCGTTCTTAAGGATAGAGAGCGATTTTTCTTCCCATCCCGGAGGGAGGAGAACCTGAAAAGAAAGAGAGAGCAACCGCAGAGACGGCACCAACACCAACCCCGGTCCGAAAGCGGGTGGAGAGAGGTCGTCTCCCCGAACCAATTTAAAAAAATTATTTAAATGCTCTTCTTTCTCCGCCGGGACGGTTTGAATAATCGCATAGGCGACCGGCTGACGGTCTTCAGCGGCTTCCATCGCCTGCTCGGTCTTGATCCAATCCGGGTAGGAGAAGTCACAGGTAGACACCACATCCCGCTCGGAGATCTGACCGGTTACCGGAACCTCCAAGGGCATTCCCCGCCAGGAGATGACCAGGACGCTCACCAGAAAGACAAGCACCCCCAACGTCCATCTTCCGGAGATGCCGCTCTCAAGAGCCCGGGCTACTTTCCCCCCTTCCGCCCCCTTTCTCTTCTTCCCTCGCCGGCGAGAGTCTTGAGCTTTCTTATTGATAGATATCCGAATCATAATCCGGGGTATTACTCAGCCCGTTCGTATGCCTGCACGATCTTCTGGACCAGGGGATGACGGACCACATCTTCCCGGGTAAGATAGATAAATTTAATCTCAGAAATATCCTTTAAAACGATCCGCACGGAGTTCAAACCGGAGACCTGATTCTTGGGGAGGTCGATCTGAGTTATATCTCCGGTGACGACCACCCGGGAATTAAACCCGAGGCGCGTCAGGAACATCTTCATCTGTTCCGGGGTGGTATTTTGAGCTTCATCCAGGATGATAAAGGCGTTATTTAATGTCCTCCCTCTCATAAACGCCAGGGGCGCTACCTCGATAATACCGTCCGACTCAAATTTCCTGATCCGATCTCTGTCCATCAGATTGTAGAGCGCGTCGTAGAGCGGGCGCAGGTAGGGGAGAATCTTCTGGTAAAGATCGCCCGGTAGAAAACCAAGCTTTTCCCCCGCTTCCCGGGCGGGTCGGGTCAGAATCAAACGTTTCACGTCACCCCGCAAGAGGGCCGAGATCGCCAGAGCCATCGCCAGATATGTCTTCCCGGTCCCGGCCGGCCCGATCGCGATCACCGCGTCATGATTCCTGATCGCGTCGACGTATTTTTTCTGATTGAGGGTCTGCGGCCGGACATATCCCTGCCGGGAAGAGACCTTTATTCTATCGCCATAGACCTCTCCGATCGACATATCTCCATTTTCCGAGTATGCCTTCAGAATCCTCCGATACTCCAGATCGGTGAGCGGCTTGCCCGCCTCTACAATATCGGCCAGCTCCCGGAGTAGCTTCCGGGCGCGCCTCACCCCCGGTTCCGGACCGGCCAGGCGGATGAAATTATCCCGGGCTACCGCCTGGACTCCGAGGGTCCGGCCCAGGAGCAGGAGATTATCCTCTTTCCGGGCGAAGAGGGCCCCGACCAGATGGGGAGTTTGGAAATTAAGCGTGATCTTCATTAAAATTCAGCCTCGCCCCCGGCGGGGCAAAATTTTAACCTAAGGCTCAATTATGGGGGATGATAAAAACCTGACCGGGATAGATCAGGTCCGGGTTTTTGATCTTATCTTTATTGGCTTTATAAATGAGCGGCCATTGCAGGGGATTCGCGTAGATATGGTCATAGCCAGCGATAAACCAGAGGCACTCCCCTTTCACCACCCGGTGGGTGGAAGCCTTCTCGACGGCAATATCCAGATCGACTTTTTCCAGCGGTGCTTCCGGCATCGCCGGCGTTTCGATAATAGCAGTGATCTCTTCGGAGAGGCCGGCGGCCAGGAGACCCTCACTCATCATTCTCGCCCGGGGACCGCCGATGATATATCCCTGGTTACCCCACAACTCCTTATCTGTCCAGTAATGACGACTCCAACCGGGCCACCCGGGGACTACATCGGAGAGAAATGCATCGACGTTTCCCGACTCTCCGATCGCTCTGGTCTTCACAATCACGGCATCCGGCGCGGCGGCGCTCTCCTCGGCAATACATCTGCTGGGGGTGGAAGAAAAAAAACCTGATGCCGCACCCACAATTAAAACCACGGAGAGACATGCCATGAATTTATTTGTAATCATCTCCATCCTCCTCGATATTAAGGAGCTTGTATTTGCGTGAAGATACTATGTCTCCGGACGGTCCCTGTCAAGGCGAAACGGCACTTAATCGGACGACGATGACGATTACTCTAATGAGGCAAAAGCTCCGCGAAGGAGACGACAAGTCTCCTCTAAAGACTGGGGAATAATATCGGTATCGGCGACCACCGGCATAAAGTTGGTATCCCCCTGCCAGCGCGGCACAATATGGATGTGGAGGTGGTCGATCACCCCGGCCCCGGCGGATTTTCCCAGATTTAGCCCGACATTAAAGCCCTCCGGCTCCAGGGTTCTCTTCAGGGCCCGGACGGATTTCTGAACCAGGATCATAAGGTCGGAGATTTCTTCCTCCGGAAGGTTCTCCAGTTCCGCCGTATGCCGGTAGGGGGCGACCATCAGATGACCGCTGTTATAGGGAAATATATTGAGGAGGGTAAAACTATGTTTGCTCCGAGCGATGATGTGATTTGCGGCGTCGTCACCCATTTTCGCCTTCCGGCAAAAGAGGCATCCTTCCTCCTTCTCCTCGAGGATATATTTTATTCGCCAGGGGGCCCACAGGGCCCGGTTCCGGGAAATCTTTTCTTGATTTTTTTTCAACATTTCACCTCTCCGTTCGAGCATCGGGACTTGGGAATACTCCTTCGCCCATTTAGAGCGGGTGAAGGGAATCGAACCCTCGTGGCCAGCTTGGGAAGCTAGAGCTCTACCATTGAGCAACACCCGCGTATTATTTTTTCTGACGTTAAAATAAAGTAAGAGACTTGAATTCTTGATAACGCCTTATTATATCATCCCACTGCAGGTTTTTTAATCGGTCTAAACTGAAATCTTCCACGTTAAATGAAGCCATAACGCTGCCGTAAATAACAGCCTGGCGCAAGGCTGATGGACTTATCTCCCCCATTTTCGCCAGGTAACCGACGAATCCACCGGCGAAGGTATCACCGGCACCGGTCGGATCGACGACTGTCTCCAGAGGCAATCCGGGAGCGGAGAATGTCTCCCGCCGGGAGAAGAAAAGAGCGCCGTGTTCGCCTTTCTTGACTACCACGTATTCGGGACCAAGTTTCAGGATCCGGGCCGCCGCTTTCTTCAGGCTGACTTCCCCGGTAAGCTGCCGGGCCTCGGCGTCATTGATAATCAGGATCTGCAACTTCCTGATCACCTCTTGAACGGTCTCCTTCTTCAGTTCGATCCAGAGATTCATGGTATCGCCCACCACCAGGCGAGGATTCTCAATCTGCTCCAGGACTTCCAGCTGAAGGTGGGGGTCGATATTAGCCAGAAGGATATATTCACTGGACCGATAGGAGGGCGGAAGATCAGGATGAAAATCCTCGAAGACATTTAGATCGGTAAACTCGGTCTCCGCTTCATTCATGTCGTACTTATATGAACCGCCCCAATGAAAGGTCTCTCCGGGACGGACCTGGAGACCTTCTAGATTGATCTCTCTCTTCTCCAGCAGTTCCCGGTAACTTGGGGGGAAATCTTCTCCTACTACCGCAACCAGATTAACCGGCGCGAAGAAACTGCAGGAGTACGCGAAATAGGTGGCGGAGCCGCCCAGGATCTTCTCTTTATGACCAAAAGGGGTCGTTACCGTATCGAAAGCGACCGAACCGACCACCAAGACAGTCATCTGTTAGTCTCCTTTAGAATTTAGCTCCGCAACTTATTTAACCGCGGATTTAGCGGATTATGCTGATTAAAGGAAAAATAATCCGTTCAATCCGTTTAATCCGCGGTTTATTAAAATTCCGAAAAACGGATTTTGTTATTCTTTCTTACTTTCCGGATCTCCCCCCAGATACTTTTCCAGGATCTTGATCGCGCAGTACTCGCTGCACATCGAGCAATAATCTTCTTTTTTGCTGATATCGCCCAGATATTCCCGGGCCTTCTGCGGATCCAGGGCGGTCTCGACCTGGCCCTTCCAATCCCTCGCTTTCCGATAACGGGAGATCCGGTCGTCCCAATCGCGGGCACCGGGGAGCCCCCGAGCGACGTCGGCGGCATGAGCCGCTATGCGGGTGGCCATCACCCCATCCTTTACGTCCTCAACCGAGGGCAACCCCAGGTGCTCCGACGGAGTGACATAGCAGAGGAAATCCGTTCCCAGGTAAGCGGCCAGGGCTCCTCCGATCGCGCAGGTGATATGGTCGTAGCCGGGAGCCACATCGGTCACCAGCGGCCCGAGGACATAAAATGGAGCACCCCGGCAGAGTGATTTTTCCAGCCGAACATTCTCGGCGATCTGATCGAGGGGGATATGACCGGGGCCTTCGATCATCACCTGTACTTCGGCCTGGCGGCAACGTTCGGCCAGTTCGCCCAGGATTATCAATTCCTGGATCTGGGGACGATCGGTGGCATCGGCCAGACAGCCCGGACGCAACCCGTCGCCCAGGCTCAACGTCACATCATAACGGTGGGCGATCTCCAGCAGTTCGTCGAAGCGGGCGTAGAGTGGGTTCTCTTTCTCATTTACCAGCATCCATTCCAAGAGAAACGAACCGCCCCGGCTCACCACCCCCAGGAGACGGGGAGATTGCCGGAGCACTTCCAGGGTCCGCAGGGTAACCCCCACGTGGACGGTCATGTAGTCAACCCCCTGCCGGGCCTGATCTTCAATCACCTCCAGCATCTCGTCCCCGGTCATCCTCACTATCCTGCCTTTATGCTTTCCGGCTTCGATCGCGGCTTCATAGATCGGAACGGTACCAACCGGGACGGGGGAAGCGTTGAGTATTCTCTCGCGGAGCGATCGGATATCTCCGCCGGTAGAGAGGTCCATCACGGTATCGGCCCCCGCTGCCACCGCCACCGCGAGCTTTTCCAATTCCACGGCATAGTCAAGCTCCTGCCGGGAGGTACCGATATTGGCGTTGACCTTGACTTTTAACCCTTTTCCAATCCCGCAGGGACGGTCTATCTTACGCGACCGGTTAGCCGGGACCACAATCGTTCCCTCAGCCAAACCCCGAAGGATATCCTCCACCGGAAGGTGTTCTTCTCTTGCTACCGCTTCTACCTCGGGTGACGGCTTTCCCCGCTTTGCTTCCGTAATCACGCTCATAACATTTAATCCAACCTAATAATTATAAATTAGCCCCGTCGTTGGCAGGGGACTTTTTCAGACAGGATAATAGAATTGATTAACAAGGATTTTTTTATTTTATCCTGCTTTTATCCTGTAAATCCTGTCAAAAAAATACAATTTCCTATATGATCAATTTAGATCTCGATCCCAGACCGGGACTTCCGGACAATCTCCGAGATCAGGTCGCTGGTGGACTTGCCGGGGATCTCCGGCACCACCACCACCTTCCCTCCCGACGCTTCCACCTCGCTCCCCCCGACGATATCCTCCTTTTTCCAGTCCCCTCCTTTGACCAGGACATCGGGGCGAACCTCTTTGATCAACTCCAGTGGGGTCGGCTCGTCGAAGATGACGATAAAATCAACCATCGAGAGCGCCGCCAGGAGTTCCGCCCGCTCCGCCTCGGGGATGAGGGGACGGTTCTCTCCCTTCAACCCCCGGACCGATCGGTCACTGTTCAAGCCCACCACCAGGACATCTCCCTCCGCCCGGGCTTTCCCCAGATATCGGATATGCCCAATATGAAGGAGGTCGAAGCAGCCGTTTGTGAAGACAATCTTCTTTCCCCGGCTCTTTATAGGACTCAACACCCCCGGCAGTTCTCCGCGTTTTATGATCTTTTTCTTCACTTGGCAAAAGCCTCTTCCACCAGACCACAGATGATATGATAGATAACGGTATGCCCTTCCTGAATCCGGGCGGTATCGGACGAAGGAACAATGATGGACAGATCGACCTTGCCGGCCAACTCCCCCCCGTCTCTCCCTAGAAAAGCCAGCGTCCCGAGGCCGTCCTCTCTTGCCGCCATTGCCGCCTGTAAGAGATTGGCGGAATTGCCGCTGGTAGAGATCATAATCAACAGGTCGCCCGGCCGGCCGAGGGCTTCAACCTGTCGGCTGAAGACCCGATCAAAGGAATAATCATTGGCGATCGAAGTGAGGATCGAGGTGTCGGTACTGAGAGCTATCACCGGCAGGGCCTTTCTCTCTCTCTTGAAACGTCCCACCAGTTCAGCCGCGATATGCTGGGAATCGGCGGCGCTCCCGCCGTTGCCGCAGATCAGGATCTTTCCTCCTCCCTTCAGACAATCGATCAAGGCGTGAGCCGCCCGGGCAATCCGGGGTGTCAGCTCTTTTAACTTTTCCCTGAGCCGGAGACCTTCCTCCAGCGTTGAAAGTATCTTTTCTTCCATCTCCAACCCCCTATCTAATTCGTCCTTTAGATGAGAAGCCACTTATTACTGAACAATATCCTTTTTCAACGGCCACTTATACTCATCCCGTCCTTTCAGATAAGGATTTTTCTTAATCTCATCGGGAATGGGCACACTCCGGAACCTTCGGTAGGAGTAATGGGGAATGGCCCCGGCTCCTCCGATCAAGTAGATAAACTCATCAACAAACTCCTGGGTCGGGCCGTTCAGGCCGTCGATATAGTGAGCCGGAACCCTCTTCTCCCGGGCGGCAATATTTGAGAGTTCGGTCAGGCCGGTAACGGTAAGTCCGTCTCTCCTCTCCAGAATAATTGATTTCCGGTCTTCGCCTTCCAGCATCGCCTGGACGGCGGCAAAACCCACCTGATAAGCCTCGCAAGCGTCAGGCCGGGAGATCACATTGCTCCTCTGGATATGCTGGGGGACGAGAACGGCTTCTTTGATCTTTCCCATCAGACTCTCGATCTTCAGTTCCGATTTGATCAGTCGGGCCAGGAAGAGGCAAGGCGCGAACGATTCCGGCCGGCCATGCTGGATATTGCCGTGTTCGTCGGTTACAACTTTATCAGCGTAGACCTCGGCGATCGCTTTGCCGGTCTTCTTGTCGGTCAGGTCTTCCTGGACCACAATAACCGCCTCCCCGAGTCTGGTGATTACATTCTCCAGTTCGTTCAGAAACTCATCCTTGTCAAAGGGGATCTCCTTGCTGAGGATGATGTGCGGCGCGTAGTCAGCCCGAAGGTCTCCTTTCGGATCGACCCGGGCAAAGGCTGTTCCTTGAGCAAGCCAACCCGCCTGTCTTCCCATTACCTGATAGATAATAACCGGCAGAATACTCAATGCCTGTATTATCTTGCCGTCTTTCTCAAAGTTGCCCCAGACTCGATAGGAAGAGAAATCACTATGGACATTCTTGAGCGCGATGGCATTGTAGAGGGTGGCCGAACCGTAACCGGGACAATGATGGGTGACGGGAAGGTCATTATCAACCGTCTTAATCGCCTGGATGGCTTTGATATCGCACTCGGAGGTTAAGCCCAGAAGCTGGGCGGCGCTGTCATTACCACCGATATAAATTACTCCGTCGATGCCCAGGGCCGCCAGGTTGTCGGCTATCTTTCGATACTGGTCTTTACTTGGTTTAATCCGGGTGGTTCTCAGACCCGCGCCGGGGCCGGTAAAAGTAAAGGACATGGCGTTGATCTTTGAAAGATCCACAATATTTCCCTCAATATTGGCATTGAGCAAGCCCTCCAGGCCGTTGAACATGCCGTAGATCTCAAGCCCGGCCTGTTGCGCGGCATCGACTACACCGGCAACTTCCCAGTCAATTACCGGGGTGGGCCCCCCTGATTCTCCGACGATGATTCTCTTAATCATTGTTAAAACCTCCATGTGGTGACTGGTGATTGGTGACTAGTGACTAGTGACTGGTGACGGTTACAGATTACCAGTCACTAATCACCAATCACCAGTCACCATTTAATACCATTGATAATAAATCCTTCGGATAAGTTGTCAGCACCTCACATCCGTTGTCTGTCACCAGGACCATATCTTCGATCCTGATTCCTCCCCACCCGGGTATATAGACACCGGGCTCAATCGTAAAGACCATCCCAACTTCAATAATATCCCCGGAACCGGCGCTGATCAAGGGTCGTTCATGGACCTCGAGCCCGACTCCGTGCCCCAGGCTGTGACCAAAATAGGAGCCGTATCCCTTCTCAGCCAGGTAGTCCCTGGCCCGGGCGTCGACAAAGGACGCCTTAACTCCCGGGCGGATCTCTTGAAGAGCTTTCTTCCGGGCTCCCATGACCGCCCGGTAGATTGTCTTAAATCTTCGAGGAAAAGTATTCAAGACAAAAGTTCTGGTCATATCCGAATTATAGAACCTTCGCTTCATGCCCAGATCGACCAGAAGAATCTTCCCCGGACCAAACTGTCTCCCGGAAGAGGCGGCATGAGGCTGAGAACTGTGCCCCCCCCCGGCCACAATCGGAGGAAAGGCTGCTTCGCAACCCCGCTTGATAAAGGCGGAGGTGAGATGCCCGGCCAGTTCTTTTTCAGTCAATCCCGACCGCGCTCTTGACATGACCTGATTCAGAACCCGGCCGGTCAGCCGGGCGGACTCCCGGAGGAGGGAGATCTCTTCCGGATCTTTAATCATCCGAATTTCTTCCACCCGGGAACCGGCTGGCCTCCACTTTCTCCCTTTCAAGCTTCTCTTCAGAGAATTAAACTGGGCACAGCTCAGGTGGTGCTCCTCATAACCGGGCCGTTTCAGAGAAAGCTCACGACAGAGAGCGGCCACCGTATCGGATAGGGAAGCGGAGGAACGCACCCGCAACTCACACTCCAACGTCAACTCCTCTTCCGCCCGCCCGCGGTAACGGAAATCGGTTATTAAAAAAGCCCGGTCTCCCGTTACCAGGAGCCAATTGTCGTCTCCGGAGAAACCGCTCAGATAATAGATATTCTCCTTTCCGGTGACCAGGAGACAATCAAGTCTCCGGCGCGATAGTTGTCGCCGGAGTTTTTTTAAACGGTGTCCACGATCGATCATCATCCTCCCCGAACCAGACCGATGACAGCCCGCAGGCCGAGCAGATAACTCTCCAAACCAAAGCCGGACACCTGCCCGGCGACGACCGGGGCGATCAGGGAATGGCGACGAAAATCCTCCCGGCAATATATGTTGGAGAGATGGACCTCGACCGCCGGAATGGAGACGGCGGCCAGCGCGTCCCGAATGGCAACACTGGTATGCGTATATGCGGCTGGATTAATCAGGATGGCATCGGCAGTTCGGCTGGCTTCACCGATTACATCTACAATCTCCCCCTCATGGTTGGACTGAACAATCCTGAGTTCCACCCCCAGACGGTCGGCTTCTTTTCTTAGTTTTTCGTTAATCTGCTCAAGGGTCGCTCGGCCATACATCTCCGGCTCCCGGTCTCCCAGCAACTGGAGGTTCGGACCGTGGATAACCAGAATCCGCGTAACTTGATTTTTCATTTTAAAAATTACCCCTCATCCGGGACCCCGGGTTTCTCCGCCTCCTCGATCAGCATCACCGGGATATCGTCTTTTATGGAATAAATCAGACCGCAACGTTCACCGCGCTTGAATTCGCGGGAATCCCGGTTCTCATCCAGACAGATTAACTTCTGGTTTTCCCGGTCATACTTCAGGCTTGATTTACAGGCCGGGCAAGCCAATATCTCTAAAAGTTCTTTATCAATCATAATTTCCCTCCGTCAAATTATTAGGTTATAATATTGCCGGAATTTTGCCAATTCAACAAGTACTCCTTTACCGCTTCCTGCCAGGGGCGCATCTTCTTCCCGACAATACCTTCGTATCTAGCAAGAGAGAGAACCGAAAACCGGGGGCGCCGCGCCGGTCGGGGAAGTTCCTCGGTCGAAACGGGGATTACCTCCTTCTTTATCCCCGCCGCCCGGAGGATAAATACCGCGTATTCAAACCAGGAACAACTGCCCCGGTTGGTGAGATGAACAATCCCGCGCGCGTCCTTCCGGATCAGCTCCCCTATCGCGTCCGCCAGATCCGGCGCGTAGGTAGGACTCCCCCATTGATCCTCAACCACGCGCAAAGGATCAGTGGATTGAGCCGCTTTTAAAATAGTGTCCGGAAAATTTTTTCCTCCCTTTCCGAAAAGCCAGGCAGTCCGGACGATGATATGCCGCCCACCGGCTTCCCGCACCGCCCGCTCCCCTCCTAGTTTGCTGGCCCCGTAAACGCTCAAGGGAGCGGTGACGTCATCTTCCAGATACGGCTCTCCCTTCCGGCCGTCGAATACAAAATCAGTACTGAGCTGGACAAAACCGATTCCCCGGCTCCGACAGCTCCGGGCCAGATTTCCCGCTCCCCCCGCGTTCACCGCCCAGGCCAACTCCCGGTTGGATTCACACCCATCGACATCGGTATAGGCGGCGCCGTTGATCACCCAGTCGGGACGGCTGGAATCGATGACCGCCTCGATCTGTTCCGGCCTGGTAATATCGCAGGTATCAATGTCCACCCCGGAGATCCGCCCCAGGGGGCGCAGGCGGTTCATGCACTCCTGTCCCAGAAGTCCCCGGTGCCCGACAATCAGGATGGAGAGAGTGTTCGACATTACTTCATCTTCAGCGGTTACTGTATTGTTTTTGATAATAGGCCTTGAACTCCCCACTCTTGATTTTTTCCCACCACCACCGGTTATCCCGGTACCAATCGATCGTGGACTTCAGTTCATTATCATAATCAGCTCCCGGGGTCCAGCCCAGTTTTTTTATCTTAGAAGAGTCAAGAGCGTACCGTCGGTCATGTCCCTCCCGGTCCCGGACCCGACGGACCAGAGTTTCGGGAAGGCCGAGATATTTTAGAATCTGGCCGGTGAGATCCTGGTTGGTCAGCAAGTTTCCTCCCCCAATATTATACACCTCCCCCTTCTCTCCCCGCTGGATCAGCAGATCGACCGCCCGGCAATGGTCATCGACAAAGAGCCAATCACGGATGTTAAGGCCGTCGCCATAGAGGGGGAGCGGAATACTGTCAAGGGCATTGGTTACAAAAAGCGGGATTACCTTTTCGGGATACTGGTAAGGGCCAAAGTTATTGGAAGCGCGAGTAATTATCACGGGGAGGTCATAGGTAGCAAAGTATGAATAAGCCAACCGGTCCGCGCCCGCTTTGCTGGCGGCATAAGGGTTGCGGGGCATCAGGGGATCGGTCTCCCGGCTGAACCCATCCTCCACACTCCCATAAACCTCGTCGGTTGAGATCTGGATGAAACACTCCACCTCATTATGCCGCGCCGCCTCCAGAAGCACATAGGTGCCATAAACATCCGTCCGGATGAAGTCGTCTGGGTCACCGATCGACCGGTCAACATGAGTCTCGGCAGCAAAGTTAACTACCACATTCAGCCCTTTCTGGAAAAGCCCACCGACCACTTCGGAATCGGAGATATCTCCCTTGACAAAGTAATAGCGGGGATTGCCCTCCAGCGCTTTCAAGTTGTCGAGATTGCCGGCATAGGTAAGCTTATCCAGGTTGATGATCGTATCCTCGGGATAGCGGTCGACCCAATAATGAATGAAATTGGAGCCGATGAACCCGGCCCCGCCGGTTACCAGTATCTTCCTGCTCATGTTTTCTCCTTAATCTAATTTAATCGTATAGGAATTTGTATTTTTGACAGGATTTACAGGCCTTCGCCCGCCATAGCGGGCTATGGCCCGCGACGGCAGGATAAAGCGGGATAAAATTGAAAAATTCTTGTTAATCCTGCTCCGCCCAGATTTATCGGGGTTATCTTGTCTGAAAAAGTCCCCCCGACCCGCGGGTCGGGGGTTAGGTCCCTGTATCTGAATTGTAAAGCTACGCTCTTTACACCTTGTTGGCTCCTCCTTCCGCTACCCGCTGACTCACCTGGAAACAGCCGTCGATCGAGGAACCCGCGTCGGCCCACCAGCCATCCAGGAAATCATAGGTCATATCACCGGTTTTAATATACATGTTATTGACATCGGTGATCTCCAGTTCCCCGCGGGCGCTCGGAGCCAGGTTTCTGACCATATCAAATACCCGGGCATCGTACATATAAATGCCGATGACCGCGTAGTTAGTGGGGGGAACTTCCGGCTTTTCGATGATCATCGCTACCCGGTCTCTCTCCAGCACGGCAACGCCGTAATCCCGGGGATTGTCCACTTCTTTCAGAAGTATCTTGGCTCCCCCGTCCTGTTCCTTGAACTTACGCACCGGATCAATGATATTCTTCTCGATCACGTTATCCCCCAGCATCACCAGGATTTTCTCTCCCTCGGCAAAATGCTCGGCCAGGCTCAGAGCGTCGGCAATTCCTCCTTCCCCTTCCTGGTAGGCATACCGCAACCACTTAAGACCGAATTCCTTGCCGTTCCCTAAAAGCTTTAAAAAATCCCCGGCGTTGTTCCCTCCGGTCACTACCATGATGTCCTCGATCCCGGCATTGACCAGAGTCTGAAGGGGATAGTAGATCATCGGCTTGTCGTAAATCGGCAAGAGATGTTTATTGGTTATCTTGGTCAGGGGCGACAGTCGCGTCCCCAGGCCGCCGGCTAAAATAATACCTTTCATAAGTCATTCTCCTTTAAATACTGGTAAACCACCCTCGCGGTGAAGACGAAGTTTATCTTTAAAGATATAGATGGCCCCGCCAATCATAGAGATCGCCAGATAGACAAAGTAGAAGGTCAGCGAGATAATCAAAGCATCTAACTCCTTGATCCCGGGCAGCGTGCCGAAGAAGATGATAAAAGCAGCTTCTCGGGTGCCGAGCCCGGCGAATGAAATGGGAATGGACATAATAACCGCAATCGGCGGCACGAAGAGAAAGAAGTAACGGAGCGGTATGGTGGATATCTTTCCCGCTACCGCCGAGACCGGGACGCCGTGAAACGCCATATAGACCATCCAGGCCACAAATACAATCATAACCCAGATCCCGGTCGATATCAGGAGAGTCTCTCCCAGGATCTTTCCATGCCCTTTATATATATACATCGCTTGATGAAACTCCTGAATTTTCTCCCCGATCTTTCTCAGCCAGGCCCTGGTCTTTCTTGATAAGGAAAAATTTCGCTCTTTCATTATCGATGGCTCTGTGGCTTCCGCCGGCGTTTCTCCGTCTGTGTCGGCCCCGGACAATTTTAAAAATAAATTCAAAACTCTATCGTTAAACACCACCAGAAAAAAAAGCACTAACCCTAACGACACCCCTCCTACAATAAAAAAAATCGGGAGAGCGTAGGTATGAGTATGGGGATTAAGCCAGAGACTTCTTCCCCCGAACAGGCAGGCCGACACCGCCACCACACATAGCCCCCCCATTCCCATCAGGCGATCCATCAGAACCGAGATAAATGAGCCGGCGGTCTTTCCAGTCGTCTTAGATAAATAATATGCCTTGACGAAATCTCCTCCCACGGTACTGGGGAGAAAGTTGTTAAAGAACATCCCAATCATGTAATACATGAAGACACTGATTCGGCTGAGCCTGACCCCCTGAGCCCTCAGAAGTAACCCCCAGCGGATAGAGCCCGTCCATAGCAGACTCAGCACGAACAACGAAGCCAACGCTAACCACCAGTAGTTTGCCTCGGCAAAGTAGTCCGGTAATTTACTCAATTTGCCCTCGGTGTTGATGGTATAGAAGATATAGCCGATCAAGCTAAAGCTGATCACCAGCCGGAGAAATAGAAAAAGTTTCTTTTTAATATTCTCTGTCATATAATCATCTGCTGTCGTTTTCTTCCCCGGCTACCGCACTGACCAATCCATTCTGAAGGAGATACTCTCTTCCGCATTTTCCGCAGAGTGCCCGGTTCTCTTCAAATACCAGTCGGGCGCCGCAGGCGCAGACCCAGCCGCGAAGAACGGCCGGGTTTCCGTAAACCAGGGCGAAATCAAGAATATCCCGGGTAACCACGGAGCCGGCGCCGATAAAAGCGGATCGGCCGATGGTATTCCCGCAGACAATCGTGGCATTGGCGCCGATGCTGGCTGATCTTTTAACCAGGGTCTTTAGGTAAAACTCACTTCCCCGCTGGGGAAACTCACTGCGGGGGTCCATGATGTTGGTAAACACCATGGATGGTCCACAGAAGACGTAATCTTCCAGCTCCACACCTTCATAGACGGATATATTGTTCTGGATCTTAACGTAATTACCGATCCGAACGTTATTGGCAATATTGACATTCTGTCCGATGGAGCAATTCTCCCCGATCACGGCTCCGGCTTGAATATGGCTGAAATGCCAGATCTTCGTCCCTCTTCCGATCACCGCCCCCTCATCCACATAACTGGAGGGATGGACAAAGTAATCAACTGGAATCGAAGAATCGGTTGGCTTAGGTTTTTTCATCTTTATCTTCTCCCGTAACTACTCAGGTTGTCAGGTTCAACGTTCACGGTTCACGGTTTATTGCCTTGCGCGCTTCAATATCTTCAAACCATTCAATCTTCATCACTCTCTAACCGTGAACCCTTGAACCGTGAACCCCTAAACCTTAGTAGTTACCTTCTCCCTTTAAAAGATAAACAATTCTCCCCCCATCCTCCAGCGACTGGCGGGCCGCTTCCAGAACCCTCACCACCGCCAGGCCATTTTTTCCATCGGTGAACGGCTGTTTTCTCTCCTTGACACACTCGATAAAATGACCGGCCTCGGCCTGGAGAGGTTCTCCGGCCTTCACCCAGGGGATCTGCACATCCCCGTACCGGAGATGAAGATACTCCCCATAGGTGTCGTACTCGAGATTCTCCGGGACCCCTTTATCGTAGATCTTGATCTGCTCAGAACCGGCCATATCATCGAAGACCATCATCTTCTTACTGCCGACGATCGTCACCCGTCTTACCTTATGGGGATCCAGCCAGCTGACATGAAGATGGGCCAGAACACGGTTGGGGAAGGTGATGGTGGTAAAGACCACGTCGGCTACCCCGGGCTGGATATAAGATTCTCCCCGCGCGGAGACAGCTACCGGCTCACTCCCGATCAGGTAGAGGGCAACCGATATATCATGGGGGGCGAACGTCCAGAGAGCGTCCTCGCTCCGCCGGATCTTGCCCAGGTTTACCCGCTGACTATAGAGATAATAAAGATCGCCAACCGTGCCGGCTTGCAGTTCCTCTCTTAACTTTATCACTCCGGGATGATAGAGGAGCAGATGCCCCACCATCAAGATCAGGTCGCGCTCATCGGCCAGTTCACAGAGTTCCCGGCAATCTCGAGCGGTCAACGTCATCGGCTTCTCCACGAAGACGTCCTTCCCCGCCCGCAGGCAATCCCGGACAATCTTAAAATGTGTTCCTCCCGGGGTGGCGACCACGACCGCCCGAATATCCCCATCCCGCAGGATATCTCCGTAATCACCGGTTATGATTAGATTCGGATACCTGGCCCGGGCCGCGGCCCGGCGTGACTCTACCAGGTCGGCGGCAACAACGACTTCCGCCTCCAGCTGTTCCTGAAAATTCCTGAGGAGGTTCTTCCCCCACCCTCCCACCCCGATTATGCCTAATTTGATCATCACATTCCCCCGGTTATATATGATCTGTTCTCAACGTCAACAGTTCAGCCATCAGGGCGTCGGCTGCTTCGGAGACCGGCAGTCGTTGAAGCACTTTCCCCCCCTTAAAGAGGAGGGCCGTCTCCTTCCCCCCCGCGATACCGATCTCGGCGTGGCGGGCCTCTCCGGGGCCGTTTACCTCACAGCCCATCACAGCGACCCGGACTCCGGCCAGTTCTTCCGGGCGGGAGAGAGAACCAACCTTCTTCTCTACTTCCCGAACCAGGGCGAGGAGATCGACCTGGGTCCGGCCGCAGGTCGGGCAACTGATGATCACGGGGCCGTAGCTCCTCAACCCCAGAGTCTGGAGAATCTCCCGGCCGACCCGGACCTCCTCGAGAGGGGAGGTGCTGAGGGATACCCGGATCGTGTCGCCGATCCCTTCCAGCAGGAGCATTGATATCCCGATCGCGGACCTGACCGTACCGGGGACCGGAGGACCGGCCTCGGTGATCCCGATATGGAGGGGATAATCGGTCCGACGAGAGAGAAGCCGGTACGCCTCCCGAGAGGTAAAGACGTCAAACGCTTTGACGGATATTTTTATCTCTTCATACCCCATCTTCTCGATCACGCCTACTTCCTGAAGAGCGCTCTCGACCAGCGCCCGGGGGGTGGGACCACCGTACCTAGCCTCCATCTCCTGGCTGAGAGAGCCCTCGTTTACCCCGACCCGGATCGGGATATTTCTCTCCCGGCAACAGCTTACTACTTCTTTTACTTTCAACTCCGATCCGATATTCCCCGGGTTGATCCTCAGGCCATCCACCCCCGCCGCGACCGCGGCCAGGGCAAGGCGATGATCGAAATGAACATCGGCGATGACGGGAATCGGTGAACGGGCACAGATAGATTTCAGTGCCCGGGCCGCGACCTGATCCGGAACGGCGACCCGGACGATCTCACAGCCGGTTCGGGAGAGTTCGGCAATCTGGGCACACGTCGCCTCCACGTCCCGGGTGTCGGTCTTGGTCATTGACTGGACCGAGACCGGAGCCCCTCCCCCAACCGGGACACTTCCTACTATGATTCGGCGAGTAGAGTGTTTTTTCATAGTTAATATCCCAGCACCCGGAGAATATCGTTATAGGTAATAAGCAAAACAAGAACCGCGATCAGCGCCAGGCCAACCTGCTGAGTAACCATCAAAAAACGGGGAGAGAGGGGCCGCCGGATAATTGCTTCCAGAAAGAAGAAGAGGAGATGGCCGCCATCCAAAACCGGGAGCGGCAGGAGGTTGATGATGCCGAGATTGATGCTGATCAGGGCCAGAAGAGAGAGAAGGTTGGTCAGGCCATGGATCCGGCTGGTAATATTGAAGATCCCGACCGGTCCGGATATCTCGGAAGTCTCTACCCGGCCGATGATCATCATGTAGAAGACGCTGATCATCTTCTCCACGCTCTCAACGGCCATCCTGGCGCCGACCGCAATGGCTTTCAGGCCGGAGTACCGGACCAGGTCGACCTCCTGCAGCTGGACAAAACGTACCCCTTCTATCGCGGGGATGGCGGAGACCACCGCCCGGACCGTAAAGCGGGCAGATGGTTTGAAGAACATCCACCCAGCACGTTGAACGTCCAGTTCGAGTATCGTTCCATCCGCCGCCGCCTGAATTCTCTCGGCAATCTTCTCCAGAACCACCTCTTCTCCGTCTATCGCTACCACCCGATCACCCTTCCGTAACGCCTGGACATCCTTATCGGCCCGATAGTCGACATTTTTCACCCGGTCTTTATCGAGATCGAGCCCCGGAATAATCTTCCACGAATAGGTGGGTAGATTGAACTGGAGGGTCTCTTCTGTCTCCGGCCGGGAGACACTGACCGCAACCTCTTCCCCGACTTGATCACCGATCATGTCCTCAAGAAAGGGAGAGAAGAAGGGGATTCCATTCACGGTGGTGATGATATCGCCGACCTGCACGCCGGACCGGGCGGCAAGAGAGTCAGTCTGAATCCCCCAGACGGCGATCCGCCCCCCGAAGGCGATCCCGATCCGGGGATAACCGATGCCCCGGAATTTCTCCGGCGTCACCCGGACTGAAATCCGATTCCCGTCTCGGAGCAGCATGATCGCTAACTCCTTACCCGGCTCCGCGAATCTGATCTTCCAGTTGAGATCCTGCCAATCTTCGATCTCTTCACCATCTATTTCTACAATCCGGTCCCCCGACCTCAGCCCGGCCGTCTCCGCCGGAAGCCCTTTCGCCACCGCCCCGACCAACGGCCCGCTTGTATCCCGGGGGACCGGGACTCCGATCATGGCAACCGCGATAAATACGAGCAGACCAAGGATCAGGTTCATCAGGGGACCGGCGATGACAATCGCCGCCCGCTTCAGGAGGGACTTGCGGTCAAACCGTCTCTCCGGGGGGATGTCCTTCTCCTCCTCCTCCAGTTTCTTCCGACCCTCTTCATTATCGGCAGGGAGATCCTCCTGACCGGCCATCTTGACGTACCCCCCCAGAGGGAGAATCCCGATCCCGTACTCGGTTTCTTTTCCCTTGAAGCTGAAGATCTTCAGGCCGCCGATGTCGAAGCCGAGGAAGAATTTCTTGATGTAAACACCCGTCCACCTGGCAACCAGGAAATGACCCATCTCGTGGACAAAGATGAGGATCCCAAGAACTACAACGAACTTCAGAATATTCAAAATATAACTGGACCAGATTTCCATTTAGATCATGCCCCTTATTATTGATTCCGCCCGGCGGCGGCCTTCCCGGTCCGCTTCAAGGATGGCGTCCAGGTCGGGGTCTGCGACCGGGCGGTGAGCCTCCATGGTCTGCCGGACGACGTTCATTATCCCCATAAACGGAATCTTCCCGTCCAGGAAATCCTCTCCCGCCACTTCGTTGGCCGCGTTCAAAACAGCCGGCATTGTTCCCCCGATCCGGCCGGCCTGGTAAGCAAGGTCAAGCGCCGGGAAGAGTTCCCGGTTCGGCTCGAAGAATGTAAGCGGCTCCAGCTCGGGGAGCAACGTCGTCTGAAAGCTCTGGGGGGACCGTTCCGGGTAATAAAGCGCGTAGGAGATCGGCAATCGCATATCCGGGAGGCTCATCTGGGCCAGAAGGGCGCCGTCGCGCATCTCCACCAGGGAATGGATTATACTCTGAGGATGAATAACAACCCCGATCCGGTCAAGCGGGACGTTGAAGAGCCAATGGGCTTCCAGTACTTCCAGGCCCTTGTTCATCATAGTCGCCGAATCCAGGGTGACCTTCCGACCCATCTTCCAGCGGGGATGACTGAGCGCCTGGCGGGGAGTCGCGGCCTCCAGCTCAGCCCGGGAAGCTTGTAGAAAAGGGCCCCCGGAAGCGGTGAGGATGATCCTCCTGACCAGTTCCTTCTTATCTCTCCGCAGACACTGAAAGATCGCCGAGTGTTCGCTATCCACCGGAAGGATCATGCTGCCGCTCGCGGCCGCCGAAGAGACCACCAGCTCCCCCGCCGCGACCAGAATCTCTTTGGAAGCCAGGGCGATCTCCTTCCCGCGCTCGATGGCCCCGAGAGCCGGGAGGAGGGCCGTCGTACCCGGGATCGCCACCACCACCATATCCGCTTCATCAGATTTCGCCAGCTTTAGAAGTCCCCGGTCACCCGGGAGCACCTCGACCGCTCCGTTCAGCCGATTCTGAAGGGCCTGGCATTGCCGTTCCGCGGCAACCGCCACCCGGGCCGGCTTGAACTCATCAATCTGCCGCAGGAGCAGTTCGATATTCCCCCCGGCCGCCAACCCGATTACCCGAAAAGCTCCCGGATCCCGGCGGATAACTTCCAGTGTATTGGTGCCGATGGAGCCGGTTGAGCCTAATATAACAATCTTCTTCATAACTTTAATATTAATTTCATGTAGAGATAGAGGAGAGGGGTGGTAAAGAAAAGGCTGTCGAGCAGATCAAGTATCCCCCCCATCCCCGGCAAGGTACGGCCGGAATCTTTCCGTTCGGCGGATCTCTTCAGAAGGGACTCCGCCAGATCTCCCATCACCGCCGCCGTTCCCAGAACTATTCCCAAGGTCAGCGCCGCCGGCCAGGTGATTCGGGAGAGAGAGAAGATATATTTACCTAATACCGCGGCCAGGCCACCGGCCAGGACTCCCCCGACCGCGCCCTCGATAGTCTTGCCGGGACTGATCCTGGGGATGAGCTTGCGCTGCCCCCATTTAGAACCGACAAAATACGCCACGCTGTCGTTGACCTTAACGACTAAAAATAAAAAGAATATATAAAACCGCCCGTCGCCGCTTCCGGATCCCGACGCGTAGAAATAGTAGTTAATCCGGGGAAGAAAAGAAAACAGCCACGCCACGTAAATTATCCCGGCCAGAGTACTGCTGATCTTGCTGATGGTATCTCCCCCTTCGCGCCGGGTAGCTTGAAAGATGAACAACCCCGTGATGATGGCGAAGAGCACCACATCTCCCCAGGCGGTTCCCGCAAATAGGGAGAGGTGGGCCGGCAGTGCCTGTTGTCCAACGGAGGCGATAAAAACCGACGAGAAGAGGCAGAGCCCCCCCGGGATTCCCACCGCCTTTATTCCGTCCGTCATCCGCAAAAATTCCCGCAGCCCCAGCCCAACGAAGAGATTCCCGGCCAGAAAGAAGAGGATCGGCGCCTGGTCACTGAAGTAGATGACCCCGACCATAATCAGAATTAGCGGAATGGCGGTTAATATTCTCTTTTTAAACATTACTAATTCAACCCTCCAAAACGACGATCCCGTTTTTGGTAGTCCTCGATCGCCGCCATCAGATCTTCCCGCTTAAAATCGGGCCAGCAGAGCGGCGTAACCCAGAGTTCGGTATAAGATATCTCCCAGAGCAGGAAATTGCTTACCCGCATCTCCCCGCTGGTCCGGATCAGGAGATCGGGATCCGGAATATCACCCGCGTAAAGATACCGGGCAAAGAACGGTTCATCGATCATCCCGGGTGTTATCTCCCCCGCCAGCGCTCCTTCCACAATCTTTCTTATCCCATCGATAATCTCAGCCCGGCCACTGTAACTGAGCGCCAGGACTAATGTCAGACCGGTATTTCCGGAGGTGGCATCGATGGTCTGGGCCAGGACTTTCTGTACTCCGAATGGGAACCGGTGGAGGCGACCGATGGCGCGCAAACGGATGTTATTCTCCTGCATCACCGGGAGCTCGCTTTTGAGGTACTCTTTCAGGTAGCGCATCAATCCCTGGATCTCCCGCTTCGGCCGTCGCCAGTTCTCAACTGAAAAAGCGTAGAGAGTCAGGTACTCAAGCCCTATCTCGGCGGCCGAGGTGGTTATCTTCCGGACCGTTTCCGCGCCGGCCCGATGGCCTTCCAACCGGGAGAGACCGCGCTGTTTCGCCCAGCGGCCGTTTCCATCCATAATAATAGCGATATGGCGGGGAAATGGTCTGAACTTATCTTTTTTTGTTGAATTCACTGGAAATAAATCGGGTTAGCTGCTTTTGAACCGATACGCTAAGCGGCCCGGCGGGAGGGGTCGAACGTGGTGATCTGTTTGATCAATCTCTTCAAGGACGGCCTGGTCAACTCAAATTCATGGAGATCCTCGCGGGAGGGAACTTCATACATAATATCAAGCATGACCCGCTCCAGAATGCTCCGCAGGGCCCTGGCCCCGGTACCCTTGCGAATAGCCTCTTCCGCCAGGAACGCCAACGCCCCGTCGGTATATTTCAACTCCACCCCTTCTATCTCGAGGAGCCGGATGTACTGCTTGATCAGGGCGTTCTTCGGCTCGGTAAGGATTCTGATCAGATCATCTTTTTCCAAGTCATAGAGAGCCGTCTCAACCGGGAGGCGCCCGACAAACTCCGGAATCAACCCGTACTTGATCAGATCTTCGGGCTCGACCAGGGAGAGGATTTCTCCGCGGCCGAGTTTTTCCGCGGCGCGTTCGGGCGAATCAAAACCGATCACCCGCTTTCCTAGGCGACGCAGGATGATATCTTCCAGGCCGTTGAACGTACCACCGCAGATAAAGAGAATATTGGTGGTATCAACGCGTATAAACTCCTGGTGGGGATGCTTCCTTCCTCCCTTGGGAGGAACGTTGCAGATCGTTCCTTCAAATATCTTCAACAGCGCCTGCTGGACCCCTTCCCCGGATACATCCCGGGTTATGGAGACGTTCTCCGTCCGACTTGCGATCTTGTCTATTTCGTCGATATAAATAATGCCTATCTGGGCGTTCTCAACCTGATAATCCGAGGCCTGGAGAAGCCTCAGGATAATATTTTCCACATCTTCTCCCACGTATCCCGCTTCCGTCGTCGTGGTGGCGTCGGCGATAGCGAAGGGAACATGCAGATATCGGGCCAGGGTCCGGGCCAGAAGGGTCTTGCCGGACCCGGTCGGCCCGATCATAAGAATATTGCTCTTCTCCAGTTCCACCGGGCTTGACTTCCGCGTCTCCCGAATCCGTTTGTAATGATTATGGACGGCGACGGCCAGGGTCTTCTTCGCGTGTTCCTGTCCGATAACATATTGATCCAGATACTCTTTAATCACCTTGGGAGTCGAGGTCCGGACCGGAAGGACGGGATGCTTCTTTTTTTTTGGTTTCCTCTCCTTCAGCATGTCGTAGCAGAGAAGGACGCACTCCTCACAGATCAGGCCTTCCTGGCCGGTAATCAAGCGGCCGGTCTGTGAAGCGGGACGGCCACAGAAAGAACAATGGGGCAGTCCGTTCCCTCGGTTATCCTGAGTGTTCATCGAATTACCTGTCCTTTTTTCTGCTGACAACCTCGTCTACCAAGCCGTAAGCCACCGCCTCCTCCGCCGTCATGAAAAAATCCCGGTCGGCATCTTTCTCAATCTTTTCAAATGGCTGACCGGTATGCGCGGCCATCAGCTCATTGAGCTTTTTCCTCAATCGTAATATCTCCCGGGCCTGAATACTGATATCGGCCGCGGCCCCCTGCGTCCCACCCCAGGGCTGATGGATCATAATCCGGGCATGCGGGAGGGCAAACCTCTTCTTTACAGTCCCCGCCGCCAGGAGCAGGGCCCCCATGCTGGTGGCCTGTCCCACACAGTAGGTGGTGACATCGCATTTGACGAACTGCATCGTATCGTAGACCGCCAGCCCCGCCGTCACCGCGCCCCCGGGGGTATTGATATAGAGGCTAATATCCTTATCGGGATCCTCCATCTGAAGATAGAGCATCTGGGCAACAACTAAGTTAGCTATTGTGTCATCGATCGGGGTGCCCAGAAAAATTATCCGGTCTTTCAAGAGCCGGGAGAAAATATCATAGGCCCGCTCCATCCGGCCGGTCTGCTCGACAACCATCGGGATAAGTTGAGAATAATTTTTGGTCATTTTATAGCTCCTGTTTCTTTTATTTTAGCATGTTCGATTAAGAAATCAATAGTCCGTTGGCGGAGAATCCGGTCTCTGACTGCGTCGACCTGCCGGTTTTTCTCTAATTCCTTCCGGTATTCCTCCGGAGAGACCCCTTTCTGCCGGGCCATGACGGCAATCTCCTCCGCAACGGCCCGGGGATCGACTTCAATCTTTTCCCGGCGGGCAATCTCGGCCAGCATAAAGATAAGGCGCAGATCAGCTTCCGCTCTTTCACGGGCTTTCCGCTTCAGTTCTTCCTCCCCGGTATCCTTTGCCCCCGGCGGGGAGGCTGCTCTCAGATACTGTTCAGTAAGTGAGTCCAGGGTGCGGGGGGGAACCAGAAAAGTATGTTTCTTCAGGAGAAAATCGATCGCTTGCGCCTCCATCGCTCTCTTCGCGGAGAGCTCTTTTCTCTGCCGAATATCCTCTTTGATCTGCTCCCGCAGTTCTGCTATCCCCGGGAAATTACCCCAACTCCGGGCCCACTCATCGGTAATCTCCGGAAGATTCTTCTTTTTGACCTCCTGGAGACGCGCCTCAAACTCAAGGAGGTCTGATCCGGACTCTCCCGGTTGCGGATTCGCTACCTTCACCGAACGCGTCTCACCGGGCCTCATTCCTGCCAACTGCGGGCCAAGTGCATCCGACTCCGGGGAGTTAATCTCGATTAATCTCCCTTCCACCCATTGATCGTCGGGGGCGCCGGACGGTCGGTAATCGACCAGGGCCCAATCCCCTTCCCGCAGAGGTCTCTCTTCCCCGGTTTCATAGGTGGCCAACCGTTCTCTCAACGATTCCACCGTCCGGTCGATCTCTTCATCGACCACCTGACTTCCCTCCCTGGTCAGGCGGATCCCCCGGTAATTCTTTAACTGAATCTCCGGGCTGATATCCACCGTTGCCGTAAAGCGAAGAGAACCGCCTTCCGTCCAATCGATATCGCTGAAATCAGGGTCCCCGACCACATCCAGATCCCGGTCCTTAACTGCCTGGAGATAGCCGGCCTGGACCTGTTTGCTGATAGATTGAGACCGAACTTCACCACCAATGTATTTCTCAAGAACACTCCGGGGAGCCTTTCCCGGTCGAAAACCGGGAATCTTCCTACCACGTCCCAATCGGTTATAAGTAGAGGCAATCTCGCTTTCCATGGCTTCCGGAGAGACTTCAATCTTCAATTCTCTTCGGCAGGGATGGATTTCCTGTACGTCGACTTTTGTCATTTCTGATCACTCCTTAATAAAACCTTGAAGAGCGGGAGACGGGATTTGAACCCGCGACAACCACGTTGGCAACGTGGAGCTCTACCACTGAGCTACTCCCGCTTATTATTTTCACGAAGCTCCCCGATATTAAAAATATCGGGGAGCTTCGTGAAAATAATAACTATAAAAACCAATTAGAGAAGTTTTTAATAGCTCCTGATCTTAATTCACTCTGGCGTATTGTATAAAAAATATCCCCCCTTACCAATCCCATAAATAAGGTTCGATAGAATAAATTCTAAAAAATTTCTCATACATAAAATTTTTCCGCCGGAAAAATTTTATGGGCGAAGGGAGATTCGAACTCCCACGGGTTTCCCCACTGGATCCTAAATCCAGAGCGTATGCCAATTCCGCCATTCGCCCATATATTTGGATCATTGAAGTCTGCCTCTGCCACCCGGGTCAGGCGGATTTTTTTACTGCGGGACCAGGATTCGAACCTGGGTCAAGTGATCCAGAGTCACCCGTCCTACCACTAGACGATCCCGCAAGAAATTATAAACTTCTCGAGTTAAGACTTAATCTTCCTACCATCCCGATTATCATCGGGATTTAAGAGCTTCATACAAATTGCGATCACTTCGTTCGGCAATTTGTTGAATCTCTAAAACTAGACGATCCCGCATAAAATTTTTCTTCTAAAAACTTTAGTTATAATCTACCGTACCTCATTTATTAGATCAAGAGGAGAATAAAACCTGAGTTGAGCGATTGTTGAGGTGAGTCTCACTCGGCGAGGCGATGGCAGACAGGACACAGGCGGGCAGCAGGCAGGTTCGTGATTTTTTATCTGGGATTTGTGATTTAAAATTTATTCATCCACTATATCTCCCGGAGGAACCTCTCCTTCTTCCAGTTTCGCGATATACGGAAGATGGCGGTAACGATCCCGGTAATCAAGTCCGTAGCCGTAAATAAAGACATTGGGGATCTTGAAACCGACATAATCAGCTTTGACTTCTATCACTCGTTCCACTTCTTTCTCCAGCAGCACACAGATCTTTACACTCCGGGGGCCGAATTTCTGGAGGTGCTCCTTCACCCACCCCAGAGTACGTCCGGAATCCAGGATATCATCCACCACCAGAACGTCCTTTCCCCGGATATTGATACTGATCTCCTTCTCAAGATTCACCACCCCGAGAGAGGTTCGGGAATACCCGTAACTGCTCACCCCGATAAAATCGAAGGCCAGGGGGCAGGAAAATCCCCGGACCAGATCAGCCAGGAAGAGGACGCTCCCTTTCAAGACCGCCACCAGGACCAGGTCCTGGTGCCGATAATCATTTTCGATCGCCCCCGTCATCTGGACGATCCGATCCCGAATCTCTTCTGGTGAAAAGAGCACATTTTCAATCTCAATTTTATTCATCCGGATAATTCCTTCAGCAGTTCCTTCTGTTTGGACGTAAGCTTGGTGGGGATAGTAACCGTAACCGTGAGATAGAGGTCTCCTTTCTTCTTACTCCCCGGTCTCGGCGCCCCCTGCTTCTTCATGCGCAGGACCGTCCCCGGCTGAGTACCGGCCGGAATCTTCAACCCAGCCTCTCCGGTCAGAGTCCGGACGGTGACCGTCCCTCCAAGCGCCGCGGTGGTCATGTTAACCGAGACCCGGGTATAGAGGTCAGCCCCTTTACGGGTGAAACGCGGATCCGCGCCGACCGTTACCCGGAGAATCAGGTCCCCGGGAGAACCACCCCCGGGGCCCGGTTCCCCCTGCCCCCGGAGCCTGATCTTCGCACCCGAGGAGACACCGGCCGGAATCTTGACCGATAGCTTCTTCTTGACCAGGGCCACACCCCTCCCCTGACAGCGGGGGCAGGGATGAGTTATTATCTTGCCCTTCCCATAGCACCGTGGGCACGGCCGGCTGATCGCGAAACCGCCCTGGGTCATGGTCACCGTTCCGGTTCCCCCGCACTCCGGGCAGGTCTCCGGTGTGCTTCCCGGCGCGGCGCCGGAGCCGCCGCATTCCGGGCAAATCTCATCTCTCTGGATGGTGAGCCTTACCTTCCCTCCTTTGATCGCCTGATCGAAGGTGATGGAGACGGAGGCCACCAGGTCATTGCCCTTCTGGGGGGCGCCCCGGGCCTGCCGGAAATGAGCCCCCTGGTCCATAAACTGGCTGAAGATATCACCCAATCCCCCCAGGCCGCCCAGATCGTCATAATGGATATTCCTCGCGGCTCCTCCCCTCCCTCCCCGCGCCGCCTGTCGAAAGAGTTCGTTCAGATCAAACCCGGTTCCACTGAAATCAAATCCCCCGGGGCGGAAACCCTGGGAGAAGGCGGCCTTCATCTGGTCGTATTGCTTCCGCTTCTTTTCATCCCCCAGAATATCGTAAGCCTGGGATATCTCCTTGAAGTTTTCCTCAGCCTGCTTGTCTCCCGGATGGGTGTCGGGGTGGCAGCCCTTGGCCAGTTTCCGGTAGGCTTTCTTGATCTCATCTTGGGAAGCAGAAGAGGTGACCCCGAGTATCTTGTAGTAATCTTTCTGCTCCATAATAAATTTTCCCTTCGGAAAATAACATAAACATACAGACCCGATTTGTCAAGCCGCTGCTGATTCGCCTTTATTAAGAAGGCGAAGGGAGCAATGAGACTAATCGACGTCTCGATCCAGTTTGCTTTGGGACTCAAGAACGGAGATCAACCGCCGACGGAGCTGCGGCTGGGTCGGAGAGATGGCAAGTGCCTTCTTCAGTTCATCAGCGGCAGCCTGAAGATCACCCTGTTTCTCATAGATCACGGATAGGTTATAGTATGCCTCTATTCGGGCCTTATTATAGACAAGCGCTTCTCGAAATAACCCCTCAGCTTTATAATATTCTTGCCGTTCCGCGCAGAAAAGCCCCTGATTGAAGTATCTCTCCCCCAGCTTCCGTTTAACTTCGTCCGCTTTCCGGCGTACCTCGCCGGCCCGCCCCAACCGCCCCGCTCTCTCCAGGGCATAGGCCCAGAGGTAATAACTATCCGGAAAATCCGACTGGATCGCAAGCGCGTGGGCAAGTTCCTCGATCGCCCGGTTATACTGTCCTTTCTCGATCAGATCGGCGGCGGCGCGATTGTAGGTCCGGAGCATCATCAACCTGATAATCCCCGATCGGGGATAGTTCTGATACGCTCTCTGGGTCAGGGTGATGGGTTCATCCCAAAATGCGATATACGAAATCGTTGATCGGCTTAGTACCGCTATCCAGATAACAACCGCAGCGATGATGATCCCTCTTAAGCGCCCAATACGGGAGATTGCCATAATAATCAGCAAACTAAGGGCGAAGATCAGGGGGATGGTAGGGAGATAGGAGAACCGGTCGGCCAGTACCTGAGCCCCCACCCGCACCAGACCGCCGACGGGAAGGAGCAAAAAGATGAAGAGAAGAAAGCCGGTGATTAGTGATGAATAGCGATTTCGATATAAGCAAAATATCGTTAATACCCCGGCCAGAAGGAGCCAGGAAAAAATGATATATCCGGGGGCCGTCAGTGGTTCGAGCGGGTAGAGGGGGGCCATCCCGAAAGGCCAGAGTGTCTTGCCGACATAAAAAACCATCACCCCGGGAAATTGGAGGAGGTTTTCAAGTATAATCATGGGGGTCAATGGGGCCATTAGAGACTCCCGGTGCTGACCAAGCACCGCCAGCAGCGCGGCTCCGGCCGCTAGAACGACAAACGGAACCGCGCGAAGAAATGATCTTCTCAACCGTCTCTTCCCGGCGGGCGAGAGCATTCGATAATCAAGAATTATCACCACTACCGGGAGCGAGACCGCCATTGCTTTACAGAGTATCGCACCCAGATAGACAAGAACCGCCCACCAGTAGAGATAGGTCTTTTTTTCACTCCTTCCCCGGACAAAGAGATAGATGGTTAAAAGATAGAAAAAAGCGAAGAGCACGTCCTTGCGCTCGGTAATCCAGGCAACGGATTCAACTCGCAGTGGATGGATCCCGAAGATCAGAGCAGCCAACCCGGCTAGATAGATCAGGCTGGAACCCGGCCGGCGGCGCCATCTGCGAATAAGATATTCTATCAGGGTAAAGACCAGGAAGACATTGATGAGATGGAGCAGATAGCTGGTAAGGTGATGACCAAAAGGGTTGGTCTTCCAAACCGTGTAATCCAGCGAGTGACTGAGGAGCGTCAGTGGGTGATAGTTTCCTTCCACGAGTGAGAAAAATGCTTCTTTAACCAGGGGGAGGGAGATCGACTTCTGGAACGGATTCTGGAAGACATAGAAGAGATCCCAGAACAGATTAAATCCCAGAAAGAGTGAGGGGAGGAAGACCAAGGCGGTCAACCCAACTACCGCCAACGGGATCATGATCTCTTTCCTGGTTTTCATATATCCAACGGATCCGCTCTCCCCGGGCCGGTTAGCGCAATATAAAATTGATACCGATAGTCGCCCGGTTTTTATGTAATGTCACCAATCGGCGAGAGTTCCGGCCCTTAAGCCCGACCCGGTACTCACCCTCTCCCCTCGCCATGCGGGGGAGCCGGTAGTAGCCGACGGCATCCGTCCGGTCGGAAGCTACCACCCTTCCCTCCGACCGGCCCTCCACCGCAACCCCGGGGACCGGGTTGCCCTTCTCATCCATCACTCTTCCTGAGACCGCGACGACCTTGTCTCTGATAATGCGGAGATAGGTCTCCCCGAACCCCGAATAGGGATAGCCCTCGGTAAAGCGAGTCCCGCTCTTGCTGATATCCCGGGTGGTGGGGGGAGCCGGGGTGAGCGGTTCAATAGCGGTGTCTTCATTCCACTCGTTCCAGGAGGTGATCATGATTATCGGGAGGTCCGGGTCGGCATATTTCAACCCTAATCTATCAAAGAGGACCGAGAAGAGCGACCCGGGCGCTCCGTCTTTCTTCCAGAGACGGGGAATCACGTAATGATCCCGGCGGAGCCGCAGGGGACGATCATTGTATCCGGGGATCACGTTGGGGATGAAGACGACATCATCACCGCACGCTTCTCGATACTCCGCGAACTTCTCATCCACTTCGGACAGATACCGGCTCTCCGCGCCGTAACCCGCATGCCCGCGTTTCCGGGTTTCGTACATATTGTAAGGGGTTACCGCGTCGAAGAGCTTGATCCGGCTTCTCTGGGGAGTATCGGTCCATTCCACAAAAGAATCTTCCCCTCCCCCATCCACGGTTACCTCCCAGAATACTTCATCACCAATGATAAAGGGATCGATTCCCTGTTTCCCCAACTCCACCCGGACCTTCTTCAGAACCGCGGCGGTATCTCCCCGGAAGGTCCTGGTTACATACAGAAAGATCACCGGACGCCCATCTATCTTGAGATAAGAGGGGTGGTTAAAGTAAGTGGCAGCGAATTTGAGGAGATCGGCAACCAGACGGGCGGTCTTCTTCTCATTCCAGTTGATCGTCCCGCCGGCACGATTAACCCCGAGGGACTGGGTCTCATAGAAGATACACCACTTGATATCCTGGATATTAGGCGCCTGCAGAAAGCCATCATCCAGAGACTTATTCCGTTGAGGAAAGTTCGGCCACCAGTCGATCGCCAGGAAATCGATCCCATAGCGGGAGCACCAGGCGATATGCCGTTCGGCCGCCTCCGGATCACTCGAGTTATAGGAACCCAGAACAGGAGACTGGGGCGGCTTCAGATATCCGCGAAGATAACCCATCTTCCGGAAATTCCGGGGGAACCAGAGATAATAGTATGCCCCCACCAGGGGCTGCTTCGGCGGGGGTGGACCGCACCCGACAGAAAATAGAACCAGCATGGTCAGCGATGTTGCCAGACTCAAGAAACTGAGATGTCGAAGTGACGTGATCATTAAAATATTCCCACCCACCAGAGGATGATACCCGTTAAAATAAGATGGCCGCCCAGGGGAAAGAGGTAGATGCGGTCCCGGGACCGGATAAAGTTCACCAGCAACATGACCGCTCCCGGCAGCAATACCCGCCCGTAACTCCAGGGCTCCACCCAGACGCTGGTCGTCATAAAGAACGGGAAGAGGGCATAGATCAAAAACGAGACGCTCAGTTCATCTGATGAACGGATGGCCTCCCGGACGGCCAGGAAGAGAGAGAATACGCTGATTACCAGAAAGATTGCCAGATAGGACTTCTCACACCATCTGTCGGGAAAAGCGAAAAGAATGGCGCTGTAATCGATTATACCTCTCAAGGGTATCCCGAAATTACCCACCCCCCCCCTCCAGGAGAAGTCTCGAAAACGAAAGAATACATAGCCACTCCAGATAAGAAAAGGACCGAACGAGAGGATGATGGCTCTCGCTCCTCTCCTGGTGTGGCGGAAGAAGAGATCGAAGACAAGAAAGACAATGGGCACGATGATCACCACCTCCCGGGCCAGAATCGCTCCGGCAAAGAAGAGAGCCCCGAGGTAGAAACGACGGGCGGAATAATAATAAAGAGCGCCCAGCAGAAAGGCCATCGCCACCGGGCCGGCAAGATCACGAAGGAGACAGAGGATTAATCCACTGAAGAGGCCGTAGATAGCCGCATACCAGGAACTCAACCCTTCTCTCTGAAGCCACCGGAGGACGAAGAAACTGCCCAGGAGGATCGAGGCGAGATTGACCAGGACTAGGGTATAGGGAATGAGAACGGGGCGCCCCAGGGCCAGAAGGGCGGCCAGCCCGGGATAGAGGATTCGCTGGTAGCGATAAGCCCGCGCATCCATATACTTCCACCCGTCTTTTGTGATCAAAGGGTCACGGGCGGCATATAAGAAAAATTGCCCGTCATAGCCCCGGCTCCCGGGGATGATCACGGCCCCGGAAGAGACCAGCGCCGGGGAGGCGAACCGGGAGCCGATACAGGCGAAGCCGGTGAAGTTGTAGTTGAACCTACCGGCGTAAAGGAAGATGATCAGCGCGTAAGCGCCTAATATTACCGGCAATACCGTGAGGATAGAACGGGCGCTTTTCACTTTCAGGAGATCTTCTTTATTCCATCCCGAAGAGAGAGGAGATTGACGGTTCATGCCCGGAGATTTTCGTCCCGGCAACGGAGAACGAAGGATTGCGGGATCGCGTTATCCGGGTTATTTGAGCAGACTCTCATACATCTCTCTGGTCTGATCCGCGATCCTCTCCCAGCTGAAATATTTCTCTACCCGGCGGCGGCCGTTCTTGCCCATGGTAACAGCCATTTCCGGGTTATCGAGAAGCTTATCAACGGCCGCGGCGATCTGCTCCGAACTGCCGGGATCGACCAGAATCCCGGTCTCATCCGGGATCACCACCTCCTTGATCCCCCCGACCGCGCTGGCCACCACCGGTGTATCACAGGCCATAGCCTCCAGATTTATGATCCCAAACGGCTCGTAGACCGATGGGCAGACAAAAATTCGGGCCGATGAATAGAGCTCAACATTCTTTTCATCTCCCAGGTTCTCATGAATCCAGACGATGTTCTTCTTCCCCTTAACCTTCTCCATCATCCGGTCCTCATAGTCCTTGGTATCAGCCCCCACAGCTTCAAAGACTACCTGAACCGGAATATCATCGGCGGCGTCGATCAGGTACTCCATCCCTTTCTGGGCGGTGGGCCGGCCGACAAAGAGGATATAATCTTCCGCGATGCCGTAACGATCCCGGAGTTCCGGACTGAGAGGGCGCCGGTTCCATCTCTTCAGATCGATACCGTTATGGATCACCACCACCCGGTCCGGATCGACCTTAAAATTATTGATGATATCTTCCTTCATCATGTGAGAGACGGCCACCACCCGGTCCGCGTTTTCAAGTCCCACCTTCTCGATCCAGGCGCTGACATAGTACCCTTCGGCCAATTGATCGACTTTCCAGGGACGCAGAGGCTCCAGGCTGTGGCTGGTGGCAACATAGGGAACCTGGTAGAGCCGACTGGCCAGAAAACCCGCCAGATGAGCATACCAGGTATGAGTGTGGACTACGTCGGCATCGATCCGGTTCATCAAGATCAATAGATCGGTAAAGATCGTATTGAAGAGAGAATCGAACTTCGGCTGATCGGGGCAGTGCAGTTTCGGCTCCGGTTGATAGCCGGTAACCCGCAGATTGCCCCGATCCAGATGCTGGTCGCCGAAACAACGGACATCAACCTCCATCATCTCGGCGAGACATCGGGCCAGTTCACGGATATGGACTCCGGCTCCGCCATAGACGTTGGGTGGATACTCCTTGGTAATAAAAGTAACTTTCATGTGAACTCCTTTTAGAACATAGCCTTCACTTCGTTCGGGCAACTTATTTAACCGTGGATTTAGCGGATTATGCTGATTAAAGAAAAAATAATCCGTTTAATCCGTTTAATCCGCGGTTTTTTGAAATTCCAATTCACTCTATACGAAAGATCGCGGCCGGCTCAACCTTCGGATCCAGAGTAATATACTGCTCCCTCCCCTTCCAGATCATATCTTCTTCCGTAATAAGGTTGCGGATAGTATACTCCTCATCAGATGAGATGCCGAAAAGTTCCACGGGGACCGTGATCCGGCCGGTCTGAGAGCCGCCGGGATTAAGATTGACCGCCACCAGGATCCGGTTCTTCCCATCGGGCGATATCTTGCCGTAGCAGAGAATATTCGCGCCGGTCGAGCTGAAGAAACGAAGATTGCCGTAATAGTGGAGGGCCGGATTCTCTTCCCGGATCCGGTTCAAAGTTGCGATATAGTCTTTGATATTTCCCGCTTTATCCCAGTCGCGCACTTTAATCTGATACTTCTCCGAATTCAGGTAGGATTCCTTTCCGGGGATTAGCGGATCATTCTCAAGGAGTTCATATCCGCTATACATCCCGAAGACGGAAGAGAGGGTGGCGGCGAGCGCGAGCCTCATCTTGAACGCCGGCTTCCCGTATTTCTGAAGAATCTCGGAGAGGATATCAGGGGTATTGACAAACAGGTTCATCCGTAAAAATTCTTTCAGGTAAGTGCCGGTGAGCTTGGTAAAGTACTCGATCAACTCATTCTTTTCGTTACGCCAGGTAAAATATCCGTACGACTGTGAAAACCCGGCGAGAGCCAGTTCTTCCAGCTTATCGTAATTGGTAAACGCCTCCGCCAGAAAGACCGTCTCCGGATAGACTTCCTTCACCTCCCGGATCAGCCATTCCCAGAACGCGGGCGGCTTGGTATGCGGATTATCCACCCGGAACGTCTTGATGCCGTTCTCGATCCAGAAGATGAAGATCTTCTTGATCTCCTCCCACATCTCTTCCCGGTCAGTCGGGTTGAAGTTCAGGGGACAGACATCCTGGTATTTTTTCGGTGGGTTCTCGGCGTAGCGGATGGTCCCGTCCGGGTTATGAAAGAACCAGTTCGGGTGCTCCTTGATCCAGGGATGATCCGGCGAGCAGTTGCTGGTAAAGTCAAAGGCGATCTCAATCCCCGTCTTCCCGGCCGCCTTTATGAAATGGTGAAAATCCTTCAGAGTCCCCAATTCCGGATTGATGGCGGTATGTCCTCCTAACTTGCTCCCGACCGACCAGGGGACCCCGGGATCGCCGCGCTTGGCCTTCAGGCTGTTGTTTCTTCCCTTGCGGTTGGTCACTCCGATCGGGTGGATGGGGGTGAGGTAGATGACGCTAAAACCCATCCGCTTGATATCGGGTATGCGTCTCTCCGCGTCTTTAAAGGTCCCGTGCTTCCCTTTCACCGTCCCCTGAGAACGGGGGAACATCTCGTACCAGGCCGCGAACCGCGCCCGGGCCGGTTCCACGTAAACTTCCAGGTCGAGATGATAGCGCGTCCTTTTACCGGCGGCGGCCCGGGCCTCAATTGAATATAGATAAATCCCCTCCGGGGAGAAGAGAACCTCTCCTTGATAGCGGGTGGCGCCGGTTTGGGACATGGGGACGGACGACCAGTCGGATTCTTCCGGATACATTCTCTTGAACAAGAGGGAGGCTTCAATGGTCCGGGGGCCATAGATATCGGTCGTCACAACCAACGGACGGTCTACTTCTCTCTTGATCGGGTAACGACCGCCAGCCAGTTCCGGGTAAACATTTCGAATAATAATCCGTTTTTCCACGGTTTTCATTCTCACCTCGCTTGTTCGCCGAGTTCCCGGCACGCGTCATAATTGAGGACACTATAGTCAAGGGTGTATCCATTCTCAAGGATTTTTTCCTTCGCGCAACCGTTTCCGGACCTGAACGCAAATTGACTTGGGGGGGGCAGGGCGGTATGATATATTTTCGGTTTTATGAAGATAATTCAGAGATATATCGGAAAGAGCGTAGCGGGAACCTTCCTTATCACCCTCCTGGTTCTCACCGGGATTCTCTGTCTGGGCAACCTCATCAAGGTCGCCGATCTCATTCTCAAGGGCATGGATCCTATCCTGATCCTTCGGTTCTTCGGTTTCCTGGTTGTCGGTCTCCTTGAATACGCGATCCCGATGGCGATCTTGACGGCAACCATTCTTGTATTCGGCAGACTGTCGGCCGATAATGAGATCACCGGGATGCGGGCTAGCGGAATCGGTCTATTTCCTATCACCGCTCCAGTATTTTTCTTCGCGTTTGTTCTGATGCTGTTCTGTGTCTATCTTCAGAATACCGTGATTCCAACCTATGGATTCGCCATTCGAAAACTGAAAGCCGAGTTCTGCCTTCAGGATCCCGATGTTCTTCTTCAACCGGGAGAGATCATAACCTTTCCGGGATATACGATCAGCTTCGACAAGAAGGAAGACGGCGTCTTGTACAAAGTCCAGATCAATCAATATAACGGTGATGATCTGGCCAGCGCTATCTTCGCGAAACGGGCGTTGATTGAATTCGACCGGGACCGGGAAGGTTTTACCCTAAAACTATACGATGGAACGGCGGAAGAGATCATCGACAGGGCTAATCCGGAGATCAGAACGCATACCACCTTCGGAGAGTTTAGTTACCCGATCAGCTTGAAAGAACTCTACGAGGAGAGTCTAGTCCGGGATAAAGACAAACGGAAGAAAGACATGACCTGGGGTGAACTGCGGAAGAAACGGCTCGATCTGATACTGGAAACAGAGTTGCTGCAGGAAATTATCACGGAGCGGAAGAAAGACATGACCCCGGATGAACTGAAGCTAACGGTTGATATTTTGCATGAAAATCATGGGGAGATCTCAAATTTTACTACCGAACTTCACAAACGACTCTCTTTAGCGGTGGCCTGCCTCTCCTTGATATTCATCAGTATTCCCCTGGCCATCAAGGCCCACCGCAGCGAGAAGACGATCGGGATGGCTCTCAGCCTGGCTTTGATTTTTTTCTTTTACATCTTTATCGCTTACGCGGATGCTGTCGCAGATAATTATAAGACATATCCCTATCTGATCGTCTGGATCCCAAATATTCTTTTTATCGGCTTCGGTACATTATGGATGGTAAAATTCAGCCGCATATAATTTTTACCTACCAAAAACTATAATGGATTACATCACTCAGTCTTCGAACACGATTTATTAATCCAGAACAAGATCGTTGGCGGCATGCACGAAGCACTGCCGGAAATACAGAGAATACCCGCAAAGATTCGCGGCGGACATCTACGCTCGAGCTGCCGCTGATGACAATGAAAACCGTTTCCCCGGAAACATGTGCCGTGAAGAAGTTCATCCCGGCCGTCATCCTTCTGTTCCTGCTGCTCTACATCATTCCTCTCGGCAACCGCCCACTCATCCTCCCGGATGAATCCCGTTACGCCGAGATCCCCCGGGAGATGCTGGCCTCGGGAGACTGGATCGTTCCGCATCTCAATGGAATTCGCTACTTCGAAAAAGCGGTTCTCGGTTACTGGCTGACCGCGGTGGCGATAGGGCTGTTCGGAGAAAACACCTTCGCCGTTCGGTTTCCCTCCGCCCTGGCCACCGGAGTCTCGGCGCTGATCATTTTCCTGCTTCTTACCGGCTCCGGACGCGGTTGGCGAGCCAGGCTTCTTTCCGTTGCGGCTTATCTGACCTGCCTGGAGGTCTTTGCGATCGGCATCACCGATCTTCTTGACAGCGTCTTTTCCATATTTATAACCGCGACCCTGGTCGCATTCTTTTTCGCCTATCAGAAAGACCGACCCGGGATAAAAAACAGATACCTGATTCTGGGTGGCATCTCTGCCGGGCTGGCTTTCCTGACCAAGGGATTTGTCGCTTTTGTGATTCCGGCCGTTGTGATCGTTCCCTTTATGCTCTGGGAACGCAGAGGAAGAGAACTGGTCAGGTATTTCTGGCTACCCCTGGTATCCGCCGGCTTGATTGTGCTTCCCTGGATCTTGATGATACATCTCCGGGAATCCGATTTCTGGAATTATTTTTTCTGGACCGAGCACATCCAGCGCTTTATGAGCAGTGACCCCCAGCATCCCGAGCCATTATGGTTCTTACTTCCCAATATACTCTGGGGAGCATTACCCTGGATCGTATTATTTCCGGCGGCAGTAGCAGGTCTGGCCAGGAGATTCCCCCGTGACCCGCTTCTTCGCTATACGACATGTTGGCTCCTCTTTTCTTTCCTCCTCTTTTCCATCTCGCGAGGAAAGCTTATGACTTATATCGTGCCCTGTTACCCTCCCTTAATTATTATCATATCACTGGGGATTTTTGAATATTTCGCCCGGGGAAAGAAAAAAATGTTCAATGGCGGCGCCATAATTCTGGGGGTAATACTTATTATGTTGTCCGCCGGACAGATCTTTTCCCAGGTAATCGGATTTCCGGTCCAGAGATTTTTTAACCGGTCGGAGAACTGGAAATGGATTATCGCGGCGGACGGTCTTCTTATCTGGGCGGGCGGCCTGTTCTTATCAGCCAGACAAAAAAAGCCTCTGAAAAAACTCTTCCTTTTTTGTGCTGCCCCGGTATTTATTCTCTTCGCTTCAAACTATATTTTTCCTGAAGCGGTTGAAGAAGGAAAAGCCCCGGGAAATTTTCTCCGGGACAATCTACCCGCGGTTAAACCGGAAACAATCCTTGTCTCCGACGGTTACTGTGCACCCGCTCTCTGCTGGTTTTATGACCGTAATGATGTGCGGCTGCTTGAGAATGAAGGTGAATTTGGATACGGCCTGAGCTATGATGACGCCAAGGGAAGGCTCTTGAGCTTCGAACAATTCAGGGAGATGGCCGGGCCAGCCGGCGATACCGAAAGCGTGCTTCTATTTCTGGCTAGCGATCGTTATAAGGAATGCCGCAGAAATATTCCCCCGCCAACGGAAGTAAAGACCGGGAACGGTTTCGTGCTGGCCCGGTTTGATCATAAACCCCGCAGATAATTTAACATTTTTCCCCTTCATCGATCTATACTCTTTTTTAACAAACTATGATTAATGGATAAATTTAAGAACCCCGCTGAACCTCGATTACAACTTCGGGGCGAGGGCGAGGTAGACTACGTGAGTTAATTTACATGAGGATTCTCGACCGATACATCTACACAAAATTCCTGGTCCCTTTTATTTACTGCATGGTTTCCTTTATCATGCTCTTTGTCATCGGAGATCTCTTTGAAAACCTGGAAGACTTTCTTCAGGTTCCCAATTGGTTCACGGTGATTATCCGGTATTATCTCCTCTTCATCCCTTCAACCATCAGTTACATCACCGCGGTCGCCATCCTGCTGGCCCTTCTCTCTTCGCTGGGACATCTTCAAAAACACAACGAGATCTCGGCCATGAGATCGGCCGGAATCAGCATCTACCGGATCGCGTTCCCGCTTCTTCTCCTCTCGTTGGTCATCAGCCTGGCCGTACTCTACATCAACGAAAAAGTCGTCCCCCAAACCATGAGAGATAGCCAGTTGCTCAAAAAACAGCAGACCGGAATATCGTTTGATGAAGTCCTGTCCGATGTTACATACTACAATCCCATGACCAACCGCAGTTATTATTTTGAATCATTCTATCCCGATAAAAACACCGGCGAGGGGATAACCGTCTATGAACTGCGAACGGATGGGCAACCCTACCGGCGGATCACTGCCGAGAAAGGAGCGTGGCTGGATGGGAAATGGTGGTTCTTCAACGGAATTATCTATACCTATCCCAGGAAAGATATCCCGATTAAAAAAAATCTGACCAAAGAAGCCTTCGATTTTGAAGTCCGGCCGGTGGATCTGCTGGAAAGTAAAAATGAACTTTCTTATCTCGGGTACTTCGAATTGAAAGAATCCCTGGCGAGGAAAGCCGGGTGGCATATCTCCACGCTCCGGCCGGCCCTGGTCGAACTCCACCAGAAACTCTCTCTCCCGATGGCTTGCCTGATTATGGGCTTGCTGGGAATCTCTTTCGGGTTAAAGAGCGTTCAGGGCGGTATGCTGGCCGGGGTAGGGATCAGCCTGGCTCTGGGTTTCCTGTACTACGCACTCTTTTCACTGACCGGCGCCCTGGGAAACCAGGGTTTTCTCCAGCCCTGGCTCGCCGCCTGGGCCGCGAATATCGTCTTCGGGTTGCTTGGCCTGTTCTTTTTAATCCGCTTAAATTAATTCTAAATTAAAATTTTATTGTTTAAATATCCGCGATTCAGTATCTTCCCTGCTGGTTTAAACCGGAAATTCACGGGAGAATTATACGATGGAAAAAGAATCTGATTATAAGATTAAGGACATCGGGTTGGCTGACTTCGGGCGCAAAGAGATCGAGATAGCGGAGAAAGAGATGCCCGGACTGATGGCAACCCGGAAGAAGTATGGAGAGCTGAAGCCCTTGCGGGGCAAAAGGATCACGGGAAGTCTTCATATGACCATTCAGACCGCCGTTCTGATCGAGACGCTGAAGGAGCTGGGCGCCGATATTCGATGGTGTTCCTGCAACATCTTCTCCACCCAGGATCAGGCCGCCGCGGTGATCGCCCGGGCTGGGGTCCCGGTCTTCGCCTGGAAAGGAGAAAACCTGGCCGATTACTGGAAGTGTACTTACCGCGCCCTAACCTGGCCCGACGGCTCCGGCCCTAATCTGGTTGTCGATGACGGGGGCGATGCCACTTTGATGATCCACCGGGGATACGCGGCGGAGAATGATCCCTCAATTCTCGATGCTCCTCCCGGCGGGGAGGATGAAGCTGAATTAAATCGCCGGCTTAAGAAAATTCTCAAAGAAGAACCAGGGAAATGGCATAAAGTCGTCGAAGAATGGGAGGGGGTCTCGGAAGAAACAACCACCGGCGTCCACCGACTCTACCAGATGATGGAACGGGGAGAGCTGCTGGTGGCCGCCATTAATGTTAACGACTCAGTTACCAAGTCCAAGTTCGATAATCTTTATGGATGCCGGGAATCGCTCGCCGATGGGATCAAGCGGGCGACCGATGTCATGATAGCCGGCAAAGTCTGTGTGGTCTGCGGTTACGGGGACGTCGGCAAAGGTTCGGCCCAGTCTCTCCGGGGATTGGGAGCGCGAGTCATCATAACTGAGATCGATCCGATCTGCGCGCTCCAGGCAGCGATGGCCGGCTATCGGGTGGCCAGGATTGACGAGGTGCTTCATATCGCCAATATCTATGTCACCGCCACCGGAAACCTGAATGTTATCACCGCTGATTATATGTCAAAGATGAAGGATCAGGCCATCGTCTGCAACATCGGCCACTTCGACAATGAGATCCAGGTCAGCCGGCTGGAGAGCTGGCCCGGGATCAAGAAAGTTAATATCAAACCCCAGGTCGACGAGTACATCTTTCCCGACGGGCACACGATATTTCTTCTGGCGGAAGGGCGCCTGGTCAACCTGGGCTGCGCCACCGGGCACCCGAGTTTCGTGATGAGCACTTCTTTTACCAACCAGACCCTGGCCCAGATTGATCTGGCGGTAAACCCGAAGAAGCCCGGGGTCTACACCCTCTCCAAGAAACTGGACGAGGAGGTCGCCCGCCTCCATCTGGAGCAACTGGGAGTTCACCTGACAAAGATGACCCGGGAGCAGTCGGACTACCTGGGAGTTCCGGTTAACGGCCCTTATAAGCCCGAGCTTTACCGATATTAAATTCGACCGGGGCGGCAGCTGATTGTTATCCGGCTACTTTCTTCAGTTCTTCCACTTTATCGGTCAGCTCCCAGGTAAAACCCTCTTCTTCCCGTCCGAAATGGCCGTAGGCGGCGGTTCGGCGGTAGATCGGGCGGCGAAGATCCAGCATCTCGATGATCTCTTTGGGCTTGAGAGCAAAGATATCCCTAACGATCTTCACCAGTTCCTCGTCCGATAACTTGCTGGTCCCGTGCGCGTTGACATAGACTGAGACCGGTTCCGCCATACCGATCGCGTAGGCCAGCTGGATCTCACACCGGTCGGCCAGCCCGGATGCTACTATGTTCTTGGCTATATACCGACACATATAAGAAGCGCTCCGATCGACTTTGGATGGGTCCTTCCCCGAGAACGCGCCCCCGCCATGGGGAACCTCGCCACCATAGGTATCGACAATGATCTTCCGGCCGGTCATGCCGGTATCGGACTGGGGGCCGCCGATCTCAAACTTCCCGGTCCCGTTGACGATCCAGATGGTCTCACCCTCTTTATACAAATCTTTCAGCACGGGTTTGATAACCTCCTCCAGTATGGCCTGCTTGGCCTCAACGGTCATCAACTTGCCGGTAGGATCAACGACTTCACTGGTATGCTGGGCGGCGATCACCACCCGGGGAACGGCAATAGCTTGCCCATCCTTATACTCTACAGTTACCTGCGATTTGCCATCCGGCCCCAGCCAGGGGAGAACCTTCTCTTTCCTGACGCGGGCCAGTTGCCGGCAGAGGCGGTGTGCCAGCATGATCGGCAGCGGCATCAGCTCATCCGTCTCCCGGCAGGCATAACCGACCATCAATCCCTGATCACCGGCCCCCTGTTCTTTAAACTCCCCTTCACCTTCGGTAACCCCCTGGGAGATATCAAGCGACTGGTGGCCGATCGCGTTAAGAATCGCGCAACTCTTGTAGTCGAAACCGTACCGGGGATTGACATACCCGATATCCTTAACCACACCCCTGACCAGTTCCGGAACATCGATATAGGTAGTGGTGGTAATCTCCCCCCCCACGATGGCCAGGCCGGTGGTGATAAAGGTCTCGCAGGCCACCCGGCCATTCGGATCGTCGAGCATTACCTTATCCAGAACCGCATCCGAGATCTGATCGCAGACTTTATCGGGATGACCCTCGGTAACCGATTCCGATGTGAAAATGTAATGTTTGGGCTTCATGTCATCCTCCTATAAATAAATTAGCCCCGCTCTGGCGGGGGACTTTTTCAGACAGGATAACCCCGATAAATCTGGGCGGAGCAGGATTAACAAGGATTTTTTAATTTTATCCTGCTTTATTCTGTAAATCCTGCCTGCCCCGATTTATCGGGGTCAAAAAATACAAATTTCGAAGCAGGAACATATAAAAGGGGACAGAGTATTGAAACCATCTCTATCTGGCAAGGGCAAAATCACTCTTCAATCTGACAGTACCCAGGTGGTTGAGGCTTCCTCGGGTTGGCGGTCTCAGCGTTTGTACTCTTCTCGTTTAAGCATAATCGGCGTCGACTGGCGCAGCAATTTCTTGACTTCCGCCCTGATCTTATCAGCGGAACGGTACTGCAGCACAACCTGCGCGAGTTGGCGGACCTCAGATAGACGTAAAGAATTTATCACTTTCTTCACTTCCGGGATCAAAACCGGGCTCACACTGAACTCATCCAGACCCAATCCGAGTAAGATAGGGACAGAGAGAAGGTCACCGGCCATCTCTCCACACATCCCGACCCAGATGTTGTTCTGATGCCCGATATTAATCACCTGACGAATAAACCGGAGTACCGCCGGATTAAGAGGATCATAGAGATAGGCGATTTTTTCATTAACCCGGTCAACGGCGAGTGTATACTGGATCAGGTCGTTGGTTCCGATACTGAAGAAATCCACCTGGCGGGCCAGGACATCCGCCATCACCACCGCGGCCGGAACTTCAATCATGATTCCAACTTCCATGTCCGGATAGAAGGGGACGCCTTTTTTCTTCAACTCATCCTTGGTCTCCTCCCAGATTTTGAGGACCCGCTCCAGTTCGGAAAAACCGGAGATCATCGGGAACATAACCTTGACGTTTTCCTGACAACTGGCTCTCAAGATGGCGCGAAGCTGGGTTTTGAAGATATCCTGCCGCTCCAGGCAGAACCGAATCGCTCTCCACCCCATAAAGGGATTGATCTCCGGGGGAATCTCCAGGGCGGAGTTAAACTTGTCCCCCCCCAGGTCGAGGGTGCGGATAATCACCGAGTCCGGTTTGAGCTTCTTAGCGACCCGGTTATAAGCCCGGAACTGCTCTTCCTCATCGGGAATATCGGTCCGATTTAAATAAAAGAATTCGGTCCGATAAAGGCCCACCCCCTCGCCGCCATGGGCGATGACCGAGGGAATATCTTCCGGCATCTCAATATTGGCGGCCAGGGTAATCCGGAAGCCGTCGCTGGTCTCCGCCGGCACTTCCTTCAACCGCTTAAGTTGAGTTTCAAACCGGGCTAAATCCGACTTCTCCCGGTTAATCCGGGCTAGAGTAACCCGGGAGGGAAAAACGATCACCAGGCCTCTGGTTCCATCCACCACCACCGGATCGCCATTGTGAACGGAGGTTGAGATATCACCCAAACCCACCACAGCCGGGATCTCCAACGAGCGTGCCATGATCGCCGTATGCGAGGTCCTCCCCCCGATATCGGTGGCGAAGCCGATCACATTTTCTTTATGCATCAAAGCGGTATCCGAAGGAGAGAGATCATGGGCGACGACCACTACCTCTTCCCTCAGAGAGGCCAGGTCCGCCCGTTTCCGGCCGGTTAGATTGTGGAGCACCCGCCGGGCCACGTCCCTGATATCGCTCAACCGTTCCTTGATATAGTCATCTTTGATCTGGAGAAACGCCTGGGAATATTCGTTAATCACCTCCTGAAAGACGTATTCGGCATTGAGTTTCTTCTCTTCAATCCCCTTCACTACATCGCTGATCAAGGTGCGGTCTTCTACCACCAGGAGGTGGGCATCAAAAAGTTCGGTTACCTCCCGGCCCGCTCGATCAGCCAGTTCCTGGCGGATCTTGAGCAGCTCCTTCCGGGTCTCAATCAGAGCGTCTTCAAAACGGGCGATCTCGGTCCCGATCTCCTGCTTCCCGATCGGGTGAGGAAAGACAGCGGTCTCCTCCAGATCGAAGAGATATATCTCCCCCACTACAAAACCGGGAGAAGCCACAATCCCTTCGAATACCATTTCTTTCATCACTCTTCCCCAAATCCGGATTTAAACAAGCCCTCGATCTCATCCACGGCCATTTCTGCGTCTTCCCCGCGAGCAATAATTGTAATTATCGATCCACAGGGAGCGGCCAGCATCAAAACCCCCATAATGCTCTTGCCGTTCACCTCATCAGTCCCCCGTTTTAAAATAATCTCGGAGTTGAAACGGCTGGTCAACTGGACAAAACGAGCGGCCGGACGAGCGTGAAGTCCGAGCTGATTCTCAAGTTTAACTTCTCTCACTATCTCCGGCATCATCTCTCCCGGTGGCGAATCCGGTCCTGGACAGTGAGATCCAGTACCTTGGCCGCGTGGTATCCCATGCGCTTTATCCGGTGGTTGAGGGCGGCCACCTCAATTAAGAGGGCGAGATCCCGCCCCGGACCAACCGGAAGAACAATGTGAGGAATATCTATCCCAAGAATAGTCATAAACTCTTCGTCCAACCCTAACCGTTCGTACTCTTTATCCGGATCCCATTTCTCCAGAGTAACTGCCAGATCCACCCGCTTCCGCTGGCGGACACACCCAACACCGAACAGGTTGCGGACATCAATAATACCCAACCCCCTGATCTCCATGTGAAACCGGGTTAATTCCGAACCTTCACCCAGCAGATAGGTTCCTTCCATTAAATGAACAGAGATATAATCATCACTGACCAGGCGATGACCCCTTTCCACCAAGCTCAAGGTACACTCGCTCTTGCCCACTCCGCTCTTTCCCAAGATCAAGACTCCCACCCCGTAAACCTCGACCAGGTTAGCGATCACGGTGGTAGACGGGGCGAACATCTCTTCTAAGGCCATCGTGCAGAGATTCAGCAAGCGGGTCGTGATCATGCTGGAACGAAAGATCGGGATCCCGATCCGGTCGGCCTCACTCAGCAGTTCCGGGGGAGGAATGTAATTCCGGGCCACAACGCAGAATGGTATCTTCTGCCTCAGAAAGAGGCTGATCCGCTCCTTCCTCCGGGCCCGGGGCAAGTCCCGCAGGTAGCTGATCTCCACCTTCCCCAGTACCTGCCCCCTCCGGCTGGCGAAGAATTTTACATAACCGGACAGAGCCAGGCCTGGTCGATTGATCTCGGAGATCAGGATTCTTCTCTTCAGGCCACTCTCTCCCGCCACCAGCTTAAGATCCAGCTTATCCCGCAAACTATCGTAAAATTGTCTGACGGTAAGACCTTTCATGGTATTCTTCCAAACTCCCGGATTAATCTATCTCTAACAGCCCTAAATCTCCATCCTCTCTCCGGAAGATAATGCTCAACCTGCCGCTCTCGATGCTTCGGTAAACCAGAAAATGGCGGGAGCTTTCCCGCATTCGCAGCGAAGCTTCCCGTTCTCCAAGCCGTTCAATCTCAAAATTGGAGACCTTAATCAACCGGGGGATATCTTTCGGAAAATCCTCGGGAGAATACGGAATCCGGACCTTCTCTTTCCGCCGGCGGGAGGATTTATTCTTGCTCTTCTTTAGTTGTTTCTCAAGCTTATTTACCACCTGGTTGACAGCAGACTGAATATTCCGGGCCCGGGCCCGGCAGTTGATCTGGTGATGGCCGGCTTGAAGATTAATCTCCAGAAAATATCCTTTCTTCTCGACCTCAATAACCAGATGCGCGGCGGCGGCACGATCCCACATATATTCGATGCTCTCCAGCTTTTGCCGGGCGTAATTTTTAATCTCGTCGGTGATCGACGCATGCCGCGCGGTGATGATAACTGGCATGTTTAAACCTCCCTTTTATTAAATCTGTTTCGTCTGAAGGCCGGAAAAGAAAATTACATGGTGAACTGTTCCCCCAGATAGATCTCCCGGGCCTGAGGATTATTGATCAATTCTTCCGAAGTGCCTGAGATCAATATCCTGCTTTGAAACATAATATACGATCGATCGGTAACAGTCAGGGTCTCCCTCACGTTATGGTCGGTGAGCAGGATTCCCAGACCCCGATTTTTCAGATCCACGATGATCTGCTGAACTTCAAAGACCGCGATCGGATCGACCCCGGAAAAAGGCTCATCCAGGAGGATAAACTTCGGAGATGTCACCAGAGCCCGGGCTATCTCCAGCCTTCTTCTCTCCCCCCCCGAAAGCATGAACGCTTTGCTCTTGGATAGATGGTTGATACCCAGTTCCTGGAGCAATTCGGTCTTTCTTCTCTTCCGGTTAGCCCTGCTCATATCTAGGGTCTGGAGTATGGCCATAATATTGTCTTCCACGCTTAAATTCCGGAAGACCGACGGCTCCTGGGAAAGGTAACTCATTCCCAGCCGGGCCCGACTGGACATCGGGAAATGGGTAATATCCTTCCGCTGAAAAAATACTCGCCCCGCGTTCGCCTTGATCAAGCCAACAATCATATAAAAGCTAGTTGTTTTACCGGCTCCATTCGGCCCCAGCAATCCAACAATCTCCCCCCGGTTGACGTGGAGACTGACCCGGTCGACTACCCTCCGCTTCTTATAGATCTTAACTAAATTTTCCGCTCGGAATAATTCCATAGCTAAAGTGAACTAAATTGAGCTAAAGTTTACCCGCCGTAGCTATGTAATAGCGAAGGAGGGTGACTAAAGTTAGGTTAAAAAGAAACATCATAATCCTGATCCGGGAAGTATTGGAGGTCGGGGGCTTCTTGGACCTCCATCTCTTTCTTATCGAGAAAGAATGTGATCTTCCCCCCCCGAACAGTGTTAACCCCGGAGGTAACCATCGCGTTGCCAAGGAGAACCGCTTTCTTCTGCTGAGGATAATAAACCACTCTATCGCCGGTGCCGACCTTACCTTCCATTCGGATCCGGATATTTCCCTCTCCTTTCGTCCTCTCGACTTTTTTCCCGTCCGGAGAGAAGAAGATGATCAGGCGATCGGCCCTCAGGCTCCCCCGGGGATTTTTGACCAGGACATTGTTGAAGAAAATCACCCGCTGGTTCCGGTAGTCCAGAAAGAGATTCCCATCGCAGGTAACAACCGTCCAGTCGTCATCCGGAACCGATTCATCACCAGCGGCCACGTGGAAAAAAGAGTCTATAAAGCTGCAGCTTATGATAAGCGCGAAAACTTTGATGATAGTCTTCATAACGGGAATAGTCCCTGATTTCCGCTCTCCTTAATCAATAATTTTACATCTTCAAAGACCCTGATCTGTTTCTCATCGGGGGTCCATAAAAATCCCTTGCCAGTCAGGATCATATTCTCTCGTCGGACCGTGACCCGTTCTTCATCCGACCGGGCATTCTTTGAATCCGTATACAATAACATTCTAACTACGGCGATCGTTAAATCACCGATCCCAGGATCGAGCGATGTCGCCGTCAGGTCGGAGATCTCCAGGCAGCTGGGGGTAACAGAGCGGACCGACGAACCTTCCAGCTTCCAGTCTATGTCTCCATCCCGGTTGGGGATATATCTGATAAAGCCTCCCTTCACTTCCTGGCGAGGAATAAAGGGTTCCGGGGGAGTACCGGGAGTCGGCCGAGATAACGGGGAGGGGGAGACTGCAAGAGTCGGGGCAATCAACGCCGGACTCGGCCCGGTGATTACCTGGGTCTCATCACCGGAGGAAACCTCTCCTCCTCGGAAGAGTGCCGGAGCCGCCGTGACGGCAACGGTAACGAAAAATACCACTCTCTTCTTCATCTTTTTCGGGCCCTCAGAATTAATTCTATTGTCTCCATGACAGCGCCGGACCCTCCCCGGTTCCCGGTTCTATAATCAGCCGCCGCGAGCACGTCCGGGTGAGCATCAGCCACCGCGATCGAGAACCCCACCTTTCGCATCGCCGGCAGGTCGGGGATATCGTCACCCAGATAGGCCGTTCCCTCCTTCCCGCATGAATAGCGCGCCATCAGATCCTCCACCACCAGGGCCTTGTCGGCGAGCCCCTGATAACAATCGGTGATGCCCAGTTCTCGGGCCCGGCGGACCACCGAATCGGACTTCCGTCCGCTGACCAGCGCAACCTTCACCCCCTCTTTCCGGGCTCGGATCAGGGCCGAGCCATCCCGGATATGGAACGACTTCAGTTCCTCACCCTGATGATCCAGATAGATCTTCCCATCGGTGAGGACACCGTCCACGTCGATAATTATAAGCCTGATTCCGGCCGCTCTATTGTTGAGATCCTGATTCATCAGTCACCCGAAAAATTCATGATATATCTCTTCACTAAACAATCCCCGCGTTCAAGAGGTCCTGTACGTCAAGCATCCCGACGGGACGGCCGAGGTCGTCGATGACCGGAAGTTCATCCACTTTGCGTAAGCCCAGCAACCGGAGAGCTTCCACCGCCAGCCGGTCCTGATGTACGGTCAACGGTTTCTTTGTCATTACCCGGTGAACGGGCAATTCAAGGATATTCGGCTGATCCTCGATATGACGCCTCAGGTCTCCGTCGGTAAAAAAACCGCTCAGGCGTCCTTCCTTATCGACAATACTGGCCGCGCCGGCCCGGGCGGAGGTAATCTTCAGGATAACCTCTTTCACCGGGGTATCCGCCTCGACAACCGGGTTTCTTTCCCCTTTCCTCATCAGGTCGGAGACCCGGAGCAGCAATCTCTTCCCCAATGATCCTCCCGGATGAAATCGCGCGAAGTCGGCTGGCTTGAAATCACGTTTCTCGATCAGGGCGACGGCCAGGGCGTCACCGATAGCGAGCGCCGCCGTGGTACTGGCGGTGGGAGCCAGATTGAGCGGGCATGCCTCCCGATCGACTCCGGCGTTCAGGACAATATCGCTATGCGCGGCCAGGGTGGAATCAAGGTTTCCGGTAATACCGATTAAGGAGATTCCCAGTTGTTTTATAAAGGGGATCAGATTCTTGATCTCCTCCGACTCCCCACTATGGGAGATCATAATCATAACATCATCCCCCCCTACCATTCCCAGGTCACCGTGCAACGCCTCAACCGGGTGGAGGCTCAGGCTGGGTGTACCCGTGCTGGCCAGGGTCGCGGAGAACTTGCGGGCAATGATCCCGGCCTTCCCCATCCCGGTGACGATAATTCTTCCCCGGCACCGGTAAAGGATCTCCACCGCTTCCTCAAATTCTTTCCCCAGTTTGGGGATTAACGCCAGAACCGCTTCGCCTTCGATCTTTAAGACCGAACGGCCGATCCGAAGCGCATCGATTTCCCGGACTGATTTATTATCCGTCACGCTCTTTCACCACCTGGTCGATCTTCCTGATTACCTTCAATAATGCCGGCAACTCATTAATTTCCAGGACACTGGAAGCATCCGAACGGGCCGATTGCGGCTGATCATGTACTTCCATGAAGATCCCGTCACAGCCCGCTCCCACCGCGGCCCGGGAGAGTTCCGGGATGAACTCCCGCTCTCCCCCCGTGAAGCCTTCTCCTCCTCCGGGCAACTGCACGCTATGAGTAGCATCGAATATTACCGGGTAGCCGAATTTTCTCATGATCGGGAAAGCCTTCATGTCATTGATAAGATTATGATAGCCGAAAGTCACTCCCCGTTCCGTGATCACGATTTTCCGGTTCCCGGCGGATTCGATCTTCTTGATAATATGTTTCACATCATCAGGGGCCAGAAACTGGCCTTTCTTCACGTTTATAACGCAGCCGGTTCGGGCGGCGGCCAGGATCATATCCGTCTGCCGGCAGAGAAAAGCGGGCACCTGAATAATGTCGGCCACCCGGGCCACTTCCGGGGCGTCTTCTTCCCGGTGAAAATCAATCAGCACCGGCAGCCCGAACTCACTCTTCACGCGCTCAATTATCCTGAGGCCTTCCCGGAGACCGGGCCCCCGGTAAGAATCCAATGAGGTCCGGTTGGCCTTATCATAGGAAGCCTTGAAGACTAAGGGCACCCCGCTGGCCCGGCAGATGTCTTTCAACGTCCCGGCGATCTTCAGGGTATGCTCCTCGCTCTCAATAACGCAAAGTCCCGCGATCAAGATAAGGGGCCGATTGCCGCCCACCGGAACTGATCCAATTTTAAACTCGGTAACTTTTTTTATCATAAATCAAAGACTCCGGTTCAAGTACGCCCGGGCCCGTTCCAGATCTTCGGGAGTATCGATCCCGATCGTATCCTGGACCGTTTCCAGCACTTTAATTCTATATCCATTCTCTAAAATTCGCAACTGTTCCAGCCGTTCCCGTTCCTCCAACGGCCCGGGGGGGAACTTAGCAAACAGCGATAAGAAATCCCCCCGGTAGCCATAGAGACCGATGTGTTTACAGCCGAAGACCGGGAGGGAGGGGTCGGAGTGGGGGATGGGAGAACGGGAGAAATAAAGCGCGAATCCATCTTTGTCGGTCACCACCTTGACCAGATCGGGGTCTTTTAACTCCTCAACCGTCTCTATCTTCTTCATCAGGGTAACTACCGGGAACTCGGGCGCCCGCTCCAGTTCTTCCACGATCAGATCGATCATCTCGCCCTGTAAAAACGGTTCATCCCCCTGAATGTTAACCACCACGCCGATCTCGCGGCCCCGGCAGGCTTCCTCCACCCGCTCCGTGCCGGTGGCCGGAAAGGAAGAAGTCCGGATCACTTTCCCCCCGAAGGCATTAACTATCCCGGCGATCCGGTCATCATCGGTCGCCACATAGAGTTCGTCCAGACTGGCCGCGGTCTCCGCCCGGCGGTAGACGTGTTCGATAACGGTCCGGTCACCAAGCAGAGCCAGCAGCTTGCCCGGAAACCGGCTGGCCCCGTAACGGGCCGGGATAATGCCTACCGCCCGAGGTTTAAGAGTATTTACTCCAGACATATATTTATTCAGTCTTTGTTATCCATAAAGCGGCTTGATAAAGGTCCTCCGCGATGTAATCGGGTTCGCGCCAATCCTTCATCCGCCGCAGTTCTTCCACTTCTTCCGGCAGCGCCAGCAGGACCGACCGGCAGCCGGAATTATATCCGGTCAGGATGTCGACCAGCTTATCACCGACAAAAAATGAACTATGACAATCGACCTCATACCGGCCAGCAAGTTCAAGCACCAGATAGGGGGAGGGCTTGCGGCAGTCACAATCATCGTCGGGATGGTGGGGACAGTATACGATCTCGTCCAGAGTAATCCCGTCCCGCCTCAGTTCCGCTTCCAGCTTGAGGTGTACCGCCGCTAGTTCCTCCACGGTGAAATATCCCCGGCCCAGGCCTGACTGGTTAGTTACCACGAACAACAAGAAATTGTTATTTGCCAGCAGTTTCAGGCCCCGCCGGGCCGCGGGGTAGATCCGGAGCAGTTTCGGAGAACAGAGATACCCGGGATCTTCATTTATCGTTCCGTCCCGATCTAAAAATACCGCCCGCCTCCTCATTGCCAGTTGAGGGTACTCCTCAGTTCCTCGGGGGTGACGGTCGCGGTCCCCAGCTTGCCCACTACTACCCCGGCCGCGCAGTTGGCCAGGAAGGACGCCGCTTTCAAGTCAGCCCCGGCCGCCAGAGCCAGCGCTACCGTACCGATAACCGTATCCCCGGCTCCCGAGACGTCGAAGACTTCCCGAGCCACAGTCGGGATATGAAAGAGCTTCTTCCTCCGTTCAAACAGGCACATGCCCTCCTCTCCCAGTGTAATTAATACCGATGCCGACCCCCATTTTTGCAAGAGGGTCCGTCCTAACCGTTCCAGCTCCACCTCTCTCCCCTTCCCCGCCATCTCGATCGCTTCCTTGTAGTTGGGGGTTACAAGATCGGCCCCGTGGTAGGTGAAATGACGGGAGCCGTTCGGATCAACCACCAGGAAATGGTTCCGGCGGTGTGCGAACTCGATCAACTCCGGGATTACCTCCTGGCTGATTACTCCTTTGGCATAGTCTTCCAGGATGATTCCGTCAATCTCACTGCCCAGACCATGAACAGTCTCAAGCAGCCGGCCCCGAAGATCATCACCAAGAACGGTGTTATACTCCCGGTCTATCCGTACCACCTGCTGATGACCGGCTAGAATCCGGGACTTTGTTACCGTGGGGCGGCGCGGGTCCACTATCAACCTCCGGGGGTCGATCCCGTTCTGGCGAAGCAACTTCTTCAATTTCCGGCCCGGCGGATCCGATCCGATCACCCCCAGGATAATCGGCCGCCCCCCCAGAGAGCTGATATTGTGTGCCACATTGGCGGCGCCACCCGGAACCCAGGTCTCGGAGTTCACTCGCACTACCGGGACGGGCGCCTCGGGCGATATTCTCTCCACCTCTCCCCAGATATATTCATCCAGCATCACATCTCCGATCACCAGAATGGTCTTGCCGATAAACCGGGAGATTATTTCATTCCATTTCTTATCTAAAAAACGGTTTTTCATCACAGATAGCGCCCCGGGATTAAATAGTTTTTCACATAATCGGCGACTGCTTCCGGAAGCGCAGTCACTGGACGATCGTACCCGGACCGGCGCAGTCTCGTCATCTCCGCCTCAGTATGATACTGATAGGTCTCCTTTATCTCTTCCAGCATAGGTATGTACTCTATCTGTGGTTTGACCTCCATTGCCTCAAAGAGAGCGTCGGCCAGCGTGTTCCAAGTTCGGGCGGAACCGGAACCGATATTGAATATACCGTGCAGCTTGGGGTGTTCATAGATAAAGACCACCATCTCGACCGCGTCCTTGATATAGATAAAATCACGTTCCTGTTCTCCGTCCGGATACCCATCCCGATAGGAAGAAAAGAGATTGATCTTGCCCGTCGCCGCGATCTGCTCATACCCCTTGCAGACCATGGACCGCATCGAGCCCTTATGGTACTCGTTGGGGCCGAAGACATTGAAAAATTTAAGCCCCACTATTTTCTCCAGCCATCCCTGACGATAGGCCCGGAGATCGAAGATGTGTTTGGAGAAGCCGTAGCCGTTCAGCGGCCGGAGAAGGCTCAATTTACTTATATTGTCTGAATATCCATTGGTGCCATCACCATAAGTGGCGGCGCTGGAGGCATAAATCAACCGGACCCCGGCAGCGAGAGCGAACTCGGCCAGCACCTTGCTATACTCATAATTATTCTTGATCAGATAACGCAGATCGGCCTCGGTGGTGGAGGAACAGGCGCCCAGGTGAAAGATCGTCTTGATGGAGCCCGGTAGAGACCGGGAGATTACGGCCTCACGAAAGTCATCCTTCTCCATATAGTCCGCGAAGCGCAGTCCGGCGATATTCCTCCATTTATCGCCGCTTCCCAGTGAATCCACAACCAGAATATTATCCTGACCCAATTGATTCAGTTTCCAGACCAGGGCGCTGCCGATAAATCCGGCGCCCCCGGTCACCACTATCATCTCTTTCATGTTAATTCCTGCCGGCTTTTATTAATGGTGGGCAATTGTATCCGATCACCCAACCTTTCACAAGGCGGAAAACTCAGATCTCCGGTGATGATTGAGACGAGCTACGAGCGACGACCAGGGCGAGGAGAAACCAGAAGACCAGTACCAGCCGGAAAGAGAAGAACGGGTTATCCGCCAACCCACCGATTAAGAAGCCGGCCAACCCCGCCGTCATCCCCCGGAAGAAAGAACGGGAGAAGGGATTGTCCGCCGTTCTCCGGCCGGTCCGGAGCGCGCAAAAAGAAGCCGCCAGCAGCCAGAGGAATGCCCCCAATCCCGCGATCCCGGTGGCGGCCGCCAGAGAGAGGTACATATTATGGGCATGGACGGGCTTCTCCCCCGTCTCCACTTCTTTGAACCAGGTCTCATACGCTGCCATGAAGACCTGGTGACCAGGACCATACCCCAATATCGGACGGCGCCCGATCATCCGGGTGACGCCGTCCCAATAGATTATTCTTTTGTGAATATTGGGATCCGTTTTAAAAGCCGAAAAGCTCTCCACCCGCTCTTTCAGGTAGGATTGAGGACCGATGTTCACTCCCAGGATTAAAAGCACGGCCAGCAAGACCAATGTCGTCAGAAAGTAAAATTTATATTTTCCTTTCCAGTAAAAAGCCAGAACAGCCATCGCGATCAGCAGACTGAGCCAGGCGGTACGGGAGAAAGTGAGGACCATGGCAACGGTCAAAATCACGGTAATCAGGACGCCGACCGTCTTTACCCATCCGGGATTCCTATCCATGATCATAGCGACTCCGAGGGGGATAAGAAGCAAGAGCGCCGAACCGGTAGTATTAGGGTGCATAAAAGAGAGCCAGATCCGATGAGGGGTTGGCGGGAAGCAGATATGTTGGCTGAATAGATAGATTCCGGCTAACGCGCTTAAAACCACGGCAACAAAAAGCGTCGCGAGGGCTATTTTTTGCGAGCGTTCGGTGGTTAAGAGAGCGGCGGCGGCGAAGAAGAAGAACCCGCCCAGCAGCAGCTCCCGTGTTCCGCCGGCCCAGCTTATCTCCCGGAGCGGGGAGAAGAAGTAGGCCAGGAGGGAGACGGCCATGAAGACAAGGAGAGGAACCTTCAGGATGGTCCTTTTAGGCCTCAACCTTCTGTCCCAGATCCAGCCGGCCGCCCAGAGAATCAAAAGTGGGCAGAGCAGATTGCGGATCTTCCCCCCCACGCTAAAGTAAATCCCGCTGAGAGAGGAGAGAGAAAGACGGAAGGCCGGCTGCTCGAGAGAGACGGCCTCCCCCCTCTCCTTGTTCAGGGAGACCTGACCGACACCGATAAAGAAGATAATAACCAGCAGGAGAATCCGCAGCCCGAGCCGGTATTTTTCCGTAAAGTTATTCATGACAACATAAAGCGCTTCAGTGATTGCCGGAATTAAATCGCGCTATTTCTTCTTTCAATTCCGCCGCCGACCGGGAGATCGTAAATTTTTCCTCGACCATCGCCCTCCCCCGGCGAGCCATCTCTCTGGCTTCCTCCGGAGACTCTATCAACCGGCTGACAGCTCCGGCAATCGCCTCAGGTTCCCGTTGAGGTATCAATATCCCGGTCTCTCCGTCAACTATAATCTCTTCCGCCCCGCCGGATCGGGTAGCCACCACCGGTATCTCACGGGCCAGAGCTTCCACAATTACTCTTCCGAACGACTCCCGCCAGGACGGGTGAATCAGCAGATCGAGGGAATTGATAAAGTTCCGGGGATCGATCTTCTCTCCGGTAAAGATGATCTTCTCAGCGATTCCCAGTTCCCGGCTCAGTTCATTCATCCGGTTCCGAAACTTTATAAACCGGGGGGGGGTCCTCCCGATGATCAATAACCTCGCCTCCGGATATTGACGGGACAAGAGACCGAACGCCCGAATTAGGGATTCATATCCCTTCTGGGGACAGATATCGCCGACACTCCCCAGGAGAACACTCCCCGGCGGAAAGCCCAACTCTTTACGGTGATCACTTTTGTCCTCGACCGGGGAAGCGAGATGAATCCCGAGATAGATAACACGGGATTTCTTTTCCAGTCCCTTCCCCAGTACCGGCAGACCAGAGAGAGCCGCCCGGGAGTTGAAGATCAACCGATCGGCGGCCCGGGCAACATCCTTCATCTCGTTTAGCTCGCGCCGCTTCTGGTAAGCGGTTAGAAGCTCGTGGATCATCCAGATCACCGGGATTTTCAGCTCGGACGCGGCCTGAACCGCCCGAAAGGATTCCAGGCTGTTGGCCACGACCAGGTCGATCTCTTTCTCCCGGAAGATTCTTCTCAGCCGATTCCTGATCCGGGGACGAGTAACCGGGGCCTCCCGGCCGAGGAAGGCCCGGTCATAGAAAAAGAGGTGCCCGGGTTTTATACTGTATCTATCCAGAAGCGGACCCGGAATTGGAAGTCCCAGGTAAAACTTCTCCGGCTCGGGACCGGTCAGAAACTCTTCCACCAGCTCCGCCACAGTAATCGGAGCGCCGTTCAATACCGACGCGTGTGAGATAAACGCCACTCTCTTCATAATTTCCGGGTCGGACCTGCGCAACCTGTTTAATATCAATTGGTTAAGTCCAAAAATAGCTGTTTTTCACGCTGTGAGAGGCTATAAATATATGTTACTTGCTTATTTATAGTGAGTTACGTAGGTCCGACCCCAAAATACAAAAAAATGCCATCTCCGGCGCAAGCGGCGGCGCCTTCTTTCTCTCGTCCGGGGAGAACTTCCGGGCAGGGAACTCGCCACCACAGCCAAGCCATCACTGATAATGGACCAGCATAAACCAAGTAGAAAGAGCGGCTGGAAGAGCAGCTTGAAGCGAGTTGTGGCGATACTTCCGAAATGTTTTGTAAAATATCTGAATTGGCTCTCCTGGAGCTGGAAGAACGCCGGGGCGGCCACTTGAGATGTACTTCTTCCCCCGGCATGGACAATAATCGCTCGCGGATTATACCAGAGGTTCCACCCGGCCCGCGAAAGCCGGCGGCAGAGATCCACTTCTTCAAAATAAAGAAAGAATGTTTCATCCAGCAAGCCCACTTCTTCCAGAGCCTCCCTTCGGAGAAAGAGAGCGGCCCCCATCGGCTGATCGATGACAGCGGCTTGTTCATAGTCAAAGTCTTTCTTCAGATACTCCCGCCGGGTACGGCGGAAGAGACCGATATCTCCCAGGATGGTAAACTGCTGGAGACTGCTCTTGAAATTTGGGAAGGCCCGAACCGAGGGCTGGAGGGTGCCGTCGGGGTTCACCAGCTTCGGCCCTCCCCCCCCGGCGTCGGGGTGCCGGTCAAGAAAGCCGACCATCTCTTCCAGAGCCCCATCTCGAACCCGGGTATCGGGGTTGAGAAGAACCAGATAACGGCCCCGGCTGTTTTGGATCGCCTGATTGCAGGCAGAGGCAAACCCACGATTGGTCCGGTTCCGGATGACGGCAACTTCGGTAAATTCCTCTTTTACCATTGCCGGGCTGTCGTCCCGAGAGTTATTATCCACCACCAGCACTTCATAGCTCAGTTCCGGACGCGCCGCCCGGATGGAAGCCAGGCAGTCCCGGAGCAACTCCTTCACGTTCCAGCTGACGATACAGATTGAGAGATCGTATTGTTTTAACCGCGATTCGCCCATTTAATTGTGTTTCACCGGTTGTTTCAGAATTATAATAAAGGGCAATCTCTCGCCTATGACTCCGGGTATCCGGGAATGGTGACGAATATCTTATTCTGAGCCGGGATCTTTCCCCGGGAAAGAACATTCTCCCGATGATCCATAATCACATACTCAGTTACTCCGGAAGGAAACTTCTTAAACTGCACCCCGAACTCCGAAAGCGAAAAAGGAGAGCGATTATCCATAACTATCCGTAAGACAGGGCCGACTTTCCTGGTCTCCACCCGTAATCTCCTGCGGGCACGCCACCACCGGGTGAGTTCGCTCAAGGTGCAGCACCAGGTATTTTCCTTATGAATAACTTCCAGGAAAGCATCCAGCAACTGGAGACGCACAGGGTTAGCAACATTCCCTATGAAAGTATGGCAAACAAATACCCCGTTCTCGCCCTTCACCCTCTTGAAAAGATTCAGAGCTTTGGTGTATTTTTTGGTAGGGTCAATACAATCGGTGAATTCTAAAAGATTGAATCCGGAAGGGTGATAAGGATATATAAGTCCCTGGGAGAGTGATGGCTTGAGGAGGGTATTGAAGGTGCGGGGAGGAAATACAGAACTTGAATCGTAGAGAAAATCAAGCGACTCCAGAACCCGGAATGTCTCCCGGTTGGTACTGAAAGAGGGCGCTCGGAAACCGACCGGCGGGAATCCCAGCTCGGTTAAAAGTTCCTTCCCCTCCTTGACGCGCCTTATCTGCTCTTCGAATGAAAGGGGGAGCAACTCCTGGCCGGGTTCCGCCCCCCGAGCCATATCCGGACCGTAGGTATGATATGTTCCGGCCTGGGCTATCTCATGGCCGTCAGCCTTTAACTTGACGAGCTCCGCCACTACATCGGGACTCTCATTGAGAGGATGCGTCTTGATATAATTGGGGATGACAAAGAATACCCCCCTGATATCTTTCTTCTTCAGGAAGAGACGGAGGATATCAATATCCTCCGGGGTGGTTGATCCCTCGATATAATTATTGGTAAAGACTGTGGCTGATTCATATCCGTGGGGATAGATATCAACCTGGATGTAACGATTCTTGATAAACAGGAGCGGCGGACCGTAAAGATAATCTCTGGTAATGAAAAAGGTATTGATCAAAATATAGACAACAATTGCCGAGATAATTAGTATCACAATGAACGTTATTTTTTTGGCCGGGTTCTTTTCCATCGCAGACCTCGCATATTTATGGAATACTAAGCGCGAAAGAGCATATCTTATTTTAATTGGCAATGCATCTAAAAAATCAGAATCCTGAAGCGTTTATTTCTTCCCATGTCTACAAGACGGGAGAGGAGATCAGGCTCGGGGGCGAGTCGTATCACATCCTCGCGATCGCGGGGCGCGGACGACGCAGCATCGTCTATCAGATAAAGGATGGAGGTGGACAGCGGAGAGCGTTAAAAGTGGCAACGGACCTGAGACCAGAGACTATAGCTTCAATTAAAAACGAGCGGATGAAAGCTCTGGCTTACACCAGGTATGGCTTCAAACATGCCGAGGTTATTTCCGGGGGACCTGATTTCGTGATAAAAAGATGGGTGGACGGTACCCGGGGCGATGAATGGACCAGAGAGTGGGCGAAAACAGGTTGCCCTCCGAACTCCCCTCAATTTATCCGGCTGGTGGAACTGATTCATCGATCCGCCGCAAAAAAAATCTATCTTCAAGATCTAAATCAAAATAACCTGATCTGGGACGGGACTGACTGGATTATCATCGATACCGGGAGCATTAAGAAGCGATTCAGCAGTTCCCGAATACTGCGGCTCTACCGGGAGTACATCTCGGAAAACTGGGGCCGGTCGACCAGCCCCGACTGCGGCGAGGTCTTCCGCCGCCTTCTTCCCCGGAAAGTACGCGCTTACTGATTACTCAATCGCTTCTTTCAAGACCCGGGCCAGGCGGGGAGCCATGACTGTCAGGGAGTACCGCTCCTTCACGATCTTCCGGGCCGCCCGGCCCATCTCCTCCCTCTTCTCCGGCGATCTCAGCAGTTTCTCCAATCGCTCCTTCCACTCCGCCGGAGAGCCGGCAAAATAACCGTTAACCCCTTCCTCTACCACTTCCCGATTGGCTCCTACCGGAGAACAGACCGCCGGAAGAAAAGCGGCGCCGTACTGGAGAATCTTCAGGGCACATTTCCCCTCGGTCCAAGGATCGGAGAGGAGAGGCATGATGCCGATCTCAAACCCGGTCAGATCCGAGACTTCTTCCGTCCGGGACCATCTCTTAAAGACCACCGGAAGACCGGGAAGATCGGGGGTCTCATCACTGACCACTCTGAAGGTAATCTCCGGGTGGGCCCGGATCAGCAGCTCCAGAGCAGGCCGAACCATCGATAGATAAATAAAGTTACTCCCGGTTCCCATCCATCCGATAGTATTCCCGGACCCCGGAGCCGGTTCCCCGGGAAAGGGGGCCAGGTCGACGACGGAGGGTATGACCGTGACCTTCCGGTTGTAGGCGGACGCCCACCGGGCCAGATAGCTGTTCCCGGCGATTACCAGATCGGCGCCGGCAACCTGTCGTTGAAACTTGCGCATCCGCATCCCTGATTCCAGCCGGGAAGCATTGGAGTCCCGGAACATTACCGCGTCGTCAAAATCATAGATCAGCCGGCGGGCGGAACGTCGGAGCCTCGCGTAATCAAACCGGTTGAGAAGCTTGCGATGGAGGAGGACCGCGTCGAACCGCTCGGCCGATTCCAGCATCTTCCGTCTCTCCTTCTTCGGCCGGCTCAACTCAACCACTTCCAGGACAATCCCGAACGCCTTCAGCGGATCGAGATATTGAAGGACTCGAAACCGGCAGCTGGGGGCGTTCTTATCGGGAACGAGAATCAATATATTCATCATAGATATCAAGAATCTCCTTTATGTTCCGGGAATAGGGGAACTCCTCAGCCCGACGTCTCCCTGCTTCTCCCATCTTGCGGCGCAACTCGGCATCATTGAGCCGGGTGATCCGATCAGCCAGCTCGGTAAAATCGGCCGGGGTCCGAACCACGAAGCCTTCTCTTCCGTCCTTAATAATCTCCGAGGTGCCGCAATAGGAGGTGGTGATAACCGGCAGCCCGCTGGCCATTGCTTCCAGAACCACCAGGGCCGATGGATCATAATAGCTGGGATGAACGCAGATGTCGGCCGCGGCATAGTATCGTTGAATCTCTTTATTAGAGCTGATAAACTTGCACTTATCCCTCACCCCGCGTTTCCGCGAAAAGGAAGTAAATTGTTTTACCTTCCCACTCCCAAATACCCCGACTACAAAATGGTTCTCCGGATCCCGGTTATTGAGTAAAGCCAACGCCTGAAGCAACGACCGGAGCCCCTTAAGACGAAAGTTGTGAGCGACAAAGATGATAAAGATATCCTCCCCGGTCAGCCCCAGCGAAAGTCTGATCTCTTTCCGGTAAAACCGGCGGTTATGAGGATGGAACTTCTCCAAATCAATCCCGTTTCGTACGACTTTCACCTTCTGCGGGCTCAGCCGGCAGTACCGGATCAGATCATTCTTCACCATCGCCGAGATGGCTATCACTATTCTCGCTTCCTTTATCTGAATCTTCTCCACCAGGAAATAAACAATCCTTCGCAGACTAAAGATATAAGTCATAATCTTCAGCATTTTGCTAAAAAAATTGTCGATGGAGCGCAGATTCCCGACCAGACCTCCCATCTGGGAACCACCCAGCGGTTGAAACACATCCATCCCCCAGGTGCGTCCGAAGGAGTGAACAATATCAAACCGGCCGCTTCTCACCTCTTTCCAACACCGCAGAGCAAAACAGATGGTCTTGAAAAAGCGGGGAATCGGGAGGCATTTGATGACATGAATATGTAGATTGCCCCGGCTCTGCCGCCTGGACTTAAGGGTAAAGATATGGACTTCATGCTCATCGTCGGAGAGGAGGTACGAAAGATCGTTTACATAGCGCTCCGCTCCTCCCCGAGCAATGATAAAATTTTCAATACAGAAAGCGATCTTCATTTTTTTATTTTTAAACCTTGTTTTATAAATAGCTCATGCTTCTCGTCCGTCTTCCCGGTCACCGGACATCGGCTGAGCGTAAGGGCTTCCCCTCAACCTTGATAACAACTTCCATTTTATCAGGTGGAGACTGTCTCTCCAGCGTCTCCGGCGCGCTTGACGAACCAGATATCTTCTGAACTCCTTATCTTCCGGAGCGTAAGCATTGAGAAAGCGCAGCGGGTCTCGGGGAGAAAGAGCCGGTTTAACCAGCCGCAATTTCCTGAAGGAACGATAAAGACGGAGCAGGTTCTTTACAGCCACCTTGCTCCGAGGTGGCCTATCATGAGTAGCCTTGTCGAAATCGAGGATGAAGATCCGCAAGCCGGCCGGAGACTGCTGAATCGTTATATTCTTCAGTTGAAGATCGGCGTGATTAAACCCGGACCGGTGCAACGCCGCAATAAGTGCGCCGGTTTCGGCGATAATCTCCCTCTTCTTCCTGATCATGAGGGGAGAAGGATCAGCCGGCCACTGACGGAGATAGGTGAACAGGTCATAGCTATCGGGAATATAGATCGTGATGAGAGCCGCCCGGACCAGGCCGGCACCAGCCGGATCGATGATCAGACCCACCGCTTCCGGAACCCTGATCCGTGCCCGGGCGGCTTCCGTAAGCAGTTTAAGTTCCTTCATCGGCCGGGACACTCCCCGAAGAAGGTCCCGGGTCAGCCGGCGGAAAACCCCCCCGTGGAAGTAATGCCTGACAACCAGCTTCCCCCGCCCGGAAGTAACTACCGCCAGGCGACCCCGGCCACTCAGATATTCAACCTCGGCCCAGCCTGCTTCCGGCGAAGGTCCACCTCTCTCGGCCAGACCCCGGATCTCCTCCCCCCATCCAACTTTGAAGACATAAAATTTGCCTCCCGCTGATCGGCAGTCGAACCCTTCCGGCAAAGTCTTTTTTATCTCTGATATCTTCAAAACTAATTTTTTTGCCCGGAAAATTTTTTAAAGACCATCTCGGCGGTAATCTCATCCATGCATCTCATCGACCGGCAGCTTCGCTTCCCGCAGGGCGCGCAGGCTACCCCGGCCGAGACCACCAGATCCCGGTGGCGAAAGGGGCCAGTCCGGGAGGGGTCGGCCGCCCCGAAGAGACCGATGGTCCTGGTTCCCAGCGCGGAGGCGATATGCATGGGCCCGGTATCCCCGGAGACGACCGCGTGGGCCATCAGGAAGAGCCCCCCCAGTTGTTTAAGCGAAGTCCGGCCGGTACAGTTCAGCATCCGATCATTCCGGACCAGCTCCGCTATCGACCGCCCTAGCGCGGTATCCTGCGGTCCCCCCGTGAGAATCAGGGCAAACTTTGTCCGCTCAAGCACGAGCCCGGATAACTCGACCCAGCGATTCTCCGGCCAGCGGTTGGCGGGCTTGGCCGCGCCGATATTAAGGACGACAAAACCCTCGTCGATAAAGCTCCCGGGTAGCAACCGTTCGGCCACTTCCCGGTCGTGGTCCGAGATCGACAGGCTGAAATGAATATCGCCGTAACTCAACCCGAGATACCCGGCAAACTCAAGGTACTGGAGAACCATGTGACGGGACGGGTCACGGGGAGGGATCTTGCGGTTGGTAAAGAGCCAGGAGAATTCCTTGCAACGCTTTTGATCAAAACCCAATCGTCTCCGGCAACCGGAGAAGGCCGTAAAGAAAGAACTTCGCAATATCCTCTGGAGATCGATCACCAGGTCGGGCTTAAAAGCCCTGATCTCTTCGAGAACCCGGCGGGCGGCGGCGATGCCGCTTCCCCGTTGATAGATAATAAAGCGGTCTACCAAACGGTGTCCTTCGACAATCGGATATGACTTCGGCTCGATCAGCCAGCCAAGTTTCATCTCCGGGCATTCTGACTTCAGGACATTTACCAACGGCAGGGTATTAACCACATCCCCGATCGAGCCCAGCTTAACGATCAGTATCTTGTTTGGGAAATCCACGATAATAAAGTGAACTAAAGTGAACTAAAGTGACTAAAGTGAACTTCCGCCTTCGCTAAAGCTACGGCGGATAAAAAAGTTAGCTTTCGCCTTGCTCCGCCGATCCCGGCGGCCGTTGCGGCTCCTCTCTCAACTGGAGATAGAGGGGAAGCGATCTCTCCTGCCTTCCGTCAATCGCCAGGTTGATGGCATATTCACCCGGTCTTTCCAGTTTTATTCTATCCATGTTTAGAATCAGGTTGGTTGCCACCGTCTTTGCGGCCGGCCCGAACTTGACCCGCACCGCGCCGTCCAGCGGCGGCAAGACCGGTTTGCCGTCCTCATCCATGAAACTGATCCGGACCCGGTGTTCACCTTCCTCAATTCGGGAAAAGCGAACCCGTAAAGCCAGCGCGCAATGGGGCCAGACTACCGGCAACTTTACCGAGTGGATGGTATCAAAAGTGCCGAGGATGTTCAGTTTTCCCCGGTAATCCGTCGCCGCGTCGCATAATACAAATGTCTCAATTTCCATGTGAGTCTCCTTTTATTCCCTCATCTTTACATCTTCTTGATCCAGCAGTTCCTCAACCTGGCCCATCACTTCTTCCGGCGTTATCTCTTCCATGCATTTAAAGTCGGTCGGGCAGATCCTCTTCAAGCAGGGGCTGCAATCAACGCCTTTATAGATGATCCGCACCCCCCTCCCCCGCGGACCGGTCGCCGCCGGATCCGTCGAGCCGTAGATGCCGACAACCGGAACCCCGAGCGCCGCCGCCAGGTGGAGCGGGCCGGAGTCGTTGGCCACGAAGACCCGGCAGAGCTTTATCAGGGCGGCCAGCTCCTTAAGGTTGGTCTTCCCCGCCAGGTTGAAGACCCCCGCCCCGGCAGCTTCCACCACTTGCCGCAAAATATCCCGCTCTTCATCAGAACCGAATAATAAGACTGGAACGCCGGTTTTTTTAACCAGTAACTCAGCAAGCCGGGCAAACTTTTCCAGGGGCCAGCACTTGGCCGGGCCGTAACTGGCGCGGGGGTGAAAACCGATCAGAGAACCCCTCCCACCATAACCGGTCTCCTCCCGGAGCAGTTCCCAGGCCCGGTCGAGCAGATCGCCGGAGGGGACAATCCGCGCGAATGGAACCGGGTGGCTGTTTTCTTCGCCCCCGATTAGACGATAATAATAATCAATCCGATGTGTATTACGGTAACCGAGGGGCGATCTCACCGCCCGGGTCAAGAGCAAGGAGCGTCCCTCTTCAGCGTATCCCCAACGGCGGGGGATACCGGCCAGCCGTATCAAGAGGGCGGATTCAAACGATCGGGGAAAGATCACGGCCAGTTCGAATCCCCGGCTCCGGAGCATCCCGATCAAAACCCGTTTCCGTTTCAGATCTCTCCAGCCACCCCTGAGATCATGGACGATGACATCGTTGACCTCCGGCACCATCTCCCAGAGCGATCCCAGGCTGCTCCGGACCAGGATAGTGAGCCGCGCCTCCGGGAATAACTCCCGCAGCCTCCGGACCGCCGGGAGGGTAAAGATATTGTCCCCCAACCAGTTCGGCTCCCTGATCAGAATCTTCTGAGTTCTGTCTTTTATTATAATAGAATTTAGCGCCTGCGGCGCAACTTCGTAGTGCAGGGCTTTAGCCCTGCCTGAGGCAAGCAGGACTAAAGTCCTGCACTACGGCATTTATTGAATATTAATTACTTCTGCCATCTCCGGTGGACCCAGAACCAGAGTTCGGGGCGTTCCCGGATCTTCTTTTCAAAGATCGCGGTAAAACGCCGGGTCACTTCCCGGACCGCCTCCTGGAGCGGGAGCCCTTGCGGAACCGGAACTTCCCGCTCGAAGACTACCTGATAACAGCCATCGGCTTCAAAATAGATAAAGACCGGGATCAACGCGGCCCCGGTTTTGAGGGCCAGAACCGCCGGCGCGACCGTGGTGAGGGCCGGGCGACCAAAAAAGGTAACCTCCACACTCATCTTCCGGGCTCTCTGGTCGGCCAGAATCGCCACCGCGCCGTTCTTCCTCAGGTAGCCGGTAACTTCCGAGACAACCTCCTGCTTGGAGAAAAGCTCCAGACCGATTAGTTCCCGCAGATCTTTAATCATCCCATCCACGGCCGGATTCTTAATCTTCTGTCCCACCGCCGCTCCGCGGAACGAGAGGAGGCGAGGCATAAATCCCAGATACTCCCAGTTGCCGAAGTGAGAAAGGACAAAGATAATCCCTTCCCCCCTTCCGAAAGCAGCCTGGAGATGTTCCTCCCCCCGCACTCGAAAATTTATCTGCCAACCCGGGCGAATAAATCGTGGTATCCTGAGCAACTCAACCATGTTAAATCCCATCTGCCCGAAGGACCGGCGCGCCAACCGTCGAAGTTCGCCGGAGTTTATCTTCTCCGGAAAAGACCGCCGGAGATTCTCCCGGGCGATCGCTCTATGTTTTCCATCAAAATAATAGGCGGCCTCACCCAGAAAGCGCCCCAGGGCCCGGGCCGGCCGGGCCGGGAGAAGGCATAAAAAACCCCGGAGCAGTATTAATAACCAGTATGAAAACATACCCATTTTTGGATCATTTTATTATTGTATAATATCGGGTGCTGAGTATAGTATCATATCTTATTTGGTTTATAATCTTAATTGTTTCATGAATATCAAGCAGAAAACAGCTGTCGTCTCGACCCTTCTCAACCTCCTGCTCACTCTCCTTAAGTTCGTCCTGGCAATTCTCAGCGGAAGCCTGGTCATTCTGGCGGAGGCCTGGCACAGCCTTACCGACGTTTTTACCTCCCTCCTGGTCTATTTCTCAGTATCCCCTCACCCCGAAAGAGTGATGAGAGAAGCCGACCTGGAACGGGAAGGCAGGCAAGGTGAAGCCACTCCGGGCTCAGGGATCGACTGGAAGAATATCTCACTGGAGAAGTGGATATCCTTCATCATCGGCATTATTATTCTGGGAGCCGCGTGGGGAGTCCTATACAAAATTATTTACAGCACAACAGAAGTTATCTCCTCACCCTTTCTTTACGGTCTCTGCTTCATCTTCTTCGCCGTTTGCTCCTTTGTCGTTTCAGTATTTGAAGTTAAGATGGGGAAAGAACACAATTCCCCGGCCCTGATCGCCGACGGTCTTCACTCTAAAGCCGATATGGTTGGCTCCCTGATCGCCGGCTTCACCATGATCTCTCTTCAGCTGGGAATTAACCAATTGGGGATCAATATCGATAAGATCGGGGCGTTCGTTATTATTGTCTTTGTTTTCTCTTTCGCCCTGGAGACCTTCGTTAATTTTTGGTGGTCTGTCCATGGAAAAAGCGGCTGGAAAGAGCGGATAGCCATGGGTCTGATCACGGCCGCTTTTGAACCCCGGACCTGGAATCATTTTGGGCGGTGGATCGGCCGGATCATCAACTGGGATCATCTCTCCATCAAGATCCGGACCAGGCTCCGGCGCATCATAGTCTCCGTTCTGATACTGGGGTTGCTTATCCTGATCCTGCTGAACTGTCTGACCATGATCGGCCCCTCTCAGCAAGGCATCCGGGAGCGGATGGGGAGGGTGATCAATCGGGGAGAATCCCTGGAACCCGGCCTTCATTTAAAGCTTCCCTGGCCCTTGGAGAAGGTCATTAAGGTCGACTCCCGAATAATCCGGAGTATGAATATCGGAAACATCACCAACCCGAGTTCAATCGCGTTGCTCTGGACCAAGCAGCACGGAACCGAAGAGTCCTTCCTCTCGGCGGAAGATTATTTCTTCTACCCCTATCTGAAACTACATTACCAGATCAAGAATATCTTCGACTATACCTACAGCTTCCACAAGTCTCGAACCGCAGAAACGGCTCTCGGGGGTCTTTCCGACGCGGAGAAACTCCTCAATAACGCCACCCACCGGTTGATAACCCAGATCTTCACCACCAAAGTATTTGTCGATATTGTAACCACCTACCGGGAACCAATGGAAGAGAAGATAAAAGAGGTTATTCAAAAGGAGATGGACAGGCTCAAAGCCGGACTGGAGATCATCACCGTCAATACAATAGACGTGCATCCCCCGGTCTCGATCGCTGATTCTTACGAGCAGGTCATCGCGGCCATGCAGGAGAAAGAACAGAGGATTAACCAGGCACTGGGAATCTACAACAGTAAAATCCCGGAATATCAGGGCTACGCGGCACAGGCCCTCGCGGAGGCGGAAGCTTACGTATCAAAAAAGGGAGATGAGGCCACAGGCGAAGCCAGCCGTTTCTTAAGCCGTATGGAAGCTATTCAAGCCTGTCCATCTATTACCATGCCAATGCTCTACCGAAAATCAATAAAGGAGACTCTGGTTGATCAGCCGATTATTCTGGTTGATCCTAAAGCCGAAGTTCCGGAAGTCTGGCTGAAGTCAGGCCGACCGATCTTTTTAGAGAGTCAATTTTAATCAAGATAAACAATTATACAGGATAAAACGAGGATACCATGAAAAATTTTGTTCTTCTGCTCGTCGTGCTGGGCATCCTGATCTGCCTGGTCGTCTTGAGCGTCTTTACGGTCAACGAGAAAGAAATAGTCATCGTTACCCGTTTCGGCTCCCCGGTGAGGACAGTCCAGGAAACCGGACTCCATCGGAAGCTCCCCGGTTTTATAGATAAGGTAAACCGCCTGGATAAGCGGATTCATGTCTTCAAACCCCGCCCCATCCAGCTTCTCCTGAAAGAACAGAAACCGATCATCATGACCTGCTATGTCTGCTGGCAGATCAACGATCCCCTGGTCTTCTTCCAGTCGCTGGGAACCTCTGCGATCGCAGAAGCGAAACTCGGTGACATGGTCAACGCCCGGCTGGGCAATGTCCTGGGCGATTACTCCATCGATCAGATTATCAATACCAATCCCGAGAAGGTTAAACTGGCCCAGATCGAGGAGAGAATTTTAAATGAATGCAATGAACAGGCCCGGGAACAGTACGGATTGAAGGTTGTCGATCTCGGCGTCCGCCGGATCACCTACCCGACCATCGTAACCGAGGCCGTTTATAACCGGATGAAGTCCGACCGGGAGAAGGAAGCCAAAAAATACCGGGCGGAGGGGGGCAAGAAAGCGGCGGAGATAGAAGCGGAAGCGGATCGGAAGGCAAAAGAGATCCTAGCCCGGGCCACCAGGGATGCGGAAATTATAAAAGGTGAAGGGGACAAGGAAGCGATCAAGACACGAGGAGAGGCCTACAGTCAGGCCCCGGAACTCTTTGAATTCCTGGATTCTCTGGACACCTATCGCAGGATTTTGGGCCGGGATACCACTTTGATCCTCTCCCTCGACTCCGACCTCTTCCGTTATCTGCTGCCGGGAGAACAGGATATCAAACCGGCCAGCCGGAGTACTTCATCCGGAGATAAAAATAAGAAATAAAAGAGCTGCCATGAGCCCGAATGAAGAAAATAACCTGAAGGTCGGGAGCGAACTGAAGAGCGCCGTCCGGCACACCCGGCGCTTTGTTAAATGGATTATGCTGGTTCTGGTCGTCTTTTACTTAAGTCTCGGTTTCTATACCATCAAGACTGATGAGCTGGGGGTCCAGGAGATACTGGGGAGAGTGGTGGACAAGCGGGTGATGCCGGGGCTGCATTATACCTTACCCTGGCCGTTCAGCCGGATTCACAAGGTACCGGTCAAAAAAAAGCAAAGTTTCATAGTGGACGACTTCTACCAGGACCCCCGGGCAAATTCCCTGGCCAGCATCTTCTATAACCTGACCGGCCTGGAGTCCTACTCCCTCTCCGGTGACAACAACGCGGTAGAGATCAAAGTGATCGTCCAGTATCGGATCTCCGATCCGTTTGACTACCTCTTCGGCAGCACCGGGAAGAAGTCACTCCTCCGGGATATCATCTGCCAAAACATTATTTATCTTCTGGCGGTGCGGCCGGTTGATCTCATCCTCACTCGAGGAAAGGACGAGATCAAGGAACGGCTCCAGGTAAACGCCCAGAAAAAACTCGATCAGAACCGGACCGGTCTTACCATTGAACGGGTGGATATTGAGGATATTCGTCCGCCATCCAAAGTCCAACCTTACTTTGATGATGTCATTAACGCCCGGATTGACAAAGCAAAGATGAAGACCCGGGCCGAATCCCGCGCCAACGATCAGATCTCCTTCACCCAGGGTGAGGCGTATAAGAAAAAGCTAGAGGCGGAAACTTATCGTAATAATACCATCCAGTCGGCAAAAGGCGAGAGCGAGCGGTTCCTGAAGCTTCTCGACGAATACCGGAAGGTCCCCGGAATCACCAGAAAACGGATCTACCTGGAGTTCGCCCGGGATTGTCTGAGCAAGATCAAGAACACCTACCTGGTTGACCGGAAGGAGGGCTCCCCTCCCGCCGATCTCCGGATCTTTCCCGGTAACTAATTTTTTTATTGCCGGGGGGTAAGACCTCACTTATTATATCTCATTATCTCCGACTCTGTAATTCCTAACCCGAAGAGGGATGGAAACAGAGCGATAGGGTTCGGCTGGAAACGGCCGCACCTCCCGTGTTTGGAAAGGAGATACCGAGGGTTTATCAAAACGGCCCTCCCGCACGGGAGAGCCGTTTTTTATCTGCCGGAGAAAGAACCTTCCGCAATGAACAAAAATTTGTTCTTTCTGTTCGGCCTGCTACCGGTTTTCAGTTTCTTGATAACAGGCTACTGTGGGGATGAACCTTCCGGAAAGGTGATTATCTTTCACGCCGGAAGCCTCTCGGTTCCTTTTGAAAAAATGGAAAAGAACTTTGAGAAGCTGCATCCCGGAATCGACGTGGAGAGAGAAGCGGCGGGGAGCCAGGCCTGCGCCCGGAAGATCACCGACCTGAAGAAGCCCTGCGACATCATGGCCTCGGCCGATTACCGGGTGATCGACACGTTTCTCATCCCCGGTTACGCCGACTGGAACGTCCGCTTCGCCACCAACCGGATGGTTCTGGCTTACACCGACCGGAGCGAAGATGCCGCCAAGATAAATAAGAACAACTGGTTTGAGATCTTGGGGAAGAAAGAGGTGATCTGGGGTCACTCGGATCCGAATCTGGACCCTTGTGGCTATCGCAGTCTCATGATGCTGCAACTGGCGGAGATCTACTATCAAAAGCCCGGGCTCTATCAGAAGTTACGCCGGAATATCCCGATCGAGAATATCCGCCCCAGGTCCGTGGAACTGATCTCTCTTCTGCAGACCGGTAACATGGACTACGCCTGGGAGTACCGCTCAGTGGCGGTTCAACACGATTTGAAATTCCTGGAGCTGCCTCCCGATATCAACCTGGGCGACCCGGCGCGGGACGATTACTACCGACAGGCCCGGGTTATGGTCTCCGGCAAAAAACCGGGAGAGTTTATCGATCTGACAGGAAAATCCATTACCTATGGAGTGACCATGCTGAAACAAGCCCCCGACCGCGCTTCGGCGGAACTCTTCCTTCGCTATCTTCTCTCGCCCGATGGCGGCTTGCGGGTCCTGAAGGAGAATGGCCAGGTTCCGCTGTTGCCTCCGGTCGTGCCTTCCGCAAAGATGCGGGATCTGATGCCGGAAGAACTCCGGTCTTTGGTTGACGTCGGAACTTCACAATGAGGATAAAGAACTCCTTCTTATGGCTCGCCCTTATCTGCGGGCTGCTGGTTCTGGGCTTCATTCTCTTTCCTCTTCTCCGGCTCCTTACCGCGCCGGACCCGGAACAGATGGGCGAAGCCCTCCGGGACGTCACCGTCCGGAAGGCGATCTGGTTGAGCGTCCATACCGCCGGGCTGGCGGCCCTGATCTCGCTCCTGCTGGGGACGCCCCTGGCCTATATCCTGGCCCGGAAGCGGTTCCCCGGCAAGAGCCTGGTCGAGAGCGTAATCGACCTCCCTATCGTCATCCCCCACCCGGTGGTGGGGATCGCGATCCTGAGCGTGGTCGGAAGAAATTTCTGGCTGGGGAGAATCCTTCATGAGATCGGCATCCGGATAATGGGGAGCGTGACCGGGATCGTAGTCGTACTGGTATTCGTCGCGATTCCTTTCTATATCAATGCCGCCAAGAACGGCTTCGAGGCCGTCCCCTCCCGCCTGGAGAATGTCTCCCGGAGCCTGGGGGCCTCCCTCCCCGCCACCTTCTTCCGGATCACCCTTCCCCTCGCTTCCCGCAGTATCCTCTCCGGATTCATTATGTCGATGGCCCGGGCTCTCAGTGAGTTCGGGGCGGTGGTGGTGGTGGCCTACCACCCGATGGTCGCCCCGGTTCTGATCTATGAACGATTCGAAGGTTACGGCCTGAAGTATTCCCAGCCGGTCGCGGTCTGGTTCATCCTGGTCTGCCTGATTCTCTTCCTCATCCTACGGGTAATCACGGCCGACCGGAAGACCCGGTTAAGTAAGGGGGCCGAGATATGATCAGGCTTGAAGAACTATCGGTTGAGGCGGGTGATTTCACTCTCCGGGATATCAGCCTGGAGGTAGCGGAAGGAGAATTCTTCGTCGTCATGGGGCCCACCGGGGCCGGCAAGACCATGCTGCTGGAGTCCATTGCCGGTCTGATTTCCCCGCTATCCGGGCGGATCATCGTCGATGAACGGGATATCACCGGTCTCTCTCCCGAAGAGAGGGGAATAACCATCGTCTACCAGGACTGCTCCCTCTTCCCCCACCTCTCGGTTCTTGACAATATCCGGTACGGGTTGAGGTATCACCGAACAGCGATGAGCCGGTGGCATCTTGATGATCTCATCAGCGTACTCGATCTGGAGTCTTTGCTTGACCGCTATCCCCCTTCTCTGAGCGGGGGGGAGAGTCAGAGGGTCGCGCTGGCCCGGGCCCTGGCGGTCAAACCATCGATCCTCCTCCTGGATGAGCCGCTTAACGCTCTCGATCCCGCTTTCCGCGGGGAGATCCAGACAATGCTGAAACGGCTTCATAATCAGACCGGGATAACCTTCTTGATGGTAACCCATGACTTCAACGAGGCCTTAGCGCTGGCGCGGTGTGGTGCCGTACTTAATCAGGGGAGGATAGAGCAGGCCGGAGAGATTGAGGATTTGTTCAAAAAACCCCGTTCCAAGTTCGTGGCGACATTTGTGGGGATCCGGAATCTCTTCCGGGCCGAGTTCCGGGAGACCCGGGCCCGGGTCAACGGCCTCTCCATAGAGACCGGACGCCGCCTGGACCAGAGTGACGGGTACCTGGCCATCCGGCCGGAGGATATCGTCCTCAGTCGGCACCAGATCGCTTCCAGCATGCGAAACAGTTTTTCGGGTGAGATCATCGCGATCGAGCGACGGGGGATGTTCTACGAAGTCACCGTCCAATGTGGAGAGTTGATCCTGAGATCGCTCATAACCCGGGGGGCGCTGGAAGAACTGGAACTGACCCTGGGAAAGATGATCTGCTTCTCCTTCAAGGCCACCGCGGTTCATACCTTTTGAAGAACATACTTCTTATGAAATCCGGGAAAGTCAAAGAGATCATAATCACCCGGGGGAGAGGGAGTCCGCGGGAGTCGATCCGGAAAGGATTTTTCCTGCGGGATTTCGGATTGGCCGGAGACGTTCATTCCGGTCCAGGAGATAAACAGGTGACATTCTTCGGGATCAAAGGGAGAGAGAAGCTCTCTGAATCCCCGCGGGAAGGATTATGCTTCAGGAGATTTGTTCCGACGGTGACTACGGAAGGAATCAATCTTTATGAGTTTCCGGCCGGGACAAGTCTGAAGATCGGGGATAGCATCCAGGAGATCAGTCGAATGAGGAAGAGATGCTACCCGGAGTGTGTCTTGATCAAATCAAAAACACCGTGCGTCATGACCCGGGAAGTGGTCTTTACCCGAGTGATAGAATCGGGGATGGTTCAGGTCGGGAATACTATCGAGGCTATCAGAACTTAGCTCCGCAACTTACTTAACCGCGGATTTAGCGGATTATGCTGATTAAAGAAAAAACAATCCGCTCAATCCGTTTAATCCGCGGTTTATTGAAATTCCGATACAGGAACTTAGCGCTTGCCGCAGTCTACCCCAATTTTATCGCGTTGGAGCAGAAAAATTTTACTGGGGCTTCATCTTTATCCCATCTCTCCGATTAAGTTCTTCAAATACCATCTCGGCGGCAAAGCGGGCCAGGGAACTGTTCCGGGATACCACGTCGATCCGGGTCCGGCCCGGTCCGTCTTCCTGGAAGAAGAACCCCACTTCCGAAGTATCGATACAGCGGGGATAGATCCGGTTAAACCACATAGCCGTCAGGTAACCGTTTTCGGGGTTATCCAGGTAGATGTAGAGATCCTTCTCCTCCAGGATCTCTTTTACCGCGGCATAACTCTTCAAAATCCCCGCCCGGGCGATCCCGCTGAAACGCCCTTTTTCTTCCTCCTCAAGTGTCTTGATAGAGGTTCCCGCAATTCTCCGCCCCGTCTCCACCGGCGAACAGGCGGTGATTAACATGAAGAGGCCAAGCAATATTTTCCTGGTAATATTCATCCCGGCGACCCCGGACTCCGAATAAAAATAGAGTCATCAAAGACATGCTCCACCGTTCCGCTGATACTGGCATGGACCGGAGCGCCGAGGGAGCCTTCGGGAACGTCCCCGATCTTCATCCCCTTCTCTACCCGTTCCCCGGCGGAGACAAGTGGATTACAGGGAACGCCAACATGCTGCTGGAGAGGAATCCTGACCCGGCTCACTGTCAAAGGCTCTTTCTGAAGAGGCGCGTCACGGTCATATCTCAAGACGTCGATCCGGGCCGCGAACCGGGAGACCGGAATTTTTCTCCCTTCCCGAACCGGATGAGGGGTGAACTCACTCCGGAGGAGTGATTCTTTGACACCCTTCTCCTTCATCTCCTCCACCAAGGCGGAGATCACCTTGTCCGGTGAGATAGTGGTCGGACAGGCATACATTCCGCAGACCCCGCACTGGCTGCAGAGATAGGCTTCTGCCAGGTCCTCCGGAGGTATGCAGTCGGCACGTTGCTGGCCGATCAATCTCATGATAATGTGGGGTTCCATCCGATGGCCGAGGAGATACCGCGGGCAATGATCCGTGCAGTAGCGGCATTGATCGCAGGCCCAGGAAGCTCTCTTAATATCTATCTCGATCGCGCGGCGCTTGTAAAGAACCTGCTTGTGATCGGTCGGAAGAACAATCAGGCCAGTGGTTTTTTTGCTTACGTAGCCCGATGAGAACGCGCCCATAATCGGACCTCCATCCAGAATCTCGTATTCATCGACGGTCGTCCCCCCCGCGGCGGCGATAATATCTTCCACGAAAGCGCCCACCGGGACCGAGAGCGTGACCGGACGCCTCACCTCCCCCGCCACCGTCAGGACCCGATGGGTAACCGGGCGCCCTTCGGTGGCCCGGCAGAGATTAATCAATGTACCGACGTTATTTACCACCACGCCCACGTCCATGGGGATCCCCCCTTCCGGAACCAGGCGCCCGGTCACATCATAGACCAGGACCTGCTCGTCTCCGGCCGGATAATAACTCCCCAGCAGGGATAGCTCCACCCGGGATTCCCGCCGCGCGATCTCGGTCCGCAAGGCGTCGATCGCTCCCTGATATTTTTTCTTGAGCGCGATGATGGAACGGCTCGCCCCCACCGCTTCGCTCATCAGCTCCACCCCCCGGATCAGTTCGGAGGCTTCAGCGATCATCAACTGCTGGTCCACCCGAAGAAGGGGCTCGCATTCCGCGCCATTGGCGATAACAAACTCAGCCCGGGCCGCCGCTTTAACATGGGTGGGGAACCCGGCCCCTCCAGCGCCGACCACCCCCGCTTCTCTGACCTGTTCCGCTAATGAACTCATTATTTTATAAATAATCCGTTATTCAAACCTTTACGAACTTCTCAGTAAGCTCAGCGCCTCGGCCCGGGTCCTCTCGTCACTCCGGAAGTTGCCCCGAACCGCCTCGGTCTTGACCAGAGTTCCCGGCTTCTTAACCCCCTGCATGTTCATGCAGAGATGTTCCGCCTCAATCTGGACCAGGACTCCTCTGGGATTGAGCTTCTCCATCAAGAGATCGGCGATCTCGGTGGTTAAGCGCTCCTGGATCTGAAGCCGGCGGCTGAATAATTCCACTATCCGCACCAGGGTACTCAACCCAATAATAATGCTGTTCTGGGGGATATAGGCGATGTGAATCTTCCCGATGAAAGGGAGAAGATGATGTTCGCAGAGTGAGTAGAAGGGGATATCTTTCAGGAGGACAATCTCGTCAAAGCCGGGACAGGGGAAGACCTTGATCTCCCGATCGATCTTCCTTCCTACCCCTTCCAATATCTCCTCACACATATCCGCTACCCGTTCCGGGGTCCTCTCCAGGCCGGGACGGTCCGGATCTTCTCCCACCGCCTCCAACAGGTCGCGAACCGCTTTCTTTATCTTCTCTTTATCCATCACTCCTTCCTCCTGATTGTAAAACTCATCCCGGTAAAACCGGGACTGAGGAGAGACCACGGTTATCCCCGGCTACCGGGCGGTTCTTTTCCTTTTCCTCGATTTTCTCGATTATCCCCCGCGGGCAAACTTCGATGCACTTGCCGCAGTTGATACATTTTTCGTAATCGATGACGGCCAGATTATCCTCCAGCGTTATGGCTTCGACCGGACATTCTTTCACGCACTTACCGCAACCGATGCAGCCCACCGAGCAGACCTTGACCACCGTCTTTCCTTTAGCCCGGGATGAACATAAGATATCCACCCGGGAATGGGAGGGGACTATCCGGATGATCCCCCGGGGGCAATGCTGAACACAGAGCCGGCAGGCCCGGCATTTCTCCGGAATCACCACCGGGTTGCCCCGATCATCAATTCTGATCGCGTCGAAGGGACAGACCTCCCGGCAGGTATAATACCTTAAACACCCGTAATCGCAAGCGATCACTCCCCCCTCGATCTGGTTGGCGGCCGCGCAGGTGGGCAGCCCTTCATAATCATAACGCCGGACGGCGTCGTACCCCCCCCGGCAGAATATGCGCGCTTCCAGTTTCTCCTCCTCCTCCAGCAAGCGTCCCAGGAGTTCGGCGATTCGCGCGCGAGCCTCGGGAGAAGCAATCGGGCAGACGTTTGGTTCGCATTCTCCGTTCAGCAAAGCCCGGGCGTAATCAGCGCATCCCCCGTAACCGCAGGCGCCACAGTTAAGCTGTGGCAGCAGCTCTTCAATCTGCTCCAGCCGCGGGTCGAGATGGACAGCGAATACCCGGCTGCCTACGGCCAGCCCCAGCCCGAAGAGCAGACCCAGTCCGCTGATAGTTATTATCGCCGCAAATATCGCTGTCATAGAACTTACTTAAATTAAGCCGGTGAATCCTAAGAACGCCATCGACATCAACGCCCCGATCATAAAAGCGATTGGGGCTCCGCGCAGGGCGGGGGGCACGTCGGCCAACTCCAACCGCTCCCGGATAGACGCCATCAGGATCAGAGCGAGGGTAAAACCGACCCCGGCCCCGAATCCCTGGATCAGGCACTTTAAGAAACTCCCGGGAACCGCCTCGCCGCCCGGGAAGAAAGAATCGACATTCAATACCGTCACCCCCAGGACCGCGCAGTTGGTGGTAATCAGGGGAAGATAGATTCCGAGCGCGCGGTAGAGCGCCGGGCTGCTCTTGGTAATGACCATCTCCACCAGCTGGACCAGGGCAGCGATAACCAGGATAAAGGCGATGGTTCTCAGGTAACTGAAGTTGAATGCCGAGGGATCGATCCCGTCCCCGAAGAGCCTGAACCAGATATTGTGCGGCCCCGAAGCCAGGAGATAATGATAGATCACCCAGGTGGCGGCGGAGGCCATAGTCATAACAAAGATGACCGCGACCCCCATCCCGGCGGCTGATTTCAGGTCCCGGGACACCCCGATGTAAGGGCAGAGGCCAAGAAACCTGACCAGGACAAAATTATTGACCAGGACAACGCCAATAAAAATTATAAATAACTCACCAATCATGGCCTCTTTAATCAATTTTCAGAACTTAGCTGCGCCCTGACGGGGGACTTTTTCAGACAGGATTAACCCCGATAAATCTGGGCAGAGCAGGATTAACAATGATTTTTTAATTTTATCCTGTTTTATCCTGTAAATCCCGTCTAATAGCTTTTTGAAATTACAAATCACTCCGCACCGCGGGCTTCCCTCCGGGCCCGGATCAGGGCGAACAACCCCAGGAGAAGTCCGATGGTTAAAAACGCCCCCGGCGGGAGAATCATAATCATGGCCGGCCGGAATCCCGGAACCAGCTCAAAGCCGAAGAGGGCGTTCGCTCCCAGGACCTCCCGGATCGCCCCCAGCAGCACCAGGGCCCCGGTGAACCCCACCCCCATCCCCAGCCCATCGGAGAGTGACAATAAGACCGGATTGCGGGAGGCAAACGCTTCCGCCCTTCCCAGGATAATGCAGTTAACCACGATCAGGGGTACGAAGAGCCCCAAGCTCTTATTCAAACCCGGCAGATAAGCTTCCAGAAAGAGTTCCACCAGAGTGACGAACGTCGCTATCACCACGATAAAGCAGGGGATCCGGATCTTCTTCGGTACCAGGCTTCGGATCAGCGAAACGATCACATTCGAGAAGACCAGAACAAAGGTCGAAGCCACTCCCATCCCGATCGCGTTCTCGACTGAGATCGAGACCGCCAGGGTGGGACAGAGCCCGAGCAGGAGGATAAAGACCGGGTTCCGCTTGAAGATCCCTTTTGTGAATTCCTTCAACATTTAATACTTCTCTCTGCGTGCTCTGCGGCGCTGCGGTTCAATTCCCCTCTCCCTGCTGACTCAAGAATGACTCCAGGCTAGCCCGGACCGCTTCCGTCACCGCCCGGCTGGTGATCGTCGCCCCGGTCAGGGCCTGGATCTCGATATCAGTCTTCCCGGTCACCACCTTAAGATCTTGCAGGATCTTTCCGGCAAACTGGGCCTCAAACCAGGGACGTCCCGGCTCTGCGGTATCACCCCGGCCCAGGATCGCCTCCCAGAAAGTCCGGGTACTCGGGACCTCGACCGCTTTGCTCCCCAGCCCCGGTGTCTCCTTCTGCTCGGTGATCTCGATCCCGGTAACCGCGCCTTCCGGATCAATCCCCACCACAACCTGAATCGTGCTGCTGTATCCCCTGGCCTCACCCAGAAAAGCGTATCCCACCACTTTCTCATCCCGGTCAAGACCTTCATAATAATCTATCTCAACCCCCGACTTCCGGTCGGAGAAATGAGTCGCCCGGGGAAGCACCACCTTAAGCGCCCGGAGTTGTTCCTCATGAGCCCGTTCTTCAATCTTGTCTTTAGTAAGACGGTACGTAAGCGCCAGGGCACTTACGGCGGCGAGACAGATTAACATCAGGGTCAACCCCAGTTTAATTATTTTGTCCTGTTCCAAAATTAAGTACCGAAGATTCTCGGCCGGGTAAACTTGTCGATCAGCGGGGTAAAGGCGTTCATGACCAGGATCGAATAACAGACCCCTTCCGGGAATCCACCGTAAAGACGGACGATGGAAGTGATCAGTCCGCAGCCAAGGCCGAAGACCAGCATCCCGGCCCCGGTCACCGGTGTCGTTACCATATCGGTGGCCATGAAGAAGGCACCGAGAAAGAGGCCGCCGCCCAGAAGATGATGATAGGGAGCGAGAGCGATCGCGCCCTCTTTGACGGGCAGTACCCAGGTGAGGAGCACGACCGTCCCGATGAATGCCGCCGGGGTCTGCCACCGAACATAGCCCCGGATCAGGAGAAAAACGCCGCCGAGCAGTAAGGCCAGAGCGGATGTTTCACCGATGCAGCCGCCGATACTTCCCCAGAACATATCCATCGTGGAAAATATACCGTCCGGGGACGGGACCAGGGAGATCACCGCCTCTCGGGCTGCCCCCAGGGGGGTGGCATAGGTAACGGCATCAACCTGAGCGTACATCGCCAGCCGGGGAGGTGACCAGGTCGTCATGAACGGCAGCCAGGAGTGCATGACAAACGTCCGTCCAATCAGGGCCGGGTTAAATATATTATGGCCCAGACCACCGAAGGCGTGCTTCCCCACCCCGATTCCGAAGGCGGCACCGACCGCCGGGAGCCAGATGGGAACATCCATCGGGAGAGTAAAGGCCAGCAGCAGGCCGGTTACCGCGGCGCTCCCGTCGGTTATGGTGACCGGGCGCCCCCGGAGTTTCTGGATCACAGCCTCGGTGAAGATAGCCGTGATGACCGAGACCGCCTCAATCTGGAAGGCTTTCCAACCGAAGAAGTAAAGGCTGGCCAGGAATGCCGGCAGCAGAGCCAGCATGACGGTCCACATGACCCGGGGGATTGACTCCCCACCATGCAGTTGGGGGGCCGGAGTAACCTTGAATAATCTCTCTTTCTTGCCCTTCATCTATTTTTGTACCTTTCGGGACGCCAGGGCGGCTTTGCCCAGCTTGATCAATTGGACCAGGTCCCGTCCGGCCGCGCAGACATACGCGCAGCATCCGCACTCGATACAGTTCTCCGCGCCCAGTCCTTCAAAATCATCCCATCTCTCCTTATCCGCCATCGTCCCCAGATCACTGGGGATCAGCCCGATCGGGCAGACCCGGAGACATTCACCGCACCTGATACAGGGGAGATTCCGTTCCCGGGAGACCGGCCTCATCACCAGAAGCCCTGATGTACCCTTGATCACGGGGGCGTTGAGAGTTGCCTGGGCGATTCCCATCATGGGACCGCCCGAGATTATCTTTATCTCCCCATCGGGCAACCCACCGGCCGCTTCCAGGAGGTACTGAAAAGGGGTTCCGATCCGGACCCGGAAGTTTCCGGGGTCTTTTATCTCCGGGCCGGTAACGGTCACCACGCGGTCAATCAGCGGTCGGCCGGAGAGAACGGCCTCGGCAATCGCGATCGCGGTCCCCACGTTCTGAACCACGCAGCCGACTGAAGAAGGAAGTCCTCCGGCCGGAACCTCGCGATGAAAAAGTGAGTAGATGAGCTGTTTCTCCGCCCCCTGAGGGTACTTCACCTTGAGAAGCCGGACCCGGATATCTTTTTCTTTATGAACGACGGCCTGAACTTTGTAAAAAGCATCCATCTTATTGGCTTCGATCGCGATTATCCCTTCTCGGGCTCCGGTAGCGCGCATGATAATCCGCAGGCCGGCCAGTAACTTCCCCGTCTCCTCCAGCATCAACCGATTATCCACAGTTAAAAAAGGCTCGCACTCGACGCCGTTGATGACCGCGTATTCTATCCGGGATCCCTCCGGCGGATCGAGCTTGACCTGGGCCGGGAAACCCGCCCCGCCGAGGCCGACGACCCCGGCCTCCAGGACCTTTCTCCGGATCTCGTCCGGGGAGAGCCGGGAGGGATCACTGATGGAAGGGATTAATTCCGGGGAAGAGTCGTTCTGATCGGTCTCTATCTCTATCGCGAGGGAGTCCGGGCCTGCCGGATACGGGAAGAGGTCCAGAGCGGTGACGACACCGGAGACGGAGGCGTGCAGGGTGGAGGAGACCGGACCTTCGGGCTCGGCAATCACTTCTCCGGCCTTGACCGGGCGGCCGACTTCGACCACCGGCCGGGGGGGGGAGCCGACATTCTGGTTGAGGGGGATGACAACCCGCGGAGGAAGAGGAAGCTTCTTGATCTTTTCCCGTTCAGTCAGTTCTTTATACTCCGGGAGATGGATCCCGCCCTTGAATGTCGGCAATCTGCTCATTCAGCTACCAGAGAAGACCAGCCCCCTTCACCTCCATCAACGCCGGATGACCCACCTTCTTCTCCAGGATCACCACCCAGAGACGGACCTTCCGGGACTGATACCGGTTCAGATCAATCGTCTCCCCGGTTAAAAAGCCGATTGCCGTCGGGTCGTACCGGGTCTTCAGCATCTCAAAAGTATATTCCCGGTTGGCGGTAGTAAACCCCAGATCGAGCTTCCGGATAAACCCGGTATACGATCTAACTGTCGAGGAGGAGACGGCACTCTCAACCCGGACCGGTGAGATCGGAATATAGGCGCGGCCCGGGGCGGTCGAAGGTGGGGAAACGGCGCCCACTTCTTCAAAGGATTGGACCGGCTTCTGCCGTGAGACAATGTCTTCCCCGGCCCGTGAGATGTAGCGGGCGCTCACCCAGAGACGGCCGGTCGCGGGGAGTTCGATCTTCGCCCATCCCCCTCTCTCTTTTAAAACCTTCACCGACATCCCGCGGCGCAGGAAGGTCAAACGGCCGTAAGAGACCCCGGGACCGCTTCGTACGTTAACCCGGCTCCCGGTGACCACGCCATCGTGAAGATAATCATTCGAGACCCAGGCGGAGATTCCAGGGGGAGGAACAATCGCGCACCACTCCCCGTCAGTTAAAAGAACCCGCACCTCTTCTCCTCTCTGCAACTGCCCCACGATCTCCGATCTTCTGCTGGGGCTGACCCGGAGGTTGACATTGTCTCCGGTGACCGTGGCCGGAAGGGAGGAGACCTCACCGAAGGCCGACGGAAACAGGAGCGGGAAAAAGGCGAGCGCGGAGAACCATTTCATGAAATTAGGAAGAAAACCGGACTAATCCTTCACCGTTATTTTGGGAAGCCCCAGAACGGACTTCTCCTTGTCCCATTTACCTTTTTCTTGCAGGTATCGCACTCGCTCGTAGCGCTTAAGGACGTTTCTTTTCGCCTTGATCTTTCCCTTTCCCCCAAAACTGGGATGCTGAGACATGTGACTATCCTCCTTTCGGTCATCACCTATGGCAAAGACCTTCAATAATGGGTACAGTTTAAGTTTACGTTCTACTCCAATTCTCCGGGAGTCTATAACTTTCGGGGGGAAAGTGGAAGGAAAGTTTTGCTGTTATTCCTGCCGGGAAGGGAGGCGATCGAGGATGTCTTGAGCAATGTGAGCAAAGTTACTCTCCGGGTACTCACTGAGAAGCCGTCGAAAAACCTCTTCCGCTTCGGCCGTCTTCCCTGCTTTTAACGCGCTTAATCCCCAGCAATAAAACGCCTCGGTCCGGTCTCCAAAGGCAGGGAATTTCTGGAAGAGTTCACTGAACTCCCGGCCGGCAAGCGCGTAATTCCCCCTTTTGCCGTCGATATACGCCCGAGCAAAGAGAGCATTATCCACCAAGCTGCTTTTGTTATCGGGATCACTCTTTATAATCGACTCCAGCATTTTCCGGGCGTCGTCCCATCGTCCCTCGTCCAGGTAACATTCGGCTAACTGCCAGGCCGTCTCCAGATTCCGGGGAGATATCTTGAGCCGAGATCGTAACCGGGAGGCACTCTTCTCCCGCTCCAGGACCGCCAGCATCTTCTTCAACAAGGCGGGAGCACCGATTGTCCTGTCCACTCTTCCCAGCCGGGTTTCATCCGGGGAGAAAAAAATAATCGCCGGCACCTGTTCAACCCCGTAGCCCTCGAAGAGGTCCGGGGTCGTCAGGTAGTCCAGCCAGACCGGGATAAATCTCTGGGCAACATCAATTATCTTCTCTTCCGTAAAGACCGCTCTTTCAAAACGATTACAGAGATCGCTTCCGCTTCTCCGGAAGTAGAGCAACAGCGGCTTTTCAATCACCCGGGAGAGAGCGAGAGCGCCCTTGAGATCCCTCTGCCAGCCGATCGTCGCGTTCAACCGATCGATCGCTTTTTCCGCCGGCTCCCGAACCGGGTAACTCTCACTCTCCGAGTCATAATACGGATCACTCCGGGCTATCTTCCCCAGGGGGGGGAGAGCCCGACGATCGCCCGACCTTCCCAGAGCGAAGGCGCCCGACCATCGCACTTCCCAGTTTTTATCAGTTAGCAGGGGGAGGAGCCCATTCAGATCAGCTTTTCCCAGCACCCCCAGGCCAACCGCCGAGATTCTCCTCACGTCATCTTCGGGCGCCGTAAGTCCGTCCTGAAATATCTTCTCAACCTTCGCTCCCCCGATCCGGGAGAGCGCGTAAGCCGCGCAGTGCCGGACCAGCATCGCCCGATCCCGGAGGCGGGGAGCCAGCAGCCCAACCGCCGGCTTCCCCTCGCTAATTAATGATAGGCACCGGTCGGAGCGGACTTCCGGATCAGGTGAGAGCAGATCTTCCTTTATCTGGCCGATATTCTCTACCGCCAAAGTGGGTGAGACCATCATCATCACCACAAACATCATCAAGATAATTTTCTTCATAAAAAGATATTTAAATTCTTAATTGCTCCAGTTTATCGGCGGGGGGCGGCTGAGCCGTAACCACCGATTCCTTCCCCTCACTGCTCCCTTTCCAGTACCCGATCTTCACCACCCCCTCCTTCTCTTTGCCATACCGGACACAGATGGCGGCGGCGAGGGCGATATCGCCGGGCCGGATCTCCGAAGATCCGCGCAGTAATACCAGGCTGGCCGGACGGTCCGTCGCCTGGAAAAGATAATCGTTCTCCCGCGCCAGTTCCGCCAGCCGTCGATTCTCCTCTTCGTCCCGGCCGGAGACTACCTTAGTCCCCGAAGGAAGACGAAAATGACGGCCGACCCGCAACAGCTTCAGCTCCGGAACCTTCCACCCCTCCCGCTCTTTTAACTCCATGAGCTTGCGGCAATACCCCGGCTCCGTCAGGAGACAACCGCCGCCCGGGGAGGAGTATCCTTCCAGGCCATACTCCGCGGCCATATTCAACTGGGTCTTCCGTGAGCGTCCGGAGAGCCGAAGGAGCTTCATCCGGTCAACCCACCTCTCTCGCTCCGGGACGGTCTCGGCCAGGAGTTGGGCCGAGAGAGGGCGGAGGAGCATCCCCGCCGGGGCCCCTTTCGCGACCGCGTTCAGCGCGTCCCGGGTCTGGGATTTAGGCCGCTGGCCGATAACTTCACCGGTGATAATGAACGAAGCTCCCAGTTCATCCATCAGCCCGGCGGCGGTCGAGACCAACAGGCGGTGACAGTCCGTGCAGGGGTTACAGTTCTTCCCATAGCCGTAGACCGGACTTTTAAGGATCTCGATAAATTCCGTGGTGATGTCGAAAGAATGAAACGATATCCCGAGGCGGGAAGCGGATCGCCGGGACCGGTCACTATCGAAGAAAGGAGTCGAGAAACCGATTCCTTCAACCTCGATCCCCTGCTCCAGGATCAGCCGGGTCGCCAGCATACTATCCAGGCCGCCGGATAAGAGGGAGAGTGCTTTCATATAAAACTTGTTTTACTCAGGTTTTAAAGAGGAACCGGATCACATCCCCCTCCTGGACCGGGTAATCCCGGCCCTCGATCCGAAGTTGACCTTTCTGTCTTACCTCCACCATCGAGCCGGCCGTATCCAGTACGGGGAATGAGACCACCTCCGCCTTGATAAAACCTTTCTCCATATCCGAATGAATCGATCCGGCGGCGCGGCGGGCTGAGGTTCCCTCCGGGATTATCCAGGCCCGGACCTCGACACCTTCTTTGGTAAAGAACGTTATCAGACGCAGCGCGTTTTTAGCGGCGGCGGTCAATTTCGCCAGCCCCGCCTCTCCCATCTCCATCGCTTCACGAAACTGTCCGCGGTCCTCCTCCGGAAGGCTGACTATCTCCGCTTCCAATTTTCCACAGAACTCAATCAACTTCGTCCCATCTTCTCGGGCTTTTTCCCTCAGAGCGGCTACTCCGACCGCTTCTTCCCCCGCTCCCGTCTCCCCGGTATTGGCCACGTAGAGTATCGGCTTGAGGCTCAAGAGCGGAAGATCGGGAAGAAGAAGTCGAACCCGGCCCGCCAGTTCGGTTCCCCGGCAGTCTTCTCCCCGTTCCAGTATGTCTTTTAAAACTTCCAGGACCTCCCGCGCGTCCTCATCCTTGTGCGGGTCCGCCCGGCGGCCCCGGTCGATCTTCTCCAGCCGCTTCTCCACCGTCGCCAGGTCGGCCAGGAGCAGCTCGAGACGGATAACTTCAATATCCCGGACCGGGTCCAGCCCTCCCAGAAGATGGGCTATGGAACCATCCTTGAAACAACGGACAACATGAGCCAGAGCTGTTGTCTCCCGGAGAGCGGCCAGGAATTGGTTGCCCAACCCCTCGCCGTGACTGGCCCCTTCCACCAGACCCGCGACGTCCACGAACTTAATCGAGGCCGGAATCAACCGTTCGGGCTGAAAGAGTTCGGCCAGCCGGGTAAGCCGGGGATCGGGGACCCGCACCATCCCCACGTTCGGCTCGATGGTGGTGAAGGGGTGCTTTTTAACCTCAACCCGAGCCTGAGCCAGGGCATTGAAGACAGTTGACTTCCCCGCGTTGGGAAGTCCGATTATACCTATTTTCATTTTAAAGACGCCTGATGCACCAACTCGCAGACCAACCTGCCGGCGTTGATCAGTTCCCGGCGGGGGAGGCTCTCCTCTTTCGTATGCGGTTTCAGATAACCCACGCTCAAAACCAGGGCCGGGATGCCGAGCCCGTTGATGATATTGGCGTCGCTGGCGCCACAGGAGGACTCCAGAGTCAGGGCTGTGCCCATTCGCCGCAGCGCTCGGCGAACCAGATCGACCGGCCGGCTGTCTTCCGGGAAAAAATAACCCGGGTAGTCCGGATGGGAATAGAAGATGATCTCTCCGCCGGCTTCCGCCGCCGCGGACCGAAAACAGGCCTCCATATGCGCTGCCTGTTTGCTGAGGTTCTCTTCTTCCAGGCTTCGCACCTCCCCTATCACATCCACCATCTCGGGAACAATATTCTGCGCGTCCCCCCCCCTGATAGTCCCGATATTGGCGGTGGTCAGATCATCGATTCTCCCCAGCTTCATGCCCGCGATGGCACGAGCGGCAATCACCACCGCGCTCACCCCCGACTCCGGATCGATCCCGGCATGGGCGGCACGGCCTTTGATCGTAACCGCGATCTTCACGCCGAAGGGCGCTCCATTGACAACCCTTCCCACCAGGCCATCCGAGTCCATTACGTAGAGCAGCTTTCCTTTCAGCCAGCCCCTCCGGAGGGCCTTGGCCCCTAAGAGACCGTTCTCTTCAGCCACAGTAAAGAGCAGTTCCAGGGGGATGGGGCTTCCTCCTCCTTCGGTCAGCGCCCGGGCGCATTCCAGTATCACGGCCACTCCCGCGCGGTTATCCGCCCCCAGGATCGTGGAACCGTCCGAATAATATACCCCGTCCTTTTCAACGATCTTCAGTTTTTCCGTCGGCAGAATCGTATCCAGGTGGGAGGAGATTATCAATCCGGGGGCAGACGGATTCCGTCCCGGCATTCGGACCAGGAGATTCCCGCAATCACCGCCGATGGCGGCGGCGGCTTCATCTTCTTCGACGGTCAGATTGAGGTGGGAGAACTGTTCTTTCAGGTAGTCGGCCACCGGCCGCTCCGAGAGGCTCCTTCCATTGATCCCAACCAGCTCCCGGAAAGTCCGTTCCAATCTTTTGCTGCTGAAATATTTTTCCACGGAAGGGAGTGTATAGCAAGAGCCGCGCGGAGTCTACCCAGATTATATATCCGGGGGGGGTGTCCCGGGATCTAGATCCGGGTACTTTTTCTTAATCTTACGGCTCACCTTCTCCAGATCCAGGCGGGCTTCATCATACCGTTCCTGAGCGATATCCCGGGCGCGGCGGGTGAAGTTTACTTTCTTGTGGGCCAATTCCAGCCGCAGCTCCGCCTGGCGGTGATGGATCTCGTTCAGCTTTCTTCTCACTTCCGCTTTCGCTACTCCCGGCTCCATCGTCTCCAGCTCTTCCTCAAGACTCTGGATCTTCAACTTATTCTCCCGGATCTCAGCCCCCAGAACCTTCACCTCCCGGCGAAACTGTTTGAACTGGAGGTCCGGGAATCCCTTCCTCCCGCCGGGATGCCGCCCGCGAAAATGGCGGCCGGTGGGACGCATCCCTCCCTCCTCCAAATCGCGCGGCCCTCCCGGGCCTTCCCGGGCTTCTACCTCAGGGGAGAACTCCTCCGGACCGGCGTTATCCTGAGCCGGGAGTCCCGGTGAAAATATCAATATCATTAACAGAACACTGCCAATTATCCATCTCATATTTAACCTCCAGACCGGTCATGGCCGGAACTAACTATACCTTTATAGAAAAACTATCTTGAACAATCTCAAGCCGGGACGGTCGTCTCTTTCACGGGGATTCCCACCTCGGAACCGGGCTCCGGTGAGTTCAAAAATAACGACTGCAGCGCATCGATCTCACCGCATATCTCAGCGACCGACTGGAACTCATCTTCCACCACCTCGGTCATCGCCACCAGATCGTTTGCTCCGTTTGAAAGAACCGGGATGGAGGACCGGGGGCTTTTCGCAGAAGGGAGAACAAGTAAAACCGTAAATATAACCAACACCGCCACAGCCAGCGCCCCGGCCACCGGAAGAAGGCGGGGCCGGAAGATAATTCCAAAGCTGAATCGACCGGGAGAACGAACCGGGGATTGGTCCGGACGCTCAATCTCCTCTTTTACCCGAACCCGCAAAGCCGCCATCTCTCCCGCTGAGAAATGGGATCTCTCCTCCGTCTTCAGCAGAGAGACGGTCCTTATCATTTCTCTGAGCAGCCGTCGGCATTCCGGACAGCTGGAGGCGTGCGCCATAAAATTTTCTCGCTTCCGTGCCGATATCTCACCATAAAGATATTCCGTTAATACTTTCTTAAACTTCCGACAGTTCATCTTTAATTTTCCTCCGGGTAATAATAGTTCTTCAAACCGGCTCTTAATTTTCGTAAAGCCAGAAAGAGATTAGCCTTGACCGCGCCGACCGAACAGCCCTGGATCCGGGCAATCTCCTTCAGAGGCAGATCCTGGTATTGCCTGAGAACAAATACATCCCGCTGCTTCGGTGGGAGCAGCGCCACAGCCCGTTCAATCATAATTCCGATCTCCTTGCCAATCAGGACCGCCCGAGGGTGATGATTTCTCCTCGAATCCACCGGCGGCAAAATATCAAGCGGTACTTCTCCTCCCCGCTTTTTCTCCCGGCTCCGATCCACGGAGAGATTCACGATTACCCGGTAGAGCCAGGTAAAGAGAGACGCCTTCGGCTTCCATCCCGGCAAAACTTTATACATCCTGACGAATGCTTCCTGGACTATATCAAGGGCGTCTTCCCGATGGCCGGTCCGATAATAGGCCAGGGAGAGGGCTTTCTCCTGGAAGAGCATCATAATATCATTGAAAGCTTTCGTATCTCCGGCTTGAAACCGCCGGATCAGAACTTGTTCGCCTTCAGCCATGCGTATTCCCTTTGTTAATGAAACGAACGGGACATATCAAAGGTTTAACGGAACATTATGGTAAATTCGGGGGCGATTTAGAAGAGAAAAGACAACCAGAGATAGTTTGAACCCGCCGGGCTCAGAAGAATGCCATCGGGTTGAAATAAATGCTTGAATTAAAGCCGTCTAAACGGGAGTATTGATCTTTTCCATTCGATCGATACAGGATTTCGCAATGAAGCAAGCCGATCATCAACACAAGGGAAAATTTCTGTCCGAGATCGTGGCTATCGTCAGCCGGTACGGCCGGTTCTCCATCTTTTCTCACGAGGAACCGGACGGTGACGCCATCGGCTCCCAGATCGCCATGACCGCGGCCCTGCTGGAGCTGGGCAAAGAGGTTATCTCGCTGCGGGTGGATCCCTTCACCCCGGCCCTTGAATTTCTCAACCGGGATGAGATAGTCCGCAAATATGATCCTCTAAGAGATAACGAAATCATCCTCAACTCTCAGGTCACCATCATACTCGATTGCTGCGACTATTTTCGTCTGGGAGATCTCTCCGAGATCGTGGAGAGGTCCCCTTCCTTTAAAATCAATATCGACCATCATAGTGACAATGCCTTCTTCGGTGACTTAAACTACGTTCGTTTCGAGGCGGGGGGAGCCGCGGAGCTGGTCTTTGAGGTCATCCGGGCGCTGGGGATCGAGGTCACCGGAATCATCGCCGAAGCCATCTATGTCGGGATGTCGACCGACACGGTGGGTTTCAGGTATATCGATCCGGATGGTAATATTCTGGGAGTGATCTCGGAGCTGATTAAAGGTGGCATCGACGTGGAATATCTCCAGGAGAAGATATACTGCAATCAACCGGACAGTTATCTCGAGGACCTGACTGCCCTTCTCAAGACGGTCAACTATGAAAGCGATAACGCCCTGGCCTGGTTCACCATGTATAAAAGCGATTACCTCTCGTTTTATCAGAGGGAACTGGCCTCCGAGGTACTGAAACAGCTCCTTAACATCAAAAGGATCCGGGCGGCGGTGATGCTCCACGAGGAGAAAGCTGGAATCGAGGTCTGGCTCCGTTCAAAGAAAGATATCAATGTCTGCCGGGCCGCGGAGAGAATCGGAGGCGGCGGCCACCACACCGCCTCGGGGGCTCTGATCCGGGGAAAGAGCTTGGAGGAGGGTATTAAAGAGACATTGAGCAGTGTCCGGAAAGAGATGGAGTTTGGGGAATAGGGAATGGGAAATGGGGAATGGGAATAACGAAGGAGATTAACGATGAACGAAAAAGGCTTTACTCCGGAATCAGCCATCAGATACGGCTGGGAGACAATGAAGAAAAACCTGGGTTTCTTTATCGGGGTGCTCTTGCTGGCGGGATTCACTGTTATAATCCCCAACATTATCAGCAAACTTACGGAAGAATCCATGCCCGTGTTCTCCACCTGTTTCAGTGTACTGGGAGGGATTTTCCAGATTATCGTATCGATGGGGTTGATCAGGATCTCCCTTAATTTTGTCGATAATGTCGAGAGCCGGGCGGGGGATCTCTTCTCCTGTATTCCTTTGTTGCTGAAATATTTCATCGCTTCTCTTATCTACGGGATTATAGTCGGGTTCGGCCTCATTCTGTTTATCGTCCCCGGAATTATCTGGGCGATTAAATTCCAGTTTTATAGTTACTTTATTGTCGATAAAGGGAGCGGCCCGATCGAGGCCCTGAAACAGAGCAGTGCCATCACCCGGGGAGTAAAGGGGGATCTCTTTGTCCTGGGGTTGCTCCTCTTTCTTATCAATCTGTTGGGGGCGCTCTGCCTCCTGATCGGCCTCTTTGCCACCATCCCTACCGCGATGGTGGCTCTGGCCTTTGTCTTTCGGACTCTCCAGGCGATGACAGGATCGGACCAGGAGACCGATGAGACCGCGGCGGTCGGTAATACGTGACAAATTTATATATGAAATACTCGGAAGCCAAGCAGGGGCGGATCTTTATCATCCGTCTGGAAGACGGGGAGATCATTCATGAGGTTGTTGAACAATTTGCCGCTGAACACGCCATCAGGGCGGCCTATCTGATCGTGTTGGGGGGCGCCGATAAAGGGAGTACACTGGTGGTGGGACCGGAAGACTGTGACGCCCGGCCGGTCCCTCCCCTCACCCATATCCTGGATGACGTACACGAGATCGCCGGGACCGGGACTCTCTTCCCGGATCGGAACGGCAATCCCATGCTCCATCTCCACATCGCCTGTGGGAGGGGAGACCATGCCGTGACCGGGTGCGCGCGGACCGGCGTCAAAATCTGGCAGGTTTGTGAGGTGATTCTGGTCGAACTTCTGGATACCTCCGCCCGGCGAGAACTCGATCCCGAAACCGGTTTTGAGCTACTTGAGCCCTGAAAATTTTAAAGGAGAATATTATGGACTACCGGAGAATAATACCTTGCCTGGACACCAAAGATGGGCGCCTGGTCAAGGGGATTAATTTTATCGATTTAAAGGAACTGGGCGATCCCGCCGAAGCCGGGGCCGCTTATAGCGAAGCGGGGGCCGATGAACTGGTCTTCCTCGACATCACCGCCACCCTGGAAAGGAGGAAGACCTTTCTCGATGCGGTAAAGCGAACGGTCGACGCTATTTCTATTCCCCTGACGGTCGGCGGCGGAATCGCCTCTATCGAAGATATAAATAAATTACTGGCTCTGGGAGTGTCCAAAGTCTCCATGAATTCGGCCGCCGTCAAAGACCCGGAGCTGATTCGGCGGGCGGTGGGAGAGTTCGGGAGGGAGAAGATCGTCATCGCCATCGATACTCGCGCTTCTTCTGATCTTCCTTCCGGGTTCGAGGTCGTGGTGAGAGGGGGCACAAAGCCGACGGGCATCGACGCCATAGCCTGGGCCAAGAAAGTGGAGAAACTGGGTGCCGGCACAATCCTCCCAACCAGTATGGATGCCGACGGGACCCGGGCCGGTTACGACATTCCGATGACCCGGGCGGTTGCCGACGCGGTGAGCATACCGGTCATCGCCTCCGGCGGGGCTGGAACCCTCGAGCATCTTTACGAAGCCATCGTCGAAGGTCACGCCGACGCCGTCCTGGTCGCCTCAATCGCCCATTACGGGACCTTTACCATCCGCCGGATGAAAGAATATCTGAAGAGCCACGGCATCCCGGTAAAACTGTAAAATGTGAGCAGTATGAAATATCCTCGTCCTGTTGTAATATTATTGAGGTCGGGAGAAGAGTACCGCTGATTATGAATGACAAAATATATCAAGAAGTTTTGAGATTATTACAGAACCAGGAGAAGGCCGTTCTGGTCAGCATCGCCTCAGTCCGCTCCTTGGCCCCCTCGGAGACCGCGACCGGGATACTGGTCGGGCCAGAGGGGCGAATAGACGGATCAATCGGCGGCGGTGAGATTGAAGAGCGCGTTATCGAGATGGCAAAGCAAGTGCTGAAGGAGGGAAAAGCGCGCCGGATCGAGATCGGTGTCAGCCCCGAGGAAGAGAAGAGACGGGGGATGCTCCCGGGAGGCACGCTAAAGTTTTACGTTGAGCCGATCGACCGGATTCCCCGCCTCTGTGTCTTCGGCGCGGGAGCGCTGGCCGTCTCCCTCTCCCGGATTGGCCGGTTGGCCGGCTTCTTGATCACCGTGGTCGATTATGACCCGGCTTTCGCCAACCGGGAGAGATTCCCCGATGCTGAGGTTGTTCTGACTGACAATTTCCGCAACCTGCTCGACCGGCTGGCGATCGAAAGCTCCTGGTACCTGCTGATCGCCACCAGGAATCACCGGCATGATAAAACTGTTCTTAAGCAGGTGATCTATAGTAAAGTGGCCTACATAGGGATTATCTTCAGCCGGAATAAACAGGAAGCATTCTTTCGGCGGCTGGAAGCGGAAGGCATACCCGGAGATTTGTTGAGATCCATCCACCTTCCGGCCGGTATTCCCATCGGCGCGGCCACTTTAAAAGAAATCGCGATAAGCATCATTGCCCAGATAATTGAAATACGTCATAATATGGACCGTTAATTTTCAGGAGAAACACTTATGTTCACCTTGCGCACGAAACTGATCGACTCTTCCGGAATCCGAAAGATATTCGACCTCGCCAAGTCTATTGAGAACCCGATCAACCTCAGTATCGGTGAGCCTCACTTCGATGTTCCCCGGGAGGTCCAGGAAGCGGCCATCGACGCTATCCGATCCGGGAGAAACACCTACACTCTGACCCAGGGACTGCCGGAACTCAACGAGAAGGTGATGGCTTCCCTGGCGGAGCAGGTGGGGCGGCCTTTTGAGAGTTCGCTCATCACCTCCGGAGTCTCCGGAGGCCTGGTGCTGGCGTTTATGGCGCTGGTGGAAGAGGGCGATGAGGTCCTCTGCCCCGACCCTTACTTTGTTATGTATAAGCACCTAGTCCGGCTCTTCGGAGGGAGACCGGTCTTTTACGACACCTACCCCGACTTCCGCCTCCGGGGCGAAGAGATCGAAGCGCTGATCACCCCGCGGACCAAGATCATGATCGTCAGCTCCCCCTCCAACCCTACCGGGGCCGTCCATTCAAAAGACGAACTGAAGGAGATCGCCCGGATCGCCCGGAAGCACAATATCTTCATCATCTCGGATGAGATCTACGCTCTCTTCACCTATGACGGGCCGCATCTATCCATGGCCACCTTCACCGATGACTGTCTGCTCTTAGGCGGCTTCTCGAAGTCTCATTCCCTGACCGGGTGGCGTCTGGGCTACGCGTTGGGACCCAAGGAACTGATCGAAGAGATGACCAAGCTCCAGCAGTTTACCTTCGTCTGCGCCCCCTCCTTCGCCCAGGAGGGGGCCCTGGCGGCGATGGAAGTCGACACCTCCGACCGCCGCGACGACTACCGAAGAAAACGTGACTTTATCTATGACGGGCTGCGCGACTTAGGCTACCGGGTGGAGAAGCCCGGCGGGGCGTTTTATATCTTCCCGGAGGTACCCTGGGGGACCGATGAAGAGTTCGTCGCCGAGGCGATCCGGCAGAAACTCCTGATTATCCCCGGGTCGATCTTTTCGGAGCGGAAGACCCACTTCCGCATCTCCTACGCCGTCGAGGATGAGACATTGCAACGCGGCCTCGAGGTCTTCGAGAGATTGTTCAAGAACCGGCGGCCAAGTTGATGAGGCCGGATAACAGAAACCGTTTTTACTTAACACCCGGTAAAAAAACTCCCCGCCGGGGAGCATGGAGAACACAATAAGGCACAAAACAACACCGTCCCCTACTCTTATCTGGTTACCGGTATATCTCCTGATGTCCCGTAATAAGCCCTTGTAATTCCCTTCACCGCCCAGAGACCGGAATCTCACCGGAAGATTCCTATATCATCATCTGAATCGCCATCGTAGTCAGCCGGGATCGGCTGGTCGGAACTGCCGCCGAAGTAAGCCCGGGGCACTCCCTGGATCGCCCATAAGCCCGAACTCGCCCGGAAAATCCCCAGCACCCAGGTGCCGTTCCCATCATAATCTCCGGGAACAACTATATCACCGGTACTTCCGAAATAAATCCGGCTGATGTTTTTAATAGCCCAAAGACCAGAACTCCCCCTGAATAAGGCGATGTCTTTTAAAAACTGGAACGAGATGTACCTTAAAACCCGCGGGGAGGCCTTCGGCACATTGTTAAAATCTTATCTCTTCCAGGGAGCGTACTTCCAGTTCGAGGACTACGCGGCGTTTGAGGACGCCGGCCGGATCAGGCGGCGGCTGGTCGAGGAAAACGAAAGGCTGTTCGGCGAGGTCGACTTCCTCCTCCTCCCCACCCGGAGGAGTAGTACGGAAACGGGGGAACCAAAGACCGTCACTGAAACCTATGAAGCCTTCAAGTACACGCTTCCGGCCAACGTAACCGGGTCGCCGGCAATCAGCCTCCCCGGGTTCGCGGTCAGCTCCGGGGAAGACCTGAGCCTGCAGATCGTCGGGCCTCACCTGGCCGACGCGCGACTCCTGAAATTCGCCGACCGAATCGCGGGTCCCCGCGACGGCGCGGACGACGCCGGCAGCCCCGGCAACAACCCTTCTCAGGTGTAAAAAGATGAAATACGAAGCGGTGATCGGCCTGGAGATCCACGTCCAGCTGAACTGCGCCACGAAGATGTTCTGCGACTGCCGGAACTCACCGGGCGACCCTCCGAACAGCAACATCTGCCCGATCTGCCTCGGGATCCCCGGAACGCTGAAGCAGTTCGGCCGGGAAGCTCTCGAGAAGGCGGTTCTGTCCTGCCTGGCCCTGAACTGTGAGATCCAGCCCGAAAGCGCCTTCGACCAGAAGGTTTACTACTACCCCGACCTTCCCCGGGGGTACCAGCTCTTCCAGTTTCACCGGCCCCTGGGGAGAAACGGCTGGCTGGAGATCACCGCCGAAGACGGCGGCTGGAAACGTCTGCGCGGCCGGGAGGCGCACATGGAGGAGGACGTCGCCCGGCTCGTTCACGAGTCCGATAGCCGCCGGCGGTTCAGCCTGGTCGATTTCAACCGGGCCGGGGCCCCGCTGGTGGAGATAGTCACCGAGCCCGATATGCGCGGCCCCCAGGACGCCATGGAGTTCCTGCGAACACTGCGGGTCTGCCTCCGCTACGCGGGGACGGCCGAGTGCAGCCTGGAAGAAGGGACCATGAGGGTCGACGCCAATATCTCCGTCCGCCCGGAAGGCTCGACGGGACTTTCGACCAAGGTCGAGGTCAAAAACATGAACTCGATCCGGCACGTGGGAAACGCCATCGCCCATGAGATCGCCCGCCAGACGGCGCTGGTCGAAGAAGGGAAAGAAGTGACGCTCCACACCCGCCTCTGGGACCCGGACAGGAACGTCACCACCCCGATGCGGGGCAAGTTCGCCGGGCCGTGCGTCCCGGACCCCTCCGTCCCCGCGATTACAGTCTCGCCGGAGTTCCTGGACGAGTTGCGGGCCCGCCTCCCCGAGATGCCGGCCGTCAGGCGCCGGGGCTTCGAGGAACGGCACGGCCTGACCCCGGAGGAAGCCGCCCTGATGAGCTCGGAACGCGAGTTGGCCGAGTACTTCGAGGCCGTAGTGGCCGGCGGTTCCTCGCCCCGGGCCGCGGTCGACTGGATAACCGGCCGTCTCCTTCCCCTCCTCCGGGACAGGGGCGAGTCCCTCGCCTCGACCCGGGTGACCCCCGCCCGGCTCGCCGCGCTCCTGGAACTGGTTGAACGGCGGGAGATCAGCGCCGGGGCGGGAAAGGAAGTCCTGACCCGGATGCTCGAGAGCGACCTCGACCCGGCCGCGATCGTGGTCAGGGAGGGGTTGGCCCAGGTCTCCGACCGTGAAACGCTCGAGACGGTCGCGGACACCGTGATCGCGAACAACCCGGACGCGGTGAAGGACTACCATGCCGGCAAGAAACCGGCCCTCGGTTTCCTCGTGGGCCGGGCGATGAAGGCCTCGGGAGGGAAGGCCGACCCCAAAAAGATGCGAAGCCTTCTGGAAGAGAAACTGGGGTCATCCGGTGATTAGAATTGATTGAGAGCCCACCGGTAGAACCGTTCCGCCCGCTTGATCAGCTCCAGGGCCTCACTCTTCAAGAAGTTCCGATTCTCATATGCAACCAGGTTCTTCTTGGCGATCACCCGACGGGCAAGCTTACTTTTCTCCCGGACATCTTTTAATTTTGATGCGGTTGCCGAAGTCAGCAGGTCTATGACCGCCATATGATCCTCGTCTATAGACCGTATCCCTGAGTGTCTTACCAGTAATGCATCAATGAGTGAAATCACGCAATGGACACCATTCAAACCCACCACGTTCCAATTCTCAACCTTTTCCGCACTATACATAGTTTGGTAAAATTCTTTAGCCTTCCGGAGATAGACCTGGTATTTCCCGCCGGCAATAAGTCGAGTTTTCTGTTTCCGAGCCGCCTTCATGCCAGAAGCCTCTCTAAAGGTTCTCCATAAACAAGTACATTGTTCGCAAGAATAGAGATAATGAGCGGCGCTTTCTCTTTATGCTTTTTTTTTACTTCGAAAATGGTCAGTATATACGGGGATAATGCCATACTGTACTTCTCTGCCAAGCCGGTAGTAAGTTTATCCAGGAGCATCTCAACCTTTTTCTTCCCTGAGATGTTCCGGGTGACAACAAGAAGATCAAGATCGCTTTTCACAGTTTCATTCCCCTCGGCAACGCTCCCGAAGACAGCTATAGTCATCACATCACCGCGGGCTTTGAGGATACCGGATTTGATTTCGGCAAACATGGTTGCGAAGAGTTTCATCTCACTCTCGAAGAGCGGTGAAAGGATTTGTTTTACGACATAATGATCTTCCCGAAGCTTGTATAACTTCGCTTTCCCTTTCACCCTGATATCAAGCAGACCTTCCGCCGCGAGTTCCTTCAAAACCGCATGAGTTATCGAAGGGCTTAGTCCAACTGCATTCGCTATTCCCCGACCGGTATGCTCATCCTGCTCCCGAAAGAGATATCTCAATACCCTGACCTTTGAACCCCGGCTAAAGGTCTCATCAAGCTTATTATGAAGTTTCATATCGTCCCAATAATATAATTGTTCTGTTTATCGTACATATGTTCGATATTTCGAACGATAAGAAAGATTAAAATATCACCCTTGAGCAGTCAAGATGATTTTTACAGTTTTTAGGGGACGTTGTTGACTAACATGACTCATTGAATTCCGGAAGAAGAACACTGGAAAGAACTTACTCAAAATGAAGATCTAAAAATACGTGTCGTGCCCCCGGAATTTCATCTACCTGGTGGCTGGGATATCACCCAACCTGCCATAGTAACAGCGGGTGAAATCTCGAACAGCCCATAAGCCGCTCTCCGGCCGGAAGAGAGCGATATCATCGAGGCCGTTTCCGGTGAAGTCTCCGGGCACGGGCGTATCCCCCGACCTGCCAAAGTAGATACGGGTATGTCCCAGGACCGCCCAGAGGCAGGAAGACGGCCGGAAGATCCCGGCGGCCCAGGTCCCGTCCCCGTCGTAGTCGCCCGGAACGACCGTGTCTCCGGCACCTCCAAAGTAGATCCGGCTGACCCCCCGCAACGCCCAGAGGCCGGAATCGGGCCGGAAGAGAGCGATCCCGGCGCTGCCATCCCCATCATAATCTCCCGGTACCGGGAGATCGCCCAATCCCCCGAAGTAGGCCCGGGTAATCCCCTTGATCGCCCAGAGGCCGGCGGATGCCCTGAATATCCCCGGATCGCACTGACCGTCTCCATTGTAATCTCCGGGGACCGGACAGTCGGTCGCGCTACCGATGTATGCCCGGGTGACATGCCTGATCGCCCAGAGGCCCGTGTCCCTCCGGAAGAGGGCGATATCGGTGGTCCCGTCACCGTCATAGTCCCCGGGGACCGGCCGGTCGGTTGATGAACCGAAGTAGAGACGGGTCACCGAGCGTACCGCCCAGAGGCCCGTGTCCCTCCGGAAGACGGCAAGATCATCGGTCCCGTCCCCGTCATAATCCCCGGAATCGATAGTTGTAACGTTTGCGGACTCGATAATTTCCGCCAGTTCCGCGCGAGCCGTTTCCCAGTCGTCCGGGTCGATCGACCAGCTGATATCGGTCCGCACCCAGGTCGGATCGCCCGGGTCATCGACGCCATATTCCCAGAGGACCTTGGGGACCATCTCCTCAACGATCCGGGCAACCCGTCCCGGAGCTATTGCCGCCGCCATCGTCAGATAGTCCATGTCCTGGATGCCGCGGCGCCAGTGCTTGAGCCGGAGACTGGCGAAGGGTCCCTTCACGCCATAGGACTCCGCGGGGAAGACCAGGTCCGTACCGGGATAGAAGAGGACCCCGTCCCCATTGCCGTAGTTCCAGCCGGTCTCGCCCAGGACCTGGTCGTAGCCGCTGTGGCCTCCGAAGGTGTGGGCCGATTGGAAGACATTGGTCTGCCCGGTCCCTCCCTGAAAGTTGTCGTAGTAGGTGGACTCCCAGTAGAACCAGCGCTCGACCCGCTTCTTGAACTGGGCCCAGGCCGCCACCCGCGGGCTTACCCCGTCGTCCTCGATGGCCATGGAGCCGACATTGGGCCGGTAGGCCGCGTACATCCAGAGGCGGTGGTCGGGGGAGGAGAGAAGGCTGTCGGCGGCGTTCTGGAAGTCGGCGGTGACGCCGGTGGCCGTCCCCGAGTCCGGTATGTCGAGGCTCGGGGTCTGGTTGACCCCATCGACAAGAGAGAGGGTGGCGAGCGAGAGGATCTGCCGGCCGGGGCCCGGGTTGGCGTTTATCCACCGCGCCCACTGCTCGATCCGCGGGAAGTCGCTCGATTCGTCGATCAGGTAGAGGAAGCAGTCCACGGGCGTAGTAAAAGTCCGGGCGTTGAACCAGTTCGCCCAGGCGTCGGTATTCGACCACATCTCCGCCTGCCCTCCGGCCGACCAGGGCCAGGAGCCGTAGGTACCGATGGAATAGACATTATTCCCGGTACCCACACCGGGACCTTGATAGCCGCGCGGCGGAGTGAAGAGTTCTCCGTTCAACCGGGCGGTCCAGGCCTCATCCATCCGGTCGGGCGGCTGATACCCGGCGATCAAGGAGACCCGGTGACGATGGGCAAGCTGAAAGTGACGGTCGGTAACCAGGAGTGATTGCTGATAGAGGGGGGTGCCCGGCGCGGGGTACTCCGTCCCCAGATACCGGAGATTGATATTCTCGGTGCTGACATAGAGCATCGTCCGTCCGCTCGGGAGATCGGGGAGAATGAAGTTGCGGACGGTTAAGTCCACCGGGATTCGGCGGATCGCGGCGTCGCCCTCGGCAATGGAGACCGTGCCGGTGTAGAGACCGGCGGGCGTGTCTTTCGGGATAAAGATATCGACCCAGATGCTCTGATTCCGTCTCGCCGGTATATCGAAGCTGGGGACCAGTTCCAGAGGAACGGCGATATCGGGGTAGAGCTTGTTATGGTCGGGTCGGTCGAGCCAGGTCCCGCTCCCCTCCCCCTCCCCGCTCCAGGGGCGCCGGAACCGTTCCGGGATATGCCGTTCATCATAGGATTCGTAGGAGAGACGGCTCAGGCCTTTGATCTCCAGGTAGCGGATATAGAAGAGTTCGATCTCCCTCCCGGTCCAGTCAAAGACCCCGTCACCGGTGGCGGACGCCGAGCCGATGGCGGCTCCTCCCGGCCCGGCCAGCAGGTTGAAAGATACCGTGACGGCATGAGCCGCCGCCGTGGCCGTTTCCAGACAGAGATTGAACGCCACAACCTCGTTTTTAGCCCCGGAGAGGATGATCCGGCTGCCATCCCAGACGGAGTTGACAACGCTCCGCGGATCGGAGGAAGCGCGGAGTTCATCCCGGGTTACTTTGTCCTGCCCGTTGTTGGCCCAGACGGCTGAGATGGCGGGTGGAGGCGTGGGCGTCTGGGCCCAAACCGGACGCAAGAAGACACCGGCAGATAGAATCAAAATAATCGAGAAGAAATAATTCTTCATTCTACTAAAATATAGCACGCCTGCTCCGCTCCCGCCAGAGGGGGAGAAGATAAGGAGGCGGACTGCGGCCGGAGATGAGGGGGTTGTTGATTTCAAGCTTGAGTATTCTGCCGGAGTTATTCAGAATAGTAACGGATTATTAGCATTATGTAAAAAGGATGATATTTAATGTCTTCATCGGAACATCAATATGTCTATATCGACAGCGAAGACGCTCTGCGCGTGCTTATCGAGCGGGTGGAGGCCACCCGCAGGGTCGCGCTCGACACGGAAGCGGACAGCCTGCACAACTACTATGAGAAGGTCTGCCTGATCCAGCTGGCAGTGGCCGGGGAGAACTACATAGTGGATCCCCTGGCAGGCTTGGACCTGTCGCGTTTTTTCAAAGCTCTGGAAAAAAAACAGATCATCCTTCACGGCGCGGACTACGACCTGAGAATGCTTCGTTCTTCTTTCCATTTTCAGCCCGAAGGCCGGATCTTCGACACCATGCTTGCCGCCCAGCTCCTGGGGCATGAGCGTCTCGGACTGGCCGCGTTGGTGAAGCATTTTTTCGATGTAACCCTGACCAAGCACGGGCAGAAGTTCAACTGGTCCCTGCGGCCTCTGCCTTTGGCAAAGCTCGTCTATGCCAGTGATGATACCCGCTACCTCGAACCTCTGGCGGATTATCTGCTCGAGGGGCTGCGCGAATTGGGCCGGGAGGAATGGCACCGGGAGACGTGCGACGCCCTGGTGCTATCCACCCGGAAGGACCGGGCACCGGGAGATCCCGAGGATATCTGGCGGATCAAGGGCCTGAAATCGTTCAGCCGGAAGGAACTGGCCTTTGTCCGGAGCCTGTGGCACTGGAGAGAGAAAGAAGCGCAGAAAACGAACACCCCCCCATTCAAGATCATGGGCAACGCGCTCCTCCAGGAAGTTGCCCTCTGGATTCACTCGCATCCCGAACAGACGGTGGATCGAGGGCCGAAGCTGCCGCGTAACTGCAAAGGGAAGAGAATGGACGCGCTCAATAAAGCGGTCCGGGTAGCGCGGAGTCTGCCCGAAGATCAGTGGCCCGCTCTCAAGAGAAAGAAGGGGCGGCAGTACGTTCCGTTTTCGACGCGGGAGATCGCACAGTTGGACGCGCTCCGCTCCGCCTGTTCCAGGATCGCCGCGAAGCTGGGCATAACCGCCTCCGTGCTGGCCCCCCGGTCCTCACTCGAAGCCATCGTCAGGGAGAAGCCCGGGACCATGGAAGAGATCATGCGGAGCGGGCGGATTACGCGCTGGCAGGCCGGGCTGCTGGCTCCCGACATTGAGAGAGTTCTTAAGTGCCTTAAGTGACTAAAGTGAACTAAAGTGAACTGCCGACTTCGCCAAAGTAGCCTCAGGCTACGACGGCTGAAAAAGTGACTAAAGTTAAAAATTACTCGTCGCCACCGATCAAAGGAGGCAACACATGTCATTGAAGAGATGGTTGGTTATTTTCCTGATCCTCGGCCTCTCCGCCGAATTTTCGGGACCGACGGTCAGAGGCGAGACGGGAGCGGTCAAAAGATACGAAGGCGGATACCGAACGGACAAAAACGGCTGGGTCCATCTTCACATTGAAGGGGAACCTTTTGAGCGCGGCGTCCAGTACGGCGTTCTCCTGGCGCCCGAGCTCAAGGCGGCGGTTCACGACATCAAGCATGTGACCTTTATCGACACGGGGAAAGAGTGGTCCTTCTTCGTTCAGGCGGCGGAGGATCTGTTCACGCCTCAGGTGCCCGAGGAGTACATGGAGGAGATCAAGGGGATCGCCACCGGCGCTCAAAAAGCCGGGCTGGAGATGACCTGGCAGGAAGTCCTGGCTCTGAACGCTTATGAGGAGATCTTCGATTACTGGTGGCCGGCCGCGAAGAGCCAGTACAAGTACTCCCCCACCGGCGCCGCGCTGAGCGGCCACTGCAGCGCTTTCATCGCCGGCGGCGACGCCACCCGGGACGGCGGCATCGTCATCGCCCACAACGACTGGTCGAGTTATGTCATCGGCCAATCATACAATATCCTGCTGGATATAGTTCCTTCCGAGGGGCAACGGATCTTCATGCAGACAAAACCGGGCCACCTCGACAGCAATACGGACTTCTTTCTCACCGGCGCCGGAATCCTGGGGACGGAGACTACCATATGCGGATTCAACGCCTACCGAGAAGGGGGAATCCCGAGCTTCGTGCGGTGCCGCAAAGCGATGCAGTACTCAAAAACCCTGGACGAGGTGGTTGAGCATCTGAAGGAAGGAAACAACGGAGGCAACGCGTCGAGCTGGCTTTTAGGAGATATCAACACCGGGGAGATCATGCGGTTCGAACTGGGGCTCAAGTTCAACAGCGTGGTCCGGACGAAGAACGGTTACTTCATCGGTTTCAACGCCCCAATAGACCCGCAAATCAGAAACCTGGAGTGCTCCAACACCGGATATGACGACATCCGGCGCCATACGGGGGCCCGCCGGGTGCGCTTGACCGAACTGATGAAAGAATACCACGGGAAGATCGACGTGGACACGGCCCGGGAGATTCTCGCCGATCACTACGATGTGTACCTGAAGAAACCCGACAATCCCTGCTCCCGCACGATTGACGGACACTACGATCTGGATGACCGGGCTTTCATGAGCGACCCTTCCCGCCCGAAGCCGTACGCGCCGCACGGGACACTGGATGGAAAGGTGACTGACAGCAAACTGGCCGACAAGATGTCCCTCTGGGCGCGCTGGGGCAATTCCTCCGGGATGCCTTTCGACGCGGAGAAGTTCCTCGCGGAACATATCCAGTACGCCGACCTGAAAGGGTATCTGCGCAGCCGGCCCGAGCAGCCTTGGACACTCTTCGAAGGAGACAAATAGCGGGGTGGATAAGCGTGAACATTCTTAAACAAGGTAAAAAAATGAAAAAATACCGTTTGATCGTGTTGCTTGTTTTTCTGAGCTTCATCTTCGTAGCCCGGACAGCCTCTTCCGAGACAGTGAAGGGGAAAAAAGTTCCCGGGGGAGAGGATAAGATCAACCTGATAACCGAAGCTTTAAAAGGAAGGTTCGGCACGCTCTCCATCCACGGAAACGCCATTATCTGGTACCAGTGGATCAACAGCGGGACTATCGGGGGGGTCAAGTACAAGGACGAAAACAACGCCGGCGTCTCCCCCGAGTTTTATCTCGAATGGGAACCGATTGAGGGGGGTGAGTTCCTGGTCAGACTGAGATATGTTCAAAACGGGAATGACTCCCAGGGATTCTACTCCAACGCCCTCTATTCAACCGTGGACGAAAACTTTACGCTGGCTCACAACAAGGAGTTCCGGGTCCAGAAGGCCTTATACAGGCAAAATTTCCTCGAGGACCGGCTCTATATCTCCGTCGGAAAGAACTATCCCGAATCCTTCATTGACCTGAACAAATACGCCAATGACCAGAGGTCCCAGTTCGTCGGGCAGCCCTTCGTCGATAATCCTTTCCTGGACAATGAAAGCAGTTACGGGCCCACTCTCGCGGTCGGCGGATTTCCCCTCGAGGACCTGGAGTTAGCCTTCGTCCTGCAATCAATCACCTGGGAAGCGCTCCCCGAAGAAGAACAGAAGAGCGCCTGGGAGGATCTGTTCAAAAACCCATTTTACGGAGCTCAACTTACCTACTCGCCCAAGATCAACGGACGGGGCGGGAACTACCGCCTCTACGGGTGGAATTTCTCCTATGACTGCCCCCGGCTTGACGGGGAAGGGACCGGCCAGCGATGGGGGATCGGGATAAGCATCGATCAGGAGGTCCGGGAAAGAGCGGGGATCTTCGCCCGGGGGGGCTACCAGAATAAAAAGGTCTATGAAGCACCCTGGTTCGTGTCGGGAGGGGTCAGCCTGGAAGGACTTATCCCCTCCCGCCAGGACGACACCTTCGGATTCGGAGCCGCCGGTCTCTTCTCAAACCGGCTCACCGGAAACAGCGGGACCGAAGTACACTTCGAGGCATATTACCGGGTCGCGTTCTCCAAATTTCTGGCTCTTACCCCCGACCTGCAATATGTTTTAAACCCCCGGGGAGACAGCGACAACGACAAGGTCATCGCCGCGACCTTGAGAGGGGAATTTCTTTTTTAACCGCATCATCCATCTCCAGTCCGTGCGAGACGCAGTAATCCTTGATGAGATCGAGAAAATCCTCGCCATACTTCCGGCTCTTCGTCTCCCCCACGCCGGTGACCCGGAGGAATCCAACCCGGGTTGAGGGACATCGGCGAGCCATGTCCCGCAGCGCGGCATCACCAAAGATAATGTAAGCCGGAACATGGTTCTTTGACGCGATTGCCCGGCGCAACTTCTTCAACTCCTCGAAAAGGCCTCTATCGACACCCTCCCAGGAATCTTTTATAGCCCGGGAGACCGCGGCCCGGGCCTTCTTTTCGGGCGGCTGGAGTAGCCGGGGGTTTTCCCGACCCCGCATAACCTCCCAACCCGCGGGCGGAATTCTTAACACACCGTATTCTTCCGTCTTCAGGATATACCCCTGGGCAGTGAGTTGTTCAATCCAGCCCCGGACAGCCGGACGGGAAAAATCGGCGAGCAGCCCGTAAGTGCTGAGCTGGTCGTGGGAATTTTCCCGGATCCTCTTATCCCGCGAACCGGTCAGGACCTGGGCGGTATAATCTCCTCCAAAACGCTCCCGGAGACGGACCACACAGGAGAGAATCTTCTGGGCAATTACCAGAGAATCCTCCATCAAATTCAGTTCATGCAGGCAGACGTCGCAGGCCCCGCAATTTTCCTGATCGGTGCTTTGCCCGAAGTACTCAAGCAGAACCTTGTGCCGGCAGGTTATCCCGGTGCAGTATTCATAGATCCGGTTTAATTTCTCCCGGGCAACCGACTGAACTTCCGGCTCCAGGTCTCCCATCAGGTTTTTCCAGATAACGTAGTCTTCCCCCGAGTAAAAAAGGTGGCATTCGGCTTCCAGGCCGTCCCGGCCGGCCCGGCCGCTTTCCTGCTGGTAATGCTCCAATGACTTGGGCATACCGGTGTGGATAACATAACGCACATTCGACTTATCGATACCCATCCCGAACGCGACGGTGGCCACGATGATGTCAACCTTCTCCTCAATGAAAGCATCCTGGCTCTGTTTCCGATTTCCGGCGGTCATCCCGGCATGGTAGGGTACCGCCCGGTAGCCGCGTTCCCGCAAGGCCGCGCAGAGTTCGTCGACGTCCCGGCGCCGGATGCAATAAATAATACCGGATTCCCCCGGATGGCCGGCCAGCACTTCGCAGACCTGCTTCAGCCGGGCAGTCCGGCGCCGGGCCCGGTAAATCAGATTGGGCCGGTCGAACGAGCCGACCAGAACTTCCGGTCTTTCCAGTTTCAGCTGCCGGGCGATATCCCGCCGCACCGGCTCGGTGGCCGTGGCGGTGTAGGCGTGCAGGGCAATGCCCGGAAAATATTTCTTCAGTCTTCCCAGCTGCCGGTACTCCGGCCGGAAATCGTGACCCCAGTGACTGATACAGTGGGCCTCATCGACGGCGATAAAAGAGAGCGGGGTGTCCCGAAGAAATTCAGTGAATCCGTCCGTCATGATTCTCTCCGGGGAGAGATAAACAATTTTAACCTCACGCGCACGGATCCGGGAAAATATCTCGGACTTCTCCCTGCCGGTCAGTGTGCTGTCAATCCGGGCCGCCGGGACACCGCACTCCGCCAGGGCGTCAACCTGGTCCTTCATCAGGGAGATCAGCGGCGAGACCACTATTGCCAGACCGGACATCTCCAGGGCCGGGGCCTGGAAACAGAGCGACTTCCCTCCCCCGGTGGGCAGCACGACGATGGAGTCGCGCCCGGAGAGAACGCACTTCATCGCCTCTTCCTGGAGGGGGAGGAAATCGCCATAGCCCCAGTACTTTTTTAAGATATTCTTTATTTAGCGCCCCTTTATTCTTATCCTGGATTAAATGTAAACAAAAGATTCTATCCGGCCACCGGATCTATCCTCCGGTTATAGAAATCGGATTTTGCGGATTCTACCAAGCTCCCGGATAGACACAAAGCCAAATCTTGCGGAGCGGACCCTAGGCGTAATTCGGTCCGCGGAAAATTCCTGTGTTCTCCGGCTCTTCTGTGGTAGAAGAGTGCGGCTTTAATCCTTCTCTCTGATTTCGTGATTATAAAAAATGAGAAGCAGCCGGGGTTCTTCCCCAGAGACACTAACTCGAGCGCAAACGCATAAAAAAGGAGACGTGAGTCTGATGGCACGGGTGATCAATAGCAACAGCCCCGGAAAGCGGCGGCGGCATCTGATGAGGACTGTGGCCGAGATCCAGAGGCGGCTGATGCAGAAGAGTTCGGTCGACGAGAAGGCGAAGGACATGCTGGCGATGGTCGTCTTCTGCCTGCGGGAGGTCCGCTCAACAGTCCTAGAGTCTACCGAGGCCTGGGACCAGCGGGGCTACTGGAAGAAGGCGGCCGACTTCGAGACCGAGTGGGAATGGGCCGCGGAGCTGGCCGACGAGATCGAGGAGATCCTCCGCCGGGAGAACCGGGAGAGGCTGCCCGCACTCCTGGTGAACCTCGCCAGCCGCGTCTCCGACATCAAGATCACTCGCCTGACCCGTCAAGAGGCCCTCTGGGAAGGTTGTTGCCGAAGGCTAACGGGATAAGACGATAAACACCCGCCCCTCTACTCGGAGGAGAAGTCGTCGAAGTACCCCTGGACGAGGACGATCGGGGTCCCCTTGTCGCCGCTGCCACTGGTGAGATCGCAGAGGCTCCCGAGCAGGTCATTGATAAGAAATCGCTTTTCGTGCTTTTTTAGCGATCACCCCTTTTCCGGGATAAAAAGCCGGTTTTAAGGTTTGCATTATGGATGAAATGCACGGCGAGGGCAAACTGAAAGTACGATCGGACAGGCCGGGGGTCTGTTTAATGCCCTACGCCCTGACTTAAAGGCGGTTTCCGGAGAAAACCGGCGGGCGGCAAACGCAAGGGGGACGGGCCGGAGCCGGCGACGACTTACGAAGCCATAATTACAGGTTCATCGTCGGAATCCGGGAAGGGGTCATCTTCAAGCCAGGGATCGCTGCTGTTTTTGATAAATACCTCGAAGGGGGGGTCTCGGGCAGGACGGTCGGAACTGTCGGCGGACCACAGCCCCAGGTGACGGAGGATACGTTCGATTACGTCGCGTTCGTTGATCAAGGCGACAATTCTCATCTCCCGCCCGCAGTTCGGGCAGAGGAGAGGATCCGCCTCCCATACTTTCCTGATCAGCTCCCGCCATTTCTTCGAGGGGCGGCGGTCTTAAAATATTAACTTACTCCGGGCTTCCCCTCATACTGCCCGTAATCTCAGCCAACATGGAAGTGAGATGGGATTCATCCTGGAGGAAGTCAACCGAGGCATCCACTGTCAGCACGCGGGGCGGCTTGAGCCCGTAGTCGTTATATATTTCTTCTATATTAACGATGAACCTCTCGTATAAATCACCGATCCGGGCAAGATACCCGGCCGGGATATCTTCACCTTCGGTATCCCGGATCCGGTTTCTTCTCTGAAGCACCTCCACGTCATCGACTTTCAGGTAGATTAGGAGCTGTTCGAGCCACTCCCCCTGCGCGGTACGGTCGAGGTCGTCGAGGCCGCTTCTCAGCATCTGCTGGTACTCCATCCATTGGTTATATCGAAGAAACCCCTCCTCAAAGGAGTTCCGGCAGAAGGTCGACGCGCCGCCGAGCATGCCCCGATCGAAGAAGACAATACCTTTATGCGCTTTCGCGACAAAGTGCCGCCCGATGCGGCCGATCAAACAGCTCTTTTCAAACCAGGAAGTATATTTCAGACGATCCCGGTAAAACAGCTGAAGCCAGGAGTGGTCGATGAACTCGACGATCGTCCTGAACTCCTCCCCTTCCCCCAGGAACTCCTCGAACTGACTCCGGTGTTCGTTGATGTAATTTACAAGTGTGGTCTTTCCCGCGCAGATATTACCCTCGACGAGGATGATGTATTTCGCCATTTTTATTCTCCGAAAGTTGGGCTATGAACTTACTCCTTGAAAAGGACAAGAAAGAGACTGGAGAAGAGATAGTTCCCTAAAAACAGTCTTTTTCTAACGGTCCGCGGACAGGAGAGATAGATATGCGGGTGGATCCGGTCCGTTGAGCTCTCTCGGGTGATAACATCAAAAATATTGCCGATCTTCCCGTCCGGGACATCAAAGAGTATCTCCTCCCTTGTCTTGAAGCCGGCGGACCGGATCAAGAGACGGGAGACATCGTTCCGGTCAAAAAACTCCCCGGCCTGACTCCAGCGCAGACGCCGGGAAAGACGGGGCCACGGGCTTTTAAAAATATAGTCCACGCTGAGAACATAAATCCCCCCTTCTCTCAGCACCCGGTGCGCCTCCCGCATGGCCCGGACCACCCTTTCGTCGTCTCCGAAGTGTTCGATCGAAGAGAAGCTGAAGATGGCATCAAAGTATCCATCCGGATAATCGATGCGTGAGGCGTCCATTCTTTTGACCTGCAACCTCTCCCGGTCATACGGAAAATCACAGAACGCGGCCGGGTCGCTCAGGACGATCCGATCCGCCTCCATATCGCTGAACGGTGTAGCCCCATAAAGATCGGTCGCCACGACGAGCCCCATGTGATTGGCAAGTGCGTACATGATCGCTTCGTGGCCGCTTCCCACCCCCAGGGCCCGGTAATCCCGATTCAGAAAACCGTAATTTTTCAGGGCGTGGAAACCCAGGGCCCACTCCCAGTGCTTTCTCTCCCTCTTCTCGCCGATATCGGGAGGAAGATGAAGCTCCCCGATCATAATCTGCTGGAGGGCGGGGTCGTCCCAGTCATCCTCGTCACATACCCTGTTGTATCGCATGGAGATTCAGGCCAATCTCTACAGGCTAAAAAGCGGCGTTGATTATCGGGAAGACCGGGAGAAAGCCGTTGCTGGCGATATTAATCACTCCCAGCTGAATACCGGCGAGTTTTCCGGTGATATTGAGCAGCCCCAGCTGGAGGCCGGTCATCTCGCTGGAGTAGTTGACAGCGCTGAACTGCACCCCGACAGTGCTCTTGCCGGTGACATTGACCGTCGCGCTCTGAAACCCGACAAAATCTTTCAGGGTAACATTGCAGACCGCCGCGTCCCAGCCGACCATATCTCCGCAGTCAATATTGACAAAAGAGAACTGCACGCCGGCCGCGTCACCCCCCACAACATTGGCCAGGCCCCACTCCAGGGCGGTGAGGTCCTGGGTGGTCCAGTTGAGCAGACCGATATCCAGCCCCTCCATCTTCCGGTTCATGGTAAAGACACCCAGACGGAAGCCTTTTATGGTGGTATCGACGCTCGCCAGCTGGATGGGGGGAAAAAGAGAGAGCTGGATATGGCTGATTTTCTCCGGCTGCGGCTCCGGGGCATCGGCGGAGAGAAGAATGCCGCCAGCCAAAAAAAAGATCACCGCTCCCATCAGACAACCTATCAACTTCATAACATTCCTCCTGTTGGAATTTAACCGAACTCAACAAACTCAAGATTTAAGAAATATACATTGTATTTCACACCCTAACAATAATAAACATGAGATCAGTGTTTTTCGGGGAGGTTAGAGGCAGGGAAACAAAGTAATTCGAACCGCCCCGCCGAGTCACGGCACAGGGAAGTTATACCATCAAAACCGTGTTTCAGGGATATTTCTTTCAAGGTATCGATTGATTCCGGGAAGTCGGCCGGGTCGTAAAAAATAATCTGACTTTCGTAACCAGGATGTGACCGTCGTCGATGGCATAGAATGCCGGAGTAGCTTTTGAACTTCCGCTCCGGTGAGATAAACTCACCGGGGGCGTGGGTTCACTAAATTTTTCCCAGGGCATTCTCCAGAGCTTCAATCCTTTTTTTCAACTCTTTGATCTCATCCTGCTGCTCCTGGATGGCTTTGATCGCCACCACTTTCACGTTATGGGTGTCGATCTGTAAAATCTCTTCCGAGTCTCCTTTCAGATATTCGCCGCTGCCTTTGACCGCCTGCGGAAATACATCACGGTATTCCTGGGCGATGAAGTTATAGTAATCATGATCTTCGACCGAGCGATGGCTTTCCCGATAATCCCTGGTGTATTTGAACTTGACCGGCCTAAGTTTCATCACCATCTCAAGAGCATTATCAACATCCCGGATATCGGTCTTGATCCGGCGATCCGAGTTGGCCAGCCAATCACCGGCCACGGTTTTGGAGGCGCTTCCTTCCACTTCCAAGGTATTCGCGCTGGCTATACAGTTAATTCCCACTCTACTAGTGCTGAAATTACCCCAGATCAAAGGCGCAGAGGTATCTGAATTGTCGATGTAGAGTTTATTCGAGCCCATCTCATAACGGCCAGCATTATTACCCAGAAATACATTACCGGACCCGGTCTGATTGCTGTATCCCGCATGAACACCAAGAGCTATATTTTCCCCACCGGTGGTGTTGGAATAAAGGGCATAATCACCCAGGGCTGAGTTATAGTTGCCGGTGGTGTTGGAATAAAGGGCAGAATCACCCAGGGCTAAGTTATAGTTGCCGGTGGTGTTTTTATAAAGGGTAAACTTACCTAGGGCTAAGTTATCGAAGCCGGCGATGTTGGAATAAAGGGCGTAGTTACCCATAGCTGAGTTATTGTTACCGGTGGTGTTGGAATCAAGGGCACAATAACCCATAGCTAAGTTATCGTTGCCGGTGGTGTCGGAACAAAGGGCATAAAAACCCATAGCTGAGTTTCTGTAGCCGGTGGTGTTGGAATAAAGGGCATAATAACCCAGTGCTGAGTTATAGGAGCCGGTCATGGTCAGATTGCCGGCATTTTCGCCGATAAATGTGTTGCAGTTCCCGTAATTGTGAATAAAATTGTAGCCCCCTAATTTTATGATCCCCGCGCTGGATGTCGTTGCCGGCAGTTCCAGATTCCCGGTTAACTCCAGGTCGGTAAAGGTTGGGCTGTCGCCGGTCCCCAGACCCAATGATGTCCTCCCGGTTGATGAATTGAGATTGATGGAACCGCCATCCCATTGCCGCCGCTCGCTGTAGGCGGTGTTCCAACCGGTGGAGGCCCCCCCCGTGGCCGTGATCACACCGTTGACATCCAGCTCGCTCGAGGGGCTTCCCGTACCGACGCCGACCCTTCCATTAAAATAGATGTCGCTTCCGGTCTGAGTCCAAAAAGTTGCTCCTCCACCACCTTCCACCCCGATCAAAGGCTCATCGGTAAAACCACCGAAATATCCCAATGTTATTAGTACCATCCCCGTCAAAATCGGCGGCTTGGGCGGCAATTCCGTAATTTAAGCCAAATACTACAACTAAACCAATCATAAACTTTCTCGTCTTTATATCCTCCCTTTCGTGCTTTGGAATTTAAATAAATGTCATGGTGCAGGGCTTTTCCACCGGAGGCGGACCCCGCAATGGCGGGGAGCCTTGCCTAGCGGTAACGGCCCAGACATTATCAGACCCAAGCCCGGAGAGGCCGTTTACGGTACCGGTCCAGGAGATTAACCTGGTCTGCTCCATCCAGTTCGCGCCGTCAAAGAAGAAGATATAACCGCTGTCACTCCCGGCCCAGACATGGTCGGGGTCCGCGGCATAAAAAGAGCGGAATGATCGTCCGGTCACAGTGGTCTGGAGGCTCCAGGCGCCAGAATCGTAGGCATAGATAAGGCCCGAGTTTCCGCCCGCCCAAGCATGGAGAGGATCGCATCCGTCCACGCCCCAGAGCAAGTCGGGGGCATTCATATCCTGCACCCAGTTCCAGCCGGGCGCGGCGGGGATTATCAATAAAAATAAAAAAGAAGTAATAACAATCCACGACGCGCGGAGCGCCAAAATCCATAACTTTTTGGTAACGTTCAAAAGTTGACGCCTGCTTGACAAAAAAGTGTCCGCTCCTTAAGTTGTTTTTTGTCAAAACAACTGATCGAGGAGATCAAAAAGGAGCGGACAAGTATATGAAAGTACAAATTGAG
>Ga0208905_1000013_pt1 | contig 126477 bp, 113 predicted proteins | sample AntAceMetag02UKS_FD_184776 | JGI IMG/M metagenome (GOLD analysis project Ga0208905, IMG submission 184776) | Saline lake microbial communities from Ace Lake, Antarctica - Antarctic Ace Lake Metagenome 02UKS (SPAdes) (version 2) | ecosystem: Environmental > Aquatic > Non-marine Saline and... | reverse complement strand
GGATGCGTGGAATGCGTATTGGAGAAAGAGAATGAACCTACAAAATAGGTGTCAAATTAAACTGGTCTATTATAAATGGCGGAGAGCGGCCTAATGCCCCACCTCAAGAAAATGGGACGCTCTTAATATTTTGACAGGATGAACAAGATCAACAAGATGGGCAATCCGGTAAATCCGGTAAATCCTGTCTAAATTTTATTCACGATTAATGGAGAATTTAAACATTGTTCACTATCGGAGTTCAGAGTGAATTCAGCGCCGCCCACTTTCATAGCGGGGCGGGAAAAAATTGCCGACGGATTCATGGTCATAACTACCGGATTGAAGCGCAGGTCGCTTCCCGGAGTTTGCGGAAGAACATGGTGGTTGACTTTGATGTAGTGCGGGTCGCGCTTCAGGAAGCGCTTGGCCCCTGGGATCATCGACTCCTGAACGAGGTTGATGAGTTCAAGAGGATCGAGACGACCACGGAGAATATCTGTCGCTTGCTCTTTGTTAAACTATCATCACTGCTCCCTCCCTCGGTATTGCTCCGAAAAATCATAATCTGGGAGACCGAAGATTGCTGGGCGAGTTACAGCGAGGAGGACGCAGGGGAAGATTAACTATGATAATTAAGCATTCCGCCATAACGGAGGTAAATTATGAGCACGAACAAAATCCACTGGTTGGGACACGCCTCGATCAGGATCGAGGGAGAGAAGGTTATCTATATCGATCCCTGGAAATTGCAAGATAATCACCCGAAAGCCGATATTATCCTCATTACCCACAGCCATTACGACCACTGTTCCCGGGATGACGTGGCAAAGATCATCCAGGACGGGACGGTGATCTTTGCCCCCCCGGACTGCCGGGACGCTCTCCCTCCCGATTTTCAGGTGGTTGCTCCCGGGGAGGAGAAGATCGTGGACGGATTGGTAATCAGAACGGTTCCCGCTTACAACATCGGCAAACATTTTCACCCCCGGGCCAACGAATGGGTGGGATACATTATCGAGATGGGGGGAGAACGGATCTATTTTGTCGGAGATTCCGATTACATCCCGGAGATGGATGATATCAGCGCCGATATTCTCATCATCCCGGTCGGCGGGACTTACACAATGACGGCCGATGAGGCGGCTCAGGCGGCCAACCAGATAAAGCCGAGATTGGCCATCCCCATCCACTTCGGAAGTGTGGTGGGCTCCCGTATAGACGCGGATAAGTTCAAAGAGTTATCTCAGGTTCCGGTGGAGATATTACCGGAAGAATGACCCCAACCAAAGGAGCATCTCAAGATGATACCCAGGATAATCGGAATTTTAATCTCGTTTATACTGCTCGCCGCGCCGGCCGTCGCCGGAAGTAATGAAGTAGGAAATAAGGGCAATATCCCGGAGTTGATTGAAGGCTTAAAAGGCTGGGACCGGAACGCCATTCAGGCCAATTCCGACGCGTTATTCAAGATCGGAAGACCAGCCGTTCCGTACTTAATTAAGGCTTTAAAGAATGATGATCCCGGTGTCCGCAACGCAGCGGCCAGGTTACTGGGGGACCTCCAGGCGGAAGAGGCGGTCATTCCCCTGGGCGAACTTCTGAACGATCCCAAGTACTGGGTCACCCGGTCCGCTGTTTTTTCCCTGGGGAATATCGGCACCCCGGCGGCGATCCCGATTTTGAAGAAAGCTTTGAAGCATTATAAAGACAAGGTCCAGGAGGCCGCCCTCTGGAGCCTTGACGAACTCCAGGACAAGTCTTCGATCCCGGAGGTTGCCGATATGATGCTCTCGTCTCAAGATCAGTATATACGATGGCAGGCGTTGCTGGTGCTGAAGAGTCTGCAAGAAGGGGTCGAAATTAAATTCCTGATCGATACCCTCCAGGATCCTAAGGCAAAAGCTACCACGCGCCGGACCGCGGCCACTCTGCTGGGTGAATTGAAGGTTGAATCCGCGGTGCCGGCTTTGATCGAGGCTATTGATGCAAAAGACCCGAATCTTCGATGGCGGGCGATCGAAGCAGTTGGAAAGATTGGAGCAATTCAGGCTCGCGCGGTGATCGAGAAGAAGCTGAAAGATCCGGATCAGAACGTCAAGATGTTCGCAATCGGGACACTGGGGAGGATGGGTTCGAAAGAGAGCGTCCCCGCTCTCTCCCGGATGCTGGCGGCCAAATCCCCCGACCTGAAGAAAAACACCATCCGTTCCCTGGGAAAGATCGGCGGAGAAAAAGCAGCCCGGGCGGTCAGGGAGATGCTGGCCGATCGTGATCCCTACGTGCGAGCCATCGCGATAGAGACGCTGGTGGATCTGGACGACAGAAGCGTGGTGGAAGAGATCAAGCTCCTGGCTTCCGACCGCTCGCCCATAGTCCGGACCACTGTTATGTACGCGCTGGGAGAATTGAGAGCGGCTTCAGCGAAAGACACTCTTCAGGCGGCCCTGACAGACAAAAATATCTGGGTAAAAGAGGAGGCGGAACGGGCACTGAAAAAGATAGGGCCGTAAAAAATGGTAATTTTTCCCTTGCCGGATAAGCCCGGTTTTGATAGATTGACCCCAGAAGTTGATTAGGATATGTATTTTTGTGTAACCGTTGATAAAAAAGCCGCAAAGTCCGTAACAACTTTGTGGCTTTTTTATTGAATAATCTCTTTTAAAGGAGGAGTAGTTGAGTGAAAGGTAAAGTTAAGTGGTTTAACGACCGGAAGGGTTATGGTTTTATCGAGAAGGAAGACGGGAACGGTGATGTATTTGTTCACCATACCGCCATCAGCACCGAGGGATTCAGAACTCTTGCCGAAGGGCAGGAAGTAGAGTTCGAAGTAATCCAGGATCAGAGAGGCGAAAAGGCGATCAACGTATCGCCTATTTAAGCCGGATCAAAAAAACGAAAGGGTCGGAGTTCGACGGAATACCGTTGAACTCCGGCTTTTCTGTACAAGCTCCTAATCCATCTTCATTCCATCCATCTTTTGAGGGTCCGTCTGCATCCCGTCCGTCTGCATCCCGTCCATCTTTATCCCGTCCGTCTTCATCCCATCTGTCTTCATCCCGTCCGTCTTCTGAGGGTCCATCTTCATCCCGTCCATCTTCTGAGGGTCCGTCTTCATCCCGTCCATCTTCATCTCATCGGTCATCGGCCGAGGGGTCGGCGTCCGGGTCTGAGAGAAGACGTTATCGCCGAACAGGAATGATAAAGAGAGAATCGCCGCTGTTAATATAATCAGGTTATTTATGATGATCACTCCTTATTTCTTTACTCTATAATAATAGCAGAAGCGTGTTCTTCAATCAATGACCATTCTGGGAAGAAATTCCGGGAAGAAAAAAATCCTGCTGGAAATTATTCATCCATGATAAAGTGAACCGGTTTTTTTAGTATTTTACCCTGAATCCAACACTAAGGAGAAAGATAATGAGGGATGAATGGCGGGATGAGATCGATAAGCTGGTTCAGCCGCTTGATACACTCGGCCCCGTAGTCTGGGACACTACATACCTGCTCAAGAAGACGGGAGCTTTCGTTTATACCGAGGGATACTTCAACCCTCCGGGTCATTTCTACGGGAAGATTATCAACTATCCCGACCCCAACGGGGATATCATGATTCATGAGCGGCCGTATACCAGCATTACCAAGGCCTACATCGATGGAGAACATGTCATGATCCCCCACGACCAGCAGATCGAACATCATTACGAGATCGACAAGACCCTCCCCCCGCCCACGCATAAACCGATCATAACCGAGTTTCACGTCCTCTTCGATCTGAAGGATTTCGACGGGTGGTTTAAAGACAAGCACTCCCGCTCCCGGATTATGGAGAAGTTCCCGAAGATCGGGCAAGACATCGAGGAAGTGAGTAAATTACTGGATGTCCCGATGGAGAGGTTGGGGGTGACCGGCTCTCTCTCTTACGGGAGAATGGAGGATGATGAGGACATCGATCTGGTCTTCTTCGGATCGCCCGAGCAGAACCTGGAGGTTGCCAAGAAGATCTGGAAGATGACTTACGGCGATCCCGACCGGAAGTGCATTGAGTTCGGGAAGTTCTGGCCGATCCGCTTTATGCATAACGACATCATCATCTGCACTTTCTTCGCCTATGAAAAACTGGAAGATATCCCATTGATCTACTGTGAGGTTGAGCTGATTAAAGAGTCGGTCGAGGCTTATGGGACGATCAAGGACAACACCCATTCGATCTATATGCCCCTGATCATGGAACTCGAGGAGGTCTCCATTGACGGGGAAGAGACCGATAATATCCCGTTGATTATCTATGACGGCTCAATCCGGGGAGAGTTCTTTAATGGTGAGCGCTTGAAGATAGAGGCTCGCCTGCTCAAACTGAAACTCTATGGGAAAGAGACCAGAGCCCTGTTATCCGTTGACGCGGATCAGATTGAGAAGGAGCGGTTCAGCAAGGGAGTGCCAGTTTTTTAAATAGAGGAGGGGGGAGTCGAACAAAGCTACTCTCAAATCCCCTCAAAACCCCCGATTTATCTATAAATCAGGGCCATAACCTGTCGTCAGATGTCGCTATTTATCATCAAAATGGTTACACTAAAATCAAGTAAGAGAATCTACTTACCTCGTCATCGGAATATCCCCCGAACTACCGTAATAAGCCCTGGTAGTCCCTGAGACTGCCCACAGTCCAGAGCTATCCCTGAATATCCCGATGTCATCGATGCCGTTCCCGGTGTAATCAGCTGGCACAGGCTGGTCAGACATAACCCCAAAATAAGCTCTGGTAATTCCCGGAACAAACCATAATCCGGAAGATGGACGGAAGATCCCCGGAGTCCAGGTCCCGTCTCCATCATAATCTCCCGGAACTGTTTCATCATCGGATGAACCGAAATAAATCCGGCTGATGCTTCTCAAAGCCCATAAGCCGGAAGATCCCCGGAAAAGACCAATATATTTCCTGCCGTCGCCTTTGTAATATCCGGGAACCGAAACATCTCCAGAGATCCCGAAGTAAGCCCGGGTCACTCCTCGAATAGCCCAGAGACCGCTCGTATCCCGGAAGATCCCAGCGTTGCACAGCCCGTCACCGTCATAATCTCCCGGGACTGGAACATCGGAAGAAGAACCAAAGTAAAGTCTGGTTACCCCTCTGATCGCCCACAGGCCGGAAGATCCCCGAAAGATTCCGATATCGGTAGTGTCGTTACCGTTGTAATCACCAGAAACAGGGAGATCCGCGGAGGAACCGAAATAGACCCGGGTTATGCCTCTTACCGCCCAGAGACCCGAGCTTCTCCGGAAGATGGCGATGTCGGAGGTGCCGTCCCCATCATAATCGCCCGATTCGATCATCAAATGGTCGAGAGACACCACCGGCCCGCTGGTCGGGGTAGGAGTGGGCGTCCGTGAAGGTGATGGTGTGGCCGTGGGAGGCGGGCTGGGCGTGGGAGTTCGTGATGGAAAAGGAGAGGCCGTTGGAGTCGTGGTGGGGTTGGGCATGGGGGTTCGTGATGGGGAAGGTGAGGCCGTCGGGGTCGTAGTGGGGCTGGGCGTGGGGGTTCGTGATGGGGATGGAGAGGCCGTCGGGGTTGGTGGGGGGATAGGCGTAACGGTACTGGTAGCGGTAGGAGTGGGGAGGGGCGTGGTCGAAGGACTGGGAGAGGGAGATGGGGTTGAGGTACAGGTCGGCGAGGGGGTCGGAATGGGTGTCGGCTCATAGACGAAAGGGTCACCGTTGACCTTCGTCCCCGGCGAGTAAAGGCTCCCTCCCGATTCCGGGATCTGGGAATGGAGGGAGAAGAATCCCCGCTTTTCCGGATACCGGTTCAGTGACTGGTCCTGCTCGCCCTCCGGGCCATAGGTTACCGAGTCATAGATATAAGCTCCATCCTGGAGCGTGACCGTGTCCCCTCCGTTGGTCAGATAGAGTCCGTAGCCGACGTCATTCACGGTGACCCAGTCCGCTCCTCCGAAATCACCTATAGGGGTCCCTCCTCCGAAGACTATGACCGCTTTGCCCGGCGGCACTTCAAACGGATCGGGGAAGGTATAGCGTACCGCCTTGTCGTCGCTTATAGTGCACCCGCCCAGATCGACGGTGTGGTTCGTCCAGTTGACCAGTTCAACAAATTCATCCTCCCAGCCGTATTCCTGGTAGCCGTCTCCGTTGGCGTCGCCCGCCAAACCGAGTGCCGGATCGGCATGAATTTCATTGATCACCACGTCCCCCTCGGGCGGCGCCGGGGTCGGTGTGGGGGAGGTGGATGGTGTCGGCGTCGGGGTGACCGAAGGTGTCGGGGTGACCGAAGGTGTCGGGGTGATGCTGGGTGTAACGGTCGGCGTGGGCGAGGGGGTGGTGGTGGGAGTGGCCGAGGGAGGCGGTCCGCCGTGGGAGTGGTTGGCCGCTATTTCCCAGTCGTTTACGTCATTGTGGTCGGTGAAGGTGAGTCTTTGCCCGTAGCCGTTGTTGATATCACCAATCGCCGGCCCCTGGTCGTTGGTGGTGAACTCTCCCTCGCCCTGGGCCGGATCGCCCCAGTGATTATTAAAGATCAGGTCGTTTCCGTCAGCCACTTCCCCCGAGACCATCTCGCCGTCGTCGTTGGACCAGCAGACAGCATCAAGGATATTCCCTCCGTCGGGGTCGGTTGAATTCTCGGTGGTGATGATGAATTGATCGTCGCCGGCGGCGAGGTCGAGGGAGCTCTGGTAAACATCCCAGAGGCTGTTCGCTCCTCTCCCGCTGGAATCGTTCTCGGAGGTGCCGCCGGTATCGTGAACAATCAGGACATCACCCGAAGTCATCGTGAGGGTCCCGTTACCGGCGACCGGGAAGACGCTCTCTCGGTCGGTCATATAGACCTCGGCCAGATCGGCCATCCCCAGCTTCATGGAGAGTTCGACCCAGTCGTACTCCAGGGGCTGGTTGGCGTCCACGGCCACCTCCGTGATCAAAAGCTGATACCCCTCATCCGCGTAGTGGTTGATGAGGCCCGGTTCGGTGATATCATCTCCGCCCACCCGGTCCACCGTATCCACCGTGTAGTTCACGCCGTTGGTATAGACATAGATATGGCGGTTGGAGGTGTGGCAGAAGGCCATAGTTTCCGGCGCCCAGGCGGGATCGCCGATATCGCCCGGATCGAGACGGAAGATTCTCTGGTCTTCGGGCTCTACGGCGGCCTGGAAGTTCTCCACCGTCGTTCTTCTCGGATGGCCGTAGCTGTTACTCCAGACAGAGATGACCGCCACCTCGGGGTCCATCTTGGTGCAGAAGGCCAGGCTGCTGGTGCCGTTGGACTCCGACCCATGGTGGTCCACCAGGCAGATATCGGGATCCCGACCGAGATCGTCGACGATAACATCGACGACCGCTTCCTCTCCCGTACCCTCCAGGTCGCTTCCCAGGAAGAGGTCAAAGCCTCCATAGGTGACGAGAGCGGAGATGGACTTGTTATTTTCGGTGATCCCCGCGGTGACATCGGGACGCCCCCGGATATACAGGGCATTGGTTGTGTCAAGGGCGCCAACGGAAAGGAAGCGGATGAATGCCCCGTCTCCGAGATTTATGTCCGTGGTACCGTCAACTTTGACCGTGGTCCTTTTCCCCGAAGGATTAACCAGGTCGTAATACTCTGATGAAATGGGCCCTCCATCGTCTTTCAGACTTCCTCCCCGATCGTAAAAATGGCCGAAGTCACTGAGCTGGCTTCCCATGAGAGAGTAGAGATCATCCAGCCCCCCGATGTGGTCACTATCATAGTGGCCGGCGATCGCGTAGTCGATGTAGGTAACGCCCAGCTCGTTCAGCAGATCATAGAGATACCAGGCCCCGGTGGATCCGCCCATTTCATCGTAGAGGACCACGGTTCCGTCCGGCCCCCGGATGAGCGTAGCGGTCCCCGAGTGTCCGTTCGCCCACACGAACCAGATTTCCAGGTTCTCCGCGGCGGTCGCCGCTACCGGGAATCCCGATAGAATGATGGTTAAAGCTATGCAAAAGAATATTTTCTTTCTTTTCATATCACGTGTACAGTAATTTAACACACAACCATCTCTCAGTCAAGGGCAGGTCTCGGGGTCACCCATTAAAGGTCTTGCGTCAAATGGGAGTTTTCGAACAGAGTCCTCCCCTGAACGGAGATAAACAATTTGATGTATCCATAAATAAAAAATCCACCGTCGCTCACCATTTCATGGCGAGCGACGGTGGATGGAGGCAGGGGGAGTTGAACGAAGGTAGCTTCAATGAGCCTCAAAATCCCTGATTTAAGCACAAAATAGTGTCATATTCTGTCGCCAGATGTCGTGATTTGTCGCCAGAATGGTAACAATTTGGTTACACAATAAATATCTTGATTACTTCTCTTGTTCTGACTGTTTTGATTTTTCTTTGGTCTAACTGTTAAAACCTAATTTTGGGCATGATTTTATAATTCTAAGTTTATTAAGCATTTGAAATAAAATCATGTAACTCAGGGGAGATATTTTTCACACTTGTTTTGATTTTGCCCTGCCATTTCTTTGGGAGGGCATTAAATATTTTCTTTAATTTAATTCGCTGCTCAGGATTGTCCAGGAGAAATTCTCCGATCTCTTTTGCGGTGTTTAAATCCTTTTCAGATTTATCCTTTTTCAAGCGCCTTCTGTCGATGATGAACTTATGAAGTACATATGCTGCGGGTTCAGGAAGCGTTACTTTTAACTCGTCGGTACTGATGGTCATGAGGTTTTCACTGAGCAAGGTAAGAAAGCGGAGCCCCTGGGCATTGATGTGGAGTTTCTTGATTTCATAAGGCTTATTGCTGCCTCGGCCGCGTTCGGGGAAGAGGAATTCAACCGATAGATCAGGGTGGATAAATTTTATTAGGCCGGATGGGTAGTTTGATGTCGTTTCGAACCCCAATTTTGTTAGCACATCCGGGATATTAACATCCTTTTTTATTTTACCCCGGTGAGGAATGAGAAAATCAAGATCAAGTGTCCGTATCGCAGGTATTTCCGGAGAATTATTGAAGTAGAGCCGGTAGAAGTGCTGGCACCAACTTCCGATCAGGATGAGAGAATCCAGTGCATCCGCTTCTTGGAATTCCTTTAAAATCTTAATAAAAAGTCTTTCTCTTTCTTTCATCTATTGCGCGCCTAATTCTTCTTATATTCACATCTTTTTACTTCTTAGCATCCTTTGGAGTTCTTTCATCCGTTCTTTCACCACCCTGATCTTAGACTCAACTTCTTTCCGTTTCTCTATTTGTTTTTTGATCTCGTCGACTTCAGGTGAGGATGGTTTCCCGATATATTTTGAGCGTATTCTGTTCTTTTCTCGAAAGGCTAGATACGCATATTCATGCCCATTGATTTTCTTAATAGAGATATACCCTTTCGGGAGGTTCTCTATTTTTTCCCTATAAAGAACACGGAGATCCTTCAGTCTTTCTGATTCTTCCTCAAGGATAGCAATCAGTTCACTTTTTATTTGAGCTTTCATATTGTTAACCTACAATTTTTAATATATTAGATTTTGTAGGTTAATATGTCAAGGGGCATTTTTAACCTACAAATATAATATATCTCGAAATTGTAGGTTAATAGGAAATAAAAATACAGCCAGATAAGACTTGTCAACTACGGTGACAACCGGATAGTCGAGCAAAAGTTGCCTAACGCATTTTAGATTAGATACTTTTGTCAGGCAACTACCCCGTAAAAGAAATATTCGAGTGATGGATAGTAGTGGGGTGGGTGAGTGTGAGGAATACGAGCGTGTTAGCTTTTGAACTGATTCACCCATGAGATAAACTCACGGGGGTCTTGCTTGAGATAAAAAATAATAAAAAGATCGCCCGACCCGCAAAATCGGGACGTGCAATCTTTCTTTTAAAAAGTGGAGGCGGGGGGAGTCGAACCCCCGTCCTGAAATAGATCCCTCCGAGCTTCTACAGGCTTAGTCGATCTACTGCGTTCGCCCCCGGAAACTCCGATCGACAGGATTAACCGGGAACTAACCGCCACGAAAAAATCTCACCTCTCCCCCCGGCGGTCCGGGTTTGAGGCCAGCCTGCTATCGTTCGCCCTTATCCGCCCCGCAGGCTGGACGGTAAGGACGTGACCGCTTTAAGCGGCCAGTGCGAACTGCTCGTTGGCAGTTGTCAATTTGCCGGGTGTTTTAAGAGGCCTCCCGACCACCTCTGCCTGCCGCGTCGGCTTCACTATCCCAGTCGAAACCGGATCGCCCCCAAGATTTCAAAGATCACCACTTTAAAATAACTTTGTCTGAAGCTAATATATATCATTATATATTGTTTGACAAGAGACTTATTTCAACACAGGAATAACCCCATGGCGAGAATTCAATCCCGAGACAAATCCGGCCTCACTCATTCACTCCTCCCGGCAACCCGGGGATTGTTCATCATCCTTATAATCCTGGCAATGGCAGGGTGCGGAGGTGAAACCTCCCGGGAGATCACCATTGTCTATACCAACGATCTCCACGGACATCTCCTATCAGAACGGATCCGGGACTGGCCGGGCCAAACGGGGGGATACGCGGTCTTTGCCGGATGGTTTAAAGAGATTCGCCGAAAGAACAAGGAAAGCGACATCCCGACGCTTCTTCTTGACGGTGGGGATATCTTTACCGGAACGGTGGAGGGTAACCTGACGAAGGGAGCGACCGTGGTCCGGTTGATGAACCTCCTCAACTACGACGCCATGGCCCTGGGAAACCATGAATTGGACTTCGGTTTCCATAATTTGGAACACCTATCCGAAGAAGCCGACTTCCCCTTTCTCAGTGCCAATGTATTCCAGAAGAAGACCGGGAAACTGCTGTCTTTTGTCCGGCCTTATATCATAAAAAATTATGAGGGCCTCGTCGTCGGTATTATCGGAGCAACCACCGACGAAGTGCCGTCGATAACGCTGACCCGGAATGTGGGGAGCCTGATCTTCAAGGACCCGGTCCCGGAGGTTGAGATTTATCAGAAGCTGCTCCGGCGGGAAGGCGTCGATCTCCTCATCGTCCTCAGTCATCTCGGACTGGAGGAAGACAAAAAATTGGCCCGGGCGGTTCCGGAGATCGACCTTATCATCGGAGGCCACAGCCACGATCTTCTCCCGCATCCATTGCGGGCGGGCGGAAGGGGGACTTTAATCTGCCAGGCGGGAAGTTATGGACGCTTTGCCGGCAGGCTTGATATTCACGTAGATACGGCCCAGGATAAGATTGCGGCATTCCGTTCAAAGATTTTCACAAACAGCCAGTTTAACCATGAGCCCGACATTGAGATAGACTACCTTCTGAAAAAGGTGAAGTTCGAGAGTGGAGAAGAATACGATCGGGAGATCGGGATCGCCACCGGGGATATTCTCTCAGGCGATAAAGACGAGTCGCCTCTGGGCGACCTGATTACCGACGCCGTCCGCGCGATGACCGGGGCGGAAGCGGCTTTCCAGAATCCCTACGGGATTCGGGGTGATCTCCTGGAGGGGCCGATAACCCGGCGGGATATATTCAGGATTCTGCCGTTTGACGACAACATCATCACCATGGAGCTGACCGGCCGTGAGATCAGAGAATTGCTCGAGCAGAGCCTTACGCTGCAAAAAGGACTGCTCCAGATCTCGGGTTTGCGGGTCACTTATGACATGCGCCGGACAGAGGGAAACCGCGTCCGCTTAGTAGAGATCGGAGGCAAGGCACTGGAAGACAGAACACGCTATATTGTGGCTACAAACGAGTTTTTAGCCGGAGGGGGAGATTATTTCCAGGCATTCCGGAAAGGTGAGAACCGCCGGGATACCGGAATTCTGCTCCGGAAAGCCGTCGGGGATTATATTCGGGAACACGGGCCTATTTATCCAAGACACATTTCATCCCACCGTTGGGTCAATAAGTCGGAAGATGCAGACTAGCAGCCAGCAAAAAAATGTCCCTGTTGGGATCCACTATCCGGAGAAATCTTGAGCCAGAGTTCTAACCGCTGATTCCTTTGCCCGCGCACGTGGGTGGACAAAGCATTCTAAGAACTGGTAAAAATTTTAGGCTTTGTTATTGTCCGTTATTTTTATATTATAACAAAATCTTTACGGGGCAAAAATTATATCAATAAGGAGGAGAGATGAAGAAGAGCAGTCTTTTCGTGGTTAGCCTGCTGGCAGTGTCCATCACTCTTTCGTCCGCCGGTTTCGCGGGACGGAAGCAACTCGGCAATGACGTGGTCTGGGTTAAGAGATCCGCCACGTATAAATGCTGCGTTCAGCAGGCGTATTTAAACGGGATGAACCGCCTCCGGGACCTGGTGAAGGACAAAAAACCGGGGACCTGGTGCGTCGTTCTCGACGCCGATGAGACCGTCATCAGCAATGTGATCTACCAGATGGCCGGACTGGCATATTCAAAGAAATCATGGAACGACTGGTGTAAGCAGGCGGCCGCCCCGGCCCTTCCCGGGGCCAAGGAGTTCTGCGCCCTGGCCCAGGAACTGGGGGGCAAGGTGATTATCCTCACCAACCGGCAGGGTGATTTAAAAGAAGTCACTGAAAAAAACTTGCGCAAAATTGATTTTCCCTACGACATCCTGCTCCTGCGGGAAGGTCCGTACGCCAAGGACAGAACAAAAGTGATGCGCCGGGAAGCCATCCGGAAGGGAACCGTGAAGACACTTCCCGCCGGGGTAAAGCTGCCGCCCCTGGAGATCGCCATGCTCGCCGGTGATCAGACCCATGATCTGTATGACAGCTATAAATTAAATTTTGAGGATATTAAAGAGAGGTTTGGCAGGGACTTTATCATTCTCCCCAACCCGATGTACGGCGACTGGGCCAGTCCCCCAATGTACGCCGACCCGGGGATAATCCGGGCGCGCCTCCCTTCCAGGAAGAAGCCGAGCAGCGGGGACGCCCGTCCGGCCCCGGGAGTAATAAGCTGGCAGGAAGCAATGGATAAAGTGGGGGAAAACGTGGTAGTGGAGACGGAGATAGTAAGCGTCTATGATCCGGCTTCCCGGGGAAAGGGCGGCCCGGTCAAGCTTAATACCAGCCGCGATTGGAATGAAGGCTTAACAATCATTCTCTTCAATAAGGATGGCTCATTCGGTGACCCGGACCGTTTCAATGGGAAAAAAGTTCGTGCCTCCGGCAAGATAGGAACCTACCATGACGCTGTTCAGCTCACGATAGGCGCACCGGACGATATTGAGATAGTTGAAGAATAGGTCGACATCTTCGTAGTTGCCCCGCTAAGGCGGGGCTAAGTTTACTGGAGAATTAATCACGATGGGTTTTAAATTCAATACAATACCGTCAACAATCTCCGGCAGTCTGACCAACTTCAGATTCTACCGGGAGTTGATCCGGCGCCCCGTGAGAGAAGCTTTTATCTATCTGGCCATTCTGGTTGTTATACCGGTCATCCTCTTCACCGGCATCCAGATATATGAGCTGAATAAAATCATGGGCCAATTCACGGAAGCCCTGAAAGGGAACCTCCCTCCCCTCAGGATAGAGAAGGGGCAAGTCATCATGGATGATGGTGAGAACTTCAGTTTTGAGAAGGAGAACGAATACACGGTGGATGATTTAAGGCAACCGTTAGATCGATTCAATAAATGGAGTGGACGGGCAGTTCAAAGTAAAGACAATGAAAAAAATCTAACCCCAGAAGAAAAAGAACGGATGGTCGCATTGGAAGCGGCCCAGCAGAATACTGCTTCCGCCTTAACCTGGATTGACGCCCACTTTCCCGTCCCGGAAGCGCTTATCACGTCCGGAGAGGTAGACAAGCTGCTGGAAGAGGACCCTCCGGCCGACGAGGATACGGCTAAAATACTCCGCGATACCGCCCATTCTCGCAACTTCGTCTTCATTGTCGATCTGACTACTGAAGATCCCCCGTTGCCGCCGGGGTTGTTAGTTTTCGCATTGAGCAAAAACAGTTTGATCACTAATAATCCCCTGGCACCCAAAATCCCATTCTCCGAAGACACCTCAACGGTCATCAATGATGAGATGCTCCAAAGTTGGCGAAAATCAATCATCTGGCAGATGGTACCGATTATGATCGGTCTGGGTTTTGTAGTTACTTACCTGGTCACTCTCATCATTATTCTCGGTGGGAGTGCCGCGGCCGGCGTGACCGCATCTCTTCTTAAATGGCGGCTTCCCTTCAAGCAGGTCTTCGCAATTGGCCTTTACGCAATCACACCGGCTCTTCTCTTCATCCTTCTATGCCTTATCCTGATGATATCGACGCCCTTATTGATTAGCCTGAAACTCTTGCTGATCATCTTCCTGTTGCTCTATGGGGTTTACGTGATCAGTGCGACCAAGAGGTGCTGTTCGGCGGATTGAGCAAGCCCTTAGCTCACGATGCGTTTATCCACAATCATCACTATCGGTACCGCTTCTCTAATCCTTCTGATAACCGGGGGATGCCGGGAGGGAATCAAGACCGGTATCATCTTCGGTGAAGGGGAGGTCCTGATCGGAGACAGGAAAATTAAAGTGGAACTCGCTCTGACCGCCCCTCAGAAGGAGCAGGGCCTGAAATATCGCCGATCCTTGCCGGAGAACCGGGGGATGATTTTTATGTATTCTTCGCCGGTTCGCTCCCCGTTCTGGATGAAGGACACCCATATACCGCTCTCCATTGCCTTTATCAACGGGGAGGGCAGGATCATCAGCATCCAGAAGATGGAGCCGGATAATGATCAGAGACTCTACCACCCACCCAAACCATTTAAATACGCTCTCGAGATGAACCAGGGATGGTTTGAGAAGAACAATGTCGGGGTAGGGGAGAGGGTGATATTAAAAAATTAGGCCAACTATAGATGAAGATTGTATTTATGGGAACACCGGTGTTCGCTCTTCCCGGGCTTGACTCCCTGGTCAACCGGGGGGTGGAGATAGCCGCGGTAGTGACCCGACCAGACCGCGGAGCAGGGCGGGGGAGACGATTAACACCTTCTCCGGTGAAAGTCAGAGCTTTAGCGCTGGGCCTCAGCGTCCTTCAGCCGGAGAGACTGAAAGACCGCGATTTCATCGCCCTGATCAAAGACATCTCCCCTAACCTGATAGTAGTTTCCGCTTATGGAAAGTTCATCCCCGCGGAAGTCCTTGCCGGCGCGAAAGAGGGCGGCATCAATCTTCACCCTTCACTCCTCCCCCGGTATCGGGGCGCGGCACCGATTCAATGGGCCCTGATAAATGGTGAGGTTGAGACCGGGGTTACCATTATCTCAATAAGCGACCGGATGGACGCGGGATATATTTTTGCCCAGGCGCCGGTCGCTATCTTTCCAGAGGACAATGCCGAGACCCTGGGCCATAGACTGGCAGAGAGAGGGGGAGAGCTTCTATCTGACGTCGTAGAAAAGCTAGCCCAGGGCTCTCTCGTTCCCCGGCCTCAGGACGAGAGCAAAGTTACTCTCGCCCCCCGGCTTTCCAAGGAGGATGGACGAATAAACTGGCACCGATCGGCAACCCGAATCCACAACCTGGTCCGGGGACTCTACCCATGGCCCGGCACCTTCACAACCGTTCCAACCCTAAAAGGAGAGAAGATTTTGAAGATAATCCGTTGCCGGCCGGGCCCCTCGTCAAATGGAGTCCCGGGAGAAGCGCTGGAAGCGGAAGGAGATATCCTGAGCATTGCCGCCGGGGAAGGGAGTCTCCGCATCCTGGAACTCCAGATCGAAGGAAAACGTCCGGTCACGGCGGGTGAGTTTCTACGTGGCTACCGGATATCGCCGGGTGTAATTCTGGGGGGACCCAGCGGGACGGCAACTATTACCTTTCGGAGGAAAATAATAAATGAAAGAGATAATTAGTTCACAAAATGCCCCTCCGGCCGCCGGTCCTTATTCTCAGGCGGTCAAGGCCGGTGATCTGATCTTCATCTCCGGGCAACTCCCTCTTACGCCGGAAGGAGTGCTGGTCGAGGGAGGGATCAAAGAACAGACTATCCAGATCCTGAAGAATTTGAAATCGATCCTGGAAGAGGCGGAGATTACCCTGGAGCAAGTTGTCAAGACGACAATCTATCTTGATAATATGGCCGACTTTGACGCATTCAATGAAGTATATCGGGAATATTTTCCCGACGAACCTCCTGCCCGGGCTTGTGTCGAGGTCTCAGCCCTACCCCAGGGGGTCAGTGTGGAGATCGCCGCTGTCGCGGTCCGGATTGGACAATCCCCGATGCCGGAGTTTCCGGTATAATTAAGCTCTTGTTTTCGAATTTGATTAAACCGCAAAGTCGCCTTTGAACTCCGCGGTTCAAATAATGAAGAGCAAGATAATAACCCTTCTCACCGACTTTGGTGAGGAGGATTGGTTTGTGGGATCCATGAAGGGGGTGATCGCCTCCATCTGTCCCGGGGCGCGGACTGTTGATATCACGCACCGGATTTCACCTGGAGATATCCGGAGAGGAGCTTTAATATTAAGATGCGCCTACCGATACTTCCCCCGGGGAACGGTGCACCTGGCGGTGGTCGATCCGGGGGTGGGCTCGGACCGTGCGGTCCTCGTAGTACGGGGTGGGGGATATATCTTCGTGGCTCCGGATAACGGTCTCCTCAGTTATGTTCTTACCGATCTGAAGGAGAAGGCTATCTTTCATGCCATCCGGGAGGATCTCTTTCGGGACGAGATAAGCGACACCTTCCACGGCCGCGATATCTTCGCGCCTCTGGCCGCCCGGCTGGCCGGAGGTCTCCCGGCCGAGAAGGTCGGTCCGCCAAACTCCCAGCCGGTTATCTTGTCCACGCCGGTCGTCAGGCCTACAACGGATGGATACCAGCTGGTGGAGATAATAGGCATGGATAGATTCGGTAACTGCGTCACCGCCCTGGCACAAAATCTCCCGGACCAGTCACCCGGATCTGATCATCCGTCGGCCCTTCAACTGACAATCAACGATCACTGTCTTCATATTCCGCTGGTAAACAGTTACGCAGCCGTGGAGAATGGAAAACTCCTCGCTGTCTGGGGGAGTTGCGGATTTCTTGAACTGGCTGTAAACGGGGGCAACGCCGCCCAACAACTGGGATTACAGGTCGGGGATATGGTTAAGGTGGAATTTAATAGTTAAGTTATAGAGAGAGTACTTATGGGGAGAGTAAGAATTGGAGTAGCCGGCTGGTCTTACCGGGATTGGGACGGCATTGTATATCCGAACCGAGCCGGGAGGAGATTCGACCAGCTCTCATACCTGGCCGGATATTTCGATGTCATTGAGGCGAATGTCACCTTCTATCGCCTGCCTCAGGCCCGCAACAGCATAAGCTGGGTGAAACGGACCTCTCACAACCCGGAGTTCCGCTTTACGGTCAAGCTGCACCGTCATTTTACTCATGAGAGGGACGCGCTCTCCCCCTCGGATGAGATTCAGTGGCGGGAAGGACTCGAACCGCTTCAGGAGGCGGGGAAACTGGGAGCGGTTCTGGTCCAGTTCCCCTATTCGTTTCACTGTAACGTCACCAATCAGCGCTACCTGGCTCGGCTGGTGGAACGATTTCCGGAATATCCCCTGGTCGTTGAGGTCCGGCACCGTTCCTGGGACAGCCCGGAAACGTTCCAATTCTTCTCTGACATCGGGATTGGTTTCTGCAATATTGACCAACCCCGGGTATCCTACTCGATTTTGCCGTCAAGCCGGGTGACTTCCCCGCTGGGATATATCCGGCTTCACGGACAAAATGTCCGCGACTGGTTCCGAAAAAACGCGGGCCGGGACGCCCGTTACAATTACCTCTACTCCGAAGTAGAGATCGCCAAATGGCTTGGTCGGATAAAGGAGACCGCCCGGCAGACCCGGGAGTTATATGTTATCACCAACAATCATTACCGGGGGCAGGCGGTCTGCAACGCGCTGCAGTTGAAGGCCTCGGTTACGAATAGAAAGGTGCCCGTCCCTTCTCTTATGATCCCGGTTTATCCTCAACTGAAAAGATTGAGGGGAGGAAGACCCATAATGAAGATAGGCTCAGAGGAGAAGAGAGAAAACGGTTGACGAGAGGAGAAGGAACCATGGAGAATAAACAGATCATTGAATTTACCTGCGCCGCTCCGGATTGCGGACGACCGGTCCGGTTTGATCTGGATGATCTCGATCCGGATCATCCATCACTTAAGTGCCGGGCCTGCGGACGAAGTTACACCTTGCCGGACGGGGCAGTCCGGAAACTCGGCCTCCTGAAAGAACTCATCGAGGCTATCCGTAAAGCGCGACCCATCCTGGGAGAGAGCAGCGTGGGGATCGAGGTGGCCGGACATAAAGTATCCGTGCCTTATTATCTTCTGCTTACCCGCATGACGTCCGAATTGGCATTGCAGATCGACGATGAAAAACTTGATTTTCATTTCATCGTTAAACCGTTAAAATCAGAGAATAAACCATGAAAAAGATCGCTTTCATCGGAGCCGGGAATATGGGTGAAGCTCTGATCCGGGGGATTATAGCGAATGGCCTGTTCTCTCCTCATAATATCATCGCCGCAGACCCCGATCGCCCGCGGCGCGAGCTGATCGCCCGGGAACTGGGGATCAATGTGACCGCCGAGAATAGAGAGGCGGTCCTTTTCGCTGATACGGTTTTCTTATCCGTCAAGCCGCAGATTCTCAGCAACGTCATCACCGATATCTCACCGACCATCCGGGAAGACCAGCTTCTGGTATCGATCCTGGCCGGAGTCTCGACCCGGAGTCTGGAGGAGAAACTGAAGAGAAAAATTCCGATCGTGCGGGTCATGCCGAATACACCGGCTCTGGTCCAATCCGGGATCAGCGCGATCTGTGGCGGCCGTTATGCCGGGTCGGCTGACTTAAAAACGGTGGAAGAGATCATGGGATCGGTCGGTAATGTGTTGATGGTTTCGGAAGAACTGATCGACGCGGTTACCGCCGTCAGCGGCAGCGGACCGGCGTATATCTTCCTCTTTACGGAAGCATTGGCCCGGGCCGGACGGAAGTTGGGTTTAACCGGTGAGCAGGCGGACCGGTTGGCCCGAGAGACAGTCATCGGGGCCGGAAAGCTACTGAAAGAGACCGGACAGGCTCCCGAGATACTGAGGCGGAATGTCACCTCCCCCGGAGGAACTACTGAGGCAGCTCTAAAGACTTTCGGCGAACTCGACTTCGAGGCCATAGTGGAGAAGGCTGTGGCAGCCGCTTACCAAAGAGCTGGAGAACTGGGAGACGCTTAAAAAATGGGGCTTCTTGAACCGGTCTTCTCAATTTATTTTGTCCTCCTTCTGATCCGGGCGGTCATTCCCGATACCGGACAGATGACCTTCAATCAACCTTATCGCCTGGTCATAAAGATAACCAGGCCGGTGGTTGATTTTTTATCCAGGGTTTTCTCCAGACAGAACATAACCCCGGCCCCGGTACTGGGGATGCTCCTGATCATCTTTCTCCAGGGGCTGCTTTATATGGGCCGTTCCGGATCCGGGACGGGGGTCTTCTTCCTTGGGCTTTCGCGCTGGAACTTCGCCACCACGATGCCTTTCTGGGGAATGGGGCAGAGTATCGTATACTATTTGATCCTCCTCTATCGCCTGTATGCTTTTTTATTGATTATCGCCCTGATCTCTCCCCTGGAGTCGGCCTCCGATCAGGTCTCCCGCCTGGCAAAACGGATAATTCAACCCGTGGAAAATGTGGGACGGGGACGGTGGCCGTCGTTGTTCATTCTCTTTATCTCTTTTACGTTCCTTTTAACCGGACTCTGGAAAATATACCAGGTTATCGGCTGGCTGGAGCCGGAGAGACTGATTCCGGTCAAAGCCGGACTGGATGGTATCGCGATAATTATTCCTTTATCTTGGGTCATCGTGTTCCTGATTATCCTCCGGGTAGTCTTTTCCTGGTTTACGCGGACCCGAAGCTCAGGGGGTCCGCTCACCTGGCTGGGGCTTTTCACCGAACCGTTCTTGCGGCCTTTCCGGCGCTTGAATCTTGCTATCGGCACGATTGATCTAACACCGTTGGTAGCGATCTTGGCTGTCGTTATCGCCGGAAGAGTTCTTTCTGTAATTATAGGTTCAGCGTATTTCGCTCTCCCCGGAGCATGATATAATGAAACAACTAAAGATCAGCAAGACCAACTCTCAGGTGCGCTTCCGGGTCAGGTTGCGTCCCCGGTCGGGACGCAACCGAATCGCCGGGATAGAAGGCGGGAGACTGAAAATCGAAGTTGCCGCCGCGCCGGTTGATAACAAAGCCAACCGGGAATTGATTAAGCTGTTGAGTAAGAAGCTGCGGCTACCCCGGCGTTCCATAATAATCAGGTTGGGGGCAACCAGCCGGGATAAGTTGATCGGTGTCAATGGCTTGTCCCCCGGGGAACTGCTCCGCCGCCTGCAAATTACGAAATAACCGGATGAAAAGATCATGACGGAACGATTCACGGAACTGCTCGTTCAACGACTCGATCACCTGGATAACCGGGAGGTGGGGGAGTATCTCATCAGTCTGGCCCGGGAAAAGGGGTTGCTGGAGGACATCTTCAACAGCATGCGGGAAGGGCTGATGGTCATTAACCCTTCCGGTACGATCGCCCTGCTTAATCACCCGGCCGGCCGGGTCCTGAGCCTTTCCCCGGAATGCGTCGGCCAACCTTTCAATCGTGCCATTCTTGACCCGGGCCTACGTGATATTATTGAGCAGGGATTTGAGGTCCCCGAACAGACGCTGGTCAGGGAATTTACCGTTATCTATCCCCAGCCCCGGTGGGTGCGGTTAAGCCGTACTTCTCTCCGGGATGGGGACGGAGCGTTCCGGGGAATTATTCTGGTCCTGACCGATATCACCCGGCATCGAAGATCTGAGCAAGAAATCAATCTGGTCGAGCGGCTGGATTTTCTCAGTCATCTGACCGCGGGCGTTGCCCATGAGATTGGCAATCCCATCAGCTCTCTCACCATCCAGGTGCAGTTAATTGAGCGTCAGGTGAACCGGCTGAACTCAACACTACGAAAAGAGCTTCTTCAGAGAATCTCAATTATCAAAGAAGAATTGCATCGGCTTGACCAGATCGTTATCCAGTTTCTCAGAACGCTTCGACCCGAACCACTTCGCCTCCACGAGGAGGACCTGGTTGAGGTAACAGAAGAAGTTCTGGCCCTGGTCGAGGAAGAATTGCGGGAGAAGAAGATCACATTTAACCGGAGATACTCTCCGGAGGGTATCCGAGGCAAGATGGATAAAAACCTGATTAAGCAGGCAATCTTAAACCTGATCAAGAACGCAGTCCAGGCGATGCCGAATGGTGGTGAGATATCGATTCAATTGGAGCAAAAAGACGCCTATCTTAAGTTCTCAATTACCGACCAGGGAGTGGGGATTGCCCGGGAGAAGATAAGCCGACTCTTCGAACCTCTCTTCACCACCAAAGAAACCGGCTCCGGCCTGGGTCTACTGGTGGTCTATAAGGCACTCCGTCAACATGGAGGATACGTGGAGGTTACCAGCAAGCCGGGAGAGGGGACTACCTTTACTATCTGGTTCCCCAGGCGCCCGGACCGGGCAAAACTCCTGCCGGCGGGTTTTCCGGGACAAAAATCATGAAAACAGTGATCTTGATAGTTGACGATGAACAAAATATTCGGGAAGGGCTTCGGGAAGCGCTTCAAATTCCAGCCTATACGATTATCACAGCGGAGAATGGTCTCCAGGCGGAAGAAATTGTCAGATCAAGGGCCATCGATCTGGTTATCTCAGATTTAAAGATGCCGGGGATGTCTGGCCTGGAACTACTCAAGAAGATCCAGACGATCTCACCCGCTACTTTCTTCATTATGATGACTGCCTATGGAACCGTTGACAGCGCGGTGAGAGCCATTAAAGAAGGGGCGTATGAATATCTTACCAAGCCAATCAACCTTGACCAGATGGAACTTCTGATCGCCCGGGCCCTGAAAGGGAAAGCCCTGGAAGCGGAAAATATATATTTAAAGAAACAGCTCCAGAAACGGTATGGACTGGAGAATCTAATCGGCCACAGCCTGGTTATGGAACGGGTCTTTGAGATTATCCGTCAGATCAGCGCCAGTAACTGCACGGTATTAATCACCGGGGAATCGGGAACCGGGAAGGAACTGGTCGCACGGGCTATTCATCAGCAGAGCCCCCGGAAGAATATGCCTTTTATTCCCATCCATTGCGCGGCCCTCTCACCCTCACTATTGGAGAGTGAACTCTTTGGCCATGAGAGGGGATCCTTTACCGGGGCGGTGAGCCAGAAAAAAGGAAAGTTCGAGATTGCCGATGGGGGGACTGTTTTTCTGGATGAGGTTGGTGAGATTCCCCTCGAAATGCAGGTAAAGCTCCTGCGACTCCTGGAGATGCGCGAGTTTGAGAGGGTGGGGGGGACTAAATCCGTTACGGTGGACATCCGTCTCCTGGCGGCTTCAAACGACGACCTGGAAAAACTATTACGAAAAAAGCAGCTTCGGAAAGACCTCTATTACCGGCTTAACGTAGTCAGAATAAATCTGCCCACTCTGCGGGAACGGAGAGAAGATATTCCTCTCTTAGTCTATACCTTTATTGAAGAATTCAGCCGGGTTAACCGGAAGAAGGTAACGGCGATCAATCCCCGGGCCCTCCAGGCCCTTCAGGCATATGACTGGCCTGGAAACGTCCGGGAGTTGAAAAATTGCATGGAAAGTATGGTGGTCCTGTCCAAGAATCCTGTCCTGGGAATGGAGGATCTTCCCCCCCAGATTTCACCGGCTAAATCCCCATCGTTGCGTCTGCCTTCTGATCTGAGCATTAAAAGAATGGAGAAGGAATTGATCCGGGGCGCCCTTATTAAATCATCCGGAAAGAAGCAAAAAGCGGCTGAACTTCTCGGCATCAGCCGGAGAACCCTTTATCGAAAGATGGAAGAGTATGGCTTGAAGTGAAATTGTTATTGATTAGGAAGAGAGAGCATGCCGAAACCCGAAAAGATCAGCCGCCGCCCTCCGAGGGGAACAGTAGCCCTTATTCTCTTTTGCTTCCTCTATCTTACCTTCACCTGGACCAACTTCTGGAATACCAATGAATACAGCCGCATCTTTCTGACCCGCGCCTTGATCGAACACCAGACCTTCTCTATCGATAAGATCATCATCCATCATGATACTCAAGACAAATCATTTTTTCGCAAAAACTTCTATTCCAATAAAGCTCCCATCTCTTCATTTCTCGCCGCCCCGGTCTATCTGGCCGCCCGGATGACGCAGATTTATACCGGCCTGCGCTTATCGGAGCCGATGCTATTGTACTTGATCACCTCCCTCTGCCTAAGTATTCCTTCGGCCCTGTTCCTTTTGCTCCTCTTTAAATTTTGGTCATTGATTACCCTTCGATACCCACTCCGGCGGGCGCTTCTGATCGCTTACGCGCTGGGGACCATAACCTGGCCTTACTCCACAATGTATTATGGCCACCAGCTGGCCGGGATGAGCCTCTTCATTGCTTTTCTCATCACCTTTAGCGCCAGAGAGCTGAACTTAGACAGCAAGACTTTGTTTAAAAGCGGATTCTTCTGCGGACTTGCCTTCTCGATCGAATATCCCACCGCTCTGATCTCGTTCTGCATCTTCATCTATGCGGCCACAGTGGGGAAGAAACTCAGGGCCGCCCTCTATCTGATCCTGGCGGCCTTCCTGATCGGAACTCTCTGGTCGCAGCTCGATCTTATCCAGTCTGTCATCGGCCCCCATATCCAGTCCCTTATCAACCCTCGTAAGGCGATATTAATCATGGCTGTCGTCATTACGGCATCCCTCGGCCTGCCCGCGATCTCGCGGGCGCCCAAGCTCTTATTATTCTTTCTGGGGTGTGCCATTCCGGTCGGCGTAACCTTCTATTATCACTGGAAGTGTTTCGGTGGGCCGCTCCAGTTTCCTTATTATCATGAGACTTATCGGCTGTTCACTATCGCTCATCAGCGGGGTATCGCGGGCGTATCATTCCCGGGGAGCCTTCACGAACTGGGCGGTCAACTCTCCGCTCTCTTTCAACTCTTGATCAGTCCTTACCGGGGCCTCTTTTTTTATTCCCCCTTCCTTCTCCTCGGGCTTTTCGGCATCGTCAAGATGATCCGGCATCCGGGATGGAAGCAGGAAGGATGGCTCTTCCTATCCATAACGGCCGTTTACTTTGTATTCTTAAGCGCTTTCTCCGATTGGGAGGGGGGGTGGTCGATGGGGCCTCGTCACCTGGTCCCGCTCCTCCCGTTTCTTGTTACCGCGGTAATCTTTCAGATTGGAAAATCGGTAGGAAAAATCCGGAGAATCCTGGCCTGGATATTGGCTCCCACCGCCCTGATCGCCATTGCCTTTGTCTTTATCGGGACCGTAGTCTTCCCGTACTTTCCCAAGGAGTTTAAAAATCCGCTTTATGATCTCTCCTGGCTGTTTCTGATCCAGGGAAAGTTTGCTCCCACCATCGGTGAGATCTGTGGGTTAAAAGGGTTTGCCCGGTTAATTCCTCTCATTGTCCTGACTGGAGTATTGATGGCCATTCTCCTGCTGGATCTAAGTCGGGAGGCTTACCGGAGAATAAAGGGCCGGACGATCTTCTGCCTTTTTAGTGTGGCAATAGCCGCGGGGTTTCTCTTCCTGGCCGTACTGGGAAGCCAATGGAGAACTGAGAAATTAAGCCGGTATGAACGGGTATTACAAGAGAACCAAGCAAAACGGGTCGAGGCCTTTATGAAACGATAGGAGGAAGAACTTAGCCCTTCCTCTGGCGGAGCAACTACGAAAATATCGTAGCCGTCAACCGTTCGGTCGACGGAATACAATTTCCCATACGATTAAAATAGGTTAAAAGGAGTATTCCAATCCTGCCCGGATCTGCCAGTTGTTGAAGTCGGCCTCGTCTTTCACGGTGACTGATCCTTTCTCCGGGTTGGAATGGGTCTGCTCCCGGTCCAGGTGGGTAATAACGTAACGCGCTTCTACATTCAGGAAGATGTGCTGGCTGAGCATGAAATCAGCTCCCACCGCGGCGTGGACTGACCATTGCCCATTAACTTTCCCGGTAATAGTAAAGGGGTAAGTCTTGCCGTCAACCACGACATCATAGTGGCCGTCAATATTGGAGTCCACCTGATAATACCCTGCGCCCAAACCCAGGTAAGCGCGGGCATTCTGTTCCGTAATGGGAGCGAAGATCATCGCGGAAAAATAGATCGGATAGACCCGGTCCACCTCTTTATAATAGACCGGTCCCGGGGCGCTCGAGAAAGGCATCTCGACATCTCCTTCGTCCAGACTCCAGCGGAAGTAATCGACGCCCATTTCTATCCCCAGGGTATCGGTAAACTTGTACTTGGCAATGGCCCCGTACCCGAATATATGATCAAAATCGGAGTCCTTCGGATTGATATAGCTGCCGTGAGCGCCCAACCGCAACTCGCCGTACTTCAGCTCCCCCGCGCTCTCCCCCACCCAGAGACCAAAAGTCAGGATGACAATTCCACATATAATGACTGTCTTCATGTAAATTCCTCTTGAGGTCCGTTGTTGTTATAAAATAGCGCCTGCGGCGCTATTTTATACTGGCCCCGCCATTGGCGGGGGAACTACGAAGATGACGTAGATGTCGACCTCTCCTGCCCCGCCCCGAAGCTTTAATCGGGGCCCCAAGACGAAGTTTTTCGGAAAGGTCGATAGAATTATTGTCGAAGATATGGCTTTCGACGCAAAATTCCGATATGTATAATACGTGCAGTCTCCGGTATTTGTTCAGCATAAGTATAAAGTTATTAAGTGTCCTGTAAAGCGAAATAAAATATTTATCTATTATTTAATGGATTCAGCACCTTCAGTCTGGAAGCTAACACCCTTGATTTTCCTTGCCTCTATAAGTTCCTGATTGCTATATTGGCGTTCATTATTGCTTATTCGGGGCGTGGCGCAGCCTGGTTAGCGCGCCTGAATGGGGTTCAGGAGGTCGGGAGTTCGAATCTCCCCGCCCCGACTGAAATTGGAAGATAACTTTTTTGGAGGAAATATTTTATGCGTCGGATAAATATCGGTTTGATCGGGTGGGGCACCGTGGGAACGGGGGTGATTAAGATTCTCCGCTCAAATGCCGCCCACATCTCTCGTCGAACGGGGGTCTCCCTCCGGATTCGTCGGGTGGCCGACCTCGATTTAAAAAGGGTTCGGGGAATAAAAATTCCGCCGTCCATCTTAACTCGGAAAGCTTCGCAGATCATAGAAGATCCCGAGATCCAAGTTGTAGTCGAACTGACGGGAGGCCTGGAGTCGGCCCAAGAGCTTATCATCGAGTCATTGCGTAAGGGCAAGCAGGTCGTAACGGCTAACAAGGCATTGCTGGCCCGGAAAGGAAAGATCCTATTTCGTGAGGCAAGAAAAAATAACCGCCGGATCTTTTTCGAAGCCTCGGTCGGAGGGGGGATCCCGATTATTAAAATCCTCCAGGAAGGCCTGGCGGCCAATAAAATTTCTTCCGTTCTGGGGATTATCAACGGAACAACCAATTACATTCTCTCCCGGATGACCGAAGATCGAATTTCGCTGGAGATGGCACTGCAAGAGGCTCAAATCAACGGTTATGCCGAGAAAGACCCCACTCTCGATTTGAGTGGGGTCGATTCAGCCCATAAGCTGGTTCTTCTGGCTTCTCTCGCCTTCGGCGGATGGATTGATCTCAAGAAAGTATACGTCGAGGGGATTAACGAGATAACGGATGAAGATATTGAATATACCGGTGGACTTGGTTACACGATCAAGTTGCTGGCCATTGCCAAGCAGACTGCTTCCGGCGTGGATGCCAGAGTTCATCCTACATTGGTCAACCGGCACCACCTCCTGGCTTCGGTAGACGGGGTATTCAACGCCATCTATCTGGAGGGCGATTATAGTGACCGGCAGATCTTTCAGGGGAAGGGAGCCGGAGAAGGGCCGACCGCCAGCGCGATCGTAGCCGATCTTATCGAAGCGGGCAAAGAAATCTTGACCGGCAATCTCAATGGACCGGGATCATTACTGATCGATGACGATCTCAAAATGGCCTCGATGGGCGAAGTAGAGTGCCGACACTATATTAGAATACCGGCGGTCGACCGACCGGGGGTGCTGGCTCAAATAGCCAGTATCCTGGGCTCCTTCAACATCAGTATCGCTTCGGTTATCCAGAGGGGGCAAAGAAGGAGAGGGGTCGTTCCGATTATCCTGATGACCCACCTGGCCAAGGAAAAAGCACTTAAGAAAGCCGTTGCCCGGATCAGTCGATTACCCATGGTAAAGGGTCGACCCCTGAGATTAAGAGTAGAGGATTGACCAAACACTTCAATGAAATACGTAATTGTACTGGGCGACGGGATGGCTGATTACCCTCTGGAGGAGTTGAAGGGGAAAACCCCTCTGGAATCCGCCGTCACGCCAAACCTGGACCGGCTGGCCCGTGAAGGGGCAGGGGGAAGGCTGAAGACCATCCCTTCGGGAATGAGACCGGGCAGTGATGTAGCCAATCTCTCCATTCTGGGTTACAACCCCGCGCGTTATTATACCGGACGGGGTCCGCTGGAAGCAGCCAGTCTGGGTATCTCCCTGGAAGATGATGAGATCGCCTTCCGCTGTAATCTGGTAACAGTGGCTGATAAGCTCCTGGTGGATTACAGCGCCGGGCATATCTCTTCCCGGGAGGGGGCCGTCCTGATAGCATTGCTGGAAGAACGACTGGGAGGGCAGGGGATCCGGTTCTATCCCGGCAAAAGCTACCGTCATCTCCTGGTGGTCAAAGAGCAGTTGTTGGAGGAGGGGCACGGCTCATTAAAAACGGTCCCCCCGCATGATATTACCGGCCGGCATTATCAGCCGCATCTTCCCCGGGGCCGCGGCTCCCGTTTTTTGAGGGACCTGATCGTCCAGTCCGGGGTTATCCTGGCTGACCGGGAGGTAAACGAAATCCGAATTGACCTGGGAGAAAATCCCGCTAATATGATCTGGCTCTGGGGGGAAGGGAAACGCGCCATCCTGGAACAGTTCAGGGAAAAATTTGGATTGAGCGGGGCACTGATCTCGGCGGTAGATCTGCTGGGAGGAATCGCTCGGATTATCGGTCTTGATATCATCGATGTCCCCGGAGCTACCGGATATTTTGATACCGATTATCCCGGCAAAGGCCGGGGTGCCCTCGAAGCTTTGGAAGAACATGACTTCGTCTATCTCCATGTCGAGGCCCCTGATGAGGCGGGCCACGCTGGAAATATCACCGAAAAAATGAAGGCCATCGAGCGCATCGATGAGGATATTGTGGGCCCCCTCATGGCTGCTCGGAAAGAATATCCGGAATTGCGGATCGCTGTTCTCCCCGATCACGCCACCCCCATCTCAGTCCGGACACACGTTTCCGATCCGGTACCCTTCGCGATATGGGGAAGCGGGGTCAAAAGCGACCGGATGGAGTCTTTTAGCGAGAAAGAGGCCCACCAGGGACGGTTCCGACCGCGGAGCGGGCATAAGTTTATACCATTGCTCTTGAGCATATAAGTACAATTTCATGAATATTACCGTACAAAAATATGGCGGCACATCGGTAGCCGATATAGAACGGATTAAAGATGTCGCCCGGAGGGTCATCCGGTCCAAAAAGCCGGATCAGGGTCTGGTGGTAGTGGTCTCCGCCATGGAGGGAACAACGGATGATTTAATCCGCCGGGCGGAAGAGATCACTCCGGTCCCTTCCGAACGGGAGATGGATCAGTTAATCTCAACCGGAGAGCAGATCTCGGCGGCGCTCCTGACAATGGCCATTCAATATGCCGGGTTTCCAGCCGTATCTCTCACCGGCATCCAGGTGGGAATATTGACTGATGATAGCCACACCAAGGCCAGAATCTTCAAGATCGACCCCCGGAAAATTTTTGAACTGTTGGACCAGGATACGATCGTGGTTGTTGCCGGGTTCCAGGGTATAAACCTAAAAAAAGACGTTACCACACTGGGACGCGGTGGTTCCGATACTACGGCCGTGGCCCTGGCCGCGGTCTTGAAGGCTGAAGTCTGTGAGATCTATACCGATGTCGCCGGCGTATATACCGCTGATCCCCGGATCGTTCCCGGGGCCTTCAAGTTAGACCGGATCAGCTATGATGAGATGCTGGAACTGGCCAGTCTGGGAGCGAAAGTGATCCAGAACCGGGCGGTTGAGTTCGCCAAAAAATTCCATGTCACGCTGCATGTCCGGTCCAGCTTTATTGAAGACGAAGGAACATTTGTCACCGAGGAGGTGGATACCATGTCTATGGAGCAGGTCGTCATCCGGGGGGTAACCCTTACCTTGGACGAAGCAAAACTAACGATTACTCTCGTTCCGGACACTCCCGGAATAGCCGCTCATATCTTTAAGAGCATCGCCCAAGCCAATATTAATGTCGATATGATAATTCAAAATGTCAGCGAGAAAGGTTTCACAGACGTCTCTTTCACCGTCCCCCGACCAGAACTGGTCAAGACCAAAAATCTGCTGGAAAACATCTCCGGTGAGATCCGGGCGGGCAAGGTAACAGTAGAAGAGAAGATCGCCAAGGTCTCCATTGTCGGCGTAGGGATGAAGAGCCATCCGGGAGTCGCGGCCATTATGTTTGAAGCACTGGCCGAGGAAGGGATTAATATCATGATGATCAGTACTTCGGAGATCAAGATCTCCTGCGTAGTCCGGGCGAAGGATGGAGAGCGGGCGGTTCGGGCTCTTCACCAAGCCTTTGACCTTGACCGGAAACAGTCAAAATGAAAAAGATACTACTTTACGATACCACCCTGCGGGATGGTTCCCAGGCGGAGGGGATAAGCTTCTCACTGCCGGACAAGCTGAGAATCGCTTCCCGGCTTGATCAACTCGGCATTCACTACATTGAAGGAGGATGGCCGGGTTCCAACCCGAAAGACATGGCTTTCTTCAGGGATATTCGTCGCCACCCGCTGAAGCAGGCCAGAATCGCGGCTTTCGGGAGCACTCGCCGGGCCGGCCGGAAGGTGGAAAACGATGAGAATGTCATCTCACTGCTGGCGGCCCGTACTCCAGTAATCACCATCTTCGGGAAGAGCTGGATGCTCCATGTCAATGATGTGCTCAGAGTAACGCCCGCGACCAATCTGGCCATGATAAGGGAAACGGTCGCCTACCTGAAGTCAAAGGGGAAAGAGGTTATCTATGACGCGGAACACTTCTTCGATGGATATAAGGATGATCCTAAGTACGCCCTGGCCACTCTCCGGGCGGCGGCGGACGCGGGCGCGGATTTTCTGGTTCCCTGCGACACCAACGGAGGATGCCTCCCGGAAGAGATAACTTCCATTCTTGAGGAGGTCGGAAGGCGCTTCTCGCTTCCGCTGGGAATCCATGCCCACAACGATGGGGGGCTGGGGGTGGCAAATACCCTGGCCGCCGTCCGGGCGGGGGCGATCATGGTCCAGGGAACGATCAACGGCTACGGGGAACGAACCGGGAACGCCGATCTCTGCACGATCATCCCCAATCTGGTCCTGAAGATGAAGCGGGCGGCTCTTGATCGGCGGAAACTGAAAAAATTGGAGGAGATCTCCCGCTTTGTTGATGAGATGGCTAACGTCACACCAAATCCCCGGGCCCCTTTTATCGGAAAGAGCGCTTTCGCCCATAAAGGCGGGATGCACGTGGACGCGGTTCGCAAGAACCCTCAAACTTTTGAACATATCGATCCCGCGGCGGTCGGGAACCGCCGTCGAATTCTGGTATCGGAACTTTCGGGGAAGAGCAATATAATCCTCAAAGCCATAGAGTTCGGGGTCGATCTGGGAAAAGAGACACCGGAAACCGGAAGGATCCTGCAGGAACTCAAGCGACTGGGCGAAGAAGGATATGAATTTGAAGGAGCCGACGCCTCCTTCCGGATCTTGATCCAGAAAGCGCTACACAGACACAAGACGTTCTTTGAACTGGAAGGGTTCCGGGTGATTGTGGAGAAGCACAAAGATCGGCCTCCTCTCTCCGAGGCCACGGTAAAGATCAGGGTCGGGGAGAGAAGCGAACTATCCGCCGGAGAGGGGGACGGCCCGGTCAACGCCCTTGACAATGCCCTGCGGAAAGTCCTTCGGAAATTCTATCCTCAGATTAAGGAGGTTCACCTGGCGGATTTCAAGGTCCGGGACCTGGACGCGGCGGCCGGGACCGCGGCCAAGGTGAGGGTTTTGATCCAGAGTCAGGATAAAAATGATATCTGGGGAACGGTCGGAGTCTCCAAAAATATTATCGAAGCAAGCTGGCAAGCCCTGGTTGACAGCGTCGATTATAAATTACTGAAGGACCGGACAAGACGAAAGTAATTTTATTATGGCGCCTGACCAACAAATTAATTCCTCCTGGCCGAGCCGTTATAACCCGAACCAGGTAGAGAGAGATATCTACCGCCTCTGGGAGGACCATGACTGCTTTACCGCTTCTCCCGGTAGTCCGAATCCCTACGTCATTGTTATCCCCCCTCCCAATATTACCGGCATTCTTACCATGGGCCATGTCCTGAATAATACCCTTCAGGATATTCTTATCCGCTGGCAGAGAATGCGGGGCCGGGAAGCGCTCTGGCTGCCGGGCACCGACCATGCCGGAATCGCCACTCAGAATGTGGTGGAGAAGAAGCTCGCCGGAGATGGGATCACCCGGGAGAGATTGGGCCGGGAGAAGTTTATTCGCCGGGTCTGGGAATGGAAAGCGAAATACGGCGGAACGATTATCAAACAGCTGAAAAAATTAGGTTGCTCCTGTGACTGGTCGCGGGAGCGGTTCACTCTTGATCCCGGTCTCTCCCGGGCGGTTCGGGAAGTATTTATTACTCTCTACCGGAAGGGACTTGTCTATCGGGGCTCTTACCTGATCAACTGGTGCCCCCGCTGCCATACAGCCCTCTCCGATGAAGAGGTTGAACATGAGGAGAAGTCCGGCTCGCTCTGGTATATCCGTTATCCACTGAAAGATAACGACGGCTGGATAACGGTAGCCACGACACGACCGGAGACGATGCTGGGAGATACCGCGGTCGCGGTCCATCCCGAAGATAGCCGTTACCGCTCCCTGATCGGGAGAACGGTCGTTCTTCCTTTTGTGGAGCGAGAGATCCCGATCATCGCCGATGATTCTGTCGACTCCCGTTTCGGAACCGGAGCGGTCAAGGTCACTCCGGCTCACGATCCCAATGATTATTTACTTGGTAAACGCCACAACCTTCCGGAGATGGTGGTTATGGATACCTCCGCCCGGATGAACGAGAACGCCGGAGCGGAATTCAAGGGCTTAGACCGGTTTGAATGCCGTGACCGGCTTGTTGCCCGGCTGAAAGACCTGAATCTTCTGGAAAAAGTTGAGGATCACACCCACGCCGTCGGCCAGTGCTACCGGTGTCACACGGTTATTGAACCATACCATTCCGTTCAGTGGTTTGTGCGGATGAAGCCTCTGGCTGAGCCCGCGCTCCAGGCAGTTCGGGAAGGAGAGATCACCTTCTATCCCGAGCGCTGGGTCAAGGTGTATCAGCACTGGATGGAGAATATCCGCGATTGGTGCATAAGCCGTCAACTATGGTGGGGACATCGAATTCCCGCGTGGTACCGGGGCGACGAGATCTATGTTGGAGAAGCTCCTCCCGAAGGTTCCGGGTGGAGGCAGGATGAAGATGTTCTCGACACCTGGTTCTCTTCCTGGCTCTGGCCTTTCTCGACCCTGGGGTGGCCTGATGAGACCCCCGATCTCAAAGCCTTCTATCCTACCTCCGATCTGGTCACCGGGCCTGATATTATCTTCTTCTGGGTAGCCCGGATGATCATGGCGGGATTGGAATTCCGGGGAGAAGTTCCATTTCGAAAGGTCTATTTTACCGGAATTATTCGGGACATGGAGGGACGGAAGATGAGCAAGTCGCTGGGTAACTCCCCCGACCCCCTGGACGTAATCGATAAATACGGGGCGGATGCCCTTCGCTTTACTATTGCCCGCCTCTCGCCGATCGGGCAGGACATTTACTACTCGAACTCCCTCTGCGAGCTGGGAAGAAACTTTTCCAATAAGATCTGGAATGCCTCCCGCTTTGTAGCCGGTCAGTCAAAGGGAGAGAATAGTGCCGATCCCCGCCGGAACAGATCACTCCTTTCTCTCGATGACCGGTATATTCTTGACCGGCTGGAGCGGACTATTGCAGACTGCCATAATTCTCTTCGCCGTTTTCATTTCAATGACACGGCGCTCGGACTCTACGATTTTTTCTGGCATCATTTCTGTGACCGTTACATAGAGAGCGCCAAGTTTTATCTCTCGGTGGAGGGGGATGAACGTCAGGCGGTTGTCCGGGGTGTATTATTCGAAGTCCTGACCGGCTCCTTGAAGCTGCTTCACCCTTTCATGCCTTTCATAACCGAGGAGATCTGGCGACACCTGGGACAAGATTCACTGCTGATCCGGGCCGCGTGGCCGGAAATGGAGAAAGAGCTGCTCTTCCCGGAAGTCCGGGAACTCGCCGGGTTGAAGTATGATATCATAAGCGGGGCTCGCAACCTGCGGAAAGAATACGAGCTGCCGGTCTCGCGAAAGGTGACATTTGTTCTCAAGCCGTCTACCGGGAGAGAGGCGGAAGTTCTGGCAGTGGAGGCGGCTAACATGGGGGCTCTGATAAAAAACTGCCTGATCACGGTCGAGACCGGATACCAGCCATCGAAGACAATCCCTTCTTCCCTGGTCTCGGGCTGTGAAATCTATATGCCCCTGGAAGGGGTCATTGATCCGGCCGCGGAACGGGAGAAGTTTGAAAAAAAACTCAAACAGACCGTCGGGGCTTTGAATCGGGTCCGGGCCCGTCTGGATAATGCCGATTTTCTTACCAAGGCCCCGGTCTGGATCCGGGAAAAAAACCGAAGCCGCCAGGAAGAACTCACTCAAGAAGTAGCGACTTTGAAAAAAATCTTATCTACTATAAAGTAGCGCCCCCCGATAAATCGGGGTAGATACCGGGGACTAATTTATAAATATGAATTTTGAGATATTTCATAACCTGGTTCAGCAAGCACTTGCCGAAGACATTGGCGGCGGTGACTTAACTACTACGGTTCTGATCGCCCCCGATGAGCGGGCCCGGGCGGTTCTCGTCGCCCGCCAAAGGTTGGTGGTGGCCGGACTGCCGCTGGCGGAGATGACGTTCAAAGAACTGGATCCGGAGCTATCCTGCCAACTCTCAGTCGAGGAGGGGGAGACAGTGGCTAAAGGCACGGTTCTGATGAGTGTGGAGGGGAGAGCCCGTCCGATCCTGACCGGTGAGAGAACGGCGCTTAACTTCCTCCAGCATCTCTGTGGAATCGCCACCTATACCAAACGTTTCGTTCACAAGCTAAAGGGAAGAAAGACCGTTGTCCTGGATACACGGAAGACGATCCCGGGTCTTCGCAAGCTTCAGAAATACGCGGTGCTGATGGGGGGAGGGGAGAATCATCGTTTTGGGCTTTATGATTCCATACTGATCAAGGACAATCATCTGGCCCTGGTCGCCGGATCCGGACCCGGGAAGATTCAGAGAGCAATCCGGATGAGCCGGTCCGCGCTCCCTCACAAAGAGATTGAGATTGAGGTCGAAACCACAGAAGAACTACGGGAAGCTTTGGAGGCCGGGGCTGACGCTGTCCTGCTGGATAATTTTTCCCCGGAAGAACTGACCAATGCGGTAGAACTGACACGGGGAAGGACCCGGCTGGAGGCCTCCGGAGGAATCAACCTTCGATCAATATCCACAGTCGCGGCCTCCAAAGTGGAGAGCATCTCACTGGGTTGTTTAACGCATTCCGCTCCCGCCGCCGATATCGCTCTTGAACTCGAACTGGATCACTCCCTCTGACCTCTCCGGATAATATCTATTACGCGCCACCAGGGGACGTTTACGTGAGCAAAAAAATACTCACTCTTGATCTGGGAAATACTTCCCTCAGCGCCGGGCTCTGGGATGGGAGTGAACTGGTGGAAGACTGGTCTCTTCCCTTCTCCCCGGAGACCGTTATTGATAAATTCAAAACTATTCAGAAACGGGGCGGAGCTGACGCGGCAATCTTGGCCTCCGTGGTTCCGAAATTGAATGAACCACTTATCTCCCTCTGCCGGAGCGTGCTGGACCTTGATTGCCGAATACTGGACGCAGATACCCCGACCGGCTTAAAGATCCGCTATCAATATCCGGAGCAGGTCGGGGCGGACCGCATCGCTAACGCGGTCGGGGCTTATCACGGTTACGGCGGCCCGGTTATCGTTGTCGATTTCGGGACCGCTATTACCTTTGATGTTATCTCAAAAAATTTTGAATACCTGGGCGGTGTGATCGCTCCCGGCCTGGAGATCTCCACCCAGGCGCTTTTCCAGAAGGCGGCGCTGTTGCCGAAAGTCAAGATATCGGTTCCCGAGAATGTACTGGGCCGGGATACGGCGGCGGCAATCCAATCAGGGATCTTCTGGGGAACGCTCGGCCTGGTGGAGCGAATTATCCGGGAGTTGAAGAAGGAACTGGGATGGGGGGAAGAGACCCGGTTGGTGGCTACCGGCGGACATTCCCGGCTGATCTTATCCCGCTCCCGCCTGATTGAAGATATCGATCCCTTCCTTACCCTCCGCGGACTCTATCTGATCGCTAAAATTTTTACGGAGTAAAAATTTTATAATGAAGATAGGCATCGCATTAAGCGGGGGAAAAGACAGCAGTCTGGCGGCGGCTCTCCTCGGCCGGGAGGGACACCGGGTTGTCGGATACCATCTGCTCCTCTGCCCGGAAGAGTACGCTCCGTTCTCCGTCGATCATCAGTTGATCGTAGTACGACAGATCTGTGAACTACTGGGGATTCAACTAAAAGTGATCGACGCTCGAACAGCCTTCCGCCGGGAGATTATGGATCCCTTCATCACAGCCTATGCCGCAGGGAAGACACCTAACCCCTGCATTCTCTGTAACCGCCTCTTAAAATTTGGCTTGCTCCTTGACACCGCACTGAAAGATGGCTGTGAAATGCTGGCTAGCGGCCATTACGCCCGAATAGTCCGGAGGGGCCGATCTTTATTGAAGAAACCTATTGATCCCCGGCGGGACGAGTCTTACTTTCTTTTTCAGATATCACCCGGACAGCTATCCCGCCTCTGCTTTCCACTGGGGGATCGGACGATGGAAGAAATCGGTCGCCTGGCAGAGGAGCTTCTCCCCGGCTTTACTCCCTTGCCGGTAAGCCAGGAGGCCTGTTTTCTCTCCCGCTCCAGCCTGAAGCGATTCTTGAGAGATAATCTCCCCCCCATAGACAGACCGGGCGAGATTATTGATGCCGCGGGAAAGAAATTGGGGGAACATCCGGGTTACCACTTCTATACCGTGGGGCAGCGGAAAGGATTGAGTTCCGCTTCCGGAAAAAAAGGTCCTCTCTACGTTCTCCGGTTAATCCCCGAAAAAAATCAAGTCGTGGTGGGTGAGAAGAGAGAGCTTGCCTGTACCCGATTTCGAGCGGTTGAGCCGAACTGGCTCTCCATCCCTCCGCCAACCGGCCCCATCCAGGTGCAGGCCAAGATTAGATATGCCCATCCGGAAGCCGAAGCAATGGTAACTCCCCGGCCAAATGGCGGAGTGGTGGTTGAATTTACCGCCCCTCAAGAAGCCCCCACACCGGGTCAGGCAGTAGTCTTCTACCAGGATGATACTCTACTGGGGGGCGCCTGGATAGATGAGATCTTTTAACTTACTGCTTCGGAATTTCAATAATTTTGGAGTGCGGTAGCTTGCTACCGCGATTATACGAAAAGCGCAAGCAAGCTTGCGCACTCCAAAGTCGCCCCGCCAGAGGCGGGGCTAAGTTCTAAACTGGTTGTTTGGGATTTGTTATTTGGACATTATACATTATGGCCTGGGAAAGCGGGTCTTCCAGGGCTGCCCCCCTTCATACGCCCGCCAATGTCCGCCCTGCCGCCGGCCATTGCGCAAGCTCGGATCAATCCAGATGTAACCCGGGCGGTTGGAAGGCCGCCAAAAGCCGTCAACCCAGATCACTCCATCCCAGTATCTGGGGACCCAGGCCCGGTTGCCGGAGGAAGAACCGGGCACCGGGTTCCAGTGCCCCGGGATCCAGTTCCCATTCCCATCATCCTTCCCTTCCACCCAGTAAAACCCCATTTTAAACGGTGGCCGCCAGTATCCGGGGATGGCCGTTCCGTTGGGCAGTGGGTGGGGAGCCACCCAGACATCGCCCGGGTTCTGCTGGGCCTCGGCAGTTATACCAGCGAAAGACATTGCCAACACCAGAACAAAGATAAAGGTACCGATCCTCTTCATACGTGCCTCCTAACAACATTTTTACCAAGTTACCAGGATAAAAACCAGCTGTTTTATATATTTAAGTGTATCATATATAATCCGGAAGACAAAACAGAGGTGTAATTTCAATGCCGGTTAAAGTCGAGTTTGACAGGCTGATCGAAGAAACTATAATTAACTATAATGAATACCGCGTTGATTCATGAACTCAGTGCCTTCCTCCATAAGCGGGGATGGACTCTGGCTGTGGCTGAATCCTGTACCGGGGGATTACTGGGGGATATGATCACCGATCTGCCCGGGAGTTCGGCCTTCTTCCGGGGAGGGGTGACGGCTTACTCCGATCACGTAAAGGCTAATATTCTCGGGGTCCCACTTGCGACACTGGAAGGGAAGGGCGCGGTCAGTTCCAAGGCGGCTCTTGCCCTGGCCCGGGGTATCAGAACTATCCTTGACAGCTCGGTGGGTGTGGCGGTTACCGGGATCGCCGGCCCGGAAGGAGGGAGCCCGGAGAAACCGGTTGGCTTGGTCTATATAGCTGTTCTCACCCCTCGGAAAGAAGAGGTGCGGAGATTTATCTTTCATGGCACCCGGCGGGATATCAAGCTTCAGGCAGCTCAGAGGGCGTTGCGTCTTATTATGAGCTCGGGATGATATTATTTAGGATTTCGGATTTCCTCCGAAAACAGGTTCCAGGGTTTAGCTGATAATAAAAACAGGATGCAAGATAAGCATTCATCGAGACTTTTTATCGCGGTGGGTCTGCTACCGAAGATGCGGGAGGATATATACCGTCTCTCTCGTTCCCTGGCCTTCCATATCCCTGACGTGAGATGGATACCGGAGCAGAACCTCCATCTTACCCTCGCATTCCTCGGCAACGTGGAATCACGGAGGATAGCGGGCATTCAAGATCTTCTTGACAAGGCGCCGGCGAGATATCTGCCGATAACCGCCCGGTTCGGCGGGCTGGGAAGTTTTCCGAATCAGAAAAGGCCCCGCATTATTTGGCTTGGGGTGATGGAAGGAAGTAAAGAATTAATCGGTCTGGCGGAGGATCTGAACCGGGGGTTGGAGATTCTGGGGTTCGAGCCGGAAAGAAAGAGATTTGCGCCCCATCTGACACTGGGCCGGGTCAAAAGAGGGAGTAGAACGTCGGAACTGAGAGAAGCCCTTAAAAAAGATGCTGAAAAGTCCATCCGGGGGATGGATTCACTTGGTTCTCTGAATATTAATATGATACTATTGATGAAAAGCACCCTCACGTCCCGAGGTGCGATCTATCAGATTCTTTCACGGCATGGCAATTAATTTAAAAGGAGGAAAGATGATTAAAGAAAGTACGGAAGCGGCGGCAAAGAAGAAGGCCCTGAGCCTGGCGCTGGAGCAGGTTGAGAAACAGTATGGAAAAGGGGTGATCATGCAACTGGGCCATCACGCCGCCAGCGTCAAAATTGACCATATCTCAACCGGTTCCCTAACCCTGGACCTTGCTCTTGGAATCGGCGGCCTGCCCCGGGGAAGAGTAGTAGAAATTTACGGGTCGGAAGCATCCGGGAAGACAACGCTGGCCCTGCAGACGGTGGCCAATGCCCAAAAAGCGGGGGGGGTAGCGGCATATATCGATGTCGAGCACGCAATCGATCCCGCCTACGCCAAAATCATCGGAGTCGACCTGGATGAACTCTTTATCTCACAGCCGGACTCCGGCGAGGCCGCACTGAACATAGCCGAGACATTAGTTCGGAGCAACGCGGTCGATATCATCGTGATCGACTCCGTGGCCGCCCTGGTCCCCCGGGCCGAGATTGAAGGCGAGATCGGGGATACCCACATCGGGCTCCAGGCCCGGATGATGTCCCAGGCTCTGCGGAAACTGACCGCGGCGATCAGCAAATCAAAGACCTGCTGTGTCTTTATCAACCAGATTCGGATGAAGATCGGTGTGATGTTCGGCAACCCGGAGACTACTCCGGGGGGGCGGGCGTTAAAGTTCTATGCCTCCATACGGATCAATATGAGAAGGATTGCCTATATTAAAGACAGTGCCGGCGAGGCTATCGGGAGCCGGACCAAGGCCAAGATCGTAAAGAACAAGGTCGCGCCGCCCTTCCGGACCGCGGAGTTCGACATCATGTATAATGAGGGGATATCCTGGACCGGCTCGGTGCTCGATCTCGGGGTCTCCACCGGGGTAATCGAGAAGAAGGGAAGTTCTCTCAGCTTCAAAGGCGCGAGCCTGGGGCGCGGGCGGGAACGGGCCCGGGAACTCCTTAAAGGGGACAAAAAGTTAACCAACCAGATTACCGCCGAGATCAAGAAAAAACTGGCGGAGAAGGAAGCTTAGTTTACCTTTTTATATATAATTTAATCGCGTAGAATTTTTAATAATTCTGTCGACCTCCCCGAAAAACTTCGTCTCGGGGCCCCGATTAAAGCTTCGGGGCGGGGCAGGAAAGGTCGACGGCTACGACATCTTCGTAGTCGCGGACCTTTAGGTCCGCTAAGTTCCTGTTTCGGAATTTCAATAAACCGCGGATTAAACGGATTAAACGGATTATTTTTTTCTTTAATTGTTTCTTTAATCAGCATAATCCGCGAAATCCGCGGTTAAATAAGTTGCGCAGCTAAGTTCTAATGAAAGATGGGAACGAATACTCCAGAGCGTGGGAGAGCGCTCTGCGGTTGCTGAACTACCGGGAACGGAGCAGGAAGGAGTTATCCGATAAACTGGGAGAAAGACACTATCCAACCCCGGTCATTACCAGGATCATCGAAAAACTGGAGCGACTCGAACTTTTAGACGACGAGAAATTCGCTCGTCTCTGGGTCCGTTCCCGTCTGCGTTTCAAGCCCCGTTCCGCCTGGCTGATCCGCCGTGAGTTGAAGGAGAAGGGATTAGATGAGGAATTGATTAGCCGGGTAGTTGAAGAAGAGTACCCTCCGGATCGGGAGATGGGAGCGGCTGTTACCCTGGCCAGGAAAAGATTCGACTATTACCGGGGTGATCAACCGGCCGCGGCCTGGCGAAAGCTCTTTGCCTATCTGGCCCGTCGGGGCTTCTCGCCCGACACGATCCGGGAATGCATCGATAAAGTTATAACTAAAGTTGGAAGTGACTAAAGTTGGAAGTGACTAAAGTTGGAAGTGAACTAAAGTTGGAAGTGACTAAAGTTGGAAGTGAACTAAAGTTGGAAGTGACTAAAGTTGGAGTTGTTTATCACAAGAAATAAAGAACCATGAGATTTGGGATAGTGAACTGCTTGCCATATTTATCTTTTATTGGGAGAAGAACGTAATAACAGAATCTTGCAGTTTTTAACTTTAGTCACTTTAGTTCACTTTAGTCACTTTAGTCACTTTAGTTCACTTTGATCACTCCTTCTTATCATGAACTCACAGACGATCAGAAAAGCTTTTCTCGATTTTTTTGCTGAGCGCGGGCATACCATCCGCCCGAGTGAGAGTCTCATCCCCTCTGCCGATCCCACCCTGATCTTTACCTCGGCGGGGATGGTCCCTTTTAAGGCTCTCTGGACGGACGCGCCGCTGGAGTTCACGCGGGCAGCCAGCAGCCAGAAATGCCTCCGGGTGGGAGGTAAAGACAGCGACCTGGAGAACGTGGGCCGGACGCTGAGACATCACAGCTTCTTCGAGATGCTGGGGAACTTCTCCTTCGGTGACTACTTCAAGAAGGAAGCCATCGAGTGGGCCTGGGAGTTCGTAATCGAGGTGATGGAACTCACGAAGGAACAGCTCTGGGTCTCCGTCTTTCAGGATGATACTGAAGCGTTTGAGATCTGGAAGAAGACAATCGGCATCCCGCCGGAGAAGATCGTCCGCCTGGGGGAGAAAGACAACTTCTGGGGGCCGGCCGGCTCCTCCGGCCCCTGCGGCCCCTGCTCGGAGATCTATTTCGACCGGGGCCCTGAGTTCGGCTGCGGCAAACCGGACTGCCGGCCCGGATGCGAATGCGAGCGATATTTCGAGTTCTGGAACTTGGTCTTCCCCCAGTTCTACCAGGAGGAATCGGGTGAGCGACGTCAACTGGAGAGACGGGGGATCGATACCGGGATGGGGCTCGAACGTCTGACGTTACTGTCCCAGGGTGTCGTCAGCAACTATGATACCGATCTTTTCCTGCCTATTATCAACGCGCTCCGGGAATTGTCGCCGGGCGCCCGGAAGTCTGAAAATAGGGAAGCCTGCCACGTGATTGCCGACCATATCCGGGCCCTGACCTTCGTGCTGGCGGAGAATATCCTGCCTTCCAATGAAGGAAGGGGTTATGTCATGCGCCGGCTCCTCCGGCGGGCGGCACGCTTCGGCAGGAAATTGGGCCTGGATAAGCCCTTTCTCTTCCAGTTGGTCCCGGCAGTCGTGGAAGTCATGAGAGAACCATATCCGGAACTTCTGGAGGCCCGGGAGCATGTCGGCCGGATTATCCGGGCGGAAGAGGAACGATTCGGCGATACCCTCTCCCTCGGTCTGGAGAAACTTGATGAGATCGCTGAACGGCTGAGAACCGCGGGCAAAACGGTCATCCCGGGGGAGGATGTCTTCAAACTCTCCGATACCTACGGATTCCCCCCGGAGTTAACCGATGAGGTAGCCCGGGAAAAAGGCATGGCTATCGATTGGCCCGCTTTTGAAAGAGCACTGGAAGAACAGCGGGAACGGGGACGAATGGCCTGGAAAGGGTTGGCACAAAGGGAGATATTACCGGTATATCGTGATCTCCGGAAGAGACTCCCCCAAACTATATTCTCCGGCTATGAAAAAATCGCTTTTCGTACCCGGGTGCGGGCGATAATGCGAGATGGAGAAACCGTCGCCGCGGCCGGTGAAGACGAAGCGGTCAACATTGTTCTGGCAGAGACCCCGTTCTATGCCGAGGCCGGCGGACAGGTAGGCGACTCCGGAGTTATCCAGACTTCCAACGTTAAGATGCGGGTAGATAACACCTTTTCACCTATCGAGGGGTTGATAATCCACCAGGGAAGAATCCTCTCCGGCCTCCTCTCCGAGGGGGACCAGGTTGAAGCCCTGGTCGATCAGGAACGTCGGAAAGCCATCCAGCGCCACCACACCGCTACCCACCTCCTCCAGCAAGCCCTCCGGGAAGTGGTGGGAGAACATATAACCCAGGCCGGTTCGTATGTCGGCCCGGATTACTTCCGTTTCGACTTCACCCATTATGAAGCACTGACCCCCGAGGAGGTAAAACAGGTGGAAGAACGTGTGAACCGGATGACAATAGAGAATGATCCGGTAAGAACCTTTCACCTCTCCCTTCGGGACGCGAAGAAACAGGGCGCGCTTGCTTTCTTCGGTGAAAAATACGGCGAGCGGGTCCGGATGATCGATATCGGAGGGTACAGCCGGGAACTCTGTGGGGGAACTCACGTTCACGCGACCGGGGAGATCGGTTTCTTTACTATACTCAGTGAGTGCTCGGTCGCTTCCGGGGTCCGGCGAATTGAAGCGATCTGCGGGGAGAAGGCCTATCAACAATCAGCCAAGATACGGGGTGTGATGCAAGCGGTAACGGAGCGGTTAAAGACAAACCCCGATCGGCTCCTGTCGCGGTTGGAGAAGTTAACAACCCGGGTTAAAACCCTGGAGAATGAGAAGAAGGAATTGCTGAAGAAACAAGCGGGCGGCGATTTGGCCGGACTGATGGAAACAGCGAAGACTATCTCCGACTTCAAGGTTGTCGTTGCCAACCTGGGCGATGTAGAGATGGGTACTCTCAGGTCAATCGCCGATGAACTGAAGCACAAGCTTGTCTCCGGGATCGCTGTTCTCGGTTCCGTTACCGGGAAGACGGTTCACCTGGTAGCCATAGTTACCGGCGATCTGGTTAAAAGGGGTTATCACGCCGGCGAGATCATTAAGACAGTCGCTATTCTGGTGGGAGGGAGCGGAGGTGGGCGGCCTGATCTGGCCCAGGCCGGCGGCAAAGAACCGGATAAGCTCCCGCAAGCTCTTCGATCTGTTCCTGAAATAATCCGGGAGATCGGGAAATAATAATAGATCGAAGTGCAGGGCTTTCCCGCAAGGGACCTCGCCAACGGCGCAGTCCCAACGAGATGGGGCAGTCCCGCCATAATTTTTCGAAGAAAAATTTTATGATTGAGGACTACAGTTTCGGGCAAATAGTAATTAATGGAAAAACCTATACCTCGGACGTAATCATCTTCCCGGACCGGATCCAGAGTTCATGGTGGAGAGAGAGTGGTCATTCTCTCAGCCTGAAAGACATCGAGGCAGTGCTTGATCTGAAACCCGAGGTCCTGGTCATCGGCACCGGCAGTGGGGGGCTTATGGAAGTGCCTTCACAGGCAGCCGATGAGATAAGAAACCGTGGAATTGAATTGATAGTTGAGAGGACTGCTGATGCCGTCGAAACCTACAACCGGCTCTGTAAGCAGCGGTTAACAGTGGGCGCCTTCCATTTAACCTGCTGAGTAAATTTATATATTCTTCTTCCGAACCACATAAAGGGGACGGTTAACGACCTCTCCGTGAATGGCGGCAATATATAAGGCCATCAACCCCAGGCAGCTCAAAACCACACCCACCAGGAACATAATAAAGACCGCCAGCATCGCCGGACCGGAGAATTTCAATTCCATCGGATCTTTTAGAATGAAATTTTCAATAAAGATAAACAACCCCATGATCCCGGAGATAGTGGTAATAAGAAGCCCCAGGTAACCGGCAATCTTAAGAGGAAAGAGACTTAGAGAAACGAAACTGTTCATGGCTAACCGGAGTAACTTGAAGAAAGAGTATCCCGGCCGGCCTCGGACCCGCTCTCCGACCTTAAACCAAATATAGGATCTTTTAAACCCCAGCCAGTCCATCAATCCTCTTGAGATCCGGTTCCTCTCCGTGAACTTATTAAATTCATCGATGACGATTCTGTCGAGTAAGCGGAAGTCAGTCGCGCCGGGAATAATATTTACGGAGGCAATCCGGTTAATGATTCTGTAGAAAAGAGAAGACCCGGCATTTTTAATCAGGCCGCCATTTTTATTTTCTTCCCTGATCCCGATTACAGTCTCAGCCCCTTCTTTCCACTTCCTGATAAACTCGGGGATTAACTCAACCGGATGTTGAAGATCGGCATCAAGCATGATACAAGCTACACCGCGGCAGTTATTGATTCCAGCGGTTAAGGCGACCTCTTTGCCGAAATTCCTGGATAGTTCTACATATTTCACCCGGTCATCCGAGTTCGACAGATCGGAGATTACCTGTTGGCTGGTATCCGTGCTCCCATCATTCACGAAGATAATCTCCAGATCATACTTTTCCCGGATCTCTTCCCCAATTATGGTGAGTTTATCGTAGAGAAGGGGTATATTCTTCTCTTCATTATAGACAGGAACAATAATAGAAATTATTCTCATATTATTTTTCTTCGGAAAATAATACCCTTATCGAGAATCAAATTTAAATATAGTTTAGATGTCCGATAAAAGCAAAATAAAAATTCGGCAAGAGCGTCTCGTCAGCATTATCATCGCTTTTCAGAAACCCGGGGACTATCTGTGGGAATGTCTGGCGGCGATAAAAAGATTACATTATCAGAATTACGAAGTAATTCTTCTCCCCGATGAACCGATGGAAGGAGAGGGGGAGGGGATAACGATTATCCCCACCGGACCGGTAGGGCCGCCGTTAAAAAGGGATATCGGCGCCAGGGAAGCAAACGGAGAGATTATTGCTTTTATCGATGACGACGCCTATCCGCAGGAAGACTGGCTAAAAAACGCCATCAGGAATTTTAGTGATGATACTGTTGCTGCCGTTGGCGGACCCGCTTCCACTACTCCATCTGATAATTTCTGGCAAAAGGCCGGGGGAGAGGTGCTCGCCGCCTGGATGGTGGGAGGTGTTCACTTATACCGAATGCTCCCCAAGGTGCGCAGAGAAGTAGATGATTATCCGACCTGCAATCTCCTGGTCCGCAAATCCACCTTTGAAAAGGTTGGAGGGTTTGACTCTCCCTACTGGCCGGGGGAAGATACCGTCCTCTGCTGGAAGTTGACCCATCAGGCTAAGAAAAAGATCATCTATGATCCCGGGGTGCAGGTATATCATCACCGCCGGCCGCTCTTTCGAAAACACTGGAGACAGATCGGCAACTATGGCCTACACCGGGGATATTTCGTAAAAAAATTCCCCAGGACCTCCCGCCGATTCAACTATTTTCTCCCCTCACTCTGGACAATATTTCTTCTCTTTGGCTGGCTGCCGCTTCTTCTGTTTCCCGGGGGAATAAAGTTCTACGGGATTATCGTTCTTCTCTACCTCTTGACAGCTATCACAACCGGTGTACGGAGTCTCAATTTCAAGACAACGGTAATCGTAGCAGTTGGGATAGTAAGTACCCACATTGTCTACGGGATTAACTTTATTCGTGGCTTGCTCGTAAATAAGCTGCCGGAAGAATAAAAGTTAATATCCTTCCACTTTCAAACCCGGAATTCGTTGAAAATGTTTTATATCACGGGTAATCAAAGGTAATCCATACATCTTTGCCGTTAGTCCTATTAAAAGATCCATAGTTGGTATAGAGTTACCTTTTTTCCGCAAGATCGATTCTGCCTCTCCATAGCTGGCCGCAAATGAATAGTCCGGATAGACAACGGTTAGCAGTTCAAATAGTGCGTTGACCTGTTTTGTTTCCTGCCGAGGATTAGTGGATAAACGAGCTCCTGTCTGAAGTTCACAAAGAACGAAAATTGACGAAAAAAGTTCAACTCCCGCGAGTGTTTCTATCTTTTGTATCGCGGGTCCTCTTTTATTCTTTTTTTGTTCCCGCAATAAATCTATACAGAAAGAAGTGTCGAGTAACATGATATTTTACTCCTTTTCAATCACTGGAGAGTTGGCCATTGATTCCTTTCGAGCTCTGATTAGTTCTTCAGTCTTATCGAGAGTACTGTCGGATAACATAATCTTATCGAGATTGCGCAATAGATTATCCGCGGTATGTACAGGTTTGAGCCGTCTTTTGATGACTTTGCTGAATGATTCCTTTGCCATCTTTTCCGAGGCCAGAAGATTGTAAGCCTCAATATCTATTGTAATTGTCTTTACCGCCATGGTGTACCTCCCTGAATTCCAAATTTTACCAATATACGTTAGAAAGCAGTGTGTTGAATTAAATATAAGTACACTTATACATACACTTATATTGAGTTTGCGTCAAGGCGGAAAACCGGGAAAATAAAAAACAATAATGGTTTAATATTTCAATATATGCTTATCCCTTTGACTCCCGTGAGGGCTTCAAATATGGTAGGACCATGCCAAGGTCCAGTTTTTTAAGAAAACTTAAAGAATTTCACGAACAATGACCGCCTTTCAGACCCTTCTGGGCCTAACAAGTGCCAGGACCCCGGTATACTACGAAGAATTCATCCAACGGGAGTCAAAGGGATAAGCATATTTCAATATATCTCACTACTGGTTATGCTACACTCTATTTCCCTCTCCACCTGGATATTTGGTTAGGCGGAGAGAAAAATGATATCTGAATTAACCTGAATGGATTATGAATCGTGCTAAAGAAATTTAGCGCTCTGCGCTAACCTTGTGGGAGGGGTTTCCAACCCCGATTCTCGGCAACCTGGATCGGGGTTGGAAACCCCTCCCACAATGAACTTATTATTATTTCGAAGCAATAATGGAATTTTTACGAAGTAAAAATTATGAAGATATTATTTTCATACCCGCCACTGGATACCGCAAAAGGCTTTCCCACTCTGGGGCAGAACCGGCAGTTTCAGTACTTTACCGAGCCGACCCATATCTATCCGGTTGTCCCTGCCACTGCAGCAACATTGCTGCGTGATAACGGCCATGAAGTTCTCTGGAATGACTGTGCTGCCGAGGGAATCGCCCGGGAAGATTATTTTAAACTGATCGAAATTGAAAAACCCGATCTCATCGTATTTGAGACCAAGACCCCGGTGGTGAAAGAGCATTGGGAACTCATCGACGAGATCAAATGCCTACCGATTACTGATCACCGATCACCTATTACTGTTCTTATTGGTGATCATGTCACCGCCCTCCCGGAAGAATCGATGCAAAATTCCCAGGTCGATTTCGTTCTCACCGGCGGCGACTACGACTTCCTGTTGCTTAATTTATGTAAAAACTCAAGCCTCCAAGATCACAAATCCCCAATCCCTAATCCCCAATCCCTGGAATCCGGTATCTGGTATCGAGATAACGAGCAAATAAAGAATACCGGCCCGTTCAAGCTAAATAATAATCTTGATGACGCTCCCTTCATCGACCGGGACCTGACCAAATGGGAACTTTACGCCTATAAGAACGGAAATTATCGCCGGATTCCCGGCACCTACATAATGAGCGGGCGGGACTGCTGGTGGGGGAAATGTACTTTCTGCAGCTGGCCCCAGCTCTATCCCAAATTCCGGGTCCGATCGGTTGAGAACGTACTGGATGAGATCGGGATGATTATTGAGAACTATCCGGTCCGGGAGATTATGGACGACACCGGCACCTTTCCCCGGGGGGAATGGCTTCGAAGTTTCTGCCGGGGCGCCATAGAGCGCGGTTTCCGGAAAAAGATCGGATTGGACTGTAATTTTAGATTCGGCGCCGCCACTCTGGAAGACTATCGGCTGATGAAAGAAGCCGGTTTCCGTTTTCTCCTTTTCGGCCTGGAGAGCGGTAATCAGGATACCCTCAATCGCCTGAAGAAGAATATGAAGATTGAGACAATCATCGAATCATGCCGGGCAGCTCGGAAGGCGGGATTATATCCTCACATCACAATCATGTTCGGCTATCCCTGGGAGAGTTATGAAGAGGCAACAAAAACTTTTGAACTGGGGCGATGGCTGCTCCGGAAGGGGTACGCCTATACCATGCAGGCCACGGTCGTTGTCCCTTATCCCGGGACACCGCTCTATCAGGAATGCCGGGATAAGAACTGGCTTTTAACCGACGACTGGGCCGACTTCGATATGAAGAAACCGGTAATGAAGACGCCTTTTTCGGGAGAAGAGTTGATGAAGCTGGTTCAGGGAATGTACTCGATCGCCTTTGATCCCGTCTTCCTGGCCCACAAGATAATGAGTATCCGGGATTGGTCGGATATCCGATTCTTCCTCCGGGCCGGGAAAAAAGTATTCGGACATTTAAAAGATTTCAAATGAGAAAAAAAATTACCCGGCTGATCCAAAACGACTTCATCCGGCATACCGGCATCATGGTTCTGGGAACCGGCCTGGTCAACATCTTTAACCTGGTATATCAACTGGGTCTGGTCCGCCTGCTTTCAGTGGTCGAATACGGAGTTCTTAATTCATTGATTTCTCTAACTGTACTTGCTTCTCAATTTACCGTTCCTTTCTATCCGGTTCTGGCCAGATCTTTTTCAATCTATATCGCCCGGAATGAATCCGGCCGGGTTCGAATACTCCTTAAAAGAGCCACCCGCGATCTGGGAATTATTGCGGCGATTCTTCTGCTCATCCTGATCCTGGCTTCCGGGCCCATTGCGACCTGGCTGCAGATCGGTCAATCCTACTATATTATTCTGGTCGGGTTTGTGATCTCCGCTTCCACGCTGGCGGTGGTCCCCGGCGCCTTTCTCTGGGGGTGGCAGCGCTTCACGCATCTGGCCGCTCTGGGTATTCTGCCGGCTGGTTTAAAGTTAGCGGTCGGTCTGGCTCTTGTCGGGGCAGGCCTGGGGGTGAGCGGCGCGTTGGGGGGTTATGTTACTGTGCCGTTGTGCATGATACTTGTCGGTTTTACCTTTATCCACTTTCTCAGGAGAGATTTCCCGGAGGAAGAGGAGGCGGGAGATAAAGAGTGCGTCTCCATGGCGTCGATTTATAAGTATTTCATCCCCACCGGAATAGCTCTCTTCTCCTTCTCCGTGCTCACAAATTTTGATGTAATTCTGGTGAAGCATTTCTTTCCCCCCCGGGAGGCCGGTTTTTATTCCGTGGCTCAGATGGTGGGTAAGATCATACTCTTTCTGCCCGGCGCGATTTCCATCGTGATCTTCCCCAAAGCGGCTTCCGCCCAGGCCCGGTCTCAAGCCAGTTTTTCCATTTTACGCAAAGGTTTAGTTGTCGTGGCTTCGGTCAATGTGGTAGCTATGCTGGTCTGTGCCGTTTTCCCGGGTTTTGTCCTCAAGATACTTACCGGAAAAACCGATCCGGAAAGCGTGAGACTGGTCCCCTGGTTCGCCCTGGCGATGAGTTTTTATGCTTTAACCTGGCTCAATATCTTCTACCACTTATCAATTCACAGCACCCGATTTATTCCTTATCTCGCCGGATTCGCGCTGGCCCAGACCGTTATTATCGCCGCGTATCACCCCGGTCTGAAGAGTGTCCTCATCATCCTCACCATTTTTTCTATCTTTAGTTTTATTGTAACTCTCGCTCTTTCAAGATCCGGTCCTCTGCCTTCCAGGCCGATTGAGGAAATAAGATGAAAGAGATCAATGTTTCCGTCATTATCACCACTAGAAATGAAGAAGAGCATCTTGCCGATTGCCTGCGGTCCGTCAAGAACCAGAGTTATCCTCAAGATCAACTGGAGATAATCGTTGTGGACAACAATTCCACGGATAAGACCAAAGCTATTGCTTCCAAATTTACATCACAGGTTTTCAACTTTGGACCGGAACGCTCCGCCCAGAGGAATTTCGGAATATCCAAAGCCGGCGGGAAGTATATTATTTATTTAGACGCGGATATGGTTTTAAGTGAGGATGTTCTCTCCCGGTCCGTTCGCAGATGTGAAGATAAAGATTACGCTGCTCTTTATATTCCGGAAAAAATTATCGGCCAAGGTTTCTGGATAAAGGTAAGAGACTTTGAACGCAGTTTCTATAATGCGTCCTGCATAGACGTAGTTAGATTCATCCGGAGAGAAGCAGCCTTGAAGATAGACGGCTTTGACGAAACTTTGAACGGCCCGGAAGATTGGGATTTCGACCGACGCGTCAGAGAGATCGGCAGAACCGGTATTATCAGTGCCTGTCTTTTTCATAATGAAGGGAGTTTCACTCTCTTCCGATATGTCGCAAAAAAAAGGTATTATGCCCGGGGGTTTGGCCGCTATATTGAAAAATGGGGGAGAGGTGATCCGATTATCAGGAAGCAATTCGGAGTTTATTACAGATACCTCGGTGTCTTCATTGAGAAAGAGAAGTGGAAAAAAATCGTCGCCCACCCAATCTTGACGGTGAGCATGTTCTTATTAAGAATAACCGTTGGTTTCGTCTTTTTATATTCCCGATACTTTAAACCCTGATGGAAAGATATAAGGACAATATTAAAGCCCGATGGACCGGGAGATATGACGCTTCAATCGCGATGGTCGGTGATGTCACCGCCAAAAAAATCCTGGATATCGGCTGCGCTTTCGGTTGGTTCGAAAAAATTATTAAAGATGGAAAGTGTGAACTCATTACCGGCATGGATATTAATAGGTATCAGCTTATCCGTGGGGCCCGATCAGTTTCGGAAGCCTATTTCATTCAAGCCGGAGTTCCGGAACTACCATTTAAAGCGAAACAGTTTGATATCGTTGTTATGTGGGAGACTTTAGAACATCTGCCCCGGAAAGAAATAATTCCCGCTTTAAAGTCGATCCGACACGTGCTCAATCGGTGCGGACGATTTTATTTTTCCACTCCTAAATTTGATCTTCGTTCCACCCTTACCGATCCGGCCTGGTATTTCGGTCATCGTCACTATACCGGCAAAGCCTTAAAAAGGTTGTTGGAACAGGGTGGATTTCGTCTTGTCCGTATCCGAAGCGGGGGGGCTTTTTTCGAGGTATTCAACATGATTCTTTTTTATCCTTTTAAGTGGCTGGCCTCTCTTGAAGTTCCCGGAAAAGCATTTATCGAAAGAAAACGAAGAAAAGAATACTCAAGAAGACGAGGCTGGAGTACATATTTCGTGGAAGCCCGAATAGATTAAACCTGAATTGAGCGATTCTATTATTCGGTCATAATACGAGGTAACTTTGCATGGAAAAGAAGCCGCTTGTTTCAATAATTATTCTAAATTATAACGACCGGGAATTCATCGGGGATTGCCTGGAATCCGTGTTTAATAACGATTACGGAAATATCGAGGTTACTCTGGTGGATACCGGTTCAACAGATGATGACTATTCGAAGTTAGAGCGAAATTACCCGTATTTGAAGATACTAAAACTTAAGGAAAGAACTGGCTTTGCCAAAGCGAACAATATCGGGATTAAAGCATCCCGAGGGGATTATTTCTTCCTGTTAAACAACGATACCATCATGAAGCGGGATTGCTTGACGCTGCTGGTTGACGCGTTTCAAAGAGAGCCGGGATTGAAACTCGCGGGGGCTCTGGGGCCTCCTCTCGCTTTAGCCGGAACAGATTTTACGGTTCCGTGGGACGAAGAGCTTATTTATTCCCATATGATCAGCGGATTTGCGATGATGATAAAAAAGGACTGTATCAAGAAGATTGGATATTTAGAAGAGACTTTTTTCTTCTACGGAGAGGATGAGGAATACGGATGGAGATGCAATCTTGCGGGATATAAGGTCGCCTACGTGCGCGGTGCCATAGTATTCCACCACCGAGGAGGAGGTAAAAGTCAATTTAATTTTCAGAAACTAAGGAATGGAATATATTGGCACATCAAGTTGCTCGATGGCATAGACTTAGTAAAAGCTCTTTTCTGTGACGTTACTTTTCAAACGATAGGACGTACTATCAGATGGCCGAAAGATATCCTGGAAGTTGGGGGAGCATGGATATGGATCGGCAAGCATTTAAAAGATATTGTAAGAGAACGACATGAATTTAACGCGATCAAACAATTCAACTCTCGCCACGTCTTTAAATTGCAGCAAAGTTGTAGTCTGTATTTGAATGCTTTTAATAAAAGCGTAAAAAGTTATTTAAAAACAACCTAACCCGATCTTATCAAAAGCCAAGCCTAATAATATCTCCTTAAATTTCCTGACAGACCATACAGTAATCCATCATAAGTTCCGGTTATATACATCTTCAAACTATGGTAATCACATGCCAGCAAGGTTTGTAGTAGATACCATATTAAAAACAAAGGATAAAAACACAGCATGAATATCAAGAATTGCCAACGCGATGAATGCTTCTTCATATAGACAATTCTGTTTCGAGCCTGAAAATAGGCACGCATCGGCAGTTTGAATGGCTTCCGATTATTTCCCGGAAGTAAAAGTTTGTGGTAGGTAAGAGCTTTTGGACAGTACAAAACTTTATAACCCATCATACGGGCACGTTCGGCAAGATCAGACTCTTCATAAAGTATTTGATAGTCTTCATCAAAATCACCCACAGCTTTGATAACTTCTTTCTTAATCATAAACACATTAGGCACATGTCCCGTTTCAACAATTTGATCATATTGTCCGGTATCTAATTCATTCAAACCCCGGTATACTGTTCGACTGGTAATTAAATTTATCGAAGCCCCCGCCCACCAGATTCGCTTATTACCATTATAATAGTACATTTTAGGACCGGCCACGCCGACTTGAATATCTGAATGAAACAGTTTCAACAGTTCTTCAATCAAGGTTGGAGATATTTCATTGTCATCATCTATGAAAAGAAAATAATTTCCTTTGGCTGATCTTATCCCCAAATTCCGGGCTCCGGCGGCGAATAAATTCTTCTTCGATTTGAAAAGCTGGACATCCGGATAGGTGAGATTTACCATAGTTTCTGTCCCATCGGATGATCTATTATCTATGACAATTATCTCATAATTTTTATAGGTGCTTTGGTAAATTGAACGAAGACAAGATTCTAATAAATCACATCTGTTCCGAGTGGGAATAATTATAGAGACTGAACATTTCATATCATAGTATCTGGGGCAATGAACATGACAGAAATTTTACATACAATTGAGAGTCTCATAGCAATACTACGATCAAACAAACTCATGCGATACCGGGGTAAGGACCTGAATGCCCTGGAACGAATCGTACGGGAGTATTATCAATCAGATCGATCAAATCCATATTATACAAGGCTTTATTTAAAAGATGTCTGGAAAGACATGGTGCGTCGCACTTCGTTTCTATATCATTGCAGACAAGCTCAGCGTATTCTCGATTTCGGATGCGGGAGTGGTTGTCTTGCCGTAAGCCTGAGCAAGAAATTCCCGGCAAAAAAAATATTCGCCAATGACATTGGTGATGCAGCTGGAAGTCTTATATCTTCAAGGACAGCGGAACATAATCTCATATTCAGAAAAGCGAGTGTCTTGTCCTCCGGCTTTCCTGAAGACTCAATGGATATGATAATATCACGTTTTGTGATCGAGCATGTAGTATATCCGCAAAAATTTTTAACGGAGGCGCACAGAATACTTGCCCCGGGGGGTGTACTGTATCTTGTATATCCACACCTGCTTTTTAAGATCTCTTTCTGTACACTAATTATCGAGTTAATATCGTGGATTACGCTTTCAGAAAAGCCCACATATCTAAATCCACAGATCAATGACCGTACGTACCAGGGAGGAGACAGAGACGCAGTGTGGGTGTCCAACCCTGTCAAAATAGTCCGAATGTTGAAAAGAACCGGATTTCATATGGCGAACAATATATTAACGGAATCATTGATTATAGCAAAGAAACCATCTGTTGGAAGAACCGGAACTGGAAAAAATGGACAAAGCTAAGCCGGCAAAGATAAATTGGTCCAAGTATGCGTTGTGGGGACTTATTGTTATTTACGTTATCTCTTTTTTCTGGGTGGCCTATCTGAAATATCAGTCCTTTTCATTCCAGGACATGGACCTGGCGGCAATAAATCAAACATTCTGGAACGCCGCTCACGGAAAGTTCATATCCCATTGTTATGGGGAAGCCGCTCTATTGAGCGGACATAAGTGGTTTATAATACTCCCCCTGCTCCCTGTTTATATAATTTTCCCCAATCCTCTCACCCTCCTTTTTCTCCAATCACTGGCTTTGGGCTTGGGAGCTTGGGCGGTGTATCTCCTGGGGAAAGAAATGCTGACCCCCATAGCCGGGCTTACGTTCTCCTTCTGCTACCTGATTTACCCGGCTTTAAACTATGCCAATCTGTTTGAATTTCACCCGATTACTTTCGCCACCCCCTTGCTCTTCTTTACCTTTTATTATTATCAAAAAAGGAACTGGGGTCTCTATCTCCTATTTCTGTTTCTTTCCTTGGCCTGTCGTGAAGATATCGCCATCCCCATCTTCGGCATCGGCTTGTTCGCTCTCCTGCAGGGGATTACCCGGAAAGAAGAGGGTGTCTTCTCGCGTTTAAAATGGGGTTTAAGCGCCATATTACTCTCTGTCTTCTGGTTCATACTGTGCCTCAAAATAATTCCGGGGATAATTAATAAAATACATTCCCCGGCTGATACCCCGACCATGGTAGAGTCATTTTACGGCTGGCTGGGCAGCACACCGGGGGAGATTGCCGGGAATCTCTTCTTGCACCCGGGAAGAGTGTTGCGGGGAGTGCTTATAAAGCCTAAAATCCTCTACCTTTTTCATCTTCTGGTTCCCCTGGGTTTTGTTTCCCTGCTCTCCCCCTCAGCGTTGATTATGGTTCTGGTCTCCCTGGCTGAAGGGCTGCTCTCTTCCCGCTTCACCCATTTCTCGATCCGGTACCAGTATTCGTCTATTATTACGCCTTTTATATTTATCTCCGCTATCTATGGGGTCAGGAATATGCTCCGCTGGAAATGGCCGGGGGGAAAAGAAAAGATCATTCTCCCGGTAATTTTAATTTTTTCTCTTATCTCAGCAAAAACTCTGGGGCCTCTCTTCCGCCTGCCGGACGGGCTGAGACAGTGGAAAATTACCCAGGAGGATCAAGTCAGACAGGATCTGGTGGATAAAGTGCCACCGTCCGCCCCGGTGGCGGCCACTTTTGAATTCGGGCCTAAATTATCGATGCGGCCGCAACTTTTTCTATTCTATCATCTGTATGCCTCTTCCCGGAAGCCCGGCTTCGCTCAGAATATCCCCGTAATGCAGGAGATGGCTGAATATGCTCTGATCGATTTTAATGATTGGTTAACCTTCTACGACTTCTATACGCCGGGGGGAGATAAAAATATTTATCGCTTTTTTACGACAGGCAACTGGCAGTTGCTGGACACGGTGAACTCCATTGCGCTCTTTCGAAAAGGGGATCGCCCTCAATTGGGACTGATCGGAAAATCCGACCGGAAGGAGATCAGTCAACACTTGAATATCTCCGTTCTGCCCCAGTTAAATTTGCTCGGTTATGATCTGAGTCAGAACAGGATACTGGGAAAAAGCGTCATCAGTATCGCCGTTTATTTTCAGGGCCTGCAACCTGTACCGATCGATTTTTTACTTGCCGCCCGTTTTAATAGCAATCACGACCCCGAATTCTTTTTTGAACAGGCTTTTTTTGCTCCCTACCGAATCTATCCCACTTCCCGCTGGGAGCCGGGAGATATTATTAAGGAATACTGTAACATTTTGATTCCGGCTGATGCGCCGGCGGGCGGATACGATCTGACCTTGGCATTATTGTTTCAAAAAGGAAGAGGCTTCGATGGGAGGATCATTTATCAAAAGCAAAATATTGTAAGCTTCGAGTAATCTTATGCAGCAAAACACACTGAGATATGATCTCCGTGTTTTATCATGCGACACATTTCATTTATCTCGGTCGCATTGAAGATGGAGTAAAACATTTCGTGAGAACAACATTTGATCTGCTGCGCGAAACAAAACCATTTACTTCTCCTCGTACAAATATTCTGGAACTGAGACGCATCCTGTCGGATTGCAACTCAATTCTTGATGTAGGGTGTGGGCGATCGTCGCCTTTGAGATTTGTCTCCGCCGATTCACTTGTTGGGGTCGATGTTTACAGACAAGAATTGGGAGAAGCTAAAAAACTAAAAACTCATGACGAGTTTGTTCTCGCGGATGCCGGGGAACTCCGGGAATATTTTAAGCCCGATCAATTCGACGCTTGCGTTGTATTAGATGTTATCGAGCATTTTACCAAAGAAGACGGTCTTCGGTTTCTTCATGATCTGGAGACAATCGCAAGAATAAAAGTGGTAGTGTTCACTCCAAACGGATTTTTACCACAATCCAGTCATGAGGAGGGAGACTACCAAGAACACTCATCCGGATGGGAAACTGGTGAAATGCGCGAACTTGGATACCGGGTAATCGGCTTGGACGGTCTGAAGATCCTTCGTACAGATCATCACCAGCTTAGATTCCGTCCTGCCCCAGTATGGGCCATAGTGTCTTGGATCTCGCAAAAGATCTGGTGCAGGAAACATCCCGATTCAGCTGCGGCGCTTCTTTGCTGGAAGAAACTATGAGAATGGTCATAATCAGCTCAGTGATCAAAAGAATGAGTTCTTTCTCTTGCCTCATATTCCTTCTTCTAATCTTCGCAAGGAACGGAAAGGCAATAACACTGGAGAGTCGGAAATGGGAGTTCAATGATCAGGAAGAGACCGGAGGATGAAGAGGGGAGGGGATAGAGACCGCCGAAAGCTATCAGGGTATTTTCCGAATTCTCGGCAAAGAACAATTCCGGTTGATCTCTCCCCCGGGTCCAGGAATTCCCGCGCAAGAAGACCCTTATCTGAGAAGCCGCTTTCATGAGATCAGGAGTTCTGATCTTTGACTTCGCCCTTGAGGTTGCGCCAGTTCCAGAGTCGGCAAAGTTCTTTAGAGAGTCGAGTTCGACCCCAGGATGGGTTATCGGCAATCAACTATTGAATTAGTTGAATATCAGCCGGGGATATTTTTCGTCCTTGTACAACCATGACTTTTTTCATGGTTGCCATAATAGCAAAGGAAAGCTGGGGAGTCCGGCGAAAAATCAAGAAAGTTTGAAAAAAATCAATCGAGCAGCCTCACCTCAAATAGCGGTCTATCCGCCATTTGATAGCTCTGCCGGAAGGGCACCTGAATAGTTACCTTTTACGTACATCTTGAAGTAGACAGCTTACCGTATATCAAAGCCAAGTAGTAAATCATTAAAGGCATTACTATAAGCGTTGCTCGATTAAACGTCCAGCGAACAAACAGAAAAGCCCCCAACAGAAAAGCCAGGGCGAAGACAAGAGAAAGCAGCAAGTATTTTAAATTACTTTTTATAACGTAATGGAAAGAAAAAACAAAACCAGCAATTAACAATGTCCATAGGATATTGTAGTTGCCAAAATCAAAGAAATATGCGACGAGCAATTTGAGAGCTTTTGGATTAAATTCAAGCTGTTGTGTTGCCGGAACCGGACCTAACTGTAATCTATAATTTGCCTTGGCATAAAACCAGGGAAAGCTGGGGACAAAGACTATACTTAAATAAAGAGCGGTATTTCTTACTAGTGATGGCAACCTGAATTTAGCAGCAGCCTGATAAATCACCAAAACCGGTATAACGCCTAAAACAAAGAAAGCAAGCATTTCCTCCTTGATAGACAGCCCTATAGCGAACAAAAGAGCTGAGAGAACCAAATAAAAATCTTCCCGCCTTTCGATCCAGCGGTAAAGATATATGATTCCACCTATGAAATAAAATCCTGCTACCATATCAAAATAGGCAAAGCCGGCATGAAACGTTATAAGAGGTATGCTTAAAAGCATGTAAGTAAAAGCGAAAGCCACGGAAGCTGATAAATAATAGCGGAGGTTGAAATAAAAAAGCAAACCTAAGCACAGCCAAAATATTAAGGTATTGACGTTGACGGGCAAATCTTCCCACCGTCCCATCCATAACGCTACCCAGCTCTTAAAAAGGGGAATACCATTAGGGTAATGGGTGCGGCCGGGGTGGCCACCTAAAAAGTCAGGGTCTTTTCTGTCCCAGATAATTCTCCTTGTATGAAAATAGACCTTGGCCTTGTAGTTCCAACAAGAGACGCTGTCATCGAAATAGGGAGCGCTGACCACAACATTAAAAGCGATGAAAAAGATCTTCCAAATTAAAAGAATCACAAGGAATGTGATTAATAACTTTTCTTTCCATTTGGTTTTACTGGAGAATATATTCGAGCGATAAGAATGGGCCAACTTTTTCGGTCTTATCCTGGCATAAATAAAGATTCCCCAAATAATAAAAAGCCAAACGATCGCTGTAAGAGTCCAGAAATTAAAGCGTATCCTCAAGATCCCCAGATAAAACAAGTAGAAGCTCACTATTCCGCTTCCAATAGCAAAACCAAGGGCCAGCTTTTCAAACCCAGCCAACCTCCTTTTACCCCTTTCCAGCCCGCTCAAGATTACAATACCTATTAACGTAGGTATCAGGTAAGCCAGGGATAATCTAGCGATCGTAATCGGCGTCACCTGTCCTCCAGAAAAATGAAAGAATTCCGATCAAATAAGGCAATAACGTCCCCTGGCGGCGAGATAAAAGAACCTCCCTCCGGTCCGGTATATCGGAGACGCCTGCGGGATAGATCATAGTGAACCCGCGGGTTTTTATAGACCACATGGTAGGGAATCTCTTCTCCCTCGATAATATTGATCCAGGTGTCCGAATGGATCCTCCGCGGATAAAGGAAGTAATGGATACGGCAATCATATGGCCAGTCCGGATAGGGATAAAAATGATACTGGCTATCCGGTGGAATCTTTTCCCGGCACAGATCGATAAAACGGTAAAAATCACCTAAAGCCGGAAAGGTCTTTTTCTCCGGGGGCGGCTCAACATACGACAGGTAAATCTCCTCCACCATCTTATATTGGCTGTACGTCTCCCGGATATCATAGACGACCCAGAGCACGAGCATAGTAAACCCGATCCTGGATACAATTTTTATTTTTTGCTTATCCCCCGCTTTAAAATAAAAAATCGCCGCGCCGATAAGGATTAGGGCAGCTATTATATTTAACCAGCTTGCGAAAGACTTATTGAAAAGCCAGGGGCTTTGCAAAAAGTTTATTGTCGCCAGGTTTAAGGGCCTTGGCAGGCAAAATTCCTGCCACTGGCTCAGAACATACTCTTTCAGAGAAAAAGGCCCGATATCCAGTGAATCTATTTCTATCCAACCAGGCCTTCCTCCAAAGAACAAGCCAACTCGCTCAACCTTTCCTTTTTGCTCCGGCGACTTGGCCAAAGGAATCCAGTACGTATGGAAATGCCTGTCGAAAGGGGGCTGAATTACCCGGAGGGACAGTATTGGTTTTCCTCCCCTGCTTTGCCAGAAAACCCGCATGTAGCGGGGGGATTGAAACCGAAGACGTATTCTCAGGTATGGATTTCTCTCAGCCGGTATATTCAAGCCGGGCGGTAGCACCAGCTGGAACTCTTCCTTGCCCAGGATCCGGAATACCCCTCCCTGGATCATGCCCGCCTCTATACCCTCGCCTTCCCATCCCCTGTATTGCTCAGGGCTTTCGAAATTCCAGGAGATTGCTGGCGCTGCCTCCGGGGGCAATGTCCACAAAGTTGAAAAGAGCAGAAAAACGACCAGCAAGATCCTGGAGACGACTGAATTAATAGAGCACGGCGACGCGCCAACACAGGTGTATCCAGCTGCCAGCGTGAGGTGATCAATTAAGCTATTTTTCGACCTCATTGCTTTTGTTCAGCGTTTAAGGAAGGGAGAGGGCATTGGCACACCGATATATAACCCTGCCTTCAAATCCCGTTCCCTTTTGAGCCAGGAGAGCCAGTGTCAGATCGTACGCGCCGGAAGGCGCACCTTCCAGAATCAAGATGTTGCACTTCTGCTTCACCGTCTCACCCGGCCGCCAGCGAGAAGAGGGATAGATCCTGTACAACGCGAAGAATTCCTGCTTAAAGGAAAAAGCCGGGTCATTATGGCTTGTAAACCGGGCGCCGGGCAAAAAATCAGCAGGCATCCTATCCAGGCACCGGAAATACACATCAATCTCAACAACTTTTGCTCCAAGCACCTCCGCTGGAATGAGCGAATACCCGGATAATTTCAGTTGTGGCAAAAGTGTAACATTTAGAGGATGCTCTATCTTCCCGGAATCACCTTTACCGATCAAACCCAATTCAGCTTCCCGGCCTTTCCTGAAAAGTGCCATGGAATTTATTGTCTCAACCAACTCCCAGCCGCCTCCGGATAAAAAGGCATAAACATCCCTGTCAATGGTTACTAATCTATCACATACTTTAATAGAAGCAAATAATAAGCTACCAAATCCAATAAAGTACGACTGCCGTCGCTTCAGCATATCAATACGGATCTGAACCTCGGTCTCAGGCCCTTCTCCCACCCGCCTCACGGCGTAGCGAGTAACCTACCTTTCCCGCACTGCATCTCTCTGATCATTACCCACATGCTCAAAGTAGCCTTGATCAGGTTTAGTGAATAATATTATTGTTTTCTATGCAAACTAGTGTACACTATAAGTATGCAATAATTAATACTGGGTTTTACCAGGGCTTATAAAAAAGAGGCTGTAAATCATGAAACCAACTACATTGGATCTCCGGCGACGGATGAGTGATGTTATGCAAGCCATTGACCATAATGAATTGGTTACAATCTATTATCGTGGAAAAGAAAAAGCGGTTCTTTCATGATTATATCCGGAGATTGAGAAGGGAGAGAGTAAATGTTATTTGATACCAGTGGAAAACATGATGAGTGATGCACTAAAAGACTATACTTCTCGTATTAAAGAATGTCTTGATTCTCTCCCCTTCGACAGACTGGAGGAACTGGTTGAGCTGATGCGGGACAAAATTACCGCCGGAAAACAGATTATCATCTTCGGAAACGGGGGATCAGCCTCCACCGCATCCCATTTTGTCTGCGATCTGGCTAAAGGGGTCTTTACCGGGGGAGGTCCCAGGATAAAAGCGCTCTCTTTAAACGATTGCATCCCCCTGATGACCGCCTGGTCGAATGACGAGAGTTACGAAAGTGCCTTCAAAGAACCACTGGCAAATTATCTTGCGGAAGGAGACCTGGTAATGGGGATCTCCGCCAGCGGTAACTCACCTAATGTTCTCCGGGCGATTGAGTATGCCAATACCCGAAACGCGACTACCGTGGGCTTGACGGGGAAAGGGGGAGGGAAACTGGCGGAACTGGCGCAGCTCTCGATCGTGGTCAAGAGCGACTCTTATGAAGAGGTGGAAGACCTCCATCTGATCATCACTCATATGCTGAAAATAGCCCTGATCAAAAAGCTGAGCAAATAAATCCTAAACAATACCTCCCGCATTGAATTAATTTTCGCAGCGGCTTCTATTACTCCACCTTTCTAAAAGAAATTCATTTCAACTTAATTGAGTAAACATTTTCTGACGATCGTCAGAAAATGTTTACTCAATTGTAAGTTGGGAGAATGAAGATCAAGAATTAAGATTAACTCTGGAGAAATTTATTCCGGCATTCTTGAACAAACTTCTGGGCAATTTTTCCGCCCCAATCATCAGGCAGCAATTCTATCGGGAGGTAGGGATCCCGGGCTAATGCTGCCTGGTAATCCCAGTTGAGACTGGCTATATACCTCCGGCATAACACAGGATCACTATTCGTGGTTTCTCGCATCAACTCTTCAAGTTTATTCATCCTTTCGGACCAGTGCCGATAGAATTTTACATACTTACTATGTACACTCTTGAGATCCCAGAATGTGGTTGCTATCTGCTCCCCGGAAAGTCCTTCGAAATCCTCCACCAATAGTTGAAGAACATAATTCGATAGCTTCAGCTTTCTAATATACCGTTCAATCTCTTCTCTGAAATCATAGGGCGAGATCCAGACACTCCTCTGAACCTTGCCGAATCCCATTGCGATCAGGTACTCTCTCAGGTATTTTCGCAGTTCGGCTTTGCTCTCCGGGACATCGAAGATCACCAGTCTCCATCTTCGATCCCAGGGAGGGCGGGATTTGTTGGAGAGGGCATGGTGTTTTTCTAAAAAAGCTTTTCCCCGGGCGGTTAATTTGAGGTGTGTTTTTCTTCCTTGTTTGGACTTTCGTACCATCCCCTTTTTTTCCAGCCTGCTTACAGTGGTATAAATACTTTTTGGAGAATAGTACGAATTTTGCCTCAAATATATAAATGGGTTGAGTAAAAAAAGACCCCCTTCTTCCAGGAGCAATAAAATTTCTTCTTTCAGTGTCGACATTTGATTTAACCAACGACTCTATCTTTTGAGTAAACAATATTTGACGATCGTCAGAAAATGTTTACTATAATATGCATGTCATATCAATTGCAAGGTGAATTATGAAAATCAAGTCAAACAAGATAAGGAATTACAGCAATTAAATATTGTCGATTATTGGGTTTTTCGCTATTTTGAAGTGAAGTACTATTATTATTATTATTATCATGGTATTATCTCAACATATGAAAATACTTGAATATAATTCAACCTTCTGGGCACAGCTGAAAAACCGGCTGAATTCGGAAGCCTTTCCTCCCGAAAAACTTCAGCTGGTGAGAGAGATCATCGCGGAAGTCCGGATGCGTGGAGATCGGGCGTTAAGAATGTTCACTCTCAGGTTTGACGGGGTGGATATAAAATCTTTCTCTGTTACCACGACCGAGTTCCGTTCTGCGAAAAAACTCCTTACCCCGCAATTAGAAGAAGTTTTCCGGCGCGTGAAGAAGAACATCCGGGATTACTATTCCGTGACGATGGATAGAACCTGGCGGAAGGGGAGGGGGGATGGGATGACCTGGGGAGAGAAGGTTACCCCAATAGAACGAGTGGGGGCCTATATCCCGGGCGGAAAGGCCCCCCTGGTCTCTACCGTTTTCATGACCGTGGTCCCCGCTCTGCTGGCCGGTGTTCCCCGGATCGTCATGGTAACTCCCCCGCAAATTGACGGTTCAATCAATCGTTATATCCTGGCCGCCGCCAACTATCTGGGGATAAAAGAAATATACAAAATTGGGGGAGCTCAAGCAATTGCCGCATTAGCTTTCGGTACCCGCTCGATCCCCAAAGTCGACAAGATCGTGGGACCGGGGAATATCTATGTCAGCCTGGCCAAGAAAGAGGTCTTCGGCTATGTCGATATCGAAAGCGTGGCCGGACCGAGCGAGATAGCAATTCTGGCGGACGGAAGAGCGAATGCCCGATACATCACGGCCGATCTGTTGGCCCAGGCGGAACATGGAGAGGGAGGTTTCTCAATTCTTATTACTAATTCAAAGCGGCTGATCGAGGCGGTTGGAAAAGAGGCAAAATTGCTAATCAGAGAACTCGGGCGAAGAGATGACTGGAACCAGACTTTTAATAAAGGAACTTTCTTAGTCAGGGTAAAAAGCATAAAAACGGGCATCGAACTGGTGAACCGGATCGCCCCGGAGCATCTGGAGATAATGACCAAGGAACCGACCCAGATTCTCCCGCTGATAAAAAACGCCGGCGCGATCTTTCTGGGAAGATACAGTCCGGTCGCGGCGGGCGATTACATTGCCGGCCCCAGCCATGTTCTCCCGACCGGGGGGAGCGCACGGTTTTTTTCGCCTCTCTCCGTATCCGACTTCCAGAAAAAGAGCAGTGTAATCCGGTATAATCGCCGGGCGTTGAAGAACGACCTGCCCGCCCTGCAAACTCTGGCGGAACTGGAAGGCCTCGATGCTCATATTCTTTCAGCAAAGATACGATTGGGGAAAAACCTGTAATGAGCTGGTTTAGAGACAATATTGAAGAACTGGAGCCTTACGTGCCCGGCTTTCAGCCGAAGGAGAGCGGGTTTATCAAGCTCAACACCAATGAGAACCCCTATCCGCCTTCGCCACGGGTAATGCAGGTTATCCGGGAAATATCTCCCGATTCGCCGCGGCTCTATCCCGATCCTCGTTCCGACCGGCTCCGAGATAAGATAGCCTCAACCTATGGATTCCAGCGGGAGAATGTGATCGTTGGAAACGGCTCCGACGAACTTCTCGCCATCGCCCTCAGGTGCTTCGCGGGTGAAGGCGACAGAGTCGTCTTTCCCGCTCCCTCGTACAGTCTCTTTGAAGTCCTGACCCGGATACAGGGAGCGGAGGTGGTTGAGATCCCGCTCAACAATGACTTCAGTCTGCCGGAGGCGTTCTTCTCCGCCCGGGGAGTAATCAAGCTCCTGGCTTCCCCCAATTCTCCTACCGGTACGGTCTATCCAAAGGAGACAGTCCGCCGGCTCACGGAGGAGAGTGAGGGGATAGTAGTGGCGGATGAAGCTTATGTTGATTTTGCCGATGACAACTGCCTCTCTCTGGTAAAAGAGTATCCCAACCTGCTGGTAACCCGGACTTTCTCCAAATCCTTCGGACTGGCGGGACTGAGGATCGGATACGCCTTCGCTCAAGGAAATATTATAGCCGGAATGATGAAGGTCAAGGATTCCTACAACCTTAACGCGCTGAGCGCGGACGCGGCGATGGCGGCTCTTGAAGATATGTCGTACTTTCGGGAGAAGGTCGCCCTGATCAAATCAGAACGGGCTTCCTTGAAGAAGGAATTAGAAGCTCTGGAATTTTTCGTTCTACCTTCCGGAGCTAATTTCCTCTTCTGCCGGCCCCCGGAAGGAACGGCGGAAGTGATCTATCGAGCGTTGCTTGACCGGAAGATTCTGATCCGGTATTTTGACACCCCCCGGTTGAGAGACTATCTGAGGATCAGCATCGGGGCCAGGGAAGAGATGGTAACCTTAATCAACAGTTTGAAAGAAATTATAAAATAGGAACTTATCCCAATGAAGAAGCGAAAAGCCGAGATAAAGAGAAAGACAAAAGAGACCGATATCAAACTCAGTCTGGTCCTGGAAGGGGAGGGGAAGGGGATTATCTCAACCGGAATCCCCTTCTTTGACCATATGCTGGAACTATTCGCGAAGCATGGTCTATTTAATTTAACTCTGAAAGCGAAAGGAGACCTGGCGGTGGATTTTCATCATACCGTCGAAGACATTGGGATCTGCCTCGGCCAGGCTTTCGCGAAAGCTCTCGGGGATAAGCGGAGCATCCGCCGATACGGGGAGGCGACTATTCCGATGGATGAAGCACTGGTTTCAGTCGCGGTCGATATCAGCGGGCGGAGTTTCCTATCTTATAATGCTAAGATCCGCCGGATCAAGATCGGTGATTTTAACGTTGGATTGGTTAAGGAATTCTTCCGGGCCTTTGCTGACCAGGCAAGACTGACCCTGCATGTGAATCTTCTTTACGGGGAAGAATTACACCACATTATCGAAGCTATTTTCAAAGCCTTCGGGCGGGCAATGAGCAGGGCGGTCGAGATAAACTCCCGGGTAAAGGGGATCCCTTCGACAAAAGGCAAATTATAAAAAAGCAGTAGGAAAAATTTTATGCTTGTACTCCCCGCGATCGATATCAAGAATGGCAAGTGCGTCCGCCTTTTTCAAGGCCAGGCGGACCAGGAGACGGTTTACGGGAAAGACCCGGTGGCGATGGCCCTGAAGTGGGAAGGGGAGGGGGCGGAGTTTCTTCATCTGGTCGATCTGGACGGAGCGTTTGCCGGAACACCGAAAAATTGGAGTGTGGTTCAGGAGATTGTCCGTTTGGTCAAGACTCCTCTCGAACTGGGAGGAGGGGTTCGTTCAGCGGAGACGGTTGAGATGCTCCTGGCGGGGGGAGTCTCCCGGGTGATAATTGGGAGCAAGGCGGTTGCGTCGCTTGACTTTCTTGAAGAGATGTTTCGAGAATTCAAGGGGCGGATTCTCCCTTCCATCGATGCCAGGAACGGCCAGGTCGTGATCGAGGGTTGGGTTAAAGAGACGGGTTTTACGGCTTCCCGCCTGGGAAGAGATATGAAGAAGATCGGTTTCAAGCTGACTATCTATACTGATACTACCGTTGACGGGACACTGCGGGGGCCGAACTTTCCGGCCATCGAAGAGTTCCTCGACCAGACCGGAATGGAAACCATTGCCGCGGGTGGGGTTTCTACTCTGGACGATATTCAAAACTTCAAGCGACTGGAGAAAAAGGGGTTAACCGGGGTCATCATCGGAAAAACCATCTATGAAGGAACACTCGATCTGAAGGAGGCGATCCGGGCTGCCCGGTGATGCAAGAATAATAACGGTGATGCAAGAATAATAACGAGGTAATCATTGTGAAGGAACTGGAAGAAGGAACTGAATTGAGACTTGATTTCGCTAAGATCAGGAAGGTGGCGGCATCCTGCCCGGACGTTATTCCGGTCGCGCTCCAGAACTTCGATACCGGGGAAATAATTCTGATCGCGTATACCAATGAGCAAGCCTTCAAGAAGGCCATAGAAACCCGTACCGTGATTCTCTGGAGCACATCCCGTAACAAACTCTGGGAGAAAGGTAAGACCTCGGGGGAGACCTTCGATCTGATCGAGGCTTATGTAAACTGCGAACAGAATTCACTGGTCTATAAAGTGAGGCCAAGACGCGGCGGCATCTGCCATACCATAAATCAAAAGGGTGAACCGCGGAACTGTTATTATCGTCAAATAGTGTTTGATACCATGGAGCTGAAAAACATCGATCCTTAATTCGCGGCAATCTCCAATTTGATGAAAAAATCAATCTCTCGGATCGAACCCTATCTATATATCCTGCCGGCTTTCGCGATTATCTTCGTATTTTTGCTCCTGCCGATGTTCTATGCCCTCTTGCTCAGCCTCTTCCGCTGGGATATGATCTCCCCCCGCCAATTTGTCGGCCTGAGAAATTACTGGATTATCTGCCAGGACACGGATTTCTGGCTCTCTCTCTTCAATACCGTCATCTTCTCACTCGGCTCTATTATATTCGGGCTGGGGCTCTCCCTGATTGTCGCCGTTTTATTGAGTAAGAAGATCAGGGGACTCGGCCTCTACCGGACCGCATTCTTTATTCCCTATGTTGCCTCAATGACCGCCATCGCCATCGTCTGGCGGTGGATATTACAGCCCCGGGGTCTCCTCAATATCATTCTTAAGTCTCTCTTCTCTCTCTTTCATCTGAATCTACCCGAGATCAGGTGGCTTCAGGAGCCCGGGTGGGCCCGGGTGGCAATTATTATCTTCGTAGTCTGGAAGACCATGGGGTTCAACATCCTGATCTTCCTGACCCGTTTGCTGGATATCAATCCCTCTTACTATGAAGCCGCCGATATCGACGGGGCCAACGCGTTCGCCAAATTCCGCTATATAACCTGGCCGCTCCTGATGCCGACCACGCTCTTTTTGCTCACCATCTCGACTATCTTCTCCTTCCAGATGTTTATCCCGGTCTTTATCCTGACCCCGGATGGGGGACCTTTGAAGAGCACCACTACCAGTGTCTTTTATCTTTATCAGACCGCGTTCAGTAATAACCTCTTTGGCTACGCCTGCGCGATCGCGTACATCCTCTTCTTCATCATCCTGGCCCTTACTCTCCTGCAGAAGAAAGTACTGGGGAAGAAAGCGGCGTATGAGGAGTGATGATAGTGAAAAACGATCATAAAAAAATAATCTCACCCCGAATTCTTATCTATCTCATGCTCACTATCGGGGGGATCACAATGGTATTTCCTTTTATCTGGATGTTGAGTACATCCTTCAAATCCTCTCTTGAGGTCCTCTCCGCTCAGATCTCCCTGATTCCGGAACGGAAAAAATACATCCAAGTAGACGGAGAACTGGAACAGGTTGAGTTCTCCGTCGCTCGGGAACTTCAGAAGACGCTCTCCATCAAAGAAGGCAAGATCATAGAAACGTTCAGCCGGGCTCTCCCCGCTCAATCTCGTTTTAAGAGTGATATCTCAAACAAATTCAGCCTTTTTCGCGTAAGATTGGAAAAATATTTCCACCGATTTCAATCCCGGGCGGAAATTTCAGCCGCGCTCCACAAATTCGGGGAGGATACGGTTGGGAAGTTGCCATCACTTCCCTCTGTTCGGGAGCTGCCCGTTAACTTCCGGAGACAACTCCGGTTTGAACTGGGGGATCTGGGAAAACAGCTGGAGGCGGTCGTCACTGAAACTACCGATAGTAAAGATCGTCTGCGGGTGGTCATCCTGGCGGGAGATAAGCGGGGGGAGGGGGCTACCGTTCCCTTGGATGAGATAATATTCAAACGTTTCCTATGGAACAATTTCAAAAAAGCCTGGCAGGCTGCCCCTTTTGCCAGATATTTTATTAACAGCATATTTATCTCGATTCTGGTCACCATCGGCCAGGTGGTAACCTCCGCCCTGGCCGCTTACGCTTTTGCCCGGATGCGATTTCGTTTCAAAGAATTCCTCTTTCTGGTTCTGCTGGCCACCATGATGATCCCCAAGCAGGTAATTCTGATCCCGGACTACGCCATTATCTCCTGGCTGGGATGGGTGAACACCTATTACGCCCTGATCGTCCCCTTCATAGCGGCGGTCTTCGGCATCTATTTCATGCGCCAGCATTTTGAAACCCTTCCTCAGGATCTCTTCGACGCCGCCAGTATCGATGGATGCGGGAGCTTCCGGACCCTCTTCCTGATCGTCCTTCCCATATCAAAGAGTGTCATCCTCACAGTGGCGCTCTTTACCTTCATCATGACCTGGAACTCACTTCTCTGGCCGCTGGTCATGACCAATACTCCGGAGATGCGGCCGCTTCAGGTCGGTCTGGCGGTCTTCAATCAGGAGAGTGGAACCGATTGGGAACTGTTAATGGCGGCTTCTACATTCTCTATTATGCCGCTCATGATCATCTTTTTTATCGCTCAGAAACAATTTATTGAGGGGATCACCCGTTCCGGTATGAAAGGATAAAATCCACAATTGTTATGAAACTTTTGCCAAACTATCAAAGATCATTTAAATTTATTCTGCTGATTCAATTATTATTTTTTCTCCCGTTTTTCGGCTGTTCCAGAAGAACAGTTGAGAAAGAAAAGGAAGGAAAAATAGTAGTGCGGTTCTGGCACGCCATGGGTGGACCGCTGGGAGAAGTGCTTAATTCGATGATCGATGAGTTCAACGCGGCCCACCCGAACTGGTTCATCAAATCAGAGAGTATGGGGAGCTATAACGCTCTTAAACAGAAGATCCTGGCCTCGATCGTAGCCCGCAACCAGCCGGATCTGGCCCAGGCCTATGAGGCATGGATATCAACTTTACTGGGGGGAGACGCGCTGGTAGATCTGGGAAAACTCGATCAGAACTTTCAGAGCGAGCTGGATGATTTCTTTCCGGTCTTTATTAAAGACAGTATCTATAACGGGAAGCTGATGTCATTACCCTTCAATAAGAGCGTTCCGGTCATCTATTACAATAAGGATCTCTTCCGGCGGGCCGGCCTCGACCCGGAAAAACCGCCCCGTACCTGGGATGAATTCCGGGAGACCTGCCACCGATTGACCCGCGACCTGGACGGTGACGGTGAACCGGATCAATGGGGGTATAAATTTACCGATCACGCGACCTATTTTGAGTGCCTCTTGAAACAGAATGGCGGTCAACTTTTCGACTATGAAAAACAGACAATGCTCTTCAATTCCGAAGACGGCGTGGTGGCGCTTCAGTATTTAGTCGACCTGGTCAGGAAATACCGGGTGGCTGATTTTTATCTGACCGGGTACCAGCACCAGGTTGACTTTGCCGCCCAGAAAGTTGCCATGATCGTGACCTCCTGCGTATCCCGGACATTCATGAAAAAACAACTGAATTTCGATTGGGGGATCGCTCCTCTTTTAAAAGAGAAACAGCGGGGGACCCTGGTTTACGGGACCAACATAATCATCTTCTCCCGCTCATCGGCGGAGAAACAACAGGTCGCCTGGGAGTTTATTAAGTGGTTTACCAGCCCCATAAACGCCGCCCGGTGGTCACTACGGACAAATTACGTACCGGTCAGAAAATCGGCTCTTCGCCTTCCGGTCATGGAAGAGGAGTTCCGAAAGAATCCCGACAGTCTGGTACCTATCCGGGAACTGGATTGCGCTTTCTTCGAGCCCCGCTTTACTCAATGGCTCCGGGTCCGAGAGTACCTGGGAGACGCGGTTAAGGAAGCCCTGCTGGGAAAGTCATCCCCCGCCGACGCCCTTAATAAGGCAGTCCGCAAGGGGGAACTCTGGCTGCAATAAAAGGGATTATCTTGCCTGGAATTGAATTGTGATGGGAAAGAATAGAAATACTCGGATGATTTTTTACCCTGGTGGGACGGAGGTTCAGAAAGAACTGGTTCTGATCGGTGTAGTACGTCGGAAGATTGACCTGGAGCTGGTTCAAAGAGAGCACTGGTACCGGATCCCGGCCCGGGTGTCTTTCCGTTTTCGACCACGTTACCTGGCCCTTTACCCGACCTCCGGATGCGGCACCCGGGGTGGGGCGATCACTTTTTATACTACTATAAAAAAGATATCCCGGGTCCGAAGGGGAGAACTGCTCCCCCGGGAGAAAAAACATCCCCGGGCTAAGGAGTGGTACTGGAAATTGCAACTGGGCCCCATCCAACACCTTCCTCATCGGATAGCGAACCGACTCCGGAGAAGACTTACCTTCGCCTATACCACCCGTGACCGTCTATTGCGCGCGGAGGAGATCGGGGAGCTATTTGGCATCCCTCCTCTGGAAGAGATACTCAGAAAAGCTCTTCTCTCGGCCCGAATATCATCCCTCCCCCAATTCTGCGTTATGTCCCGAAAGAAGTGTCGGTACCGGATCGACTTCGCCCTCTTCTGTCGGAAGGGTAAAATCGCCCTGGAATGTGATCATAGTCGCTGGCATCAAAGGCCGGAGAGGCGGGTCAAAGACCGGCAGCGGGATCGCTGGCTGAAGAGGCACGGCTGGACGGTTATGCACTTTTCCGAGGACGAAATTACCGAGCGACTTTCTTCCGTGATCAGGTCTATCAAAAGCCGGATCCGGGCTCTGGGAAGTCAACAGATCGGGGAATCGTAGCAGTATCGATTCTGCCGTGATCCCCGCCGGGTCTTCTTTCGATTGATTATTCTCCGTTGATTGTGATATATGTAACTTTCGTTCTGAAGTAATAAAAAAGATGGTAATATAGTAAAACTTGCCCGGTTGATCGGGTAATATGGAGCGGAATTGATGAAAAAATTATTATCAGTCATTGGAAGCGCTGTTTGGTACGCAGCAGCCACGGCCGCCGCCGCCGCTCAAGATACCACACCACGGGGGCCGGCAGAGTGGACATTCCGAAACTGGCTCGGTTTCTGCCTCCAGATCGGGATCTTCATCCTGGCAATTATCGGGATCTACAAGCTCGCGATGAGCGGGGGAGGGGAGAGAGAGAATGACCGGGATGAGAAACCATCGGCCTCTGATATGAATCGGACGGAACCGGAAGAGAAGCGAGCGGATTTCTCAGGGTAAAAAAGGAATATCTACCATGCTCCACGTAGTCATCATGGCCGGGGGAAGAGGGGAGCGGTTCTGGCCGTTAAGCCGGACCGATCTTCCCAAGCAGTTCCTTAATATCGTCGGCCACGGAACAATGCTCGAACAGACCGTCTCGCGCCTTAAACCAATGGTGGACGGGTCCCGGATCTGGGTGGTTACCACGGTCGATCAGGCGCCCGCGATAAGGAAGCTCCTGCCCCGTATCCCGGCCTCGCATATCCTGCCGGAGCCGGTGGGGCGCAATACCGCTCCCTGTATCGCCCTGGCGGCTTATTGTGTCGGCCGGGAGGATCCCGACGGAGAGATGGTTGTCCTCCCGGCCGACCACATTATCTCCCCGAAACGGGAATTCCAAAAAACGATCCGTGCTTCTTCACAGATCGCTCATCAGACAGGATCTCTGATCACCATCGGTATTAAGCCAACTTTCCCGGCTACCGGGTATGGTTATATTAGAAGAGGCAAAAAGGTGGCGGAGAGCGCCGGCTATTCTTTCTACCGGGTCAGCAGGTTTGTCGAGAAGCCGGACCAAAACCGGGCCCGGCGATTTCTAAAAAGCGGCCTCTTTACCTGGAATAGCGGGATGTTCATCTGGTCAGTCGAGGCCATCGTCGAAGCGCTGCATCAACATCTTCCCGGGATCGCTACAGCCCTCCAACCACTCGGGAAGTTACCGCCCGGGAAACGGCGCGCTTTCCTGAAGCGGGTCTATCCTGAACTTCCCAATATCTCCATCGACTATGGGATCATGGAGAAAGACCGGAATGTACTGGTAACCGCCGCCTCGTTCAACTGGAATGATCTCGGTTCCTGGGAAGCGCTGGCGAATCATCTTCCGGAAGACGCCGACCATAACCGGAGAAGAGGAGATGTTGTCTCTCTTGATAGTACCGACTGTATCTGCTTCAGCGCCGGTCCGCTGATCGGACTGGTCGGGGTCTCGAATTTAATCGTGGTCGCGACCGAAGACGCGATTCTGGTCTGTCCGCGGGAAAAAGCCCAGGAGGTTAAAAAACTGGTTCAGGCCCTGCGGAGAAAAAACAAGTATCAAGGGTTGGTATAAATTTTTATGGAGCTTCATGAAGGGATAAGATCGGAAGTGGGGAGAATACTGGGAATTGATCCGGGGGAGAAACGGATCGGACTGGCCCTGAGCGACCCACTGGGGATAACCGCCCAGGGTCTGGAGACCTTACAGGTAACTTCTCCCGGAGACGCGGTACAACAGATATCCGAGATCGCCCGGCAAGTGGAGGTAAGCAAAATAATCATTGGACTTCCTCTCAACATGGATGGATCGAAAGGGGAGCAAGCTCGGCGGGCTCAGCGCTTGGGCGCGCGACTGGAAGCCGCTCTTCATCTACCGGTACTCTTCAGAGATGAACGGCTGACTTCCCGGCAGGCGGAGCAGGTATTGATCGAGGCTAATCTGAGTCGACGGAGACGAAGAGAGAAGATAGACCGAATGGCCGCCCAGTTGATTTTGCAGAACTACCTTGATGCTTCCGAATCTACCAAAAATAATATATAGCGAATAAAGACAGAAAAATAATATTTATGAATCGGGAGATAAAACGACTGCGCAAGGAAGCGCGTTCATGGTTTAAGTCCGGACGTTGGGTGGTGAAACACGGCAGAAAGAAGCTCTCCGCCCGAACGATGGAGTCACTGAGCGAATCTCTGCGGCGGCTTCAGGAAGCTCTGAAGGAGGGAAACCTCAAGCAGGGCAGGAGCAGTTTAAAGAAGGTTGCCGCTCTTCTGAAAGGAGAAGCCGCATCGGCGCGGAAGAGTACGTTCCGGGAATGGACGGAGTCCATTCTCTTCGCCTTGATCCTGGTCTTCGTTATCCGCGCTTTCATCGTCCAGCCCTATAAAATCCCCACCGGGTCCATGACACCAACACTATTGGGAGTTAAGAAGGTCTGTCCGATTTGCGGCCGGCAGTTTCGATATGATAAAGATACCTGTCCTAATGACGGGGCCAAGCTTGTTATCGAACATGTCGGGGACAAGATTCTGGTTAATAAATTCATCTATGGGGCTAAAACCCCGGACCGGATTCCCTTTACCGGGATCCTGCTCCCGTTTCTACAATTTCCGCCGATCCGGGAACCCCGCCGGGGTGATATCGTGGTATTTCACTTTCCGGAAAAACTGAATACCGACTATGTCAAGCGACTGGTAGGTCTCCCGGGAGAGACGATCGAGATCCGGGATGGCCGGATCATGGCCGATGGGAAGGACGTCACCACTCCGGAGATGGAGAGAGTTAACTACCGGAATCTCGGCAATTTCGGGCGTCGGGGCCAGAGGTTCGTTGTCCCGTCCCGGGGAACTTCTATCCCGCTTGACCTGAATTCAAGTTGGTACTGGAGAAATCTGGTTAAAAATGACGACCATGGCCTGGAGATTAAAGATGGTGTGGTTCTTATCGATGGAGAACCCAACCTGAGTTATACCGTCGAGCAGGATTATTATTATGTCCTGGGAGATAACAGCATTAACAGCCGTGACAGCCGCTACTGGGGTTTTGTCCCTCGTAAGTACTTGGCGGGAGAAGTATTCTTTAAATACTGGCCACCGCGAAGGTGGGGTTTCGTAAATTAGTTTTGTGTGCTAACCCGAATTATCCATGAATGAGGCCTATTGCCAAAGGACTGCGGAAAAACTGATTTCCTTCTGGGAGTTTCACCGAGGTTTCGACGCCAATATCTCTGACCTGGCACGTTATTCTAATGTATCTCGGGATACCGTCTACCGCTGGCTCAACAGAAAAGCGTTACCAAAGCCTCCCAAAGCTCGTTTAATAGAAAAATGGCTGGAAAATCGGGATATTTAATTCTGTCTTGACATAATTAGCCCAAATGGGCTATATTGAAACTAAAAAGATGGAGGAAAATGAGCATGAACCGAACAGCAACAGTCAGGGCAAGAATTGAGCCGCGTCTCAAGGCTGACGTAGATAAGTTGCTCCATCGTCTGGGCATAAGCACAACCGAGGCCATTACCATATTTTATAATCAGATCCGGCTTCGTCAGGGCGTTCCCTTTCCTGTGGAATTGCCGAATGCGTCCACTCGGAAAACCTTTGAAGCCACTGATCGCGGCGAAGAGTTGCATTCGTACAAAAGTGCTGATGAGATGTTTGAGGCGCTTGATAAATGTTGAAGCTTAAGACCACGAGCCGATTTGAAAAGGACTACAAGAAAGCGCTCAAATCGGGGAAGGACATGGTAAGATTAAAGCGCACAATTAATTGGATTGCCAATGAGGAGCTTCTCCCACGCGAGCTGCGCGATCACAAGTTGATAGGAAACTATAAGGGCAGGCGGGAATGTCATCTTGCCGGTGATTGGTTTCTAATCTATAAGGTCGAAAAAGATTCTGTAATCTTTGAACGAACAGGATCCCATTCCGAACTTTTGAAGGGATAGCGCCGCGTCGTATTTTTTTGGCTTTCAAATCTGACACTGGTCGTGATAAGGTTCCTTATGTTAAATATTGTATTTATCATCCTATTTCTATATATATTACTATTATACTACGCTGGAAGGTGTTATGATTATTTGAAGCTGTTTTGTGGATAAACTGTGGATAAACTGTGGGGTAAACTCTTGTTTCAGAATGGACTTTTAGAATCCTTCCGAGATGGCGATTATCAGGTCAGGTTTCCCGGCAACCCCGACCATGACCGTTCCCGATTTTACCAGGGAAAGATCGGTATCGAGAATAAGATGTTTATCCGCCCAGATCTTGAGGGAGAACTGGACGGTTTGGGGTGATACTTTTATTGGAATGATTACTAATTTCAAATACCGGCGAAGCTTGAAATTGATCGTCTCTTCTTTCCCTAACGGTATTGTTCGAAAGGCCGATGCCAGATTTAAGTAACTCTGGAACTTGAGCGGAGATCGGCTCATCTCTTCTTCCAGGTATTGAATGCCGGGAGCCATCCCCCCGGGCTCTTCCGAAGGCTCCAGAATATCGATCGTAACTTCAAGCTCGTTATCCTGGGCGAAAGCAGTTCCACTCAACAGCACCGGGATCAACAAAATCGTATAACAGCAATAAGTGACAATCCTCATGATATCTTTACTCCATTAACCAGATGATAGTAAACCCGTCACTCTTATCCTGATAGATCATAACATTATGATCAGGTGCGGCAAGCTTATCTATCCGGCAGTAATTGGCCGGAAGTCTGCCGGGCACCAGGACGCCTGAAAAATAGATAATCAGCGCCGCGGCAGCGCTGACCGCTAGGCCAATCCAGGCTGGACGCCGCCAAAGCCATAACTTCTTCCGCGCCGGATAGCTCCAGCCAGTGGGAACTTCCTCTATCAGCCGGGACCGAATCTCGGGCCAGTAAGAAGTCTCTCTCTCCGGCCGGAGTTCTTCCCTGGCCAGACTATCCAGAGCCCGGCTGATTGTCGCGTAGTCTTCCAACACACGCGTACAACGCTCGCACCGGCCAAGATGAGTTTCATACTCCCGGCTCTCTTCCGGTGTTAACTGTTTATCGAAGTAGGCTTCCAGCCGCCTTCCCATCTTTCGACAAGTTTCGGTATTCATAATCACAACCTGCTAAAAAACATTCACTTCCCGGATAGATACGGCTTAAGATGTTCTCTCAACTTCTCCCGGGCGTAATGAAGACGAGACATTACCGTTCCCCGGGAGCATTTCATGATCTTGCTGATCTCCGCGTAGGAGTATCCCTCCCACTCCCGCAGGATTACGGCCGTTCTCTGCGGGATGGTAAGTGTCTCCAGTCCCCCCAGGATCATCTTGTATAATTCTTCCCTCATAACCTCACGATCCGGACGAAGGCTTCGTCTCGATCGAGACCCGGCCGGATTGATTTCCCGGGCGTCGTCATACTCAACCTGGGGCCGGCCGGTCATCTTCCTTTTCTCATCCAGAGCCAGGTTGAAAGCGATCCGGTAGAGCCAGGTGTAGAAGCGTGACCTGCCTTTAAATTTATTTAAAGAGCGATAGGCCTTGAGAAAGACTTCCTGGGTGAGATCTCTGGCCTGCTCCCGGTCTAGAATGATTCCATATATGAGGAGATACAACCGATGCTGGTATTTTTCAACCAATTCCCGAAACTCATCTATCTCTCCCTGCAGACAACGCCGGACCAGTTCGTAGTCTTCATCGGCCGCGGTCATTCTATTTATTAGACGAAGAAGAGCGGGTTTTATTCGTCTCCGGTGACGGAACCAGAACCGTCAACTGTTTCGGGAGGAGTTGGATCCGGATCGGGGTATACCCAATGTAATCGCCATCGGCCTGAATCGGCAGTCCGGGGGTATCAATCCGGACCTGACGGGTTTTGATGAGAGTGACATCGGAAAAAGTATGGTGTTTTTTTCTCAGTACACCCCAGAAATATCTCGCGTAATCTCGACGACTGCCTTTTTCGAAGAGGCAGCAATGAAGGTAGCCATCATCCACTCTGGCATCGGGTGTAATTCGATGGGGGCCGCCATAGAACCGGGCGTTGGAGATGACCGCGGCCCGACCCAGCAGTTCCCTTTCCCCGTCCACAATGACAGTAAAGGGAGGGGGTCGGAAAGAGATCAAGGCCTTCAAGCCGGCCAGGTGATAGGCATACCGCTTCAAGTACTTCTTCAGGGAGGAACTGACAATCCTCACCGCTTCCGCGTCCAGTCCGATACTGATCATGATCGAGAAGAGCCGACCGTTAGCCGACCCGAGATCAATCCGGCGGGTATGTCCGGCAGTGATAATCCGCAAGGCCGCTTCGGGATCCGCCGGGATCCCCAGTTCCCGGGCCAGAACATTACTTAACCCAACCGGAATGATCCCTAACCTACTCCGGGAGAGGGAGATGCCGTTAATAACCTCATTCAAGGTTCCGTCACCCCCTACCGAGATGACCAGCTCACTCCCCTCCCCTGACGCCCGCCGCGCCAGTTCAATGGCTTCCAGAGGAGCGGAGGTAGTGCGGACCGTAACCTGGAACCCATGCCGGACCAGTTCATCTTCCATCCAGGTAAGCCGATCGAGATAGTCGATCCGACCGGAAGTCGGGTTGACAATGATGGCGGCTTTCATTATGAATGAATCGGGTTAGAGCTGGGAAATCCACTCCTTTTCAAGCTCGGAGATCGGCATCAGCAGCTCGTCCTCGAAGACCAGCTTCCAATTCTTTCCCTTCTTCAACTCCCCAAGGATAACGTTTATTCTCCAGAATCCATATCGCTGGATCAGATAATCGACCAGCGAGTAGGCCTGGGCATAGGCCAGGTGAACTTGCCGGGGCGGTTGGTCGAAGCCAAATGCCCGATCAAGCTGAGAAAGCGGAATCAACCCGTCATGCCGGAGAGCATACCGCAACGGCCCCTCGTCAACCGGGACTACCTTCGCTTCCTGACATTGAGCGAGCCCTTCATGGAGCCATCTCGGACAATTATTCCCGGTCTCATCGTTAATCAAGGCATGGGTATATTCATGCCAGAGGATCTTCTTGATATCGGCGGCACTGAGCCGCTCACCACTGACCGGAAGCCTGATCTTCCCATCATAGAGCGCGCCCACCCAGTAAGGGGTATCCCGGAGTTTTGAAAACTCATGGGCTGTATAGAGAAGGACCACAATCGATCGGACCGGGTAGTAGTTAAAATCGTAGCCGATCTCTTGATACGCCTCGAGAAGATAACTCTCAATATCATAAACTTTATATCCCGGCGCCCGGGCGTGAAACCGAATGTCGAAATTAGCCAGTTGAGACGCGTCCAGCTTACTTTCGATCGCTTCTTCCTTGCTCAGTTTGCGCAAACGATCGACGATCCGGGGGTCACCGGGCCGGAGATTCCGAGCCGCCTCCCAGTACCGTCGGGCCTCGTCCAGTCTCTGTGAATAATAGGCGATCTCGCCCAGCATCATGAGGGTGAGATAATTCCGGGGGTTTAAATCCAATGCCTCGAGAAAGGTATCCCGGGCCCGGCTTAGATCCCGATCCCGATAATAACTGTTCCCCAGGCTATTTAGAAGCTGGACTCTGGCTTTCTTGAGTTCCGGATTATCGGGTTGATCAATCTCCAGCCGGCTGAGATAATCAAGAGCGGCGGCGTAATCACCGTTCGCGACCGCTTCCTCGATCAGTTTTTGCCAGCTCTGCTCATCGGCATAGCCGGGGGCAGCTCCCTGATGCATTACCAACAGGGCAATACCAACCAGAGTTAATACCAATTTAAAAATGGTCTCTTTCATTTTACTCTATCTCATTATATGCTCCAACGCGGTTGGAGCCAGATAAATTTGCGATCAGAGCGAGCAAATTTATAGATGATGTTTCGCGTCATGGAGAAACTCTTTCTCCCGGTTGGTTAACCCCCCCCACCCTTCCCGGGCCAGCTTATCTAAAACGCGATTCAGTTCATCCTGAAATCTCTCCCCGGGATCCGGTGGTGTGAATCCGGACGGGATGGACTCTTTCTTCTTCCGGGACGTCGGCCATTTTAAATATATAAACCCAACCAGAGCGCCGCCCAGATGAGCGAAGTGAGCTATCCCCCCTCCCCCGCCTCTGTTAAAAAGCAAGAGCAATTCCAGGCCGGTTAAGATGAATACCAGTTGCCGGGCTTTCAGCCGCACCGGAAGAACAAATAAAAGCAACAGGGTAATCATCCGATTCGGGAAAAGCATTCCATAGGCTAGAAGAAGACCGAATATCGCACCGGAAGCACCGATGACTACAGATGAATCCCCCCATATAAAGGGCAATGAGCACAACCCGGCACCGATTCCCGTGACAAAGTAATACTTTAAAAAATAGATTGTACCCCAGTATGCCTCAAGTTCGCGCCCGAACATCCATAATATGAGCATATTAACAATAATGTGCAGCGGATGACTACTCGAGTGTATGAAGAAATATGTTACAAACTGGTACAGTCTAAGCTGGGTAAAGACCTCCGGAGCCATGAGGCCGAAAATGAGGTCATACCGGACCCACAACATACCGAGAATATAACTTCCGATATTGGCAATGAGAAGAACTTTAACCGCTGGAGGGAATGTCTCCGAAAATGGATAGCGAGATTTGGGGATCACTAACTTATGATTCACTATTATTGGCGGTAAAGCGGAATAACTAACTTTAAAAAATCGCGTAGCGATTTTTTAAAAATCGGTAATCTTATCCAGGCGTTCCTGAGTCGACTTGTCGTTGGGATCGATCGAGAGGATCTCCAGATAAAGCTCTTTGGCACTGTCGATCTCCTTCTGAGCCTCCCGGGTTACGGCATAATTAAAGAGCAGAGATATTTCGCGGGGAGCGATCTTCAGCCCGCGTTGATAGATATCAACGGCCTTGTCATATTCCCCCTTGAGGAAATAGAGTTTCCCCAGACGGAGAAAGTTCTCCGCGTTCTGGGGATCTTTATTGATCTCCTCCAGGAGCTTTTTTTCTTTTCGCTTAAAGAAGACCACGTTTGTCATATTAATAATTATAGGATTAAGTGGACTTGAACTTCTCGATATTTTTTTCTTCCCCGATCACAACCAGGATATCATTTTCTCCTAAAACTTCCGTTGCCGGGGGAGCGATAATAACGGTATCCTTTAGCTCCGATTCTCCGTTCTTATCCAGGCGGGGAGCCTGACGTCTCAGAGCGACAATATCCACTCCAAATCGCGAACGGACATTTGCCTCCCCCAGGGTCTGCCCCTGCAGATCTTTGGGGACCTTCGTCTCAACGATCCCGAATCCCGGTGAGACCTGGATATAATCAAAGATAGTCGGTGAGACCAGGGAGTTGGCGACCCGGACCCCCATGTCTCGTTCCGGGAAGATAATCCGGTCGGCCCCGACCCGACTCAATATTTTTTTATCGGAACGGGTGGTAGCCTTAGCGACAACCGTCTTAACTCCCATCTCTTTAAGCTGCATCGTGGTCAGGATACTCGCTTCCAGGTTGCTCCCGATTCCGATTACAGCCACATCCATATCACCAAGATCCAGACTTTCCAAAACGTTTTCTGCGGTGACATCAACCTGGAGAGCCTGGGTGACGATCTCGCTCATTCGCTGAACGACCTGTTCATCCTTATCCAGCACCATAACCTGCTTCCCTTTCTGGGTAAGGGTAATAGCCACCGCGCTGCCGAAACGCCCGGCTCCGATGACAACATATTGTTTCATGATAAAATCTCCCCTGACAAAACCTGGTATAATAATAACATAAATACGAAATTTTCTACGAAATTTATTGCGCGCCCGAGGCGCATCCCGCAAAGATAGGGAACCTCAAGCTGAAAATTTTGATACAGACATTTAACCAACCATCACCGATTCTTCAGGATATTGCACGACGGCCGGAGGATAAGCTCGGCGTCCGATTAAGAGGGCCAGGGCCAGGGGGCCGATCCTCCCCACGTACATGGTAAGGATAATTATGAACTTCCCCGGATATGAGAGATGGGGGGTAATCCCGATGGAGAGGCCGACCGTCCCGAACGCGGAGACGGTCTCAAATATAATATCGCTTATATAACCCTGGTGGTAAAACGACCCGCTGGCAGTAGACTCGACCAGAAGTAATAATGTACAGGCAATAAAGATAACTGCCAGAGATATGACCGCGATGCTGATTGCTTTTACCGCGATGTGATCGGGGATGCTCCGGCGGCGGAAGATGATCTGCCTCTTCCCGGTCACCATGGCAAAGACCGACGCCAGAATCACGGCAAAGGTACAGGTCTTGATCCCGCCGCCGGTACTACTGGGAGAGGCACCGATAAACATCATTATGATGGTTACCCAGATCGTGGCCGGATTCAACCGGTTCATCGACATGGTATTGAAACCGGCCGTCCGCGGGGTAACGGCCTGGAAGAAGCTGCGGGAGAGTTTCTCGCTCAGGGTCAACCCTTTCAGCGCATTATCCCACTCCACCGTCAGCAGAAAGAGGAACATAATCAACAGGAGTATCGCACTCATGGTCAGGGCTATCTTTGACTGAAGCCGGACCCTTCCTCTCCTGGTCTTATCCCGACGCCAGAAATAATAGTGGGTGAGATTATACCAGACTACGAAACCGATCCCTCCCAGCAGGACCAAACCTCCCATTAGTCCGGTTACACACCAGTCGCCCCCGAAGCGCATCAGGCTGGTCCGGTAGAGAGAGAAACCCGCGTTACAGAAGGCGGAGACGGAGTGAAAGATCCCGTGGATAATCGCCTGGTCGACCGGATATCCATAAGCACGATGGAATCTCCAGGCCAGGAGGACGGCGCCGAGCGCCTCCAGAAAAACCGTCATCCCGACAATCAGCTTGATCAGTCCTTTCAATCCTTTGACTTTCTTCTCTCCCAGTGTATCCTCCATCAAGATCCGGTCTTTTAAGGACAAGCGTCTTCCCAGCATGACCAGAAAGAAAGTCGACATGGTCATTATCCCGAGGCCGCCTAACTGGATCAGGAGCAGGATAACCGCCTTGCCGAAAGGAGTAAAATAACTTCCGATATCCACCACAACCAAGCCCGTAACACAGGTAGCCGAGGTCGCGGTAAAGAGCGCGTCCACGATATTCATGCATCCGGGGGAACGGGTGGAGAAAGGAAGAATCAGGAGCACCGTCCCGAAGAGAATCGTTCCCAGGAAAGAGAGAAAGATCAGACGGGAGGCATTGAACCGCGTTTTCCTGCTGATGGCGTTCATTCTCCAGTGTTTTTCGCGTATTTGGCGATTAATTGAATATACAAACAGGTAGCGGCAGTATTCAAAAAAATCTTGTTAAAAGCACGAAAATATAAAGACTATCATAAACTCACCGCTATTCAACCCAAAATAATTTGACCTCTATCCAAGAGGTGTGATAATATGACGTTAAATTCCTATTTATAAAAGGAGGAGAAGATGGATGCCATTAAACTGTCGCTGGGAAAGATACGAACCTTTCTGCAATGCCCCTTAAAGTACAAATTGGCAAATATCGACCAAGTTTCCGTGCGCGCCAAGGCCAGTGCGGGGCTCAGTTTCTACCAGGCCCTCCACAACGCCCTGGAGTATTTTCACAAGGCAGGTACTACTCCCCTCCCCTCCGAAGAGTTCCTGCTCAACCTGCTCGACCGCAACTGGGATCACTCGGGCTACAAAGATGCCGGAGAAGAGACACAGTACCGGGGATTGGCGGAGAATATCCTGAAGACATTCTATAAATCCTACTCGCCCGAAAAGCACGACGTTAAATACCTGAGCTTGATGGTCAAAGCCAAGACGAAGAAGTGCTTCATCTCTTCTCGGGTCGACCGGGTGGACCTGCTGCCGGATGGGACTTACGAAGTTATCAATTACAAGACGGGAAAGAACGTTCTGGAACCCTCCGAACTGGCCCGGGATACGCAGGCGGTCATTCTCTATCTGGGCGCAAACGCTCACAAGAGGCTGGAAGGAAAGGTCTCGAAGGTCAGTTTTTATTATCTCCGCGCGAACCGGAAGATCAGTGTTACGCCTACTCCCGATGATATCAAAGAGGTCACCGATCTGATCGATCAGACCGCCGCTAATATCGTAAGCCTGGAGAAAGGCAAAAGCGCAGTCCTGGGGCTGCTGGAGAAGATTCTCCCGGCGGCAAAAAAAATATCCGGAGGCGTTGACGACCCGAAGGCCCTGGCTGAGAAGGGGGCCCTCTGCAACTCCTGCGAGTACCTGGAAGCCTGTCCCGCCTGGCCGTTGACCCCCCGTGAGATCGCCGGGGAGACCCCGGAAGTCTTCAGTGACCGGATCCGGCTCAGCTACTCCAAGCTCAGTTCCTATAAAAGATGCCCCCGGGCCTGGAAGAACTCTTACCTGGAAGGAAAGTTTAGCCGAGAGCCCAAGCCGTTCTTCTCCTTCGGGCTCGCTATCCATGAAGCTTTTGAAAACTATTATGACCCGCACGGCTCGAAAAAATCTTCTCTTAAACACCTTCTTGGTCTCTGGGATGAGGCCTTCAACAACCATGCCGAAGGGTACCGGGATGAAAAAGAAAAGATTAGTTATTACAACAAGGGGGTAGAACAGATCACCAAGTACTACCAGCACTACTGTGCCAACGGGAAATACCGGCCGGCCTACGCGATCGAGGATTACTTCGAGGTACCCCTGGGCAAGAACGCGGTAATGGTCGGTTTTATCGATCGGATTGATAAACTTGATGATGGGACATTTGAGATCCTGGACTACAAGACGGAACCGACCCGACGCACTCAGAAGGCCGCGGATGAGGACGACCAGTTGACGATCTACTTCTGGGCCTGTGAAACCCTCTTCAAGATGAAGATCAAGCAGCTCTCGCTTCTCATGACCAACTTCGACGAGAGACTGATTACCACCCGAAAGGCAGCGGACTTCCCCGAAGTGGTAGCCGCGATCGACGCTGTGGCCGCCGAGATGAAAGAGAATGTCAAGCTCTTCCAGGAGAATTACGATCCGGATCAGGAAGAGAGCATCTACTTCCCTCCCAAGAAGAACAAGTACTGTAAGAGCTGCGATTTCCTCGAGACCTGCCTTCTCAAGCCAGAGATCATGGGAGATACCACAATCCGGACGATGGAGTACACCGATACGGATAGGGAAGAACTGCTGACCTCAGAATACGAATAGACTTTCAAGTTCGAAGTTGGAAGTGCGAATTTCGAAGTTGTCGCATTGGCCGTAGCCTGGTCGTATTCGACGTTGGACGTTCGGCGTTGAACGTTCGAAGTTGAACGTTCATCTTTTACTCTTCCCCCCTCCCCTACCAGCCCCGGAGTTCGCGGAGGTATCTTTTGATTAGATCCGCCTGGCCGGAGTCCGGTTTCAGCTCCAGATACTTCCGCAGATGATAGGCGGCGGAGCGAAGCTTCTTTTTGAACGCCAATATTCCCAGGTTCAGGTGAGCCGGACCATAATCAGGATCAATCCTGAGCAGGCGGGTGTACTGCCGGATCGCTTGATTCCTTTCTCCCCGGGCGGCATAGGCGAGAGCCAGGTTATACCGGATAGGAATAAAGAGCGGATCCTCCGCCCGGGCCTGCCGGTAGAGGATGATCGCCCTCTGGTAATCCCCCTCCGCCTGCGATTGATTAGCTTCCGTGAATAGAGCGGCGACACCTTCTAAAGGGTACCCGGAGAGGAAGACCAGATCCGGATCAATCCGCCGGGCTTCTTCCAGCTCCCGTCCGGCCTCCTCATCCATCTCCAGTTGGCGGTAGACAACCCCCAGATTGTAGTGCCGGCGGGCGACCGCCGGTTCCCGGCGGACCAACCATTCCAGATGCTTCCGAGCTCCGGAGAAATCATCCCTTTCGAAAAAGAGGTTCGCCAGAGCGATCCGGGCTTCCCGGTGCTCCGGATCAGCCTGCAGGGCTTTTTCGTAATATTCAATCGCATCTTCATATCTTCCCGTGCGGGAGGAGACAGCCCCCAGGCAGTAAAAAGCGGAGGAAGCCTCGGCCCCGTTCCGGACTGCCTTCTCCAGGTACTTCCGGGCGGAAGGCAGATCTCCCCGTTCCAGGGAGAGCACCCCGGCCAGGTAGAGAGCGGAGCCGGAATCAGGGGTAAGTTCTAAAACTCTCCGGATCTCGGCCAGGCTCTGATCCGAGTGCCCCTGCCGGTGAAAAATATAGGCTTTACGATAATAGAGTATCGCCGTCTCCGGGCGGAGTTTAAGCGCGTTTTCATAATGAGATAACGCTTCTTCATCCTCCCCTTTCTCTTCGCAGAGAGCACCGATCAAGTATTCGGCGTTGAAATGATAGAGATGTTCGGGATCCCGCCGGGCCAGCCGGGCAAGCGCCTCCCGGTAATACCGGAGGGCTTTCTCATTATCCCCCTCGGCCTGGCAGCAGTATCCCAGTTCATAGAAGAGGCGTCCGTCATCGGATCCTTCAGCTACCGCCTGCTCCAGCAAGGTCCGGGCCTCCCCCACCCTGTGCTTCTGAAAGAAGATCTTCCCTTCCCGGGCCGGTGTCAGCCAGCTATGTTCCTTCTCCCACTCTTTCAGATAATTCCAGGAGACATCGGGATGGAGCCGCATCCAGCGGGTCTGGGATGATGCAGTTGATGACAACATAAACAGAAAAATTATTGTGATTATTTTTCTCATTATCTTTGTTCCTTTAACCCCCCTGTCTCGGCCCCATATGAATTTCCAATATCCAATGACCAACTTCCAATTTACAAGTGACCTTGCCTCGACTGGATCCCCGATTAAATCGGGACACTACGAGCACCGGGCTTCGTCATCGTTCGACGTTGTAAGTTGGACGTTCGACGTTGGAAGTTCATCTTTTAAAGCATTTATCAGCCATTGGGGGTTATTACTGGCTATCCCATCTACGGAGAGTGGCAGGATCCGATCCAGTTCCTCAGCGCGGTCGATGGTCCAGGCAAAGACCTCCCTCCCGGCCTGATGAGCCGTCTCCACGTGGTAAGCGGTCACGATGTTCCAGCGGGCGCAGAGAATATCGATATCCCGCCGGCCTTCTTCTTTACTCTGTTCCCAGACTTCTTTATCCCGGAAGATAAGTCCCGTCCGCATCGTGGGAAGGACATCCTTGGCAAGACGAAGAGACTCACGATCGAAGGAAGCCAGAAATGACCTTTCCCGGAACCGGCAACTCTTGATCACGGCCAGGGTACGATCCACCAGCTCGGCCCGAACATCTTCCCCTCCCCGATCGATCTTCAATTCGATATATAACCCGGTCCGGCCGGTGGAGACGACATGGATCACTTCTTCCAGGGCGGGGATCCTCTCTCCTTCAAAACGGGAAGAGAAATAACCTCCGGCGTCAAGCCGCTTGAGATCCGAAAACGTTCTGGCCGCCACCGGACCCGCACCGTTGGTAGTCCGGGAAAGGTCCCGGTCGTGAAAGACCACCACCACGCCGTCCCGGCTCAGACGGACATCAAGCTCGATCAGATCCGCGCCGACCCGGACCGCTTCCCGAAAAGCAGCCAGAGTGTTCTCCGGTGCTACCGCCGAGGCTCCTCGATGCGCAATGACAAGCAAATTAATTTCTCCCCCATAAAAAGAAACCCCGTCCAGGACGGGGTTTCTCCCTGTGAAACTGCAGGCGGTCAGGGAACACTAGGACTGGAAGGATTGATCGCCCGGCCGGAGACCGGAAGATCGTCCCCGGTCCCGAAGTAGAGGCGGGTAACCCCGCGGACCCCCCACAGCCCGGAGTTCTCCCGGAAGATAGCGATCTTCGCCTCGAGCAGGCCCTGATAGTTGGCGGGGACGGCCCGGTCTCCCGTCGTCCCGTAGTACGCGCGGGTCGTCTCCCGGACCGCCCAGAGACCGGAAACATCCCGGAAGATCCCCAACTGGACTGCGCCGGCATGGAGCCCCTGGTAATTAGCCGGGACAGCCTGATCGGCGGCCCCACCGAAATAGATCCGGGTTAACCCCCGGATCGCCCAGAGGCCGGAGGCGGGCCGGAAGATACCGATATATTTTTCGGGACAGGCCCCGTAGACAGGCACCGGCACGTCGTTCGCCCCCCCGAAGTAAACCCGGGTCACGCCACGGGCCGCCCAGAGACCGGAGGCCCGGCGGAAGATACCGATATCACAGGTCCCGTCCCCGTCATAATCGCCGGGGACCGGGATGTCGCCCTGGGATCCGAAGTAGATATAAGATACCCCGCGGAGCGCCCAGAGGCCGGTCCTCCCCCGGAAGATAGCGATATCGCTCGTCTCGTCACCGTCAAAGTCACCGGAAGAGGGCATATCTCCTCCTCCGCCGAAGTAGACCCGGGTCACCCCGCGGATTGCCCAGAGGCCGGTACTCCGGCGAAAGATGGCGAGATCGGAGACCCCATCGCCGTTATAGTCTCCGCTATCGATTGAGGCGGGAGGAAATGCCGGGGAAGGAGTAGGCGCAGGGGTGGGATAAACGACCCGCCGGTAGAGCGGAAAATCAATCCCCGAAGTATTGGAGGGCACGCGGGTGGCCTGATTCTCATTATCTTTCTGGTTATAATACTGGTTCCGGTAATCCGGATTATTAAATGTGTCCGCGTAAACTACGTAGATTCCGATATTGAGGAGTCCGGTGTTGTAATACCCCTGACTGTCAGAGATGCCGGCACTTACTATATTATCACCCAGGGCCCGCACATAGATATTGGCGATCCCCGCTCCCGTCTCCCGGTCGTAGACCCGGCCCTGAATAGGCCCCATTATAATCTCCACGGTGGGAGTCGGTTGAGGCGTCGGCTGCGGAGAGGCGGTCGGGATTACACTCGGGGTAGGAGTCGCGGTCGGCAATGGGGTCGCGGGTGCACTGGGCGAGGGCGTGGGCGAAGGAAAGACATCGAAGGCCTTCATCACCCCCATGTGGTCCATCTCGCTGCTGTGTGAGTCTCCATAGAGTACCGGGGGGAGATTCCAGAGCGGAGTGCCTGGGCCCGCGGTAGTGGTATCCGACCAACGCGAGAAGACATGGCTATCAAAGACTAACCCTTCGTCATACTCATATTGGGGATCTAAGTCACCGATATACAGCGTGGTGTGGAGGTCGTCCAATAGCTGGTTGGGCATGATCCAGTCATAAGGTTTATCCCGGATCTGGTTGGTGTTTTCATCTCCCAACCGGTCCTCCGGACGATGGTTGGTCGGCTCGAGGAATAAGGCGAAGGTCTGTAGGCACCACTCGACCGCTTCGTTCCCGCTCACGGCGTTTAAGTCGCCCCCCACGACGATATAATCATTTACCGTGTCGAAATTCGCTTCCACGTAATTCTTTATTACATTAGCCTCCTCGATCCGTTTTTCTTTATCTTCCGTGGTGTCGCCCGGTGCAAGATGGACACTGACCACCCCCAGATTCTCTTCCTTTCCCGGGAGATCAATAATAGCCCAGGCGGAGTAGGGTTTATTAGGATCAGACTGGTATTCCCATCCCCCCCAGGTCTGCATCGCCCAGCGACTGACGATCCCGTTCGGCATGGCAGCCAGATCTCCGACCGGGTTGCGGTTGGAGTAGGCTAAGTAATAATAAAATTCCGGGCCAAAGGCTTCATCAACATAAGCGCGATGGTTGCTGGTAGCTTTAATCGCCCACTCCTGAAGGAGGGCGATGTCCGGCTCCATCCCCTGGAAGATCCGGATGCTCTCCTCCCGGGCAAAGGTGTTCATCTTACTAACATTGGCGGTCTGGATCTTAAGAAAGGCCGGCGGCGGGGCTTGCGGATAGACGAGGTAGCTGACCGCGCAGGTCACCACGGCGGAGGTGTATCGTATCCGCATGTACCCGCTCTCGCCCCAGTCCGTTCCCCAGGAGTTGCGGAGGATCCAGACGCCCCCTCCTCCTTCCGGAGGGGAGTCGTCCCAGCCGACCAGGGCGACGGCATGGTTGGAGGTGGTATAGTAGCAGGGAGTCCCGTCACAGTCGGTGTTGGAATCTTCATAAACTCTGCCGTCGTAACCCTGAAAAGCGGTCCCGGCATATACCGCGACGTCCACCACACCATAGGTCATGATCGCCGTCTTGATCGCGTCGATGTCACCGCAGGGGACCCGGTGCCAGGACTGAAATTGAGTAAGCGATGGATAGGTTCCGAAGGGGCAGCTCTGTTCATGGTCGCTATAGGGGTATTCAGTCTCGGTGCAGATGCCGTAATCTACCAGGGCCTGCAGTTCATCGTAGTCATAGTTGGCCCCGTAACAGCCGTCAAATCCGGTATAATGATCGGAGAGACAGAAAGCGATAAAGGCATCGGAAAAATCGGCGCGGTTGCCGTCATACCTGCCGGTGATCCAGTTATAGGTTCCTTCCGCGGCGGCGGCGGCGCCAAAGGCGTAGCAGGAGCCGCAATTACCCTGGTCCCGGATGGAGCCGATATAGGAGTGGCCGTTGTAATCTCTCCAGTCAAAGGTGGCCGGAAGGGTCTTCCTCCCCAGGTATTTCGCCAGGGGACCGATCTCGTCGTGAACGGAGTGGAGGCGGGGAGAAAGAGGCCGGTAGCGGCTGAAAAAGGATGCTTTTTCATTCGAGGACATGTCGAAGACCCAGTTATGCCCGACGGTAAAGTCATACCCGTTATAGTCGATCTTGTACCGGATATCTTCCAGGGTGTCATCCGGTTCAAAGGGGAGGATATTCTCTCCGGCGGCAATGGTGGCCGGGAGGCAGATTACTGACACCATGAGAACCGTAACCATGAGGGGCCAGGCCAACCTGAAAAAACAAGATCGCTTCATTTGAGGGTCTCCTTTAGAATTCTTCTCCGAAAATAAGAACTTAGCCCTCGGCTTCGCCTCGGGCAACTTTTAACAATTTAGACAGGATTAACAGGATTCGGCTATGTGCCATGGGCACGAAAGGATTTCGTGCCCACGTCAGGATTCGACGTGGAGGAAAAATATGTTTTTCCTCCGCGTCAAATTCTGACGTTAAGGAGCGGGGCAATAAGCCCCGCTCCTATGGCACAGGGCAGCCTGCTTATCCTGCCTGCCCTCGGTCTACCGGGGTTGATCCTGTATATCCTGTCAAAATACTTTATTGAAATTCCGAAGCAGTTAATCAGCCTTCTATCTGGTTGCAGGCATATCCCCCGTTATTCCAAAGTAGTCCCGAGTTACTTCCCGGATCGCCCAGAGGCTCCAGTCGGGACGGAAGATGCCTATCTCGTCACGTCCTTTCCCGTCATAATCGGCCGGCACCGGCTGATAACCGACTCCCCCGAAATAGACCCTGGTCACCCCGTGGACGGCCCACAGCCCGGAGATCGGGCGGTAGATAACCGGCACAACGTAACCGGTGCCGTTATAGTCACCGGGAACGGCGATATCGGAATTGGCCCCATAGTAGATCCGGCTCAGGCCCCGGATCGCCCAGAGTCCGACACTATCCCGGAAGAGTGCAATATCAACCAAACCGTCACCGTCGTAATCGCCTATGGCTGGCTGATCGGCCGCACCGCCGAAGTAGACCCTGGTCACACCGCTGACCGCCCAGAGGCCGGCATAATCACGGAAGATCCCGATATCACAGAACCCATCGCCGTCATAATCACCGGGGATGGGTTGATCGGCTGACCCGCCGAAATAAGCGCGGGTCACGCCTCGGGCCGCCCAGAGACCGATGGAACTTCTGAAGACGGCAACATCGGCGGTGCCGTCCCCGTCATAATCACCTGAGATCGGCAAATCCCCGTTAACGCCAAAGTAAAGGCGGGTAATGCCGCGAACCGCCCAGAGGCCGGAGGCTCCCCGGAAGATAGCGATATCCGAGAACCCGTCCCCGTTGTAATCACCACTTGCCACCATAATCGCCTGGAAGTCGGGGGTGGGCGTCGGGGTCGGGGTGGGATAGACCCCATTCTTGTAAAGCGGGAAGTCTTTCCCCCAGGTGTTCGAGGAGACCGTTGTCGCCTTTCTCTGACTGTCCTTCTGGTTATACCACTGGGAACGGTAGACCCGGATCCCGCTGCCCTGGTTGCTGTCGGCGTAGAGGTTATAGGTGCCGGCTTCCAGAGATGGGATACTGTAGTTTCCCGAGGAGTTGGTCTTGTCTCCCTTGGGGTAGACCCCCGGTTCAAGCGGCAGCGACCGGACATAGATATTGGAAATACCTGCGCCGGTCTCCCGGTCATAGACCCGGCCCGAGATCGGGCCATCCACCGGCACCGGTGTCGGCGTCGGCGACTGCCAGTCGATCGGGGTCGGCCGGTAGGGTGTTGGCGTCGGCTCGGCCCATGAACGGTAGATCTTATTTGAGGTGGTTGAACCTATCCCATAGACATGCCGGTTATCAACCGCCGAGAGTTGATAGAGTTTGGGGAGAGTGTCGGCTTCAACGACCCACTTGGAACCGTTATAATGAAGCAGAAGCTTGATATCGCCGATGCTGCCGGAGACCCAGACGTTATTACCGTCAAGGACCTCGATACACTCAAAATTGACATAATACACTTGGGTTTGGAAGTTCCAGTTTGATCCGTTATAGTGATAAATAACTCCGCAGTCACCGGCGGCCCAGAGAAGGGTTGATCCGTCCTGGTCGATACAGCCGCCGAGGGGATGGTCGCCCAATCCCCAGCCTCCGAAGCTGCCGAAGTTCGTGAAGGTAGTCCAGTCGCTGGTATAAAATACGGTGGAGCTGACCGTGGCAGAGGATTTCCTCATGAGGTATACCTGATCGGGTCTAAGGTAGGCGCAGCCGTATAAAGAACCACTCTCTCCGGTACTGGTGAGGTTCCAGGTAGTGCCGAGGGGGGTGTCGACCGGGTCATAGTGAATCCATCCGGAGGAGCAGCCGGCCGCGACATGGGTAGGATCCGCCCCGTCCATACAATATACTGTTTTTCCAATTCCGTAATTCGACGGGGCCCAGTAAGAGCCATTGTAGTGATTAATGAGCCCTCCGGAACCCCCGCCGTATACATCATCACTGTCAAGGGCGATAAACTCATTGACATTGGTCCCCAGCATCGGCTCTCCTCCCTGATCCGCCTGAAGTTTCCAGTCGTCGCCGTTCCAGTAATAAACCAGGCCGCAGCCACAGCCGAGCCAAATGTTGTTGTTATCAAAGGCCTCAATACTGATAATGGGACACTCGGTATCAATTTCCATCCAAACCTCCCACTCGAGGGGGATATAATCCTGCCGGGGCTGGTAGCCCGTCAGGGTGAAGTCGGCGTCCGAGATACCGGGCAGGCCAACCCCGCCGACTTCCGAGACCCTAACCCGAGCGTTGGTAGTGGTAATATTCGGGATAGGCCAGGGATAATAGCTTCCCGTATTGGGCTGATTGGCCGCGATCTGGTACCAGGGGCCCGCAATGCCGGTGATTGAATAATCAATATTGACGTTACCGGAGATCCCGGACGTAAAGGTCCAGGTAATTTCTTCTTTGTCTGGATAATACCAGTACTCCTCGCCGGCGGGCGAGGTTACGGTAAAGAAAGGCGAAGCAATGGTAAAGACGGCCGGAGACTGGCCGGATATGCCCGAAGAGGGCTGGCGGACACGGACCAGGCAGTTGCTGCTGTTCTCATAGGGAATGGTCCAGGGATAGGGACTGGAGCCGATGGCAACCCCGCTGGCAATCAGCGTCCACAATGAACCGTTGTTGGTCGAGTAGTGAAGATCGACGTTGCCGAGACCGACATCGGGCCCGTAGGTCCACTCTATATTGTAGACTCCGGTCCGGTACCAGATCTCGCCGCCCCGGGGCGCATCGACATTGATAGTATCCCGCCGGACGATCCGGAAGAGGTCGGACTGGCCGGAGACGCCCCCTCCCCCGGTCTCCTGGACCCGGACCCGGGCCTGGTCACTGGGATCGGGGAAAACATTCCAGGGATAGGTTCCGGTATCGGCGATGTTGGTATCGACCGGCGTCCAGGGACCGCCATCGGTGTTGTAATGAATATCGACATTCCCGGTGACCTGGTACGAATCCCAGGTGATATTATTAATTGTATTGATGTACCAGGCCTCGTTCAATGTCGGCGAGGTGACGATGATGGCCGGCGCGTGCGTCAGGGAGAACATGTCAATGTAGACATTATTGTTATTATTCGCGGTTTCCATGGCGGCTATATATATCCGGACCTGGTCGGCGCTGGCGGGTGCGGTCTCGCGGTACTCCCTGTTCTCCCAGTCTTCAAAGCCCGCCAGAAACCAATCGGAGTCACTGTCGGTACTGACGACGATACCGCCGCTCAGCCATTCGATATTAAACTTGAACTGGGTGTCGGTGATGCTTCCCCCCTCGTTGGCAACACGGAACCAGCCGCCGACGTCATAGTCATCACCACCTATGATCGAGACCTCGCCGGAGCGAATCCCCTGATCACTGTAACTGTCGGTCACATAGCCGGTGGCGCTGAACGTACAGGAATAAATACCGTCGTAAGCCTGATCAGTCGACCTTGCAACATACGGTTTGACGGCCATTCTCGTCCAGCCGGGGATGAGGTCGGCCGGATCAGTTCCAGTACCAAGTTCGAAACTTGGATTGGGGAAGTCGGTGTAGGGGGTCCCGGTGGGTGAAGGGGACGGAGCTAATGTCGGAGTAGCGGTGGGGACGTAGGCTGTCGGGGTAGGAGTAGTGATATATGCCGTCGGGGTAGGAGTCGGAGCCGCATCGGTGGTGTTCACGAAGTCAAAGGCGATAGCGCCCACACCCGTCTGAAATGTAAACTTGGCAATTGTAGCTTGGAAATTCAATTCTATGGGATCGAAATAGATGCCGTCGGCAGTCGGGAGATCCAGAATGCTGGTCACTGTTGACCAGCTGGCGCCGGAATAATACTCCTCCACCAGCAGGGTGCTGTTGGCATTCGTTCCCATTCCCTTGACCCAGAATCTCAGATCAGACTGATGGAAGAAGGTTTCGGTCTGGATGTAGTAGGTGTTTGCGACGAGCTTGATCGAGGGGGAACCTGAGGGGATATCTGGATAATAATTACCGGCTGAAGTGTAGGTATCCCAGTCATTATTGCAGCCGTTGAAGATCCAGTCGGCCGGGCGGGTTCCGGTATCGAAATTATCAAATCCCTCGGTAATCGCTCCCCGGCTGTTCCCGGGGATAACCATGGCACAGAAGAAGAAAAAGATAACCATGGCCGGAACGGCCTTCTTTAATGTTCTGCGGTCCATCGCTGATACTGACATGGCCCTGCTCCTTTGGTTAGATAGGCGTTTAATATTTGGAAGTATTATGAACTTACTTAAACAGTAAGATAGAACAACGCATTTCTATCATATCACTTTTTCATTAATTGTCACTAAAAAAATTTACTTCGGGGATTTTTTCCTATTTCTAATATACTCCATTACATTACCTGGTGAATTTTCGAATTATCAGGCCAGTTCAATTCTGCCCCCGGCGGCGATCAGACCACCGCAGGCTACAAGATAACCGTGAACTCCGGGGATGGCCCGGATAAACTCCCCCGCCCTATCTAAAACCGAGCGCTCCTCCCGGTAAATCCGATTGCTGAGGGCGGTAGCGGCCCCATCGGCCAATACCGGGTCGGAGGCCAGCACCACCGCGGCGTCCGCTATTCCCCAGCTCAGGGAACGGCCCAGCCTCCCGCTGGAGGCGGCCACCCCGAGCGGCATCTCCTCCGGCCGGATCCGGAGAGCGATCGTCCGTCCGTCTGATGACAATCCCCGGCCGGAGAATACCGCGACAACCCGTTCCTTAGAAGAGTTAAGATATATATCCCCGCCGTTCTCAACAATTATTTCCGATGAAAAGGCGCTCAGCTTTCTTCCCACGCAATAAGCGAACGCCCCCGCCACCGTCGCCATCGGACCGACCCCACAGAGAGTAGCGGCTCTCGTCATCTCGCGGACGATGGGAGGGGCTTCGTCCCCGGCGGAGACCGGGACCAGACTCTCTCCAAAATCCGGATGAAGTTTCAGATAATCCTCGAGGTCCTTCCGATAGCGGGCCAGAACCTCCCGGGCCGGTCCCGCGACTTCCCGTTCGGCTCTGATCAGGAGATCGCTCTCCTTGATCCGCACCCGGGTGGAGACCAGATCGGCGGCGAAAATCAGTGAACGATAATCTTCCGCTGTGAACAAGATAACAGTCCTTGCCGGAAAAGGTCCGCGACTACGGGAAATATTGATTTCATTACCACTCACCTCAGCTTCCACTTCGCGCCGCAGAAGGGGCACGTTCCACTGGTTCTATTTTCTCCCACGGCAAACTTTTTTCCGCACCGCCAGCATTTTACGATCCGGGGCCCGGAGGGCGGCGGCTTCGACCGGCTTCGGTCGGAGGAGCCCCCGGAATGAACGGTGATCAGGTCTTTCAAGGTCTCATAAGTCCTGGGGCCGATCCCCCAGACCTCCACCAGCTCTTCCACCCGCTTAAATCCTCCCTGCTTCTCCCGGTATTCAATAATCCTGAGCGCCTTGATTGGGCCGATCCCTGGCAATGACTCCAGCTCCACCTGGGTGGCCGTATTGAGGTTGATCTTCGGCGCCTTCTTTGCCTTGTATACGCGGCCTTCCTGCCGGGAGGCAGTGATCAGGTCTTTGATGGCTTCATACTTCTTCCGCCCGAGGCCATAGACCCTGATAATATCTTCCGGGTCTTTAAACGAGCCGTTCGATTCCCGGTTGGTGACGATTCTCTGGGATAAGACCGGGCCGATCCCGGGGAGCCGCCGGAGCGCAGTGGCATCGGCGGTATTTATATCAACCAGTTTGCCGGCATATGCCGGACCGGTGGATAGAAACATGAGAATGAAGATCACACCCGATACAGCCCGATAGTTTTTCGGCATGATTCGCATTTACCAGTCACCAGTCACTATTCACCAGTCACCATCTCCAGCTTCTTTCTCAACATCCGGAGACTGTTTTTAGCCGGCAGATATCCGGGGTCAAGAAGATGGGCTTCTTCCAGTTCGCGACGGCTTAACTCAAAGTTTCCCCGAAGAAAATAGATCATCCCCAGACGATAGTGAGCCGGGACCAGGTAAGGATCAGTCTTTAGGGCCGCCTGAAGGGAGTTCTCGGCGCTCTCGAAGAGGTCCCGGTAGCCGTACGATATGGCTAAATCGTAATATACTTCAGCCAGCTCGAGATGAACAGCAGCGACATCCGGATCGGCCTGGAGCGACCTTTCGTAATAATGAATCTTCCGGTAGGAGGACCGGGGAGCGGCCAGGGCCTTCTCCCGCCAGTACCACCCTTCACGGATAGAGCGTTCTTCATGGAGCCCTTCCTGGCTGCTGAGGGTGAGAAGGCGGAGGATAATATTGAGAAGGACAACGTTGGAGACGAATGTGCCCATTAATCTGTGAATGGAAGCGTCTTCCCGCCGACCAGAGACGGAAGACTACCAAATTCCGGAGAGAAAATCGACAGCCCGGGGGCGCCTTTTATGGGGAGGTACCGGCCTCGGGGGATGTTTATCTCTTTGCCTCGGCTTCTTTCAGGGCGTTACTCAGGAAACCGCCGGTCAGGGCGTCGATATTGGCCGTAACCCGGGCGATCTGGAGCTGGAGGTCTATCTTGGAACGAACATCTCCCGGGGGGGAGAAGAGCATCTCGATCTGAGCCCGACGTCGGTCGAAGAAATAGGTGTTCACCTCCTCCAGAACATCCTGCCGGAGCTCGACCAGGTCCCGGGCTTCTTTACTGATTCGGATCTGCTCTTTATTGAAGATAAAATCACGCAGATCCCATTCGAGTTTAATCTTCCAGCGCTTATCACGGTCTGTTTTCTCACTTTCGTCGTGCTTGCGGCTCTCCCCGCTCTCCTCCCCGTAACTCTCCGAACTCGACCACTGGTTGTCGACATCGGTCGTCCACTTCTCCTTCAACGACCAGGCGCCAGTATCGAGCTCACCGTACTCCCGGGTATGGTTGTCCTCCTCGCTAGATTCATTCCCATAGTCCGTGGAGTAAGAGGTGTCAAAGCTGGTCGAGAACTCATCCTCGACATTGATTTCAAATGACTTCTTCCAATCATAATCAAATTGGACCTCGGGGAGGAAGGCACGGAGTGAAGCGCCCCGGCGCCAGGCAGCGATCTTATCGGGATGAACTTCAGCGTAACGCATCGCCACCTGCTGGATCTGTTGATAACTGGGCTCATAAGCAAAGAGCGCCTCCATATCAGCCATCGTCTCTATCGGCGGGGGTTCGGTGGTCTCTTGGGTGGAGCCGATGGTCACAAGGACAAACAGGCAAATAATTCCCGCTGTAAACTGCAAGGCTTTCTTCAGGGACATGGCAGCCTCCTTTTAATTCGATTATATATGTTACGTGTTATTCTATTCTCAATATAAGTTGGCACCTTCGGCGCTAACTTATTGGAAAAGCACTGAAGCTAACACCATTTGAGAAAGCAATAATCTTCAGGCAATACAATACCTATTGAAATAATCTGTTTATTGTCCCGATATTTATTATTGAACAAATCGGGATCCCGATAGATATCGGGAAAATTCTAAAGCAGTTCGTTATCTCCTCTTTAGTTACTTCTCCCTCTCTTTGATGGTGCGGGTAAAATACCCTCCCGTCATCGCGTCCAGACTGGCATCCAGCTGCTGGATCTGAAGCAGCATCTCCACCCGGGAGTAGGCGTCGGCGGGGGGATTCAAGATCATATCTATCCGGCTAGTCCTGCGGTCGAAGAAATAGAGGGTGACCTGCTCCAGGACATCCTGCCGGAGTTCGACCAGGTCCCGCGCCTCTTTACTGATCCGGATCTGCTCTTTATTATAGAGGAATTCGGCCAGATCCCACTCCAGCCCGATCCCCCATCCCTTCTCGCTAGTATTCCGGTAGCCGGTGGAGTCTCCCCTCTCCTCTCCGTAATCTTCGCCATACCCTTCACCGGAATCGTGACCGGTTTCATCCCGGTTCTTTTCATAATCTTTCCGCTCGAACTCATAGACACCACCCGTATAGATGGTCTTAAATTCATCTCCGGTGTCGAGCGAATCTTCTCTGTATCTCCCGCTCTCCTCATCATAGCTGGTGGAGTAAGAATACTTTTCAGACCAGTCGGAGTCTTCCCGTGACCGGAACCTCCGCCCGAAGTCAAAATCAACTTCCGGGAGAAAAGCTCGGAGAGAGGCTCCCCTCCGCCAGGCGGCGATCTTATCGGGATGGACCTCGGCCCAGCGGGCGGCGGCCTGCTGAACCTCAACCCAGGTCGGCTCGGCCCGGAAGTAGACGTCCAGATCCTCCAGCCCGGAAATTTCCTCGGGCGAGACCAACTCGGCGGCCGCCTCTTCTTCCGGGGTAATTACCGGCGCTATCCGGGAGAGGCCGAACCGGGGCACCCCGTCGGCAATCTCTTCCAGGGTCACGGTCAGATCGTTCTTGCCGTTGCCGGTCAGGTCTATCTCGGCGCTCTCCCCGATCTTGAGTTTTATTGTCTGCGGTTCGGACTGAATGACGATCGTCGCCACTCCATTCTCCTCATCGATGTTCTCGATGGTTATCCGGTGACGTTCCTTCCCATCGACAGTGATCTCCCCGCTGCCGAGCAGGGTCACCGCCTCCCCGGAAGAGAGATCCAGATAGGGAGGGGCCTCGCTCTGGAAGGCCCGGTTGTCGGTAATCATCCAGACTACCGCGGCATTGAGGGGGTCGAAAGCGAGGAAGTTGCTTCCTTTGAATGTCAATCCAAAGGTAAGCCTCCGCCATTGATTGCCCCCGTCGGTAGTGCCGAAGACGCCTCTATCGGTGGCAAGATAGACCACCTCGGGGTTAGTCGGGGAGACAAGCAGGTCACGGATCTCAACCGTGGACCCGAGACCCAACCCCATCGCGGACTCCCAGCTTTCGCCGCCATCCACGCTCTTATAGGCACCGCTCCTGGTGCCGGCGTAGATCATCTGCGGCTGGGAGGGCGCGAACTTAATCGAGAGCACCATATTGGCCTTCTGGGAGGCCTTGGAGAAACACTGGGTCCAAGTAGCGCCGCCGTCAGAGCTTTTGAAGATCCCCTTTCCGGCCACGCCGGCCAGGACGACCTGCGAGTCGAAGGGATGAATCGCGAGCCGGGTGATGACTTTGTCACTGACCCGGCCAGCCGGCCGCGCCCAGGTTTGGCCGCCGTCGGTAGTACGGGCAATACCGCTCAAGGTGCCCACGAAGACGGCATCCGGATTGGAGGGGTCGATGGCCAGGCAGAGCCCCGCCGACTGGGAGGGATTGGCACCGGCATAAACTTTGCTCCAGGTTACTCCCTTGTCTCCGGACTTATACACCCCGTCAAAGGTGGCGAGAAAGATCGTCTCCGAGCTGGAGGGATCAACCTCGATATAGGTCACGCCCTTCACAGTCCTTTCAATCGACGCGGCTTCAGCTTCGGCGGCGCCTGCGTCCTCGGCGGCGGGGGCTCCCCAGGGGGGCACCGCTTCCGAAGCGGCTGCCTTATCTTTCATATCATCCAGGGCTTTCTCGGCCGAGGTCCGGGCGGTATCGGTATCGCTCACGACTGTCTTAGCCTCCCGGACCTTCTCCTCGAGATTCTTGATCGACAGCTTCGCCGGCTCAAGCTCGTCCTGGGCCGCGGAGACCGCGTTTTTCAATTCAACCCCTTCGGCGGCCTGGGCCTCCAGATAGGTCTTCAGGGTATCCTGCATTTCGTGTCCGTCGCTACCCGCTGACAACCCCCGCTCGGAGAGCCAGGCCTCCAGTTTGGCGTAATCATTTTCATCCATATAATCACTGCCGATCCAGGTCAAGGAGTCGACGTCGGCGATGGTGAGTGTATCCGGTGTCCACTGGGAGAACTTCAGTTCAGCCTGTTGTACCTTCTTCTCGGCTGGAACGATGGCATCCTGGGCCTCCTTGAGTTGCCGCTCCAGGTTCTTCAGATTCTGGACGGCGGATTCTGCCCCGATTTCTTTTTCCGTTACTACGGTCTGGGCCGAGGCCACTCCCTCCTCCTCGACAGATTCCTGAAATGTTTCCCGGCCGGTTTCCTGGGACTGAGGGGCGGGGCCATCGCCGGTCTCTTCAATCAGCCCGAGGATCTCGCGCGCCTCCGGGCTCGTGGCGGAGATTGATACACTATTGTTCCGGAAACTCTGGCCGGCGGCCCAGGTCTCTCCTCCATCGTAACTCCCGACAATCGCGATATCGGTTCCGAGATAGATAACCTGCGGGTCGAGGGGATCGATAGCCAGAGCCCTTAAATCATCTTTCAGGTTGAGATACTTGACTTCCCAATTAGTCGGCAGGTTCTGGGAGAAGCAGATGGTAGAGATCAACGTCAACCCGATAACGGCCAAGAAAAAAGCAGTAGGTACGGTGCAAATCCTGGTTTTGATCATGAGCGACCTCCTTAATAGAAAATTGACCTAATTTACTAATTTATCGTATAATAAAAAAACATCGGTCTTTGGTCAATAGAAAATTTGATATTTTTTCACAGGGATGAATACCCTTGCTAATCAAGAATCATTGCCAAAACAATAAAGTTAGCGCCGAAGGCGCTAATTTACTGCTTCGGAATTTTAATAAACCACAGAGAACACAGATTATTTTTAAATATACTCTTAAATTATCTCAGTGTCCTCTGTGCTCTCTGTGGTTAATAAAGTTGCCCGAATGAAATGAAGACTAAGTTCTATATTATGTCACGGATTACCAACTACCCAATCATCTTGCTCATATTACTGGTCGCCGCCGGCATCCTCTACTCCCCTTCCCTCCGTTATCCCTTCATCTGGGATGACATGCCGGTGGTACGGGATAATTCGTATCTCCGCTCCCCGACCACATACCGTATCTTCTTCCAGCCGTCCTACTGGCAGAAGAAGCTCCCTGTCTCCCGGTTTGACTACCGCCCCCTCCAGATGATCGCGCTCTCCGCCATATCCCGGGCGGGAGGCCGGAACCCTTTTCTTTTCCGGGCTGCCAATCTCCTCCTCCACCTTCTGACCTGTCTGCTAATCTGGAAGCTGATCTTGCGGATAGGGGCCGGGAAGGGTCCGGCCCTCTTCGCGACGGCCTTCTTCGCCTTTCACCCGGTCCATGTGGAAGCGGTCGTTAACGCCCGCAATATCTCCGAACTGATGACCGCCATTTTACTGCTTGCTGCTTTCATTCTCTTTATCCGGAGAACCGGGGCCGTCTATCTCTTCCTCTCCTGTCTCTGCTTCCTGTTGGCCCTTCTCTGCAAAGAGAACGCGCTCATCTTTCCCGCGCTCCTGACCACCACCGTCCTGATTCTGAAGAAGGAGACCGCCAGGGAGTACGGACTGCGACGGACTATCCCGTTCTGGTTGATCGCGTCCGGGGGGGTGGCGACCAAGCTCCTCATCTCGTCCGACGTGCCGCTTAGGGATCCACCCGCAATACCCGCCTTTATCGTCGGCTCCGCCCGCCTGATCGGCACCTATCTCCATATGCTGATATTTCCTGCCCGACTCAAGGTCCTCTATCCCTTTAATAAGCCTCTCAGCTGGACGGAGCCGGAATGGTTTCTCTCCCTCCTGTTAGTGGTGGGATTATTTATTGTCGCTGTCCAGCGCTTCAAGAAAGGGGGCTTCCTTTCCTGGGCGGTCGCCTGCTTGCTGATCAGTCTCCTCCCTACCCTGGCCAAGATCGGTCAGATCGGGCGGATCGTGGCGGAACAGCGCCTCTATCTCCCCTCGATCTTCTTCTGCATCGCGGGAGCGGTTCTTCTCAATCGAACTGGATCGGAAGATCGGCGCCGTTTTCCAGCCGCGACCGGCATAGCAGCCTTCATCATCTGTCTCTCTTTTGCCGGGCTGACCGGGGAATATCTTTTAAGCTGGCGGAGCAACTTCTCCCTCTGGACCCGGGTGACGAGCCTCTCTCCCCGCGCGGCCATTGCCTACAACAACCTGGCGATTGCCTTTCACCGCCGGGGGAATGATGACCGGGCAATGGTAGAATTAGAAACGGCATTGCGTATCGATCCCCGGCACAAGGAAGCTCGCAGCAACTTGGGGGTGCTCCATAGCCTGGCCAGACGGTGGGAAGCCGCGATCGATGAGTTCAAGCAGAGCCTGGAGTCCGATCCGTCATATTACCCCGCCTCCCTTCATCTGGCGCAGGTCTACCTGCGTCGAGGCCGACTGGATGAAGCCGAGGAGATCTTGCGTTCGGTACTGGATCAGAATCCTTATCTCCCGGAAGCCTGCAACGGACTGGCGATCGTCCTGGAAGAGAAAGGGGAGAGCCGGGAGGCGGAGGCTCTGTACCGGAAGGCGGCTCAACTCAACCATGAGTACGTCATTCCCCTGAGGAATCTGGCCGCGCTTTACCATGAACGGAAAGAGTTCGACCAAGCGATCGAGGTCGGAAGAGAGGCGATCAGCAAAATGCCGGGTCACCCGAACGGCTACCTGGCCCTGGCCCGGGTCTACACCACCATGGACCGGCTTGAAGAAGCGCGAGTCCTGCTCCGGGAAGCATTGCGCCGCAATCCCGACAATTGGAAGATCAGGAGCCGGCTCATGGCCCTTGAGTCCGTCCGGCCGGGGGAATAAAATAGCGGATGGGAATGCTCGGCCCGGGGGATATTATCCTAGTCCAAGCGAATACAGTGAGATGAGGTGAGATGAGACTTAGCGACAACTTCAGGCACTTTAGTTCACTGTAGGCACTTCACTTACTATTGCCCGTCCTCCACCACGTCTTTCACGTCATCGACTTTATCCCCCACATCCTTGATATCGCTGGTATCGTCTTTTATGTCCTCAACAATATTGAGGATATCCTTCAGCAGATCCATATCATCCCGGATATCGGCGACATCATCGGCAACATCTTCAACATTATCGGCAATATCACGACCATTGGATTGATTCTCAACCGCGTCAAGTGTATCATCGGTTGTGTTCTCGATATCATCCAGGCGGCTGTCCAGTTCAGCGATCTCGCCGGTATCGTCCTGGATATCTGATACCGTGTCGCTGATATTCCCTATCTCCTTGGTATCGGACGCCACCTGCGAGATAGACTTCTTCAACTCAGTGTTCTCCCGGGTAAGTAAAATCAACTTCTGGAGGATTAATTGCTGCTGGCGAACCAATTCCTCCTGATGCTGGGCGATCCTGTTCCGGGCGGCCGGGTCGTTTTTAAACTCCAGTTTGAAGAGGATCTTATTTTCAATCAGGTTAATATTGCGGGGGGTCTCTTCCAGGATATACTCCGTCTCCGGCCTGACCAACCCGGGCACGTTCTCGGCGGCGGTCTGGCGGAAGAGAGCCAGAGCTCGCGCCATCTTCTCCCGGGCGAGTGTCTCATCTCCTTCCTGCCGGGCTTGATAGGCTTCCTGTAAGACAGTGTAGGCCCGGTCAATGTCCGGGTCGGCGTTCTCCTGGGAAAAGCCGGTCGAATAACCTGGCGGAATAAACATAAGATTGATAACCATTAATAAAAGAGTTTTTTTCATTGATCCTACCTATAACTAATTTCAACAGTTCAAACTGTTTGAATATACCATAATCCCTTCAGTTGACTATGAAAATTTTACCGTCTTCCTATAACTTCTCCCAGGCAATATACCTTCCGGTCGGGAGCCGCGGCGAATATCCGGTCTCCGGCCACGGTTAACCAGGCCGGTTCACCGCTGAAGAGATTGTATTCCCAGATTACACCCCCTTCTTTTGGATCCAGGCAGTAGATAACACCATCGTCGGATGAGAGCACGATTCGGCCGAAGAATAAGCGGGGAGATGAATAGAATCGGCGAGAGATATGAAGTGACCAGAGCTTCCGGCCGTCTTCCAGCCGAATAGATACGATATTCCCATCTACGGTTGCTGCGAAGAGGGCCCCCCGGGAGATAATCGGAGCAGCAGCCAGAGAACCATCGATCTTAACTTCCCAAACCGGTCGGCCCGACTTAATCTCGATGCAGCGCAACTTCTCATTGGCCGCACCCACATAGACCCTCCCGGCCCGGCAGACCGGAGCCGCGACGATTCGTTCTCCAAGATCGAGACTCCATCGTTGTCTCCCTTTATGATGTAACTCAAGACAACTGATCGAACCATCCCGCGACCCGACCAGGACCATCCCCTCCCAGACGACCGGGGATACATCCACCGGAGCGCCGGTCTTAAAGACCCAGTTAACACTTCCGGTCTCCCGGTCGAGACAATAAACTTTGTAATCAAGGCATCCCACCAGCAACATGTCTCCACTCAGGGTGAATTGGGAATGAATAGGTCTGGAAAAGTTCCGTTTCCAGCGCCGTTGGCCGTGACGAAGCCCCATACATCTTACCTCACCTTCCTCCTCTATCGTTTGGACAACCCGGGACGACGATCCGAATATGCCTCCTCCGGACTCCTGATGATAAGTAATCTCTCGCCGGGAGAGCGCGGCGAATATTCTCTCACCGGCGACAACCGGAGATGCCGCAAAGTAGCCGGAAAATCTCCGGGACCATATCTTATGCCCATCATCCGCCGAGAGGCAGATCAGAGCGCCCGATCTGTCTCCGATTACAATTTTTCCTTGAGCTACGACCGGCGCGGAGGAAAAGGAGCCCTTCGACTTAAACTTCCAGAGGAGATGGGGGCGGGGAAGAAACTCACTCTTATCCCCGTCCGGAGCGTTTCCGCGCTCCCTGTGCGCGAGATCGGGCTTTCGCGGAAGTTCATTGCCGACAGTTGAGATATGCCTCTCAGCTAAGACATGGGGTGAGAAGGTGAGTGTGGAATAAACAATAAGGAGTAGAGCAACCTTAGTCACTTGCCCGAGGAGATATTTTTTTTGATCCGGGATTTTTCCGAAGGCTTGAGGTACGTCTGTCGGAGCAGGCCGTGGATAATCTTATCTTCACTCTTATGAAGGGAGGTCTTCTTCTGAAGTTTGTAAGAGAGGCTGATCACCGTATGGGCCCGGATCCGTTCCCGGATATACATTGGCCGGACATTCTCCAGCGCGCGGCGGCATAACAGGATGGCTCTATCTGTGTCGCCTTGCTTCAGGTAGATCTCCCCCAACCCGACCTGCGCGCGGGTATTGTGGGGGAAGAGTTCCATGATCCGGAGAAAGACATCGGTCGCTGACTTCAGCTTTTTCTTCTTCAGTAGGCTCTCGGCCAGCTTGATTAACGATTCATACGTATCTTTGCCCGCGATAGCGGTTGCCAGCAGATGATGCAGCTCAGATTCTTCCTCATTGCCCAACTCCCGGCTGGCCCGGGAGAGGATCCGGTGGGCGAGGACCTGTTCCCAGACAAAGTAGAAAGTGGACTCTTTCAAGCTCTGCTGACAATATTCAATCGCCTTCTCCGGTTTTCCCTGCTTGAGAGCGATCCAGCCCCGGCAGATATCCACCCGGGCATTATTGGTGGTTTTCTTCTCAATTGCTTCCAGATAGCCAAACGCTTCATCGAGCTTCTCCTCCTGGATCTTCAGTTCCGCCAGGTGGATCAGCCCCTGGAAAGAATCGGATTTTATCTTCAGTATCTCGTTAAACTCATATTCCGCCAGCCGGAGATTGCCGAGTTCCTTGAGGGCGATCCCCAGCCAGGTCCGGGTCTCTATACTCCGGGGGTGGAAGGCAACCGCGCTTTCAAAACTCTGTACCGCGCCTAAGAAATTACCCCGGCGTAACTCGAGTTTCCCCAGCTCAAGGCAGCGGGCATAGGACTCTCCGTAATTTTTAATCGCTTCCCGGAGTATCCTTACCGCATTGTCCATGTCCCCTTCCACCGCGTAAACATGGAAAAGGCGATTTAAACTGAGTTCTTTAATCGGGTTGACGAGCGGGATGCCGGTATAAAGTTCAATGGCTTTGTCAAAATTGAGCGTCCGCCGGTAAATTTTTTCCAGCCGAACATAGGACTGAAAAAGGTCAGGGAACCGACCAGTAAGTCGCTTGTAGGTGCGGATAGCCGCAATCTCCTCCCCGGCGTTTTCGTAGGCCAGGGCAAGTTTCAGAAGGAGACGATAGGAATGAGGATGCTTGCGGACGGCATGCCGATATAATAGTACCGCTTCATCAAATTGGCCGTCCCGGGTAAGCCAGTGCCCCAGGCGGAGAAAGTTGGTGATATACTGCGGATAGGCCACAATCTCCTTCCAGAGCTGGTGTTTCTGAGGATTAACCAGCCGGGAGGAGAGAGTCTTCCCATCCGGTTCCAATTTAAAACTTTTCGCGGACATGATCGTTCAATGATGGTTCCCTATCTTAAATAGAATATTTATCCTATCATCTGATTCCAAATGAGGGAAATGAATTTTTTGGGCTCTCCCACCTCAGCTCGACTCCGGTGACCACCGCTCCGGGTGGTCCGTGCCGGGCCCAGGCCAGCAGTCTTCTCAGTTTCGCCTCCTCTCCCTCGGCGACTATCTCCACCCGACCGTCATAGAGATTCGTCACGTAACCGGTCAGCCCGAATTCCTCGGCGTGTCTTCGGATATCGTACCGGAAGAAGACCCCCTGCACCCTCCCGGAGACCAGGATGTGAATTCTACGATATAGCTCTCTCTTCTTAACTTTCACTCACTTGAATTCACTTTAGGCACCCTCCTTCGCTATTACATAGCTACGGCGGGTAAACTTTAGCTTACTTCACGTCGTATGCTTCCCCCAAAATTTTTCCAGGGGATATTTTTCGCGATTGAGTTTCAGTTTCCGGCTGATCGCGGCGCTGAGATCGACATTCATAGTATGGCAGAAACTGAGCAGGTAGATGGCGATATCGGCGATCTCCTGAATTACCTGATCGTACTTCTCAGGGGTTCGGGTCAGGAAGCGGGCCTCGGACACCGTGAGCCACTGAAAGTGCTCCATCAATTCGGCGGCTTCGATCGCGATCGACATGCTGAGATTCTTGGGGGAATGGAACTGCTCCCAATCTCTCTCCGCCACGAACCGGTTGACCTCCCGTTTCAACTCGCCGACCGGGCAGTCCCGATCGGAAAGAACCCGCTCAAGGGGTACTTCCGGTCCGCCCGGGTGGAGATCGGGACGGGCATAGATGTTCCTCAACTTATTAACAATCACGTGATCGGCGGCGGCGAAGTCATATTCGTCGAGTTTCTCCACCGTGACCCAGCGGAAGTCATGCACATCCCGGGCCTCCGGTGTTCCTTTCCGGTAGGCACAACTATAGGCCAGCATCAACACATGACTGACCTTCTTCGGGGTGGGCTGATAATTATGGGAACTGACACAGAAGATATCTCCTGCCTCAATCTCAAAGTTCAACTCTTCCTTGATCTCCCGTTTCAGGGCGGACGCGGGGTTCTCGGAGAATTCAATCTTGCCGCCCGGGAATTCCCATTTCAGCGGCTCCAGGCGGGAGTCAGGCTTTCGTTGAGCGATCAGCAGTTCCCTCCCCCGCCATATTATTCCGCAGGCTACCAGGATGATCCGCGCCCGGAGCTTTTCGTTATCGCCAATTGGGTTCATAAGAAAGAATATATAGCACGATCCCCCGGTTGGTCAATGGAAGAAGTGAACTAACCCGGCGCTTGATCAAAAACCATTACCATGATATAAATCGATAAAACTAAAGACAGTGAGATGGAGGAGCCTCCATGCTGGCGAGTTATTTTAAATTTCAGGAGAATCGGACCAACCTGCGGATCGAGACCGGCGCCGGGATAACGACCTTCATGACCATGGCCTACATCATCTTTGTTCAGCCCGCCGTTCTCTCCGGGCAAATGTTCGGGATGGATACCGGGATGGACTTCGGGGCGGTGATGATGGCGACCTGCCTGGCCGGGGCACTGGCCACCTTTATCATGGGGATCTATGCCAATTACCCGATCGCCCAGGCGCCGGGGATGGGTGAAAACTTCTTCTTTGTCTTCTCGGTCATCCCCGCCGCCGCCACCCTGATCGCCACCCGGGAGTGGCAGGGGGCACCACAGCCTGGCAGGTCGCCCTCGGGGGTGGTCTTCATAGCAGGGGTTATCTTCCTCATCCTCTCGCTTCTGAAGGTCCGCCAGTATCTGATCGACGCTATCAGCCCCAGCCTCAAAAACGGGATTGCCGTCGGGATCGGTCTTTTTATCTCGTTCATTGGCCTTAAGAATGCCGGGATCATTGTGGGCAGTTCCGGCACGCTGGTTACAATGACCGGCTCGATCGCGCATGCAAACGTGCTGGTCTTCGGGATCGGGTTCATAGTAATGATAATCTTCCAGGTCCGGAAGATCCGGGGAGCGATTCTCTGGGGGATCGCAGCCGGCTTGATAGTGGCCCTGATCCTCAAGAAGACGACCTTCACCGGGTTTGTCTCCTCACCCCCGGCCCTGACACCAACTTTCTTCAAAATGGATGTTCTCCACGCCCTGGCATTCAAGCTCTGGCCGCTGATCATCATCTTCTTATTCATGGATATCTTCGACACGATCGGAACCCTGATCGGGGTTGGCGAGCAGGCCGGATTTATCAAGGATAATAAGCTCCCCCGGGCGGGGAAGGCGCTGATCTCCGATGCTGTCGGGACAGTGACCGGGGCGGTGATGGGAACCAGTACGGTTACGTCCTTTATCGAGAGCACGGCCGGGATCTCCTAGGGGGGGCGAACGGGGTTCACCAGCGTGGTTACCGCAGTATGTTTCCTGCTGGCGATCTTCTTCAGTCCGCTGGTTAAGATGGTGGCCCATTATCCACCGATCACGGCGCCGGCTCTGGTGCTGGTGGGTATGATGATGATGAGGAACGTGGTCAAGATTAACTGGAAAGACTACACGGAGGGCACCCCCGCTTTCCTGGTCACAGTTGGTATCCCGCTCTGCTTCAGTATCGCCGACGGGATTGCCTGGGGTTTTATCTCCTATCCTTTGATCAAGCTCTTCAGCGGGCGGGGCCGGGAAGCAAGCCTACTGATGTATATAACGGCCATCCTCTTTATTCTCCGCTATCTGCTTCCCTTCTTCGGCCTCATTTGAGGGACTGTTACCCAGATCCACGTGAGCCGAGTTGCTGTCAATTTTGAGGCTTAGACAAGGCACGCGAGTGATGGAATACCCTCTGTGGTATTCCGAGAGAGCGTAACGCAGTATAAGTCCAAAATTGACGCAACCCGAAGGGCCACGTCGATTTGGGCAACAGCCCCTAACACCTTCTCCGGGCACCCTTGAGGGCCTGCGATACTTCCCGTTCGGCATCCCGTTTCTTGATGGTCTGGCGCTTGTCATACATCTTCTTTCCTTTCCCAACTCCCAGTTCGATCTTGACCACTCTCCCCCGCAGGTAAAGCCGGAGGGGGATCAGGGTATGTCCCTTGACCGCGGTCACACCGATCAGCCGCTTGATCTCCCGCTTGTGGAGGAGCAATTTTCTGCTCCTCTTGGGGGAAGGGGCCAGGACCCCGCTATGCTCGTAAGGGGTGATATGCAGGCCGTGGATCCAGACTTCGCCATTCTCCACCGCGGCGTAACTACCAAGCAACGAACCCTTCCCCTGGCGGAGTGATTTGACTTCAGTCCCCTTCAGGACAATGCCGGACTCGGTCGTGTTAAGAATAGAATAATCCCGCCGCGCTTTGCGGTTGGTGACCAGTACCTTTACTGGTTTTATTCCCATCCTTTCTTCACTTCACTGGCAAGAATTATGTAGATATCCAACTTGTACCTGTCGGTAATACGACCATCCGCCCTCTTCACTTTTGCTTTGGGCTGTTTGACGGTACCCCTGATGGTAATCCGCTCGCCCTTTTTAAATTGGGCGATGAGATTCTCATTAGCGGAGTTGCGCCGGAGGAAGCATCGCATCCCGGCTGTCTTGCATCCAAAGGTGATATACTTTTGCGTGGTATATCCGGCCGCGGTGAGGGCCGGGGGAATTCCCGCCCGTACGTTAATAAAGTTATCCTGAAGAACAATGGACAGATTCTTATACTTAACCGGGCTTATCTTCAACTCATTTGGATCCACCGTGTTCTGGGTGAACGCCGGTACGGCGCCCCAGCAGATTCCAATTATTACTCCAGACATAAGCATAATCTTCATGCTCTCCTCCTTGGTTTGTAATCTCCCTCAGAAAGGGAGGTATTATGTCGCCGTAATAACATTCATATTTACAGTAACTATACGCTTAACCCACGAAACCGTCAATCACTTGCCATCTTATTTCCCGGCCACCTGATCATTCCAAAACCGGGAGTACAAAAATAGAATCTTTTTTTTATTTATCAACCGGCCCGGTTAGATTATATTAAGGACGTATTACTATATCGGAATAATGAATACAGACTCTAAAAATACCCGGGGCAGAAAAACTTCCCCATCCGATTTCATCCGGGCGATCATTGCCGAGGATATAAAGACAGGAAAGAACGGGGGCCGGGTCGTGACCCGGTTTCCTCCGGAGCCAAACGGGTACCTCCATATTGGCCACGCCAAGTCGATCTGTCTCAACTTCGGGATCGCCCGGGAGAACAAGGGCGGCGTCTTTCATCTCCGCTTTGATGATACCAACCCCGCCAAAGAGGAAGCTGAATATATTCGCTCGATCAAGGAAGACGTCCGCTGGCTCGGTTTCGAGTGGGGTGACCATCTTTATTACTCGTCGGACTACTTCGATCAACTCTACCGCTACGCAGTCCGATTAATCGAGAACGGTAAAGCGTACGTCTGCAGTTTGAGCCGTCAGGAGATCAGGGAGTATCGCGGCACCCTGACCAAGCCGGGCCGGGAGAGCCCTTATCGCGACCGGACGGTCGGGGAGAACCTGGACCTCTTCGAACGGATGCGGGACGGCGAGTTTGAGGACGGGACCCACGTCCTGCGGGCAAGAATCGACATGGCGTCACCGAACTTGAATATGAGGGATCCGACCATCTACCGAATCCGGCGGCAGTCCCATCACCGGACAGGCGATAGGTGGTGTATCTACCCGATGTATGACTTCGCCCATTGCCTCTCCGATTCCATCGAGGGGATTACCCACTCCATCTGCACGCTGGAATTTGAGAATAACCGCCCGCTCTACGATTGGTTTCTGGACCAACTTAAGGTCCCCTGCCATCCCCGCCAGATCGAGTTCGCCCGGCTTAATCTCAGCCATACTGTCTTAAGCAAGCGAAAACTTCTGGAACTGGTGAAGAAAGGCTGCGTCACCGGCTGGGACGATCCGCGGATGCCCACCCTGGCGGGATTGCGCCGCCGGGGCTACACCCCGGAGTCGATCCGCGCTTTCTGCGAGACCATCGGGGTAGCCAAGAGAGAGAGCGTGGTTGATATCGCGCTCCTCGAGCACTGTCTCCGGGTCGACTTAAACCGGCGGGCGAAACGGGTGATGGGAGTTCTGCGTCCGCTCCGGGTGGTCATCGAGAACTACCCGGAAGGAAAGGTGGAGGAACTGGAAGCGATCAACAACCCGGAGGATCCCGGCATGGGCTCACGGAAGATCATCTTCTCGCGGGAACTCTTCATCGAGAAAGATGATTTCCGCGAGGACCCGCCGAAGAAGTTCTTCCGGCTGGCCCCGGGGAGTGAGGTCCGCCTTAAACACGCTTATTTTATCAAATGCCGGGAGGCAATCAAAGACCCTCAGACCGGAGAAGTTGTCGAGTTGCGCTGCACGTATGACCCGGAGACGCGGAGCGGTTCATCTCCGGACGGCCGAAAAGTTAAAGGGACTCTCCACTGGGTCTCGGCTCCCCACTCGATCGAGACCGAGGTTCGTCTCTACGATACGCTCTTTAAGGACCCGGATCCGGGCGGAGAGGGTGGTGACTTGAAAGCCGCTCTGAACCCTGATTCACGAGAGATCCTAACCTCCTGCCGGGTGGAACCGGGTCTGGTCGGAGCCCTCCCCGGCAGCCATTACCAATTTCTGAGAATGGGCTATTTCTGCGTCGATCCCGACTCCTCCGACGGGAAACTCGTCTTCAACCGAACTGTTCCGCTCCGGGACACCTGGGCCAAGATCGAACGGACGGGAAAGGGTTGAGCAAGAAAAACCGTTCACTGCTTATCGGAGCCCCGATTGTATCGGGGTAGACTCCGCGGAGATCCCGAGGCCACGCTAACAGCGGGGCTTTTCGGGACGGACTCCTTACTTCTGACTCCTGCCTTCTCCGATCTCTCCCCAGAGGGCATCAAGATCGGAAGAAGAGGTGCCCTTGATACATCTCCCCTGCTCTTTTGACGTACTCCATATTTTTCCTCCCTAAAAAGAAATGGTTCTTAGTCATTTTGTGTGGGTAATCTTCAATAAGATAACGATCTATATGAATGTAATTTGTAGTTGCAAAACTTGTACTTGTGCTTGTGCTTGTGCTTGCATCCCGATTCATCGGGGCATCCCGATTATTTCGGGGCTCTGCCTGAGGTTAAGTAAACTTGCTAGTATCTGTCGACCTTCCTTCGGCTTCGCTCAGGATCTTCGAAAAGGTCGACGGCTACGACATCTTCGTAGTAATGAAGTATTGCGATATTCTACAACAACGTCGCTGCGCTTTAGCACGGTGGCGTTTTTTAATTATTTTTAAAATGATTTAAAATAACTTCAGCAAAAAATAATTCTGTCAAATAATTCTGTCAATTCTGTCAAATAATTCTTGACTTGTGAAACCGGATGTTGTATATTGATGATAAATATCAAGGTGTGAGAATGAGAATGAATTCTCCTATACAATTTTCCTTGAAATTTAATTGGCCCGGATAAGGTATCTCCATATCCGGGCTTTTTTATGGCTTTTAATTTCAAACCCAGTATTTAGGGAGGTGATTTGAAATGAAGAAGATCGGATTTTGCAGTCTTTGTATAATAGGGACGATTTTGCTTCTGGTTCAGGTGGTACACGGCGCTGATGGAACCTGGGAGTTCCAGACGGTGGACTCTGAAGGCGATGTGGGTATGCATACTTCTTTAGCACTCGGTCCTGATGGATATCCCCATATTAGTTATGTTTTAAACACAACGCCTCAACCTGGAGCTAAAACTGCACTAAAATACGCGTCTTGGACCGGCACACAGTGGAATATTCAGACTGTGGATCCTGGAGACTATGTAGGGAAGCCTAACTCACTCGCCTTAGACTCTTTAGGGAAGCCTCATATAAGCTACTTTGAGGGATCGGACGAAGACCTCAAATACGCCTTCTGGGATGGCGCCAGTTGGAATCTGCAAACTGTTGATTCCGGTGTGGGTACTGGACAATATTCCTCTATAGCGCTGGATTCATCGGGTCATCCCCATATAAGCTATAGAGCCCGGCTCGCCGGCCTCAAATATGCCTACTGGGACAGCTCGCAGTGGAATATTCAGACTGTGGTGACCGTAGAAGTTAGCAGGACGTCACTCGCGCTGGACTCATCAAATTACCCTCATATAAGTTTCGGAAGTTCCTGCAGCCTCAAATATGCCAGATGGACCGTCTCGACCTGGGATATTCAAACGGCACCAGCCGGTGGCAGTCTCGCCCTCGATACCTCCAATAAGCCCCACATAAGCTATAATAAGCTGGGCGATCTTAAATATGCTTCCTGGGACGGCTCGCAGTGGAATACAGAGGTGGTAGATTCCGGAAGTGGTATTATGGAATACTCATCTCTCGCACTGGACTCCTCCGGCAAACCGCATATAAGCTATTATGATTATACAAATTATGATCTTAAGTATGCCCATTGGGACGGCTCCCAATGGAATATTCAAACGGTAGATTGGGAAGGTTATGTAGGCCTACATGGTTCTCTTGCCCTGGATTCTTCCGATAATCCTCGTGTCAGCTACTATAGTTGGACCGATAAAGCTCTCAAATACGCCCATTGGGTTCCTTCCCAGCCGGTGACTGATTCGGGAGATTACAATGGCGATGGAACATCAGACATAGCGGTTTTTCGCAAATCAAGAGAAAGATGGTTTATCAGGGGTATTACCCGCCTTTACTTCGGTACTTCTTCCGACATACCCGTCTCCGGTGATTACGACAACGACGGAACCACTGATATCGGCATCTTCAGGGACTCTTCCGGTCTCTGGACGATCAGAAATGTCACCAGAGCTTATTTTGGTACTTCTTCCGACATCCCTGCCCCCGGTGACTACGACGGAGATGGCTATTGCGATATGGCCATATTCAGAGAGGTGAGCGGTCTCTGGGCGATCAGGAATTTAACACGCGCCTACTTCGGAACCTCAAGCGACCGGCCGATTCCCGGTTATTACACCGGGAGCAGGGCTAAGGACATAGCTATCTTCCGGGAAAGCTCAGGACTCTGGGCTTTGAGAGACCTCAGCCGGATATATTTTGGAAGATCCAGAGACCAGCCGATTCTGGCAGATTACGACGGAGACGGCACCTGTGAAGTTGGTATCTTCCGACCCGCCTCGGGTCTCTGGGCGATCAATGATGTCACACGAGCTTATTTCGGCCAATCTTCTGATCTTTTGGCATCGGGAGATTATGATGGGGATGGGATAGATGATATAGGCATCTTTCGGGATTCAAGCGGATTGTGGGCTCTGCGAGGATTCACCAGGGTTTATTTCGGGACGAGTGGAGATGTTCCAGTATCAGGGCGAGTATGCAATCCGGTAACAACGACACCAAGTCCATAGTAAAGTGGGAGTAATGGAGTAGTGGAGGAATAGAGGAATGAAGTATTGGAGTAATGAAGCATTGAGATATTCTATAACAGCGTCGCTACGTCTTAGCGTAGCGACGTTTTTTTAACAACTTCGCTGAAATCTCAAGCCAAAGATTTATCATCAAGTGATACAAAAAACAAAAGTAAGCTCAGTCGCCCTATCGGGATTAGCAATTGTCCTGTTTTTAATCTCCTTCCCTGCCTTCCCTCTCGATCTTGAGTGGTCGTGCAAAGAGCACGCAAGGACATTATCGGGGGGTGAGGGGTTGGAAACTCGTATAAATAAAACGCCAATCTATCAGAGAACTTTTACCATATCAGGTATGTCAAATAACGACGTTATTGTGAACACCACTGCGTTTTGGGATTTAGCTCTGTCCAGGGGAGGCCTCTGCCCTGGAATTTCCACTTGCCGCGAAACCTTTAATGGGTGACCCCTATTTTGACTGATAAATTACTTGACAGTATAATAGTGAAATAGCGAAAAATAATAGCGAAAAATAATTCTTGACTTGTGGAAACGGGTGTCGTATACATTAGAATGTCGTAGACATAGAGTATAGAAAAAATGAATTCTCATATAAAATTTTTCTGGAAATTTAATTAGCCCGGATAAGGTATCTCCATATCCGGGCTTTTTTATGGTTTCAAGTTTTAAACCCAGTATTTAGGGAGGTGACTTAAGATGAAGAAGATCGGATTTTTTAGTATTTGTATAATTGGTATGAGTCTGGTCCTGTTTCACATAGTCTACGGCGCTGATGGAACCTGGGAGATTCAAACGGTGGACTCCGCGGGAGACGTGGGCCAGGATACTTCTTTAGCCCTCGGTCCTGATGGATATCCCCATATCAGCTATATTTTATACACAACGCCTCAACCTGGAGCTAAATCTGCACTAAAATACGCATTTTGGAACGGCTCGCAATGGAATATCCAGACCGTAGAACAAGGAGGGCATTTAGGCATTCCTAACTCACTCGCCTTAGACTCATCAGGAAATCCTCATATAAGCTACTTTGAGGGATCGGACGAAGACCTCAAATACGCCTCCCGGAATGGCGCCAGTTGGAATCTGCAAACTGTAGATTCCGGTGTGGGTACTGGACAATATTCCTCTATAGCGCTGGATTCATCGGGTCATCCCCATATAAGCTATAGAGGCCGGCTCGCCGGCCTGAAATACGCCCACTGGACCGGGTCACAGTGGAATATTCAAACGGTGGTGACCGTAGAAGTTAGCAGGACGTCACTCGCGCTGGACTCATCAAATTACCCTCATATAAGTTTCGGAAGTTCCTGCAGCCTCAAATATGCCAGATGGAACGGTTCGACCTGGGATATTCAAACGGCACCAGCCGGTGGCAGTCTCGCCCTCGACTCCTCCGATCAGCCCCACATAAGCTATAATAAGCTGGGCGATCTCAAATATGCCTCGCGGTCCGGCTCGCAGTGGAATATTCAGGTAGTGGATTCGGGAGGAGTTGGGGAATATTCATCTCTCGCACTGGACTCCTCCGGTAATCCTCATATAAGCTACTATGATTATACTAGTTACAATCTTAAATATGCTTACCGGAACGGTTCCCAATGGAATGTTCAAACAGTGGATTCAGAAGGGAGCGTTGGTCATTTCTGTTCCCTGGCTCTTGACTCCTTTAATAGTCCTCGTATCAGCTATTATAGTGGGCCCGATAGAAATCTTAAATACGCTCACTGGATCCCATCACAGCCGGTGATTGATTCCGGGGATTACGACGGAGATGGAACCTCAGACATTGCCGTCTTCCGGAAATCCTCGGGGGGATGGTTTGTCAGGGGTGTAAGCCATCTTTATTTCGGCACACAGGATGACGTGCCGGTATCTGGAGACTACAACAATGACGGCACTACTGACATAAGTATCTACCGAGGAAGCTCCGGCCTCTGGGCCATCCGGGGAGTCACCCGCGCCTACTTCGGTTCTCCTTCCGATTACCCCCTTCCCGGAGATTACGACGGAGACGGCTATTGCGATATGGCTATATTCAGGGAGGTAAGCGGACTCTGGGCAATCAGGAATTTAACACGCACTTACTTCGGAACCTCAGGCGACCGGCCTGTTCCCGGTTATTACACCGGGAGCAGGGCTAAGGATATAGCTATCTTCCGGGAAAGCTCAGGACTCTGGGCCTTGAGAGACCTCAGCCGGATATATTTTGGGAGATCCAGAGACCAGCCGATTCTGGCAGATTACGACGGCGACGGCACCTGTGAAGTTGGTATCTTCCGACCCTCCTCAGGTCTCTGGGCAATCAGGGGCGTTAGCAGAACATATTTTGGCGATTCTTCAGATAGCCTTATCCCAGCAGACTATGATGGAGATGGGATAGCTGATATATCTATCTTCAGAGATTCTTCCGGTTTGTGGGCTCTCAGGGGACTCACCAGAATCTATTTCGGGACAAGCGGTGATGTTCCGGTATCAGGGCGAGTATGCAATCCGGTAACAACGACACCAAGTCCATAGTAAAGAGGGAGTGATGGAGTGATGAAATATTGGAGTAATGAAGCATTACGATATTCTACAGCTACGTCGCTACGCCTTAGCATGGCAGCGTTTTTTAATTATTTTTAAAATGATTTAAAATGACTTCAGCAAAAAAAATAATTCTGTTAAATAATTCTGTTAAATTCTGTTAAATAATTCTGTCAAATAATTCTGTCAAATAATTCAAGGTGCGAGAATGAAAATGAATTCTCCTATACAATTTTCCTTGAAATTTAATTGGCCCGGATAAGGTATCTCCATATCCGGGTTTTTTTATGGCTTTTAATTTCAAACCCAGTATTTAGGGAGGTGATTTGAAATGAAGAAGATCGGATTTTGCAGTCTTTGTATAATAGGGACGATTTTGCTTCTGGTTCAGGTGGTACACGGCGCGGATGGAACCTGGGAGTTCCAGACAGTGGACTCTGAAGGTGATGTGGGTAGATATACTTCTTTAGCGCTCGGTCCCGATGGATATCCCCACATTAGTTATGTTTTAAACACAACGCCTCAACCTTTAGCTAAAACTGCACTAAAATACGCGTCTTGGACCGGCACACAGTGGAATATTCAGACTGTGGACCCCGGAGACTATGTAGGGAAGCCTAACTCACTCGCCTTAGACTCTTTAGGGAATCCTCATATGAGCTACTTTGAGGGATCGGGCGAAGACCTCAAATACGCCTCCTGGGATGGCGCTAGTTGGAATCTGCAAACTGTAGATTCCGGTGTGGGTACTGGACAATATTCCTCTCTAGCGCTGGATTCATCGGATCATCCCCATATAAGTTATAGAGGCCGGCTCGCCGGCCTTAAATATGCATTTTTGACCGGCTCTCAATGGAATATTCAAACTGTGGTGACTGGAGCAGCTGTATATACGTCACTCGCGCTGGACTCTTCAGGAAATCCGCATATAAGCTATTTGGGTGGGAATGGTTGCGTCAATTATGCTTTCCGGGACGGCTCGCAGTGGAACATTCAGACGATAGTGAATGAAACGGGCACATATATCTCTCTTGCACTCGACTCATCCGGTCATCCCCATATAAGTTATACTGAGCTGGGTGATCTCAAATATGCCTCTCGGGACGGCTCGCAGTGGGATATTCAGGTAGTGGATTCGGGAGGTGGAGTTGGGGATTATTCATCTCTCGCACTGGACTCCTCCGGTAGACCGCATATAAGCTATTATGATTATATAAATTACGATCTTAAATATGCCCACCGGAACGGTTCCCAATGGAATGTTCAAACAGTGGATTCAGAAGGGACTGTAGGCAAACATACTTCTTTGGCGTTGGATACAGAGGGAAATCCGCGTATAAGCTATCGCGATTCGACCAACAAAAGCCTTAAATACGCCCACTGGATACCATCCCAGCCGGTAATTGATTCCGGTGATTATAACGGGGATGGAACCTCAGACATTGCCGTCTTCCGGATATCATCGGGGGGATGGTTTGTCCGGGGCGTAAGCCACCTCTATTTCGGTACACAGGATGACGTGCCGGTATCTGGAGACTACAACAATGACGGCACTACTGACATAAGTATCTACCGAGGAAGCTCAGGCCTCTGGGCGATTAAAGATGTTACCAGGGCCTACTTCGGCGCAGCCTCCGATATTTCTGTCCCCGGAGATTATGACGGAGACGGCTATTGCGATATGGCCATATTCAGGGAGGCCAGTGCTCTCTGGGCGATAAGAAATATTACACGGGCTTATTTTGGCAGCTCGAATGATCGGCCGGTTCCCGGTTATTACTCAGGGAGCAAGTCTAAAGATATAGCTATCTTCCGGGAGAGCTCAGGCCTCTGGGCTTTGAGAGACCTCAGCCGGATATATTTTGGAAGATCCAGAGACCAGCCGATTCTGGCAGATTACGACGGAGACGGCACCTGTGAAGTTGGTATCTTCCGACCCTCCTCAGGTCTCTGGGCAATCAGGGGCGTTAGCAGAACATATTTTGGCGATTCTTCAGATAGCCTTATCCCGGCAGACTACGATGGTGATGGTATAGCTGACATATCTATCTTCAGAGATTCTTCCGGTTTGTGGGCTCTGCGAGGGGTCAGCAGAGTCTATTTCGGAAGGAGGGGGGATATTCCAGTATCAGGGCGAGTATGCAATCCGGTAACAACGACGCCGAGTCCATAGTAACGAGGGAGTGATGAACTGATAAAGGAATGGAGTAATGAAGTATTGCAATATTGTGGTATTCATCCCGCCAAGAGGTGGGACGCTTAGTAACGTCGCTATGCCTTAGCGTGACGGCGTTTTTTAAACAATTTAAACAATTTTTTAAACAATTTTACTTACTTGCAATTTGAAGAGTATCATGTTATTGTTAATACGAAGAGGGTAGCAGAAAGAAAGGAAATGAACATTGGTTCTGATGAAAATTTTTTTCTGCTTCAATATCGCGCCTGCCCCGAACTGCTCCGGGATGTAAGCAGAAGGCGCTCCTACAGGGATTGTTGGAATTTCCCCGATAGTGATCGGGGCAGGCGAGGCAGGAGGTTAGCCTGGATAGATTGGTTCTGTCCAAGTTTTTGTGTACATTAGTTATAGAAATCTAAGAATTTCAGGAGGTGATTTGTGATGAAGAAAGTTAAGTATTTATATTTCTGTCTCATTTGTGCGGTAGTCAGTGGCTTGGTTTTATTGCCGATCTCTACAGTTCACGCTGCGCAGGGAAGCTGGAATATTCAGACGGTGGATTCGGAAGGGGATGTTGGTCAGCATACTTCTTTAGCACTCGGTCCCGACGGCTCTCCCCACATCAGTTATATTTATTTAACGCCTCAACCTGGAGCTAACAGTTTTCTAAAATATGCCTTTTGGACCGGCTCACAGTGGAATATCCAGACCGTAAAACCAGGGGATTACTCTGGGAAGTTTAACTCCCTCGCCTTAGACTCGTCAGTGAATCCGCATATAAGCTACTATAAAACACAGCAAACAAATCTCAATTATACCTATTGGAACGGCTCCACCTGGAATATTCAAACAGTGGATTCTTACGGCACTGTGGGACAAGACAGCTCTCTGGCACTGGATTCATCGAATCATCCCCATATAAGTTATAAAGGCCAGTATCTCTCCATCGGCCTTAAATATGCTCACTGGAACGGTTCACAGTGGAATATTCAGACGGTGGCGCCTGAAATAGGTAGCTATACATCACTCGCACTGGACTCCTCCGATCACCCTCATATAAGTTACGGAAATTCCAACGGTCTCGGATATGCCGTCTGGAACGGCTCGACATGGAATATTCAAACGGTAGATAGTGGTGGTGGATATTGCAGTCTCGCGCTCGACTCCTCCGATCAGCCCCATATAGCCTATTCTGTTCTGGGTGGCCTCAAATATGCCTCCTGGGACGGCTCGGAGTGGAATATAGAGGTGGTGTACTCCGAGAGTGTACACGCAGAATATTGCTCACTCGCACTGGACTCCTCCGATAGACCGCATATAAGCTACTATGATCCGTCAAATGAGGATCTTAAATATGCTTACTATGACGGGTCCCGGTGGAATATACAGACAGTGGACTCTGAAGGGAGGGTTGGACTTTTCAGTTCCCTGGCTCTCGACTCCTTCAATAATCCCCGGATCAGCTACTATCGTGGGGGCAATAAAGACCTCAAATACGCCCACTGGATACCATTACAGCCGCTAACCGACTCCGGTGATTACGACGGGGACGGAACGTCCGACATCGCCGTTTTTAGGGACAGCTCAGGCTTATGGGCAATCAGGGGAATAACACGGGCTTATTTTGGTACTTCCTCCTATATCCCGGTCTCGGGTGATTACAACAATAATGGCACCACCGATATAGGGATCTACCGGAAGAGCTCAGGCCTCTGGGCGATTAAAGATGTTACCAGGGCCTACTTCGGAACTTCTTCTGACATTCCTATTCCCGGGGATTACGACGGGAACGGATATTGCGACCTCGCCGTATTCCGGGAAGATAACAGTCTCTGGGCGATCAGGAATTTAACACGCACCTACTTCGGAACCTCAGGCGATCGGCCGGTTCCTGGTTATTACACCGGGAACAGGGCTAAGGATATAGCTATCTTCCGGGAAAACTCAGGACTCTGGGCCATGAGAGACCTCAGCCGGATATATTTTGGAAGATCCAGAGACCAACCGATTCTGGCAGATTATGATGGGGACGGCACCTGTGAAGTTGGTATCTTCCGACCCACCTCAGGTCTCTGGGCAATCAGGGGCGTTAGTAGAACATATTTTGGCGATTCTTCAGATAGCCTTATCCCGGCAGACTATGATGGAGATGGGATAGCTGATATAGCTATCTTCAGAGGGACTTCAGGCTTGTGGGCTCTACGAGGGGTCAGCAGGGTTTATTTCGGTACAAGCGGAGATGTTCCGGTATCAGGGCGAGTATGCAATCCGGTAACAACGACGCCGAGTCCATAGTAAAAAGGAGTGACGAAGTGATGGCGGAACGGAGTGATGGAGTGATGAAATAATGGAGTGATGGAGTGATGAAATAATGGAGTTATGGAGTGATGGAGTATTGAAGTAATGAAGCATTGCGATATTCTACAACAGCGTCGCTACGCCTTGGCGTGGCGGCGTTTTTTAAACAATATTGCTAAAATCTCAAGCTAAAGATTTATCATCAAGTGATACAAAAAACAAAAGTAAGCTCAGTCTTTCCGGCAGGATTAGCAATTGTCCTGTTTTTAATCTCCTCACCTGCCTTTCCTCTCCAACTTGAGTGGTCGGGCAAAGAGCACGCGAAGACGGTTTCGGGTGGAGCCGGGATGGAGAGTCGAAAGTTAGCGGTTTTTACGCTGGAATATAGTTCGCGCGACGGACTAATGTCAGCGGGCGACAATGTATTAGCTTCATATGCATTCTGGGACGTGAGGCGGTACAATGATGATGCGCAAGATATAAAAATGGGTTATGATGGCAACCCTGCGTCAAATTACACTGATGTATTCGGGATAGTATCTCCATTACACGCCCCCAATTATGGCGCCAAAGCGTACTGGGCCAATGTATATGGAATAGTGGAAGGGGCAAGGCAGTGGTGGAACCCTGTTACACCGGTTATCACTACGGCGGACTGGCCGGGAGGGGCGCAAGATAATGGTTTGAGCATCATAGCCGCGGTTTCTAATCCAAACTATCCTTATCAGGAGATACAGATAAAAAATACTGCCGGCTGTACAAGACACACAGATGATACACCACACTATACTCCCGCATATTCTTTCCAGATTACGCCGTCTATTCGCGATAGGGATGGAATTTTAACACTGATCATAGGCGGTGCAAGCGGCGAGCCGCCGGAACACTATGATCAGCTATGGATACTTACGAGAACGGAGCCTCCTACGGGAAATTTATGGGATTATATCGATGAACCTTGGAAGGAGGATATATTTGATGCGGGGGATAATGGTGCTACTCAGCAGCAATATGTTAGTCCTCCACTAGGAGAAGTTGATTGTATAAAAGTACCACCGGGACATAGCTATGTCAGCTTCCAGATTTGGGGGGAGCATGACAGTCTTATCCTTTCCGGAGCTTCTTTTGAAATTCCCACAAAGCATCCGAACATATATGTAAATAATCAGACCGGTGTTGAAGGGACTGAACTGCAATTTTCAGTAACCGCCGATGACCCTGAGGGGGATATCGTTACTATTTCAGCTATTTCGTTGCCGGCGTGGCTGAAAGAGATTGATAACAATAGCCCGGCTCAATTTGCCGTAATGACTCTGGAAGGCACATCAGGTGACAATGATGATTGGACGGCGATTTTTGAAGCAAAAGATAACCAACCTGTACCCGGAACTGCCAGAAAACCTATAACCATCACAATTGAAAATGCACCTCCAGTTATAACGAATTTCTCCAGTGACAGTCCTGTGGGAAGCTGCAAGCATGTGGGAGAGTGGGTTAAATTCACGGGAACATTTACCGACCCGGGCTGGCTGGATACACATATTGTGGAATTAGACTTCGGCGATACTCAGACCAGCAACCTGTGCAGTATTCCCGGTCTCTGGGTAGTAAGAAATGTATCCAGATTATATTTCGGCGGCGGGTGCGATATTCCCGTTCCGGGCGATTATGACGGGGACACAACGACGGAAGCGGCTATCTTCAAACCTCCTGATAGATTGTGGGAGATCAGGGGCGTTACCCAATTCAATTTTGGAGTCATCCACGATAAACCTGTTCCGGAGGATTATAATGGAGATGGGAAGGATGATGTCGCGGTTTTTCGCCCCGGTACCGGCCTCTGGGCGGCGAGGGGCGTTACCAGAATTTATTACGGAACATATGGTGACTTGCCGGTGCCGGCGGACTACAACGGGAACGGGAAGGCGGACATAGCGGTATTCAGGCCGAGTAATAATCGTTGGTACATCAAAAATGTGACCAGAGCTTATTTCGGCAACTCCACCGATATCCGTGTTCCCGCAGACTATAACGGCGATGGGAAAGATGATATCGCGATTTTCCGCCCCGGTACCGGCCTCTGGGCTGTGCGGGGAGTCACCAGGGTTTATTACGGAAGAGACGGCGACATCCCTCTCCCGGCGGACTATAATGGAAACGGCCGGGCGGATATAGGCTTCTTCAGGTCCACGACAGGGCTATGGGCCATCAGAGGGATAACCCAATCTTTTTTTGGAGAAGGTGGAGATAGTCCCAGCCCTGACGATTACAACGGCGACGGGATAGATGATATCGCCATCTTTCGTTCAGCAGTTTACTACGAGAACCTTGATCCGCCTGACGCAAAACAATGCAGTTTTAAGGTAATGCATTTTTATGATAATGCGGACCAATATGGAGTTACGGCAACCGTGACCGATGACGACGGTGGAGGAGATACTGCTCAGACCACTGTGGAGATATGTGGGACTTGCACGCCAACTCCTAAGCCCTCAGCGACACCGACCTCTACGGCGACGCCTAAGCCGACGCCTCCACCGAGCGTGACACCTACTCCGTCTGTCATCCCTACTGTAACTCCTACGGCCACGCCGACGCCTTCGGTGACGCCCACCCCCACACCCACGATCGGCCCCCATGTTATGATCGACCAGGTTTACGGAAGCAAAATACTTGACTACGTGGTGCTCTACAACTCCACTGCCGGCAGCATCGATCTCGGGGCCGGGGGATACGTCCTCAACAACCAGGACAACCCTGACCCCACCGCCGCCTCCGACGACAACTTATTCACCTCCTGCGACACCATCCCCGCCACCTCCTACTTCCTCGTTGCTTCTACCTATTATATCGCCCCCGATCCGCCTTACCGTCCCGACGGCGTAGTCGCCGACGTGGTCATGAATATTAACGTCATCAAGGGGAGCAATGCCGGCCACTCCTGGGTCCAGCTCACCGACAGTGCCGTTGCGGAGGTCGACGCCCTGGGGTGGGCCGCCGGCGGCGGCATGCCCACACACTACGAGGGGACCGCGATCAACGCCGATATGGCCACCAATAAAGCCTTCTTCCGCCACGGTGTCCATGACGATACTAATAATAATACCGCCGACTTCTACCAGGACACCTTCTCCCCTTACTCCTCCGGCCAGATCCCCTACGATGGGACCGGCTCCTGGTTCAGCCACACTCTCTGGCCGACCTTCGACGAGCAGACCCAGGAGTGGACCCGGACCTGCGGTGGCTGCAGCTACTACTACCAGGCCATCAACGAGGGTCATCCGCCGAGCGATGGCAACTACGTGCTCGAGAGCTACGATGGCAGCCCCACTGAGGATGCCTGGTTCGGCATCGCCGACTTCAGCCAGAACACCGGTGTCGACTGCTGGGGCCGGGTCTTCGTCGAGGTGGTAGCCTGGGGGTACCAATCTTCCACCACGGGCCAAAAGTGGTCAAAGGTCTACCTCAAGTCCGGGTCGACGATCACGTCCCGAGATGTTGGCTTCGCCCAGGACTCCAGCGCCTCTCCCTCTTTCAGCCTGGTCAACAGTAAACCCTGGAACCGGGACCCTGATACCAACTTCGCCTGGGACTCGGACTCTCTCGATAACCTGGTCATCGGCATCAGGAACGACGATAATAATGTCAAGATAGCTATATCCCAGTTATACGCCCTGGTCTGGTACACCGGGGTGCCGCCGCCGCCGCCGACTCCTACGGCCACTACAACACCGCCGACTCCCACACCAACACCCAGCGTGACACCGACACCGTCGCCCACACCGACGGCCTACGTCCCGTCTCCCACGCCGACGCCCAGCGTGACACCAACTCCAACTCCTTCGGTTACTCCTACGCCTTCAGTAACACCTACACCGACGCCAAGCATCCCCCCGACGCCGGAGAAGACTCCTCCTCCTTCGCCATCGCCCACAGCGACTCCGATAACCCCAACCCCGACACCCAGCAGCACATCTACACCAACACCAAGTACGACTCCCACGCCGAGTGTGACACCGACGCCCACGCCGAGTATGACTCCGACGCCGGAGATCTGCACGCGGCTGGACGAAGGCTTTGACGACTTCCAGATCGGGACCCGACCGAGCGGGTGGACGTTTACTAACTGTAACGCCAACACCGATACTTATACCACCGCCGGAGACTATGGCCATGCGCTCCCCTCGATCAAACTCGATGCCACCGGTGATCTAATTGAGAGCACCTCCTTTGCCGATGGCGAATGGCTGAAGTTCTGGACTAAGGGAATAGGCACCGATACCACCAGCAGCCTGCTAGTAGAGGAATATTACACCTCCTGGCAGGAGGTCACCGATATCAACAATCTGCCCACTGCCAGTGGGGTTATCTATGGACCCCTGAGCCTGGATGCGAGCACCACCCGTCTCAGGTTCAGCTATACCAAAAGTGTGGGGGACCTGGCCTTTGACGATGTGATGGTGAACTGCCTGATTACTCCGACTCCCACGCCCACTCCGGAGACGACCCCCACGCCGACACCCTCAGTGACGCCCACTCCAGAGATAACTCCCACCACGACGCCGAGTGTAACCCCGACTCCATCGGTAACCCCGACACCGGAGACCACGCCCACTCCGACACCCTCGGTAACTCCCACGCCGATCACTCCCACGCCCACAGCCTCGGTTACCCCCACAGCCACCCCCACTGCTTACATTCCAACCCCCACCCCAACGCCGGAGATCTGCACCCGCCTGGACGAAGGCTTTGACGACTTCCAGATCGGGACCCGACCGAGCGGGTGGACGTTTACTAACTGTAACGCCAACACCGATACTTATACCACCGCCGGAGACTATGGCCATGCGCTCCCCTC